>Ga0114922_10000459_pt1 | contig 39094 bp, 27 predicted proteins | sample AartaG_FD_100975 | JGI IMG/M metagenome (GOLD analysis project Ga0114922, IMG submission 100975) | Deep subsurface microbial communities from Aarhus Bay to uncover new lineages of life (NeLLi) - Aarhus_00045 metaG | ecosystem: Environmental > Aquatic > Marine > Oceanic > Sediment | place... | reverse complement strand
GCCCATCGGATTTCTCTTCGATCTTATCGCTGATCGTCAGTAGGAGACGTTTGCCGTCTGGGGACCATTTGTAGCCTCCGATGCCGCCCTCGATATTGGTAATCTGGACGCGCTCGCCACCGCGCAGGTCCAGCGTGAAAACCTGGGAGGCCTGTCCCTTGCTGCTGGCCATGAAGGTCAAGTATTTGCCGTCGGGGCTCCACCTGGGTTGCCAGACAGAGCTGCCCTTGGCCGTCATGGGAAGCGCCTCGCCGCCGGCGGTCGAGACCATCCACAGCCGCGTCTCGGACCGGTCATTCTCGAGGTCTTTAGTCCGGACCGTGTAAGCGACCAAGGCGCCGTCTGGATTGATGCGCGGGCTGCCCACGCTCTTCAGTGCAAAGTAGTCATCGACCTGGATATTACGGAGGGGGTTGGCATCCTGCGCCAAGGCCCTGGTCCCCCAGTGCGCGCCTACCAGAAACGCCATCATGACTGCCAGTAGTCCTAGTACTTTCGCATTGTGTTTCATTTAGCTACCCCCCTATCTTGTTTGTGTCACTCTGTTAACTAATGATAATGTGTTCTCTTGGCAACTTACCTCTCTAGGTAGGGTGACCACCATAGGAAAATCCTTTTTCAATCATGCTGAAATATTAGAGGATTGACTATCAAATTGTCAAGCCAAAGCACAGTAATTTCGCACATGATGTTTTAAATGCTTAATAACAGTACTTTTTTATCCAACTCAGAGCTAAATTATTTTTATAATAAAGTAAATATCAACCTAAACAAGATCAAGTGTGATCAGACAAACGATTAATGCAAAATCAACCAGCTGTTGGATTTCAACATATTCATTTTCCACATGAAATGCTGTATCGTCACCAGGTCCGAATCCTACGGATTCCACTCCTGCAAAATTTAGACTCTTTCCAAATGTAATGCCTCCAAATCCAATTAAACCGGGTTCATGATTTCTAACCAGCTTACAATTCTCTTTTATTTTTTTTACTAACACACTGTTGGGATTCACTTTATGAGCCAGTGACTGATCCATTATCTCTATAGTAATATCATCACCAACTTGTTTGCAGAGTTTCTCTAATTCCTTTTTTACTCCTTCCGGAGTCTGATCCGGCATTATACGAATATCCAGAATAATATAGCACTGGTTAGGAACAATATTAGAAGCTGTTCCACCATGAATTTCACCCAGGTTAATAGTAGTGGGAGTATCAAAAGTGGGATCATCTTTGGATTCAAGGTTTAATTGTTCTATCAGGGAAATAATTTTAGCCATCGGGTAAATAGCATTAACACCCAGTTCAGGTGTGGAACCATGAGCCTGTTTACCTTTTGTTTTAATCTTATAAGCGACTCTCCCCTTCTCGGCAATTTCTATTTTTCCCATATTATAACCAATATCCGGAATGATTGCATAGGTGGGAGAAATAAGTTTTTCTTCCAAAAGATATTCGATCCCAAAGTCTACTCCATCCGGATCGGTTGTCTCCTCATCTGAGAGGGCAGCAACCTGTAAAATTCCCCGGATATTTTCCTCGCCGATAACATCCTTCATGATTCTCCCAGCAAACATAGCAGCTACTAATGGACCTTTGTTATCCAGTGTGCCCCTGCCATACATTTTGCCATCTTTAACCACTGGTTCAAAGGGATCTGAATCCCATCCTTCCCCTGCAGGTACAACATCCATATGACCGGGCATAAACAATATCTTGCCACTTTTACCTGAGCCTATATTGCCAATGATATTTGGCCGTTTCTCATTTCGTGCATAAACCTGAAACGGAATATTCCATTTTTCAAACTCTCTTTTCACAATATCTGCAACCCGATATTCTTCTCCTCTTTCTTCAAGATAAGGATGCTCAGTTAACTTTTCTGAAATCACATTCACCGTTTTCTGCCTTACCATTTCTGCAAGCAGGTCAGTCATTTCTCTGGAAATTTGATTATTATTCTCTTTAAAATATTGAATTATTTGCTCTTTTAAAATCATATTTTTCTCCATTATTTAATAATTTAAATAAAAAGCCGGCAACCTCCGGATGATCTTAATGATCAGACAGGGTTTTTAAAAAGAGGACTATCAGGTCCACCTCTTCGTCCATTAGCTTTAAATCCCCCAGCTCATCCCTGTTGATATTTACCAGGACCTCAGAGGGTGGCCATTTCCGTTCCGGAAGATCCCGGGTATTGTAGAAATCCACTATATCCTTTAGACTGGTAAAATAGCCGTTATGCATGTAGCTTTTAACAAAATCAGGAGATTCTCTCATATCTACATTCCGAAGAGTGGGCACCTTATATTTACCAATATTCTCGACAGCATATTTTTTATATTTTTCAGTTGTTCTCAAGAAGGCTCCCAGACCCTCATCGATCCATTTATCCCCCAGAGGATTAATTTCCTTATCCTGTGTATAAAAAGGATTTCGGGGATTCCGGGGCACCCCCAGGTTATCGTAGGTAAAATCGGTAAAAAGGGGAGGAAGCCCATCTTCTGAATCCAGGATATGACATTCGGCACAGAGCCCCTTGGTTTTAAAGAGCATCATTCCCCTGACCTCCTGATCCGTTAATCCCATGTTTTTATACTGGTCCATATTCTTTTGGGTTATCTTATCCACATCCAGGCCGGCCTTGACCGTTTTTCTCCAGAAATCATCAAAACTGGAATTAAAGGGATTTAATTCAAAGGATCTCTCATAAGCTGCTATCGCAATCGCCGCCCGTTCATACACCTGATCAACTTTTTCCAGAGATAAAGAATCCTGGCCGAACACTTCCTTAAATAAGGAAGCATAATCCGCTTCCATGATTTTTTCCACCAACTGTTTCTTAGCAGATAAATTCTGCTCCAGGGGATTGAGAAAGGGACCCATAGCCTGCTCTGCCAGGGGGTCACCTATTTCCCAGCCGGTGGCCCGACCGTCAAAGAACAGTCCTCCAACAAAATTTCCCTCATCATCATCATCCTCCCTATGCAGTTTCGGGCTAAACCCGGAATAAGCAGCAGTGGGAGGTTTACGGTTACTAAATCTGGGCTTCAGAATTCCCGGATAAACAGCTGTATCCTTGTTAATTTTTGAATCCGGTCCGGCCCATCCTCCTCTTTTATCGTGACAGGTAGCACACGACATTCCTTCCGGGTCTGAAAGTGCTTCATCAAAGAATAGCTTCTTACCCAATAATTCCTTTTGGGTCAGGGTTCTGGCCGCTTCCCGGTGAATAGAAAATACAACCGTCAGTATAGCTAAAACAGTCAAAGGGATTAAAATTTTCTTTTTCATTCTGGATAAAGTCACTCCGGTTCTCATTTCCTATCTCTAAGCTGCTGCATCAACAATAATAATATATAAAACAAACATATTCTGTGAACAGGAAGTCCCCCTTTATCCTTAGCTGTCGCCACAAAAATGCCTGAGAAGCCCCTCTGCCATTTGAGATCGGGCCGAATTATTGGTGCAAATAAAAAGAATTTTTTTTGGTTTCAATTCAATTTCAAGAATCATCACATTCCTGATATTCAAACACATCATCCAGCGAAACATTAAACACGCGGGCGATCCTAAATGCCAATGCTAAAGATGGCACATACTTTTCCTGTTCAAGGGCAATAATCGTCTGCCGTGTACATTTAGCACGATCTGCAAGTTCCTCCTGAGTCATCTCGCCACTTTCAAACCGGAGTTTTCTTATGCTATTTTTTATCTTAGCTTTGGCCATGGCCGCTCATCCTTGCATAAAGAACTAAGGTGGCAATCGCATGGGAAACAAATCCCATAAAGTAGGTTGTTATACCCAAAAGCCACACCCACCCCACTGGCATGTCCACATTGTTGAGATGAACCTTATAATACGCATACAGGGCCAAACAGAGGAAAAATACGTAAATCATCAACGAATAAAAGCCTGTGGAAAAAGCACGCTTGGAAATTAGCTCATCCCGTTCGTCTTTTATGAGTGTTTTTCTGTCGGATTTAATCCGGGTTAAGATCAGCAGGAGAAAATAACTTATAAATCCAAGTGTAAAGACCACCCGAGTGAGCTCAACTCTTGTGTCATTATCGAGAAAAGTTTGAGGTCCTCCCCCCAGAAAAAAAATGACATAAGCTGCAACCAGGGCTACACCCCAGATTAATAGGCCCCAAATGGCCCGTTTTTTTAACTGCGTCATGATAACCTCCTTGTTAGTTTTAGCAGTATATATGCAATTAGTTTGAAACACATTACATAATGTAAGCTATTTTATTCTATTTGTCAAGTTAATTTTACATTAGCGGCCTAAGAAATTGCACCCCCCGTTTCCGCCTTAATCTTTCTGTCAACCAAAATGACAGTACACACGTTTTTATATATGATATGTTAAAAATGTCAGGAAAAAAGAACCGAACAAAAAATGGACGAACAAGACCAAGTTAAATCAGCCCAGGACGGCAACCAGGAAGCATTCCACTGGTTATTTGACAGAAACAAACAAAATATATTTGCGATTGCCTACAAATATACTAACAACCGGGAGGACGCTGAAGATATCCTGCAGGATACTTTTATTAAAGCCTTCTATCATCTTAATAAATTTCATCATTCAGAAGATACAAATTTTTCCTCCTGGCTGTGTCGGATTTGTATTAACTCAAGTATCGATTTTTTAAGAAAAAAGAAAAAAATGAAAATTAATAAATTCGCTACCGATAATATTGAAACTACGCCCCTTCAAACCAAAGCCTCTAATCCCGAAAAATCCACTCACCTGCAACAAGTAAAAGAAAAAGTCGACTCAGCATTGCATAAATTGACGGCAAAACAAAGAATGATTTTTATTCTCAGGCACTACCAGCAAATGACTACTAAGGAGATAGCCGAATATATGGACTGTTCACAGGGGAGTATTAAAAAACAGCTTTTCCGGTCCATCTCAACCCTAAAAGAGCATTTGAAAACTTTTTTACAGGAGACTGACTATGAAATGCAAAAAATATAGGGAACAGATCATCCTTCGCCATTATGGCGAGCTTTCAAAAATGGAAAGCAATAAATTAGAAGAACATCTTAAGCTATGTCCGGAATGTGCTGAAGAGCTTAAATCTACGTATGAAGTCTTTAATTTGATGGATAAGGCGGAAGTAGAAGATATTCCTCAAGCCGACTGGAATAAATGCTGGGGAGGGATCAATACTCAGATACAGAAACCGCAACACAAATCAGAACCATTCTCCCTTTTTCCTCGCTGGGCCCCGGTCGCAGCAGTGGCTGTGTTTGTTTTTGCGCTTGGGATTTTTTTGGGCAGGTTCTGGCAAACAGAAAAAACAACCCTCGATTCCCCTCCTCCACATTCCCGTAATTATTTAGATATATCTCTTCAGGAACACTTTGACAACCTTAAACCCCTGCTGATCGAATATGCTAACTACTCTCCTGGCGTCACTAATGGAGACCAGATCGTAATGGATAGAAAGATGGTTCAAGGCCTACTAATCCAAAACTTTTTACTGATGAAAACACTCGCCAAAAACAATCCGGGTTCAGCCCTGCTGCTGGAGGATATTGAACTTGTATTAAGGGAGATAACCAACCTGGAAAGTGGTGATAATTTTACCCAATCTTTGATCAAAGAGCTTATAGATCAAAGAGACATCCTTTTTAAAATGGAAATTTTACAAAAAATTTAGGAGGCAATCTGATGAAAAAAATTAAACTTTTAGCTGCATTTTTAGCCTTAATCATGCTGTACGGCGGGCTTCTTACAGCACAACAAACAAAAAAAGATAAAGAAATCTATGAGAAAGCCAAGAAATCTATATACCAGAAAGACTGGGATGCGGCTATTAAAGGATTTGAGGCCATAGTAGAGGAATTTAAAAACAGCAGTTATCAGGACGATTCTCTTTATTGGTTGGGGTACAGTCTGGACATAGTAAGCCGCAGCCTGGATGAATTCGAGCAGCAATTGGAACTTAAAGAAAAGGCTCTGGATCATCTAAACACTCTTATCGAAGGATACTCCCTGAGTTCCTGGGCTGATGATGCCAGAGTGCTCAGAGTGAAGATCGCCGAGGAGCTGGTTAATAAAGGCATGTCAAAATACCGCGCCTATATCAATGGTTCTCTCCTTGAATCTCTGGAAGGATTAGAAGGGGTGGAAGGATTAGAAGGACTTGCAGCACTATATGAACAGGAATCCCTTGAAGCGCTTAAGGAATTAGAAGTGAACCTGGATCTAAAGGTAGATATCCTCTTAAAAAATGAAATCAATCCTGAAATGGAATTAAAATTAATAGCTCTTGATGCACTCCTGGGAATGGATGAAGAGAAAGCATTTCCCTTGCTGAGTAAAATCGCCAAAGAAGGAGAAAGCCCTGAATTAAGAGAAAAAGCCTTATTTGTGCTCAGCCAGTCTGAAAATCCAAAAGTCAGACAACTTCTAATCGAGCTTGCCACCAAAGACTCCAGCGAAAAAGTCCGGGAACAAGCCTTATTCTGGCTCAGCCAAAGAAAAGATGAGGAAAGCATTAAGGCTCTTATCCGCATCTATGACAAAGAAAAAGATATCAAGTTTAAAGAAAAACTTATATTCTCCTTATCTCAGCACAGAAGTAAAAAAGCCTTCGATAAATTAATAGACATAGTTAAAAACGAGCAGGATAAAAAACCCAGAGAGCAGGCAGTGTTCTTTTTAGGACAGAGAGGGGAAAAAGAAATATTAAAAACTCTTACTGATCTATACAAAAAAACAGATGATATCAAATTCAAAAATAAATTGATCCATTCCATCAGTCAGAATAAAAGCGACGAGACTGTATCCTTGCTGATCGATATGGCCAGAAAGGAGAAGAATCCCGAATTAAAAAAACAACTTATCTTTTGGCTTGGTCAATCAAAAAGCGAAAAAGCTTTGAAATACCTTCAAGAAATCATTGAAAAATAAAAAAGGATAAGAATAAAAGATGAAAACAAAAAGAAAAAACGTAAACATAGCTATTATTTCAGGTATATTATTTCTGGCAGTGACTATATTCCAGGGATATGCAGGTCAAGATTTTTTAAAAGGTAAGGTTAACTACTTAGATAAAAGCGGAAAATCTTTAGCACAAAAAATATCATCAGCGGTAAATGAATTTAAAAAGGACTATAGCGACGCTAGTTTTTTTGTAGGTTACATTTTCCAAAGTAGACACCAAATCCATATGGGTGATAGATCAGACTCCCCTACCTCTTTTGGAATCAGCACCAGGAACGGAGAGATCAAGATAAGCAGAAGCTATAAGGGAAAGGAAAAATCCGGCTATTCCATGCATACAGAAAATGAAAAAAATGGTCCGGCAGGCCTCATTCTGCTTTATAAGCTGTCTGGTAAAAAGGCTGAGATGTGTGATGCTGTCCTGATGGATCTTGAAAAAACTTATGAATTTAAAAAAGAGCCTTTATTCTGGCTGGGAAAAACTGAAAACAAGGAAAGTTTTAAACTTCTAAAAGATTCCTTTGAATCCGGGATTGAAGACCTTCAAGATTCCCTTCTTTTTCTTATCAGCTCACATGACGGTATAGAGGCAGGCAAATTTCTCCACAGTACAGCCCTTGGGAGATATCCAAAAGATATCAGAAAAAATGCCATCTTTTGGATAGGTAATCTCAAAGATGATAAAAGCATTAATTATCTTAAAGAGATCTATAAAAAATCAAAGGAAAAAGAGCTGAGAGAACAGGTAATCTTTGGCCTTAGCCTATGCGACCATGATGATGCGGTAAAAGAAATGATCAGGATCGCCCGCCAGGACAGCAGTAGCGAAATAAGGAAAAATGCAATATTCTGGCTGGGACAAAAGGCATGTCAGGAAAGCATAATATACCTTAAAGGAGTAGTGGAGGAAACTGACGAAGATGATGAAGTTAAAAACTCAGCAGTGTTTGCCATCAGCCAGCTCCCTAAAGAAAAATCCGTACCTCTCCTTATAGATATTGCTAAAAACAACAAGAGTGCTTCAGTGCGAAAAAAAGCCATCTTCTGGCTGGGACAGACAGGTGATGAGGAAGCACTCAAATATTTTGAAAAGATATTACTGAAGAAATAAATTATATAATGATAGCCCAGTTAAGGTATCATTATTAATAAGCGGTAAAGAAAGCGCTTTATTTCCCCCCCGTTAGCTGTTAAACTTGATTTATTTCCCCTGCGGCAGGTTCAGAAGCCCTAGAAGCACCTGGAAGCGTGGGTTGTCGCGCAGGCCGTCAAAAATCGGATCCACATTGATAGAAGGCATGTTGCCGTCGTGCTCTTCGAATGCTTTCTCCAACCATTTAAGGGCTTCTCCATTCTTCCCGGCACGGGTATACAGTGTGCCAATTTGCCAGGATGTTACAAAGGTTGTGCGTGAGCGTTCTATCAGCAACTCAGCTACGCTGCTCAACGCCCTGGAGTAGCCCGCCTCCGCGTAGCCACGTGCCAGAGCTTCCTCGGCTTCTTGATCGCCCTTCGCGACAAATGATTTCTTCCATATTTCCAGCGCTTCCTCATACATACCCTTATGGTGGTAGGCGGACCTGAGGGTTGACAGCGCCATCCAGTCATTTGGTGCTGTTCTGAGTGTCTCGCGGAGATCCGCGATGGCGTCGTCATACCGGCGCGCGAAATTCAAGTCCATTGCATAAAGATCTCGGAACAAGGCGTTGAACGGGTCCAATTCCAAGGCTCGCTCGATCTGCGCCATCGCTTCCTCCGGACGTCTCATTATGGACAAATACCATGAGTAATAAGCCCGTGCATCCGGATAGTTGGGCTTAAGTTCGATAGCCCGACGGTACTCCGTCTCCCCTCCCTCCCAGTCCCAATCTACCCACGCTCTGATTCCAGCTAACATATGATGAACTTCCGGGAGGGTGTCATCCAACTCCAGGGCTTTCAGAGCGGCTGCCTTTGTATTTGGCGCTGCTTCACTAGCTGACACTAGTCCCTGTTGCTGGCGTCCGATCCAGACCCGGGCGATACCTTCATAAGCCAGAGCATAATTCGGATCTTTCTCCAAGGCTAACTCGAAGTACTGCAGTGCAACCTCGAGGTCCTGTTGATTAAGTTTGTCCCAGTGAAACCGGCCCTTGAGATAGGCCTTGTAGGCCTCGGGATTGACCTGGCGGGTACTGGCAAGGTTCGCCTCTTCCTGCGGAGTCAGCTGGACTCGAGTTTTATCAGCAATGGCTCTGGCCATCTCTTTGTACATCACCAGCACATCAGTCATGGCCCGGTCGTATGTCTGCGCCCAAAGGTTCCGCTCCTCTGGGAGCGCCTCGACCAACTGCACCCGTATGCGCAACCTGTCGTCTACCCGATGTACTGACCCATCCACTACAGCATCCACGTTTAACTCCTTCGCAATCTCCGACAATGGCATCTCCACACCTTTGTACTGCATTACCGACCTGCGGGAGATCACCCGCCAAGCTCCAATTTGAGCCAACTGCCCGATCAATTCATCGGTCGCTGCAAGCGCAAAATACTCTTGCTCTGCATCACCGGTAAGGTTCTCAATCGGCAGGATCGCAATAGCATCGATCGCTTCCGCATGTCCTGTAAAAACAGTCAGCGCTATAACAGTCAATATGACGAAAAATCCAGCTACGCCCCCATATATTATTGTTCTCTTCCTCTTGAGCAGCTTCACTCTCCTCAGCCTCGCCTTAATCTCTTCTGGGACAATCCCGTCTGATATGGACTTCAGATCATCCAGCAGTTCATCTATGTGCTGGTAGCGGTTTTCCGGATTCTTCTCCATGGCCTTGTCAATCACTTGCTCAATGGACGTCGGAATCTCTAAGCGCAAATCTGTCACTGGCTTGGGCTTCTCATTTAAAATGGAATACACAACAGCCTGTTCATGGTCCCCCTTAAAAGGCAATTGACCGCTGAACATTTCATATAGAACCACACCGAATGACCATATATCCGTGCGATAATCGACCTCTTCCCCTCGGGCTTGTTCTGGAGACATGTAGGCAATCGTCCCCATCGCCATCCCTTCTTGTGTTAACAGAGTTCCCCCAGTCATCCTGGCCAGTCCAAAATCCATGATCTTTGCCTGGCCTCTCTCATCCACCATGATGTTGGCACTTTTAATATCTCTGTGAACGACTCCTTTTTTATGAGCCTCCTGCAAACCCCCTGCTGCTTGGATGGCAACCCTAATCGCTTCATCCAGCTCCAATGGGCCGTGTTCAATCTTCTTCTTTAAGCTCTGGCCTTCAATATAGGCCATGGAGATAAAGGTTTTTTCCTCCGTTTCATCAAATTCATAGACAGTACATATGTTAGGATGATCCAGGGCAGCAGCAGCCTGCGCCTCGCGCATAAATCGCTCTTTGAGCTCTGAGATATGTGTTAACTCTTGAGGAAGAAACTTCAAGGCAACACCCCGCTTCAGCTTTGTGTCGTGAGCTTTGTAGACAACTCCCATGCCTCCTCTACCAAGCTCTTGGATGATCTGGTATCTTCCTGCAAAAGTTGTGCCTTTGAGTAAATCCTTTGCTGGTGTTTGGAGGGTTTTGGTGTGACCGGCAACGACCTCTTCTGATGATAGAAACTTGGTGCCGCATTTCCCGCAGAAAAGAGTATCCTCGGGATTCTCAAACTGACAATCAAGGCATCTAATTCCCATTACTGTCCCTTAATCTGGTCAGGGAAAGAATATCAGGGAATCAGGAAGGTGTCAACACTCCAAGTTTCAGGAGTTCCTCTATTTTATTTGGGGGGGGCTCCTGTGCGGCAGGTTCATCTGTCGTAGAAGTTCATTGAAGCGTGGTTCGTCGCGCAGGTCGTCAAAGATCGGATCTACACTAATAGAAGGCATGTTAGCGTCATGCGCTTCGAATGCTCTCTCGAGCCATTCGAGGGCCTCTTCGTTCTTTCCGGCACGAGTGTATAGCGTCGCGATTTGCCAGGGAGTTACAAAGGTTGTTTTTGAGCGCTCTATCATCAACTCCGCTATGCAGTTCAGCGCTCCAGTGTAGCCCGCCTCCTCGTGGCCTTGTAACAGAGCTTGCTCTGCTTCTATATCGTCTTGCACGTCATACCATGTCTTCCATGCTTCATACGCTTCCTCAAACATTCCCTTCACGTGGTAGGCGGACCTGATGGCAGATAGCGCAAATTGGTCAGTTGGTGCAGTTCTGAGCGTTTCGCGAAGATCTGCGATTGCTTCATCGAACCGGCGCGCGTACATCAAGTCAAAAGCATAAAGAGATCGAAACGCGGCGTTGAACGGATCCAAATCTAGTGCTCGCTCGATCTGTGCCTTCGCTTCCTCCGGACGCTCCATATAAAACAAATACCATGAGTAATAGGCCCGTGCATCCGGAAAGTTAGGGTTGAGTTCAATAGCCCGTTCAAACGACTTCCCCGCGCTCTCCCAATCCCATTTGCCCCATGTTTGATTTGCTGCTAAAAAATAATGAACTTCCGCGAGTGTGTCGTCCAACTCCAAGGCCTTCAGGCTTGCTGCCTCTGCTTTAGGCCCTGCCTCACTGTGTGACATGAGTCCCTGCTGGATGTGTGCCTGCCAGACGAAGCCGATACCCACATAGGCCAGAGCAAAGTTCGGATCTTTCTCCAAAGCCAACTCGAAGTACCCACGCGCTAGTTCTAGATCCTGTGAAGTCAGTTTATAAGCGTGAAACATGCCCTTGTTGTAGGCCTCGTAGGCCTCGGGATTGACCTGGCGGGTACTGGCAAGGATTGTCTCTTCCTGTGCAGTCAATTCGACTCGTGTTTTATCTGCAATGGCGCGGGCCATCTCTTTATACATCACCAGCACATCAGTCATGTCTCGGTCGTACGTCTGCGCCCAAAGGTTCCGCTCCTCAGGGAGTGCCTCGATCAACTGCACCCGAATACGCACGCTATCGCCAATCCGGAGCACCGTTCCCTCCACCACCGCATCCACATTTAACTCCTGGGCAATCTCTGGCAAGGATTTCTCCATTCCTTTGTACTTCATGATCGACCTGCGGGAAATCACTCGTAGTGCTCCGATCTGAGACAACTGCCCGATCAGCTCATCGGTAGCGGCATCGACGAAAAACTCCTGCTCCGGATTACCCGTGAGGTTCTCAAACGGCAGGACCGCAATCGCATCGAGCGCTTCAGAAGGTCCAGTAAAAATACTGAGCGCTATCACAGTCAAAATGATGAGAAAACCTGCTGTGCCTGCATAAAGTATGGCTCTTTTTCTCTTGCGTAACTTCGCCTTCCTCAGTCTCGCCTTAATTTCTTCTGGGACTATCCCCTCTGATATGGACTTTAGATCATCTAGCAATTCATCGATGTTCTGGTAGCGGTTATCCAGGTCCTTCTCCATGGCCTTGTCAATCACTTGCTCTATAGACATGGGAATCTCTGAACGCATATCCGTAAGAGGTTTGGGCTTCTCATTTAAAATGGAATACACAACAGCCTGATCATGCTCCCCCTTAAAAGGCAATTGACCGCTGAACATTTCATAAAGGACTACACCGAATGACCAAATATCCGTGCGATGATCGACAACTTCCCCACGAGCCTGTTCGGGAGACATGTAGGCGATCGTCCCCATTATCATCCCTTCCTGTGTGACCATTGTCGTTCCCGTTACCCTGGCCAGGCCAAAATCCATGATTTTCGCCTGATTCCTCTCATCCACCATAATGTTGGCGCTTTTGATATCCCTGTGTACCACTCCTTTGTTATGAGCCTCCTGTAAACCCTCCGCTGTTTGGATGGCAATCCGAATGGCTTCATCCAGCTCCAATGGGCCTGATTCGATCTTCTTCTTTAAGCTCTGCCCTTCAATATAGGCCATGGAAATAAAGGTTTTTTCCTCCCCCTCATCAAATTCATACACAGTACATATATGGGGATGATCCAGGGCAGCAGCAGCCTGGGCCTCGCGCATGAATCGCTCTTTGAGCTCTGAAATGTGGGTTAATTCTTGAGGAAGAAATTTCAAAGCAACAGTCCGTTTAAGCTTTGTATCATGAGCTTTGTAGACAACCCCCATACCTCCTCTACCAAGTTCTTGGATTATTTGGTATCTTCCTGCAAATGTCGTTCCCTTAATTAAATCCTTAACCGGGATTTGGAGGGTCTTGGTGTGACCGGCAACGACCTCTTCTAGTGCTAGAAACTTGGTGCCGCATTTCCCGCAGAAAAGAGTATCCTCGGGATTCTCAGACTGACATTTGGGGCATCTAATTCCCATTGCTCTCCCTTTAATCTGGTCAGGCAAAGAATATCAAGGAATCAAGAAGGTGTCAACTACTCCAACTTTTAGCTTCCAAATTAGAAATTTAAAAATATTTAAAAATCCAAGCAATCAAATAAAATAGTTGAATATTGTAATAGACATACCAAGGAAACTATGGTTAAATAAAATTGTTATTGCAATTAATTAGCTATTGCATTTAAAGGAGGGAAACATGAAACGTATAAGCATCATCAGTTTTTTCTTAATCTTATCCTTTCTCCTAATTCTGCCTTCAACCACTTTCGCCCAAGAAAATCAGGTCCCTGCAAGCCTGAAAGCCAGTATCATGCAAAGACTGGGAATTGACACTGACATCACTATCGTATACAGCAGGCCTGGAGTTAAAGGCAGGAAAATTTGGGGAGAACTCGTACCTTATGGGATGGCACCAGGAAATAAATACTCCAATGATAAGCCTTATCCATGGAGAGCGGGCGCTAACGAAAACACAACCATAGAATTCAGCAAGGACGTTCTTATTGAGGGGAATAAACTAGCAGCAGGCAAATACGGTATACATATGATCCCCTCAAAAGAAGATTGGGTCATTATCTTCAGCAAGAACAATTCCGCCTGGGGAAGCTTCGCTTATAACCAGGAAGAAGACGCCCTCCAAGTAACTGTAACTCCTGTAGAGGCTCCTCACCAAGAGTGGTTGAAATACGGATTTGACCATCTGGCGGGAACGTCTGCAACCGCCTTCCTCTACTGGGAAAAGTTGAAAGTGCCCTTTAAAATCGAGCTACCCAAAGAATAGACAAAATCTGAGCTAAAGATTCTTTTACGAACTTTCGTTATTGTACCTGTTTGCTTTTAATAAGAACAAATCTCGTTCTCATTAGTTAGGAGTAAACATTCAGTAATATGTAATTAAGCACTATAATTCTATCTAACTTGATATGAATGGAAAATTGAAAAAGTTTATTGCTATCCTCTTTGCATGTGCGTTATTTCTCAACTTGAATGCGTCTCCCTCACAGATTGAACTCTTTAATGCTGCGGAATTGCAGATTGCTCTTCAAAAGCTCAATGTTCTTGGCAGTGTTCTTTGCATCGAAGCTCATCCAGATGATGAGAACACATCAGCCTTGGCCTATTTTTCAATAGGCCGAAAATATCGCACAGCGTACTTGTCCCTTACACGCGGGGATGGGGGGCAAAACCTGATCGGTCCTGAAAATGGCGCTGAAATCGGGATCATCCGAACCCAAGAACTTATGGCTGCCCGCCGCTATGACGGGGCCGAACAATTTTTTACACGAGCCATTGATTTTGGTTACTCCAAAACATCTGAGGAAACTTTATCTTTTTGGGGAAAAGAAGCCATTCTGGCCGACATAGTCTGGATTGTTCGAACCTTCCATCCGGATGTGATCATCGCTCGCTCTCTTGGCGAGGGCAACAGGGGGCATGGTCACCATGCGGCCTCCGGCGAGCTGACCCAGGAAGCTTTTCATGCGGCCGCTGATTCTAATAAATTTCCGGAACAGTTGCAGTATGTGCAGCCCTGGCAAGTCCAGAGATTATTCTGGAACAGATGGCGGCACGGCCAGCAAAAAATGGCCAATGTCCTAACGATTAACACCGGTAAGTATAATCCTCTGCTTGGCAAATCATATTCGGAAATCGGGGCGGAAAGCCGGTCCATGCACAAAAGCCAGGGATTCGGCGCAACCGGTCGACGGGGGGTCAGCAACGACTTTTACCAACTTATAGAGGGCACTCCTGTGACTACGGATCTCTTCGACGGAATCGATACATCCTGGCAGCGAGTCCCCGGTGGCCAAAAGGTAGGACGCATGCTGGCTAAGATTATAGATACTTTTGATCCTAAACGCCCGTCAAAATCCCTCCCAAACCTGCTGGCTGTCTATACTAAACTTACTGAGTTAGATGAGACATATTGGGTCAAGATCAAAAAAGAAGAACTTCTGCGGGTCATCCAATCTTGTGCTGGACTCTGGATTGAGGCAGTTTCACCTGATTTTGCCGCTGCTCCCGGCGATGAGATTAAGATACAAACCACAATCGTCAATCGGTCAGAACACTCCTTCAGAATTCAAGAAATAGATTTTAATGAACTTGCTTCTGATCCTGACTTAGACATCCTTCTCAAAAACAATGCCCCCCAAACTTTTTTGAAAACCATCCGAATTCCCAAGGATTTTCCGATTTCACAACCCTACTGGCTAAAATCCCCCCAGAAAAAAGCAATATTTTCCGTCCAAGAACAAAACCTTATCGGATTGGATGAAAATCCCCCTTCAATCCGCATGAATCTCAAATTGAGCACCAATAACAGTCTTTTAGAATACTCTGTCCCACTGCTTTATCGATGGACGGATAGAGTGGCTGGTGAACAATACAGGCCTTTTGAAATCAGACCTAGGGTGACAGTTCAGATAGAAGACAAAGTCAAAATTTTCACCAAAGATGATCCCCAGGAACTTCGGGTAAAATTAAAAAGCCACTCTCCGAATATAGCAGGTACAATCCGCCTCGCAGCGCCTGGGCAGTGGCGTATTGCCCCGGAAAGCATACCATTTGTTTTGACAAACAAATATGAAGAAACAAAGGTTACATTTAAAGTCACTCCTCCCAAGAATTCAGATGAAGCCGTCTTGACTGCGGAAGCAAAGATCAATGGGGAAAAGCATGACCTTGATTTAGTGGAAATTTCCTATCCCCACATCAAAAGGCAGGTGTATTTCCCCAAAAGCTGCCTTAAAGTCATCAAAATGGATATTAAGCATGCGGGAACTAAACTCGGTTACATCATGGGCTCCGGTGACGAAGTCGCGGATTGCTTGCTTAATCTTGGATACGAGATAACAATGCTTGATGATGATATGCTGGAAAGAACGGATCTTACCCAATTCGATGCCATCATAGCAGGTATAAGAGCCTACAACTCCAGGGAACGTCTTAAAAATACCCATCCTCGTCTTCTTCAGTATGTTAAGGACGGTGGGAGCTTCATCGTCCAATACAATGTGTCTCGCGGATTACAGACCGAAAACATCGGTCCTTATCCTTTTACTATCGGACGGGATCGGGTAAGTGAAGAGACTGCGCCGGTCGTATTCCCAAATCCACAGCATCCTCTTTTAAATTTTCCCAACAAAATCACACAAAAAGATTTTGAGGGGTGGGTACAGGAAAGAGGTTTATACTTTGCTACGAAATGGGACGAAAGATATGAATCCATTCTTACATCTTCCGACACTAATGAGTCGGATAAAAAAGGAGGTTTGTTGTATACACACTATGGGAAAGGCGTTTTTATCTATACAGGATATTCATGGTTCCGGCAGCTACCAGCGGGTATTCCGGGTGCATATCGCCTTTTCACCAACTTGATTTCTTCTGGAAATGCCGATGGAAAATGAAAAAATTAAGAACAAGGAAATAGATCAAGAAAAGCCGCCCATCTTATCGTCATGGAACCGGCTGTACACGCTGGTTTTGCTGAATCTGGCCCTGCTCATAGTGCTTTTCTTTCTTTTTACCAAGGCCTTTGATTAGAGGACGAAAGATATACAAGCTATGTTCCTGATATCAATTCTATTTGAATAGGCGTCCATGGCGATACCGACAAATAAGCTGCCCAACATCTCATCCCTCGCGTATGATTATTTTTATGAGTACGATAAGGTCAGTGAATTTTTTTCGGGTGATTTTCGCGATCAAACCGCATATTCTCTGCAAACCGAGAAAGTCAGATCACGCGACCTTCCGCGGGAACAATTGGCCGCCATATTAAAAGAGTTAAATCTAAGCTATGGATGCGGGGCTCAAACTGTCGGGAATATCCAAAAGTTCATTCAAGATAAGGCCTGTGCAGTCGTAACTGGTCAGCAGGTCGGACTATTCTCAGGTCCCCTCTACACCATCTTCAAAGCGCTTACAACAATCAAGCTTGCAGAATCTCTCAACCAAACAAACCTGGGGTGCTTTGTTCCGGTCTTTTGGCTGGCTTCAGATGATCACGACTTTGCAGAGATCAATCATATTAGGCTTCTGGACAAAGAAAGCCAGATTGAAGACATTAAATACCAAGGGCATCCAGCCAACCTCAAAACACCGGTTTCAAAAATCGTACTTTCAACGGAAATTTCGAATTGTATTCAACAACTAAAAGATTTAACCCATGATTCCGAATTCAAACCGGAAATCCTGTCGCAATTGGGCACGGCCTATCAGCCCGGCCGGTCTTTTGTTGAAGCTTTTGCCCAGTGGATGACACGATTGTTCAAGTCCTATGGTCTTATATTCATTGATGCCGCGCAACCTGACTTAAAGGATCTGGGGAAAAATGTTTTTTATACCGAAATCGCCCAAAACTCACCCTCAACCCAGTGCGCCCTTGAAACCTCACGAAAATTGATACAAAAAAACTACAGCACCCAAATTAAACTACATGAGGGGATATTGAATTTATTTTTGGTGGAGGACGAAAGGGACGCCATCCAATTCAGGGATGACGATTACAGCATAAAAGGTAGGCCACAAACATTTAAGAAAGATGAACTCCTCCAACTTCTGGAGAATCAGCCTCATAAATTCAGCCCTAATGTCCTGCTTCGTCCCCTATATCAGGACACGCTTTTACCAACCGTCGCTTATGTAGGGGGGCTGAGTGAGGTAGCTTATTTTGCCCAGATGAAAGAGGTTTACGAAAGATTTAATCTGCCAATGCCGATTATCTATCCTAGGAAAAGTCTCACGCTCATCGAAAAAAAGGTGGACAAAGCCTTAAAAACTTACAGCCTGAAAGTTCAGGATATATGGCAAAACGCGGATGACAAAATCAATGAAATCGCTAAAGAAAAAATCCCTCGATCCCTTGATATAGCTTTTCAGACCACAGCATCTCATCTTGACAAGGATTTGACAGACATCAAGCAGGAAACATTGGTTTTTGAGCCTACTCTGGAAAAATCAGTCGATCTTACCATCAGGAATATCCATCACCAAATTAGCCTTCTGGAAAAGAAGATTCTCAAGGCTTCCAAAAAACAGAACACCATCATGACACAGCGAATACACCTTTCAAAAAACAGTCTTTACCCAAATCAGCATTTACAGGAAAGGGTATTCAATATCACCCCCTTTCTATTAAAATACGGCTTTACACTTATTGACAAGCTTTACAAAGCTGTCGATATAAAACATCATGATCATCAGATTATTAAATTATGAAAGATGTAAATACTCAAACTGGAGATTGAAATGAAACTCGATGCCTTAGCTTTTGGAGCTCACGCTGATGATGTAGAGTTGGCCTGCAGTGGCACGATCATAAAATTGGGAGCCTCAGGTTACAAAACCGGGATCACTACGCTAACCCGGGGAGAGATGGCGACCCGGGGCAGTGCCAAAATCCGCGCTCAAGAGTTTGCCCAATCCGCTAAAATTATGGGTCTAGCCTCTCACAAGATACTGGATATCCCAGACAGTCGGATTGAAGTCACATGGGAGAATAAGATAAAAATTATAAAGGAGATCCGCACTTATAAACCCAGAATCGTTTTCTCCCCTTATTGGATCTCCCGCCATCCGGATCACGAAAAAGCATCTCATCTCGTTCGTGAGGCTGCCTACCTCTCCGGGCTAAAAAAATTAAAAACGGGTCAGGAACCCTATAAGCCATACAGAGTTATTTACTACCAGACACGCTTTGAGTTCAAACCCTCTTTTATTGTTGACATCTCAGATTTTCAAGCACAAAAGATGAAATCTATTCTCTCCTACAAATCACAACTTCACCATCAGGATAAGGCAGAATTGGGAGATGATGAAACTCTGCTCAGCAGACCTGAATTCCTGGACAGAATCGCAACTAGAGACAAACAATACGGTATATATATCGGCGTAAAATATGGGGAGCCTTTTCTGGTTCGAGAAGCGATAAAAATCAATGATCCTGTTGATTTTTTCGATTCAGGATATCTGGAGACGATTCCATGAGGATCCACGGTTTTATAAATATTTCAGGTTAAGCATTTACCATGAAAGTCGGAATAATATGTTACCCAACACACGGCGGCAGCGGAGTTGTGGCTTCAGAATTAGCGATCGGCCTTGCCAAAAAAGGGCACGAAATCCACATTGTGAGCTATGCTACTCCCTTTCGCTTAGGTTCTTTTCATCAGAATATCTTTATCCATGAGGTGGGAATTGCGAGTTATCCGCTCTTTAAATACCCGCCGTATGCTCTTGGGCTGGCCACAAAATTAGCGGAACTGGTTGAGGCCTATGATCTTGAACTTATTCATGCCCATTATGCTATTCCCCACGCCGCCAGTGCCTATTTAGCAAAACAAATTTTAAAACCGCAGGGGGTAAAAATCATCACCACACTGCATGGAACAGATATAACCCTGGTCGGAGCCGATCAATCATTTCACCGGGTCATAAAATTCAGTATCGAGAAATCCGACGGTGTCACTGCAGTTTCCAACTATTTGAAACAGCATACCATCCAAGAATTCGATATTCAACGTGAGATAAGGGTAATCTACAATTTTATCGATCCCGTTCGACCGGTACAAAGCCACATCCATTGTAATCGAGAATCATATGCGACTCATAGAGAAAAGATCCTTATCCATGCCTCCAATTTCCGTCCAGTTAAAAGAGTGGGAGATGTTGTCCGTATTTTCGAGCAGGTTCATGCCAAAATCCCGGCAAAACTCATATTGATTGGTGATGGACCGGAGCAGCGGTTCACCCAGCAATTGGTCAAAGAATTGAAACTCAGTGCTGATGTGTATTTTCTGGGAGAACAGGACCATTTAGAACCTTTGTTCCTTTGCGCTGATCTCTTTCTTTTGCCCAGCGAACAAGAGAGCTTTGGATTGACAGCGCTCGAAGCCATGAACTGCAGTATTCCAGTGATCGCTACGGAAACCGGGGGTTTACCAGAAGTCATCACACACGGCAAGACAGGATATCTGTATCCTGTGGGTGAAATAAATAAAATGGCAGAAAAATCCATAGAACTTCTGAGCCACCCACAAAAATACGAGTTATTTAAACAAAATGCAAGGAGACGAGCCGTACAGTCTTTCAATGCAGATCAAATCATTCCTCAATACGAAGCCTTTTATAAGGAAATATTGAGGGCCTAGCGGAAAATGCCATAAATTTTCGGCCTTAAGACCGATAAAATTATAAACCATGAGCAACTTTGACTGGATATTGATGAGTTCCTTTCTCATTTTTGTTGCAGTCTATGGCATCTGGAAGACTCGAGGGAAAAAAGATATCAATGGTTATATTCTGGCGAACAAATCAACCCCCTGGTATATAATCACGATTTCTATCATGGCAACACAGGCCAGTGGTATTACTTTCCTTTCCGCCCCCGGGCAAGCCTATGTGGACGGGATGCGTTTTGTGCAGATCTATTTAGGCCTCCCCATCGCCATGGTCATCATCTCCATCATAGCTGTCCCCTATTTCCATAGATCAAAAGTCTACACAGCATATGAGTTTTTGGAGAAGCGTTTTGACTTGAAAAACCGCACATTAGGAAGCATACTCTTTCTCATAAATCGAGGATTAGGTTGCGGATTCACCATCCTTGCTCCATCCTTGATCATTTCAGTGCTTCTGGGGTGGGATATTCGTCTCACAGTTTTTATGATCGGCGGCCTTGTCATCTTGTACACCACCATCGGCGGCACCGACGCCGTCAACAAAACTCATCTCTTGCAGATGGGTATCATAACCGTGGGGATGGGGGCAGCGTTTTTCATGATTTTCCGCTTACTGCCGCCTGACATTTCCTTTCTGGATGCCGTCCATGTGGCAGGCAAAACGGGAAAATTAAACGTTATAACCAGCGCTTTTGATTGGAAGAACCGTTACAACATCTGGACCGGCCTGATCGGAGGAACATTCCTGGCTCTTTCTTACTTCGGAACAGACCAATCCCAGGTGCAGCGTTATCTCTCCGGACGTTCGATTGCACATAGTCGTTTCGGGCTACTGGCAAACGGAGTTCTTAAAATTCCTATGCAGTTTGCCATTTTTTTCACCGGAGCTATGATTTTTGTTTTTTTCCAGTTCGTAACACCCCCAATATTTTTCAATTCGGTTGAAACTACTAATATCAAAAATAGCACCTACTCCCAAGCTTATCATGAATTGGAAACCAAGCATGAGCGCGTCCATAAAGAGAAACAAACTCATATTCGGGAGATGCTGACTGCCATCGAGAGCCGTGAAGATTCGGATTTAGATCAAGCCATCCAGATGCTGCAGGAATCACGAGATTCGGAGGATGAAATCAGAAATGAAGCCATTCTACTCATTAAAAAAGCAAATCCAAATACCGACACCAACGATATCAACTACATCTTTTTAAGTTTTGTCATAAATTTCTTACCGGCAGGACTGGTCGGGCTGATTCTCGCCTCTATTCTCTCAGCTTCGATGTCCTCCTCTTCTGCTGAATTGAATGCCCTGGCCTCAGTCACTATCGTAGATATTTACAAACGGACATTCAAGAAAAAAGCCTCGGATCGGCATTATCTCATCGCATCCAAATTAGCCACGGTTTTCTGGGGGATCTATGCCATCAGTTTTGCGTTGTTTGTCAACCGTCTGGGCTCGCTAATCGAAGCTGTGAATATTCTAGGTTCTCTTTTTTATGGAACGATTCTAGGAATTTTCATAATAGCTTTCTGTTTCAAGAATATCGGCGGAAACGCCACCTTTATTGCGGCCCTCAGCGCAGAGCTGACTGTATTAGCTTGCTTTTTTTTCACTAAGATTCCCTACCTGTGGTATCTCGTGATCGGCCCTATTGTGCTCATCATCCTGGCTCATATGATGAATCCTTTGTTTGTAGCGACAAAAAATAATAGAGCTTAACATGTTCTATTGAGATGATTATTCCTGGATGCGCATTGAGACTGGCTACCCTTCTTTCGCTAATTATCTTTATCAGCCGTGACATAGATGATGTTATCATCAGTATTCTTGTCGATCAGGAGATAGGAGGGGTCAATGCCTGCTTTTATGGGAGCTTTATCGACCACAAAACTCAACTCGCTTTCTCCCGATCGGACCCAGTGTTTACCGAGATAGAGGACCTCATTTGAGGCGCCAAAGATCCCAAAAGTGATGTACTCGTTCATATCTATGGAGGTCTCACGGCCCATTCCATCTGCCCTGAATTTTTGTGTTTCAAACTTCAGCTTGACTCGAAATTGACCGTTTTCCAGTTCCTTGTATGTAGCCCTTATGGCTCTGTTCTCATAAAGCGTAATAGTCTCGAACATGTCTGTTATGATGTATTGAAGCTCATCCGGGGTGGCCTCTTTCAGATATCGGAGAAATTCATCAGCTGTGACATAGGGAGGCTCTTGAAAGGCATATTTTTGGATGAATTGTTGAAGCGCCCTGTTCAGTTTGTCTTTGCCGATGTAGTCCTGGATAGCATTCATAACGACTATGGACTTTTCATAATTGATGTAAGGCACATTGAGGTTTGAGCGAACCAGAGGAACTTCTTCCTCTTTTTCCCTTGCCCTCCCTCTCAGATACTCGTCCATTTTGATTTTGATGTAGTCATCGATCTTTTTCTGACCGTACTCGTTTTTCATAACCATCAACGCCGAATATTGGGCCATAGTTTCCGTCATTATATACATCCCTTCGACATTTGCGCCGATCACTTGGTGCGCCCACCACTGGTGGCCCACTTCATGGGCTGTGACTCTAAAGACATACTCCACTTTTATATTGTCGAACTTAGCAATGAAACCATATCCTTCTGAAAAAGGGATAAGGTTCGGGAATGCTTCAGCGTAGAGTGCGTACCGAGGGAACTCGACAATTTTAACAGTCTTGAATTGATAGAGGCTGAAGTTCTTCGTAAAATATTCTAAAGATTTTTTTACTCCCTTGATCATCATGTCGATATTATACTCATGTCCCGGGTGGTAATAGATTTCTATCCCGATATCCTGCCATCTGTCCTTTTTCACATGATATCTCGCGGATAAACACGAGAAATACTTCAGGATCTTGGTCTGTGTTTTGTATTGAAAATAGCGCCTGTCACCCTCAGTCCATTCATTAACGAGCTCTCCCGGGCTCAAAGCGATCTGGTCCTTTGCAGTACTCACTACTGCCTCAAAATTGATCCAGTCGGCATCTTTGACAAAGGTGTTCATTTTGGCTTTCTCATTGTCTATGGACGGGATTCTTTTTTTGGGAGATAATCCGTATTTCTTCCTTTTGTCGTTGTCCTCGAGCTCATAGAGAGAATAGGGGTCATAACTCATTGCTGGAACAAGGTCGAAGAGATAGATGAATGCGCCATTTTTGACCAAATTCCTGTTTGCTCTATTGTTTGTAAATCCCTTTTCTGAGAGCTCAAAATCAAAATCCAGAGAGATTATCTCTCCAGGTTTCAGGGGTTTTTTCAGATTATACACATAAACTCCGTGTTCTTCAGCAGCTTCTTTGAGAGAAAAATCCACATCTAATTTTAACTGTTTTATTTTCCCTTTCTTAAGTGCCTGGATGAACAATTCTGTGATGAGTTGATCTGTTTTGTTTTCCAGGACCACTGTTCCCTGGGAGCTAAACTTTTTTTTGTAGGGAAAAATGTCAACATTCATGGTGATGTCAGTCACGCGGGGCTGAGAAATACCCTCATATCTCTTGAACCTCTTTTCATAGTCGACTTTTATTTTTTCAACACGCTTTGTGGATTCAAAAGTGTTGAGTATGGTTGTGTTGTAGATGATAAAACTCCCGAGAATAAGACAGCCCAGTGCTCCGGCCGTGGCTACTCCTATTTTGGCTTTGGTTATACGGGCCCTGAATGCCTTGATCCTATCTCTGAACCGGGTGTCATTTCCCCTGACCCAAAAAAGAAGAGATAAAACCACCAGGATAACAGCCATCATGGTCCAGTAGAGGTTGTAGAAAAGAATCGACTTTAGATAAGTACCGTATTTGTTCATCTCCGAGTAGATGTATTCAGGTGTTTTCCCCATCCGCCATAGATGATGTTCGAGTCCGATGGATGGGAAAAAATCATCGACCAAAAGAAAGGTAATGATATAACCGAGAAATTTTTTATTGATGATGACTTGGACGAACATGGCAAACACGGAGATGAGCAAGTAGTACACCAAACGTATGCCAAACAGTTCCTGGAAATATAAACCAAACTCAAAATCCGTGTACCCATGTAATATCTGGATGGTCACCCCGCTGGCAAAGATGATAACTACTATCAGAACTTGGATATACATAATCGCGCCCAGTTTTCCCATAAAAGGGACCCATTCCGGTACTGGCAAAACATCATACATTTCCTGTGCGCGTCGCTTCCTTTCCCGCCAAATAAGTTCACCCGAGCAGAAGAGGATGATGACGAGACTGAAAAGGTAAAGAGAATTCTTCGTTGTATCCAACACCTGAAAGGTTACAGGATAGGTCAAAGTGCCGCGAACCAAGCCTACATTTCTGAATCCCAGCAGGAAAATTAATCCAGTTCCCAGAAAAAGAATAATCAGAAAATACACATTTTTAACAAGTCCGAGGAATTCATGGAGGGATGTCGCGAACATTTGACTGAAATAATTTTTGAAATGGAAAAGTTGGGTGACTTTTATCCTTTTTCCAGCCAGGCTGAATGTTTCCGAACCATCCCGGGCCTTTTGTTCGTGATTTTCTTGTTTTTGTTTTTTCGACTCGATAATGTGGGAAAAACGAAATTTTTTATAAGCGAAGATCAAGAGAATAACAGCCAGGGCTATCCATAACAATCGATTAAGGAGAAAATTTCCCGCAAGCGGCATCATAAGGGTGTTTTTCAGGGCAGAGGTCCAGTAATTTGAAAAACCCAGAGCTGCCAGCTGTCCAAAGGGGTCTATGAGGGATGCCAAGAGGCGGCTTTGTGTTTTTGCAAGACTTGTCCCCACTCCAAACCAGACCACCAGTCCAATAACTCCTGCATACACTGGAAAGAACTTCCTTGTCAAAAGGGCAAGAGTGAAAAAAAGGGCGCCGGCAAACAATACATTTGGCAGTACTCCAGTTAGGTAAGGTTGGATATAGGCAAACAGATTGATTGGACCAATTTTTTCGGGATTCACTAGAGGAGACACGCTTGTCAAGAACGCGCCAATTCCAATTCCGGAAAACACAAACAATGTACTTAAAACTGCTGCAATGTACTTGCTGGAGAGATATTCCAGTTTATTGATGGGATACGAGAAGTTCAGCCCATATGTATTCTCTTTAAAATCTCTATAGGCGGCATTTCCGAAAAATGCGGTTGTGATCAGAAGACCGAAATGAGACATCACGGTTATGAGATAGTACAAAGCATAGGGTGAGTTGATGTTGATATTTCCCACGCCGGCTGCAGCAATGAATTTCATGGGCCCGCCGCCAAAGGAACCCCTGTATATGGCTCCAAAACCAAGCAGGAAAAACATCCCAAAATAGATGTAGGTGGAGACTTTTTTAAACCGGTGTTTTAGTTCAAACAAAAGGATATGTCTAAACATTTTCACCTGTCATGCCTTTCATCTGCACCAATCTCGACCCGTGAATAATCCAGGTTAGGAGTAGCGACGGATTTATTCTGAATCGTTGTAAAATACACGTCCTCTAGATCAGGCATGACCTTCGAAAATCCATCAGGTTGCCTCTCACTGCGGACATGAATCAGCATGTTACCCGCAAAAAGCCGAGTCAGGACGATTTGATACTGACTGCGATAATTGTCGTAATCCTGTTTTTCGATGATTTTCTCCCAAACTATGCCTTCCAGGTCTTTTATGGCTTCCTCAGGTTTACTTGTCAGCAGGATCTCACCCGCATTTATAATGGCCACCTGACTACAGAGTTGCTCAACATCATCAACGATATGAGTTGAGAGGATCACAATGATATTCTCACTGATCTCACTCAGGAGGTTATGAAACCTGCGTCTTCCTTCTGGGTCTAAGCCGGCTGTCGGTTCATCGACGATGATCAGTTGGGGGTTTCCGATTAAAGCTTGGGCGATGCCGAATCTTTGTCTCATGCCGCCGGAGTAACCCCCCAATCTCCTCTTGCGGGCATCATAAAGATTTGTTTGTTGAAGAACGTATTTCACAGTTTCTCTGCGTTCTTTCTTGTCTGCAATCCCCTTTAAGAGCGCAATGTGATTGAGCATCTGTTCAGCTGTAACTTCCGGGTAGACGCCAAAATCTTGCGGGAGATAGCCCAACATTTGCCTCACTTTCATTTTATCTTTCAGGACATCAAGGCCGTTTAGATGAATGAATCCTTCATCCACTTCCTGAAGAGTTGCGATCGTGCGCATCAAGGTTGATTTCCCGGCGCCATTGGGGCCCAGTAAGCCGAACATTCCTTTCGGAATGCTTAGGCTTACATTTTTTAGCGCCTGTATACCATTGGGGTATGTTTTGGAAAGGCTTTTTATTTCGAGTTTCATGCTGCCTCCTTGGAACACTCCGGTCGCAGGTTATTTTCTAACAAGCATAAATTTTGCATAGCGGCCGTGTATCCTTCCGACAAATTTCGCCAGGTGTAACATTAAAAAGAACAATAGAATCCCCCCAATAGAGACAATAGGAAGCATTCCTACAGGTATAAAAACATCTGTACCGTACAGATCCAAAGGTATGTGAAAGATCAATTCCAGAACAGGCGCAAATACAAAGGAGAGAGCAAAAGCAAGGGCAAATCCGCTCAGCCCGAAATAGATCCATCCAAAAGGGAATAAAAGTATCAGGTAGGCAAGAGACTTCCACGTGTAGGGGTCCATAATGAGGGATTTAAATTTTTCCCAAGGCCCGAGGCCTTGCCTTACAAACACAGGCTTTCGCGGCATCCGGATTCCCAACAAGGCTTCGATGATGCGGCCTTCGATCAGGGCGATTCCCCGTATTGAGAGAAGAAACAATCCGGTTATGGGAATGCCGATGACAAAAATCAACGAAACTAGGGAAAAAATTCCCCCGAATAGGGCCCATAATCCAAACAGACATCCTGTGAATACTAAAAAGAGCATGTATAAAAAAGAACTCCATGCGCGAGGATCGGTTATGACTCCAAAGAATCTTTTGAGAAAAGATCGCGGGTCGGGCTGTCCAGTTGGCGCAAGAGTAGGCTGGAGGAGAGTTTCAATTTTTTTATAGGCTGATGCCACTTCCTTGGGATTCCCATATTTTTCGAAAATCGGCTTGAGCGCCTCATCTTCGGAAATTCCGGGATTTTCCTTTCTAACACTCCCCAGCGCGGTTCTCAGGTGTTCCTCAGCATCGGAGAGAGCATCCTGGACGAGAGCAGGATCAGTCCCTTTGAGTTCTTTTTTGAGTTGGGCTAAGTAGTCATCCACATTTTTAAACATGATTGCTCCCTTTTAGTCTGTTATCCAACGGCACTGAGGGTAATCTCATTTTTTATCCTTTTCTGACAAGCATGGCTTTTGCGTATCTGCCGCTTAGCTTTCCTACTAGCTTGGTCAGGTGCAGGGACAGGGTGAAAACTACAAATCCCCCTAGAGATACAACCGGGTAAAGCCAGATAGAGGTTTGATAACTTTGCCCCCCAAGTGTGATCAAGGACCGTTTAAAAACGGGTGCAAGGACTGGATAAGCCATAAATTTGAGGGAAAAAGAAAAAAGAGTTAATAAGCCGAAAGATAAAACAATGCTTAATGGAATACGAGTGATCAGGTAAAAAAATATCTTCCATGTTTGAAATCCTGTGATAAGCGCTTTGAGTTTTTTAGTGAGGTTTAAATCCTTTTGGACGAATATGGGCTTTCGTGGCATGCGGATACCAAGCAGGGCTTCAACAATACGGCCTTCTATGAGTGCTATTCCTCTGAGGGAGAGGAGAAACAAGCCTGTCAACGGAAGGCCGATAATGAGAATGAGCGATATCAAAGACAGAGACATTCCGAATAAGGCCCATAAACCAAAAAGGATGCTTGTAACAAGAGAAAATAGCATGTACAAGAATGCGGCCCATGCTTGGGAATCTCCATTTATATTGAAGAATTTCGCCAGGCGAGATCGCTTTTTTGGCGGTTGAGTAGGATAGAGGAATGAGGAGATTTGATATTCAATTTCTTTGTAAGCGGATGCGACCTCGTTGGGTTCTCCATATTTATCTAGAATATCACCCAATGCCTCAGTCTCTGAAATGTGGGGAGCCTCTTTTTTGACATTGTCGAGGGCGGTTCTTAGGTGCTCTTCGGCATCAGCGAGGGCATCCTGGGTGAGGGCGGGATCGCTGCCTTTGAGCTCTTTTTTAAGTTGACTCAAGTATTCATGTACGTCTTTAAACATCTTCGTTTTCCTCTAAAAGAGTATCGACAAATGCTTTTGTCTGATTCCATATCTTGGCCCAAGCATCCAGTGTTTCCTGACCGGACTTGGTGATCTTATAGTACCGTCGCGGCGGACCTGTGATGGAAGGATCAACATAACTTTCCAGCAATCCACTGTTTTCCAGGGATCGCAGCACAGGGTAGAGGGCTCCTTGTTTCATCATTTGTACACTCTCATCCTGAGCTTCAATGAGTTTAGCGATCTGATATCCATACATAGGCTCCTTGGCCCGATCGAGCACACTTAATAGAACGAGAGAAGCTGTGCCCGAGTTCAACTCCTTTTGAAACTTTTTATTGGCATCGCTGATAAAGTTCAATGTGATGACCTCCTCCCAAAAAAAATCTGTCTTTTTTGGTTAGTATGTCTCTGCCTAAGTAATAACATTTTAATATTATTGTTAATTTAATTTTATTTACATATTAACAATAGTGTTAAGTTATCACTATGTCAAGTAATATTTTATCTTTTTTTTTAAAAACCTCATTCCCCCTTCAAAAAACTCTTGCGGTTATTTGCCGTAAGGTTGAATCGCAAACGTCTTTGCTTTGTATTCCCCATCCGGCAACACAGTCGGTAATTTATACTCCGGATTGGTGAGGATAGCATAAACAGCCGGGTCTCCTTCTTTCACTTTTTCTCTTGTATTTAATCTCCATTCATGGTCAATCTGCTCTAAACGTCCGGGATAATCCTGTGCCCCAAGTATCGAGGTAAGAGCCCAGTAAATATATTCAGAGTTGCTGCAATCATAATCACATGTTTCATCATCGTAGGTAAACCAGGCACCATCGGGATATTGCTCTGGAGCCTCCATAAAACGCCCCCCTCTGGCTTTATCCAATGCATTTGCAATCTCGGTTCCAGGCACTCTATCAAACACCTCAGAGTATGCGCCTGCCCAGCCATTGTCTGTCACCATATGCAAAATTTCTTCCCATGAACCATCGAATTTGCCCTGGGCTCTTGCATTCGGGATTGTCTCTTCGTCATATAGACCTTGGCCTCTCGGACGCGACCCGGTGACTCTCTCTTGTTCAGTCTTCCTCATGACTATAGCACCTTTCCGCTTTAGCAGTGCATCCATAATCTTCGGGTTGTCTGGTATGCCGTCTTCGTCGTTATCAATATACTCAGCCAAAATGTTGGCGGCATGGAGTAATTTGTCATCGCCAGTAGTGTTTGTTGCATAAATATACAGCCCAAACACTTCAACCTGTTTGGTAAAGGTCACTTCAACCTTTGCTTCCTTATCAGCAACATTAGAACAACTGATAAACAGAAGCAGCATACACATAAGTGTTAATCCTAATAAGATTCGTAATTTCATAATCTCTCCTTTATCTAACCTGAAAATCCATCTTTTTAAGAGCTTCTCTGGCATACATACGGACCTCCATATCTGAATCATTGGTTGCGGCCCTGAGGGCATTAATGATTTTTTCGGCTTTAAAATTTTGCAGAGCGAAAACAGCCGCTCGCCGAACATCCTCTATGCCTTCTTTTAAAGCATTGATAAGCGGGTCTATTGCCTTTTCTGATCGGCTTTCTCCCAAAGCAGTGGCACAGGCAGACTGTGCCCACCACACTCCTTTCACCATCCCGGCAATAAAGGCATCAACAGAACGATTGGAATCCAATTTTCGTAATGCCATACCTACCTGATAATAATCACAATCTTCCCGCTCCTCTAAACAATAAATCAACGGTTCAATCGTTTCTTTCGCTCCTATTTCCCCCAAGGCCCAAGCTGCCCAGCGGGATGTTGTCTGATCTTCACTCTGCAAGACCTTGATCAAAGGTTGCACAGCATCCTGAGAACCAAGAACACCCAGAGCACGGGCCGCATAAGATTGAATACCTTTTGCAGAATCAAGGAGCGCATTGATCAGGGGCTGAACAGCCTCTGATGATCCGCTTTTCCCCAAAGAACCTGCGGCCATCCGGCGTACGGTTTGATCCGGATCATCCAGGAGTTTAAGAAGAGGCTTAACTATCTTATCCGACTTCACAGATCCCAGAGCATCGGCACAGTACCAGCGGATAAACACATTCTCGTGTCCAAGCAGCGCTATGAGAGAATCCACAGCCACTCCATCATTTTCAGCCAGTTTCGCGGCGGCATTCCGTATTTCCTCCCGGCTCTTAGTCGTTTTTATAGTATGGACAAGTTTGGCAATATTTTTTTCTGAGGCAACAACCTTACTTCCCGGCAGCCCGATCAATCCGCTGCTGAAGGCCGATAAAAGCAGGCAGAGAGCTGTATAAAAGCCGATAACTGAGAGAATCTCTCTTTTTTTATCTGGATACTCTTTTTTAAAAACGATTTTTAGTGGCAGATTGAAGACTTTTCTGATAAAGCGGGGCAAGGGGAAGAGAAAAGGGGTTCGCTGGCGGAAGGACTCGTAAGATTCTCCATGCTCCTGCTGCATTTTCCGCTCTTCCATAAAAGCGACAGCAATAATCACCATAGTTGCTAGCAGCCAGGGCAGGGTGTTGGCAACATCCACATAGCGTTTCATATTGGCCCCTGGTAGAAAGAGCACGCCGTAGCTCCAGATTATCCAACCCAGATACTGAGGATGTCTGGACAAACGGTAGATCCAGAAATCAGTCACCGGTTTGTTCTGCATGCGACCATACATCCAGGCCAGAACGCCAAGAAGAAAAATGAAAAGTCCCAGACCCGTTATAATAAAGGGCAGTTCTTTCCAGAGATTGAGACCGGTCAAAGAAGTTAAATCCAGAATCCACTTATAGGGAAGCAGGACAATATCACCCAAACGCATAATATCAAAGGAGATGTCCAGAAAAGGAAGCCAGAGAAAGCGCAAAAAAGCAAGACCTCCCAAAAAAAACATGGTCGCAGCAAAATGACCGAATACAGGGAGAAAGAGAAAGATTGCCCCCAGGGATGCTAGCTTCCTTTTTTCCAAAACAAAACCGGTTACTATCAAAGTAATGATGATTCCAAGGCAGATATAACCGATGAGGCGGATATGGTTGTGAGAGAGAAAGAGCTCGGTTTTATAAGCAGTCAACTCATCCTGGCCGGTAGCCACATCGAGAAAATCGATGTTTTCATGCAGGAAAGTATCCACCAGCCTGGGAAGTTCTACCGATGCAAAAGTAAGCCCCAGCGTAAAAACAAGAGCCAGTAGTGTCAGGATGATTCCATAGGGTAATTTGATTTTCATGAATTTATCTCCTAGCTTTCCAAAGAAAGAAATTTCGACTTATGTACACGTTATGGCAGCCCAAAATTCTCAATTAAGCCATTACTCTTGTCTAATCCTATTTATAGAAGTGTTATGTTACACCAACTTTCCTATCATCCAGCCGGATGTATTATGGAAATTGGCCACGGCACTCCCAGGTGGAACAAGATTATTACAGGCTTCCCGCAAGGAATCATCCAGGGTCATTTCCATGACGGGGATCAGGTCCTCAAGATGCTCCACCTTCTGAGGGCCGATCAAAGGAGCAGTAACACCCGGCTGGTCCTTGCACCATAGAACTCCCAGCTGGGCTGGGGTGAGGCCGGCCTCTTTAGCTAATTTCACAAACTTAATCCCTACTTCGATTCCTTTCGCTGACACACGGTCTGCATAAAACGCACCCCTCGCGCCTGCTCGCGAATTCGGTGGATATACGTCTTCTTTGCTGTAAACACCAAGCAAAGTACCATGGGCAAGAGGAGACCAGGTTAATATTCCAAGCCCATTTTCCTGCGCCAAGGGAATCAATTCGTTCTCGATACGGCGATCGAGTAAATTGAAGGGAGATTCTTCCACAACAAACCGAGCATAATCCTTCATTTCACTCAGCATAATTGCTTTCATTATAACCCAGGGGGGAAATGTCGAACAACCTATATACCGCACCTTACCCTGTCGGACAAGGTCAGTCAATGCTCCTAAGGTTTCCTCAATGTGGTATTCCGGATAGTAACGGTGGATCATGAAAATATCAATATAGTCGGTCTGAAGATCGATCAGGGAAAGGTCACATGCCCTGATAATGTTCAAGCGGGAGTTGCCTTGAACATTTGGAGCAAGTTGAGGAGAATAGTCGTCCAGAGAGACACCAATTTTGCGCGGAGCATGATCCACTTTTGTAGAAATAAGCACTTGATGTCGGAGTTTGTTTTCCTTGAGTGTCTTGCCGATTATTTTTTCACTCGTCCCCCCAGCGTATAAATTTCCGGTATCGATAAGATTAATACCGGCATTAAGTGCTCTAATAATTATCTTTGCTGCTACATCTGGCGGCGTGGCATCACCAAAATCGTCCGATCCCAGACATATCGGAGAAACCTGAACACCAGTACGTCCTAAAAGTCTATATTCCATAGTCTAACCTCTTTTAACCCAGATAATTCAATCAAGCACAAGGTGGCCCGATACTATCTTCTTTAATTTCCTAAAAACTATTTGATCGGTTGATTCAATTTCATCAAATTTCCATTCTCTGAGCTACATCATCAACAATAATATACAGAACAACCATATTCAGTCAATTAAAAATCCGTAGGAAATAGAACACATTTTTTACTCGCTCTTCATGGAGAGGCTGATCCGGTTTCGCTTCTGATCGATCTCTCGGACAGTGACTGTGACCTTTTGTCCTACCTTAACCACCTTGGCTGGATCTGAGACATATCTATCAGCAAGTTGGGAGATGTGGACCAGTCCGTCCTGGTGCACACCAATGTCAACAAAGGCGCCAAAGTTTGTGACATTGGTGACGATCCCCGGCAAACGCATACCAGGTTTAAGGTCATCGACCTTCTCTATACCTTCAGCAAAAGAAAATAGCTCGAAACGGTTGCGCGGGTCACGTCCTGGTCTGGCCAGTTCGCTCATGATGTCCTGGAGGGTGGGGAGTCCCACATCCCCATCTACATAGGATTGCAACCGGACCTCCCGGCGTTTCTCTTCGCTACTCATGAGTTCGGCCACGGTTATACCAAGATCTTTGCTTATACGGGTGACCAGAGCATAGCGCTCGGGGTGAACAGCGCTTGCGTCCAAAGGATTCTTTGCCCCGCGAATCCGCAGGAACCCACTGGCCTGTTCAAAGGCCTTGGCTCCCAGGCGTTTTACCTTCTTGAGTTCAGCCTTGCTCTTAAAAGCTCCCTTCTCATCACGGTATTCGACAATATTCTTCGCCATTGCGGTGCCCAGTCCTGAAACATAGGTCAGAAGCTGCTGGCTGGCGGTATTGACTTCCACTCCCACCCTATTGACGCAACTCATAACTGTATCGTCCAGGCCGGTCTTGAGCCGCCCCTGTTCTACATCATGCTGGTACTGCCCCACTCCGATGGACTTGGGGTCAAGCTTGACCAGTTCCGCCAGCGGATCCATCAGGCGGCGGCCGATGGAAACCGCGCCACGGACTGTCACATCATGATTCGGGAATTCCTTACGCGCTATCTCTGAGGCAGAGTAAATGGATGCCCCACTCTCGTTAACCTGAACAACAATGATGGCAGCGGGTAAGCCACAAGAGCGGACAAAGTTCTCGGTCTCGCGACTGGCAGTGCCATTACCGATGGCAATTGCTTCAATCCGGTACTCGTCCACCAGCTTGAGGAGAATTCTCTTTGCCTCTTCGACCCGATTCTTGGACATGGTCGGGTAGATCACAGTGTCATAAAGGAGCTTGCTCTGGGCATCCAGGCAGACCACTTTACAGCCGGTTCGAAAGCCAGGGTCAATAGCCAGAATCCGTTTCTGTCCCAGAGGGGCGGCCATGAGAAGTTCACGCAGGTTTTCGGTGAAGACGCGGATGGCTTCGGTATCGGCCGCCTCTTTAAGTATTTGGCGAATTTCATTCTCCAGCGAGGGAGCGAGGAGTCGCCGGTAGGCATCCTCTACAGCAAGTGCGACCTGATCGGAAACAGATCCGGCTTCTCTGACATGGCGACTGCGGATGAGCTGCAGCGCTTCAGCCTCGGGAGGACGAACCTGAAGATTGAGAAAACCTTCTGCCTCACCGCGAAACATCGCCAGGATCCGGTGGCTAGGGGCGGCCAGGGCCTTCTCTTCCCACTCGAAGTAGTCGCGGAACTTTTCTGCCTTGTCTGCTTTCTTCTTCTTCACCCGGGAGGTTATTGTAGCCGAATTATTAAAGCATTCGCGCATTCCGGCACGAGTGGTGCTGTCTTCGTTAATGCTCTCGGCAATGATGTCACGGGCCCCGGCAAGAGCATCTTCGGTCGAGTCGACTTCTTTTTCGGCATCGACAAAGGCGGCGGCGGCTTTCTCCGGATCGCAGTTATCGCTTTGATCCAGGAGAATGGCTGCGAGGGGCTCAAGTCCCTTCTCCCTGGCGATGGTGGCCCGGGTACGGCGCTTGGGACGATAAGGAAGATAGAGATCTTCCAGATCAGAGAGGATGTCGGCCCCGGCAATTGCTGTTTCCAGCTCGTCCGTCAGGATCTCCCGCTCAGTCAATGATTTAAGAATTGCCTCACGCCGTTTATCCAGCTCCGCCAGCTGCTCGAGCCGGTCACGGATGGCGGTGATGGCCACCTCGTCGAGAGAGTTGGTCGCCTCTTTGCGGTAGCGCGCAATAAAAGGAATTGTGGCCCCCTCCTCAAACAAGGCAGCTGCAGCTGCCACCTGGTTATCCCGGATGCCGAGCTCTCTGGCGATACGTTTAAAATAGGGATTGTTCATTTTTCTCCTTAAGATCTGATGAATCCTTCTAAAGCACCTTTCCAAATAGGACAATATTTATTTAATCCGGCATTATACCTAAATTGAACGATTCCTGCATCAATTAAGACAAATCTGCTGCAATTCTAATCCAACTTACTTTAGTTCAGATCCATTTAGGAATTTTTAACTTAAGCCCCCTATCTCCCTTGTTAGCTGCTAAGCTCGATTTCAGGAGAGCTTCACACCTCCAAAGATAATTGACGATATTATATCAACCTGATATATTGAATATAGAAAAAAAATATGAATACTTGCAAAAAATTGATTCTGCTTATGTTTATCCCTTTGATTCTAACCATTTATCTCTCAGCTCAGAATACACAGCAGCAGGACCAAAAAGGCTTTACTAGAGGGAGCCTTAAATTTGCCACTAATGTACTGCCTTCAACCTCAATGGAACTTGTCCACCGGCCGAAATCAGCCTTAAAAAAACCAGATGGGGATTTTGCTGAAATCGAACTTTTCGGATACCTGGACCTGGAATTAAAGGCAACCAATGGCGAAGGGCATGATATTGCGATCTATGCAAGGAGACCGCAAGTCGGTGCCCAAGCTGAGACAATGCATTATCTGGTTTTTACAAAAAAAGATGAAGATGAATGGATCTCCTTAGGAATAGGTGGAGGTAATACAAGTCCTGAAAAATTCGACCTGGGAGAATTGGAAAGTATAACCATGATCAGGATCATATACAGAAATCAAAGACGTCTTTATGACCCCCATATTGATATAAGAGACATCACCCGCGCAAAATATAGAATATTGGTTGATGCTGTGGAAGCAATCCATTAGCCTGAACAATTCATAAGAAATGTCGATATGTATAATAAATGGGGACATGATACCTATTTCCTATTTTTTTAATTTTATTCACGGACGGAAAAGGTTCTTTACGTAGCTGGATTCCTTCCTTCGCGGGAATAACAATAAACGGGGAATAGGCACCATCCTTAAGTCATTACTACGAAGGTGGGAATCCCGTATTTTAAAAGAAGTATGCCCAAAATAAATAGGAAATAGGTATCATGTCCCCATTTATTCGTCGGTCATCAAAACAAAAGTCTTAATAAATTTATTAGTGTAATATTTTGTAATATCATTTAATCTTGTCATAATATTCTCCTATACTCTTTTCAAGCATTCTGCTGGATTTATATTAGCTGCTTTGAGAGTTTGATAGCTAACTGCTAACAAGGCAATGGAGAATGAAAAAATACCGGCTAATAGAAAAGTCCCAAATTCAAGATTTATTTTATATGCATAATTATGCAGCCAATTATTTGCTACCAGCCAGGCGATTGGCCAGGCAATTATATTTGCAATAAGAACCAATTTCATAATTTTTTTTGTTAAATACAACACAATTGCTATAACACTTCCACCTAAAACCTTTCGGATACTTATTTCTTTTACTCTCTGTCCTGTAGTGTAGAAGGCTAATCCAATCAATCCCAGACAAGAAATAATCAGAATTATTATTGTACTAAAATTAATTAAAATTCCGGTGATGTTTTCACTATGATATAGTTTGTTTAGTGCACTATCTAAAAAATAATATGAAAAAGGATCTGTTGGCACTATGCTCTTTATTTTTTCTCCAACTTTAGTAAGTAACTTAGACATACTTGTATAACCGGGATTCAATGACAGGTACATATAATATCCAGCATTTTTTCCCAATATATACAGATGGGGTTTTATCTGTTGGTGCATAGATTCAGTATGAAAATTCTTCATTACCCCAATAATCTCAAAAGTCTGTCCTCCAAAATTTCTAATTATGCTGCCAATCGGGTTTACTAAATTCATTTTTTTAGCTGCTTCTTCATTTATAACAACACCCTTAGTTGCATCTGTCGAAAAATCCTTTGATAAAAAACGGCCCTTTGACATTTTTATTCCCAGAACTTTATCAAGATCATAACCAACCATATCCATCCCGAAATTTATGTTCTCCCCTTCTGTCTGGTTATCCCATTTTAAACCATCTATTGTCCACCATCGATTGGTTATTGGATTATTAGAATAGGATACGCCCTTTACTTCCGGGAGTTTTAAGATTTCTTCCTTTACAATATTATAAGATTTTATCAGATCTCCCGCCATATCAACAACCAGGAGATTATCTTTTTCATATCCCAGATTTTGTTTGCTAAAATGTAGATTTTGCAAATATATTACAGAACCAAAAATGACCATTATAACTGACAAGGCAAATTGAAAGATAATCAAACCATTACGGAAAAACTCTCCCTGTTTATTTTTATTACCTCTAAAATTGCTTCCCAGAATATTTAGAGGCTTAGTAGATGACAATATAAAGGCAGGATAAATCCCTGCTAATAATCCTATAAAAAGAGGCAATAATATAATTATTATCAAATGAAAAGAAAAATATTGGAGTTGAATATTGGAATTAAAAAGCCGGTTGAGAGTAGGTAAGAGAATTACTGTTAAAATTAATGCCACAAGCATTGATATATAAGTAAAAAAAACTGACTCAATAAGAAATTGTTTTACCAGAATTCTTTTGGAGGCTCCAAGAATCTTTTTTACTGCAATCTGTTTTGACCATTTTTCTGATCTGACAGTTGATAAATTAATATAATTAATCCCTGCAATCATCAAGATGAATAAGGCGACAAAAGAAAAAAGAGAAATGTTCTGAAATCTTCCACCCCCTTCAATATTGTATAAATAACAATTTTTTAAGGGGACTAAAGATAAATCTGTCTTTTCTTCTGGATCATGTTTTGTAACAACTCCTGCAATCTTTTGATCAATTATTTTTTTGTTTAAACCCGTACCAAGCAAAACATAGGTCTCTACCATATTTACTTTCCAATTATTCTGAACCCATTTATCTATACGTTTAAAAGGAATTAAGAATTCAAATTTATTTTCTCCGGTTACTTTAAAATGGGTGTTTACCGGTATATCTTTCATTATACCTGTAACCGTCATCGATTGTGTTTTTTCTAGATAACCGTCGTCTAATAAGATGACTTTCCCTATAGGATCATCTGTACCAAAAATTCTTTTTGCAAGCTGCTGAGTTATAATAATTGAATTGGGATCAGTTAAAAGAGTTTCACTATTTCCCTTTATTAAAGGGAAGGAAAAAAGATCAAAGAAAGATTGGTCAACATAACTTCCTTCAGAAAAATATCCATTATTATTTTGAGTCAGTTTACAATTTCCCCGATGCAGAAATGGCGTCGCTTCCTTAATCTCAGGGAACTCATTTTTTAAATATAAAGCCAGCGGACCAGGACCGGTATAACTTTCATTTTTATAACTTACCTTATATATTTCATTTTTGTTTAAATGAAAATCATCATGGCTTAACTCAAAATTAATCCATAAGAAAATTAACATTGCACAAGCCATTCCTACTGCCAGACCACTGATATTAATAACCGTGAATAATTTGTTTTTTTTCATATCTCTAAGAGCAGTTTGTAAATTTCTCATTATCACTTTTATATCTCCTACCTAATAACGCATGCAAGAATCATGCCAAATTCTTGATCTATACTTATCAAGCTGTAAACGGTCCAGAGTACTAAGTAATGTTTGATAGTGGACAATCTGTGTTCACTATCGGACACTTTTCCTATTAAGTTTTATGAAAATGTATATATGAGGTATTATTGATTTTGGCATCTTATTTGCGTATTATCTTAATGGGAATGAGTATACAAAG
>Ga0114922_10000458_pt1 | contig 39112 bp, 73 predicted proteins | sample AartaG_FD_100975 | JGI IMG/M metagenome (GOLD analysis project Ga0114922, IMG submission 100975) | Deep subsurface microbial communities from Aarhus Bay to uncover new lineages of life (NeLLi) - Aarhus_00045 metaG | ecosystem: Environmental > Aquatic > Marine > Oceanic > Sediment | place... | reverse complement strand
CTGGTGAATAGCCACACTGATATGCCTGACCTCATCACCCAGCGTCTTCTCAATAGCAGCCGCATACATAGCCAATTGCAGGCTATTCTCTACAGCCTCGCCGCTATATATGGAACCACCTGTTTTATAGTCAACCACGCGGTAAACACCTTCAGCCAATTGGTCTACTCTATCGACCACACCGCGTACATTGACGCCAGCTAGTTCCAAAATGAAGTCGTATTCCAGCATGATAGCGTTGCTTAGGTCGAAGTTCCCACCATCAATTAGGGAAAGAAGCATACCCCTGCCTTTCTGATACTGATCGTAAGGCAATGGCGTTGATATAACGTCGGGATCTTCACAACTACAAGACCACAGGCCCGACATCATCTTCGGGTTATGTCCCCCAGTTTTCGCATAGTATCTGCCGTACTGCTCAAGTGTGTGGTGTATTGCTCTGCCGAATAGAAGTGGCAGTCCCGCTGGTCTTTTGTGTCCGTCACGGTAGGAAAATTTATACAGCCGTGGGCAGCGCAGGTAAGTATCTATTTGCGTGTGGCTGATATATCCCTTACTCTTCACTATCCTCACCTTTATATTTCCGCACTAGCGCTATTGCGGCGTCAGCCTCTTCGACAGTCTTTATGTCGTCCAAAGAAGCCACCTCCAGCTCAGAGAACAGCAGCGCGGCAAGCTTGTCTTCCGGGATATCTTTCTCTTCTGCTAACGCGCTCAGCATGGTAAGTGTGGACACTATCTCGGCATCGACATCAGTTCCTTTTGAAGTATCGGGCTCATTCCCATTTGCCTCGTCAGCCTTCGCGGCCTTCTCAGCCTCGTCAGCCTTCGCGGCCTTCTCAGCCTCGTCAGCCTTCGCGGCCTTCTCAGCCTCGTCAGCCTTCTCAGCCTTCTCAGCCTCGTCAGCCTCCGCGGCCTTCTCAGCCTCGTCAGCCTTCTCAGCCTTCTCAGCCTTCTCAGCCGTAGCTCGCCTTCTTGGCCTCTTCTTCTCCTTTGGGGGCTCTGGGGGCTCCTCCTTGTCTGGCCCAGCGCCTTTTTTCACTATGATCCGTACAGGTAATCTGCCTTTGCCGCGCCTACCCTCGTAATTCTCAAACTCTATCGTAGTGCCCGCGCTGTTGATAGTCATGTGCGCCAGTTTGTGGCCAGCCGCCATGTGCCTCGACTTGTAGACCACTATGTCTATGAGCGTATTAAGCCCCTTGCTGGGTTGCTTCTCGCACCGGTATACTTCCTTTACGCTATGCCCCCACTTGCCACCAAAGGGGTTCAACTCCTCCAGCAGCTCATTGGTGCGCAAGTCCCTCTTCGCTCCCATCTCACTGACTGGTTGATTTGTGATAATAGCCATCGCCCCGTGCTGCTGGCAATAGACTTTCAACTGGTACAGCACGTCAACGCCCCCCAGGAGCATTTCACCGCGCTGTCGTAAATTGGACTGCGCAAAAGCACCGAGTACAGGTGCGCCCAAAGAGTCTATAATGACAAGCTTCTTGCCGGGCCTAAGATTCCTCACCCATTCCTTCACTTCCGGAAAGCCGGCAAGATATTTATAATCTGTCTTTTTCTGAAGCCATTTCATTGTTTCGCCCGTGAAGTTCCTCTCAGTATCAAGAAACGCCACAGGTAAAGGCTTGGCCTCCTCCTCAATCGCCGATTGCACAAGGGCCTCCATCAAGAAGGACTTTGCGCTGCCTGTGGGGCCGTAGATCATCCCCACATCCTCTTCAATTATCCACAGCAAGTTTCGGTACAAAGTCTGTTCAGCCATTTACTACACCTCCTGTTACTTCCTGTTACTTCTGAGATCCATTTTTCATCATTCCCCAGGTGCTTACAACGGTTTCGTGTCTCGCTGGCGCGCCTATTCCCATCTTAAAGTTGCCAGCCTGTATCCCGAACCGTACAGGGCTGTCAACGTCCATCTGAGAGAATGCGATGATGTTACGGTAGTTCATAGCTCTTTTAACCCATCACTCAACATTCCTTGGTCTTCCAGTTATCTTCAATTTCCCCGATTCCCCCCAGGGGCCGATGTCAGAATCATCACTAAATCTGTTTCTAGCTCGCACATAGAATATTCTGTCCTGCGGAGATGGAGGAGCAGGACAATTAAGTTTAATAATAGCTTTGCGCGGCGATTCCGCTGTAGAATCACACATCATACATTCCCAAATCTGTAGCCCTGCCTTTCCAATTTTCTTTTCCTGGCGCAGTGGCTCAGATGAATATTCCACAGATACAACATCGGCCGGAGCCCATGCAGCCTCACCATACTTTACTTCTACATCCTGCGGAGCAACAATAATTATAACTATCTGAGCAAATAATGCTGCAGCAAATATGTATCTCATGCTCTCGCCTCCAGTCTAATGCGCATTTACACATCAACAAACCTGCCTAGAAAATCGTTTGTATGCAATTTTATGTCAATCCCGTCCCAACACCTAAATGCAATTTGTTTTGCACCATAAGCGTCCCGCCAGTCCCACTCCTTGGGCAGTCTTGGCTTATTCTTGCCTTTGCTGGCCGGCGATACTTTGGCAAAGACCATCAGCTTCGAGCCAAGCATCCGGCGCAATTCTGGCTCTGTCATTCTTGATACAGAGGTCTCGCCTGCCTCCCATTTAGCGCGCTTTTCCTTTATTGCACGCTTTACACTATTCAGATCGCCTAATGCACTCGGTACCATTAGCAGAATCAGCACAAGTGCTAATACCAACCGTCTAACCATCTACCTCGCCTCCTGTCCTAGATCTATCCGGCTACCTTGATTCTCGACTCTTAACAGATCGACCTTTCTCTCCTTTAATTCTTGCACTAGCCTCTTCTTCTCCTGCTCTAGGTTTGCCAGCGGATCACGGAGAGGAATGGGTCTCTTGCCGATGACTTTCATACGCGCTTCATCTAACGCTTCTTCCAGAAGCAGATCCGCCTTCCCTATACCTAACTTGCTGTATAGCAATTCAAGGATGTGGGTCGTGTAGCACTTGAATAAATGTAATGCTTGCTCAACCACATACTCCTTTGAGATCCCGCTGGGAAGGCCGGCTCCTAACCCAGTCTCATCCTTCGTGCTTGCCTTTGTGCCATCCAATTCAGCCATCCTTTTCACCTTTCTCCTTGTTTGTGCCATAGGGGTCGTATACCTTTCCACTTACATTACTACCTACCACTTCAGGCCAACTGATAATGCCAGGGTCATTCGTCTTCGCAGCGTTAAGTGCATCGGCTATCGCTTTCTTGGCTGTAGAAACGAATAGCCCCTCCAGGTCTCCTATATCTTGCGCATGTGCTCTGAGAATCTCAATAGCCTGCGTGAATGAAGCACATAGCGAAGTATACAGTAACGCAGAAGCCATAATGCTGCGCACACTGCCTTCTGGACCTGTCACACTGAAGGTCGTAGACATCTTGTCCAGTTGAGCAATAGAGTAGCGGAGTGCATTCACGCGTCCCCAGTAATAGCTGCTTGAGTCCTTGTCATCTTCAGGCATTTAGATTCTCCTATCTGATTGTTTCTTCTAGTGCTGCCATCAGACCAATGACCTGTTTTCTGTAGACCTCCAATATCATACGATCAATCATACTCATACACTCCTTCCAGCACCATTTCAATATATGATACTGAGGTATCTATCTGTCTCACGATCCGAGACTGGCCTCTTACTACCGCCTCATGCTGCTTTGCCAGGAGCCGCTGCTTGCGCTTCTCAAGGCGTGCAATATTCTCATCTGTCAACCTATACTGAGTAACCATTTGAACCCCTTTCTAAATTAAAGTTTTACTTATCAAACAGGATAAAAAAAGTCATTCCGGAATGGAATGACTTTCACCTTTCAGCAAGGCTTCTAAACTATAGGGATATATCCGCCACGGAGAAGTGCGTGGACCCAGCTTGAAGCCTTTAAGTCTGCCATCTTGCAACATCCTTGTGACGGTGGGCCGCGTTACGCCCAACGTATCCATGACCTCTTTAGTGGTCAAAAAAAGTTTTGTGTCGCCCATTTATCAGAACCATATTGATTAAATAATTTCTTAATTTTGTTAAAATTATATCACGGTTTCCTGAGCCTGTCAAGGAAAAAATTAAAGTATTTCTTAACAGGGAACTTTAGTAAGAAAAAACTTTACAATTTTAATAGTTTGTGGTATAATTAAGACTATCAGTTATTATAGCGGTTTCAAGATGTACGGGTAGTTTCGCACAAATCTATGGGAGTGATTGATATGAGTATAGGAGTTATGGAATTGACCGAGACAACAAGAATAGGTAAGCTTTTTCTTCAGACGCGCAAACGTAAAGGCCTTACTCAGAATGACATAGCAAAGAAGATAGGGCATACTGCCGCCAGAATATCGCAGGTGGAGACGGGTGGGCAGCTTCCAAGTGAGGATATCGCCTTAAAAATAGCCAGTAAACTCCACCTGGACTTAAACGAGGTCTTACGCCTCCTGCAGCAAGATAGGATGGAAGCACGCATGAAAAGCCTTGCTATCAGGCAACCAAACCTTATACCTGAAGATGTACCCATCATTGTAAGCGGCGAAATAGGTATGACACAGAAGCGGGATAAAGCCAACCTGGAGTCCATTGGAGTACACTGGGTTCATGTTATAGGCATAATTCCCGGCACGGGTCCTATAGAAGTCGTGCAGCAAGAAGTAGAAGACCAGGTGCCCGTAGAGTTATCCAGAGTGTCAGACGCTGTCAGGTTGTTTGCTCTTCGTGTTGAAGGCAACACCATGATCAAATGGGGTATTCAAGATGGCGATATAGTAGTAGTTGACCCGGACGCGCAATGGACAGAGGGTGACGAGGTTGTCGTAATTGTCAACGACGAATGGACACTTAAGAAGATCCGTAGAGTGTCCGGGGGGATACTCCTGGAAGCGGCTAGTAACGATCAGTCAATGATACTGACAGAAACCCCAGGCGATGTGGAATTGAAAGGTGTGGTCGTTCATTTGAAGAAAGATAGACGGCGTGTGCGGTAATTTACAAAATCATGTTTCCAGCCGTTTGGATACCATAAATGGTGAGCTGGCGGAGGGAATCGAACCCCCAGACTACTGACTACAGATCAGTTGCCATACCTTTAGGCGACGCCAGCGTGAGTATAGGTGGTTAGCTTATACGGGCTTCGTTTCTCTCAGCCATATATCTTGGCATTAGCCTCAAATTTAGCAGCAGGAGCTTGATTTTTCTGCCCAATTTGCTTTTCTACACCGCAATAGTCTTAGGATAGGCTGAATTTAGCTACTTCTTTACATTCCATATCTTCAACTATGGCTTCCGACACTTCTTCATCAATAATGACTCTCCAGAGTCTTTCACCCGTTTCCGTAGATGTCTCAGGGTGCCTCACGCTAATATACGATCCTTCCAGGGCCTGAAGTTGCGAGTCCTTCAAATTGGACCTATCTCGGAAGTATTCCTCCAATTTCTCGCAGGCATCGTAATAATCTTTAGCTTCAAAGCAAGCCAGTGCTTGCAGCATGAAAATTGTCATATCACTCACTCCTCAATAACTCATTTTCCTTCGCCATTATAAGTGCCTCAGTGACAAATTCGGTTTTATACTGTCCCGAGTCTCGGATATTCTCCTCCGCTAGAGTACGCAACCGCTTTCTTTCTTGGTCTGGAAGGCTCTCCTTATACGCTTGAATGCGCTCTTCCTCTTCGGCCGCCTGCTTCTCTTGTGCTTCTAATTCTGCGATCTTCCTCTCCTTCTCCAATCGTGTTTCTTCTTCCGCCTCTAGCTTCTTTCTGGCCGCCATCGCTTGACCAATGGTGTGCTTTAATATTGAGAAGTCGTATATCTTCTCTGTAGCATTATCTGGAGTCCATTCGGCGGCCCAAGCTATATCCTCCTGATTGAAGCCATCTTCTGTCAATTCTTCAATACATTTTATAGACTTCTCTCTCTTCTCTGACGATATTTTGTTTTGCCCTATACCTTTATAGAACAGATCAACTATGAGATCCGGAGAGAGAGTGTCTTTTATATCTTTCTTTAGATCTGTACCTGACTGAGGTATACCTGACCGAGGTACACCTACCTCGTCGCTTGCCTGGTCTAGTTTTTCTTCAGGTGTACCTGGCTGAGGTATACCTGACTCTGGTATAGGGGTATGCCTCACTGAGGTACTGCCTGGCTGAGGTATACCTGACTCTGGTATACCTGACTCTGGTATACCTCCACTAGACCCCATAACACCTTGCTTTTTCACTATACCCGTGTGAGGTATACCTGACTCTGGTATACCTGAGAGGGGTACACCTTCCTCTGTCGTACCAGAAATGATCTCTTCGGGCGCGAATATTCTATAAATACTGCCGGCCTGATTGGTTAGCGCCCTGCCGCTTCTGTCCAGTATTAGGGCAATGAAGCATTTCTTCCTTAGACTCTTTATCGCGGCAATGGCACTATTCCTAGATCTAATACTCGTCCCCTTGACTAAAGCCCCGTATCCCACACGGCAGTAATTGCGGCCGAAGCCCCATGAGTCTCGCCACAAGCGCATGTAAGCAATAGATTCGTTAATGTCTAACATGCTTGCCATCAGATCATGCACCTCGTTGGGGTACTTCGTGAAGTTCGCCCGCACGCCAGTAAGTCCTTCTCTCAGAGCCACTGCGAAGCCCTCAAAGCTAGGTTCTTCTTCTGCTTCTGGTTGTATCGTCTCAACGTTACGTTTAGGCAACCCCAGTATGCGGGGCATCGCCTTGGCGGGAGTAACAGAGTCGAGGTCGCTGGCTTCTCTATTCTCTTCTCGTGCCCGCTTCCGTTCCTCTATGCCTTCAGCTAATTTCTTCTCCATCTCTTGACGTGCGCGACTTTTCACGGTTCAGTACCTCATCTGCGAGTGCTATGTAGTCCTGCGCCCCTCTGCAATCAGGCCTCAGTGCCACCACCGGCATTTTCTCCACATTCGCTGAAGCCACTTCTATATTCTGCCGAATGACAGTCTCGAAGACTCCGCCAGGCCTTTTTTGTCTAAGCGTACTCAGCATACCTTCATGCAGAGTCGTGCCTTTTCTGAATTTCGTTATAAGGATTCCTAGCACAAACGGCTTGTGACCGTATGCTACGGAAATATTCTCCAGCATACCCTCAAAAGCTTCCATCCCCTCCATCGCATAAGTCTCGCCTTCCATTGGAATGATGATCTCGTCGGATGCAACTATGCCGTTGATGCATAATATCCCCAACGACGGCGGGCAATCAATTATAATATGACCGTAGCGATCTTTTTCCTTACTGAGTGCTACTGCCAGCCTCCGAAAGCCGCCTATTTCTGTCGTAAGCTGCATTTCAATATCAGCCAGGGACAAACGTGACGGCATGAGGTATAGGCCGTCTATGGGAGTCTCTCTGGTGATTCCCTCAGCCTCTTCGTCTCGCAACAACACATCTTTGATACTCAAATCCCTTCCTGCTAACACTACGCCTAACCCGCTTGAACAATTTGCCTGTGAGTCCATGTCAACGAGTAAGACTGTTTCGCCGCCTTGAGTCAAGGCAGCACCAAGATTCAAAGTTGTGGTCGTTTTCCCTGTTCCACCTTTTTGGTTAGCTATAGCTATGATGTGTGACATGAGCAGTTCCTTTCCCGATAGTGGAATTGAAGCCCTGTATATTTGTGTTCTTTAGCTAGATGTCTTGCGATAGCTTCAGTACGCTTCGACGCTTGAACTGTGGCGATGTGGAATGGGGCTGGGAACTCTCTGCGCACAACGATAGCTCCATAGTCTTCTAAATAATGCAAAGATCTATGCACCCTGCCTGCTGGTATCTTCGCGATTCTTTCCAATGCCTGGACTTCTATGCTTTTCCCCCAGTCCAGCAATATCTCAGCAACGCTCAAAATATCATGGTGTGGGTCGTGGTGCAACTTATCTGCAAAGTGAATATACAATGCATAAGTTGGTTCTGTGTAGTATTCATGGCGCGATGCAAACCATGACATATCGCGTGTAACATCCATAAGACCATATTGGCGAAGCTCAAGCACTGCCTGGGCGTATTGCTCGTCGCTGAAGTCGTCGAAGAATTTTCTTAAACCTTCAATTGTGTAACTGCGTTCATATCTTCTATGGTTATCACTATCCAGAGCGATACATAGTCCAACTTCTGAAGCAAGTGGGTCAAGGCCACACACTGCTTCGTATTGGCGTTTGGCTCTCTTACCATCTTGCATTTCTTTCATCATCTGTTTAACGCCAGCTTCTATATCTTCGCTAACGTCAATTGGCTGAAGCCTGTGGATAATAGCATTTATACTGCAAGTATCAGCTTTGATAGGGAAAATGAGCCTGTTTTTGCCTCTCAAGAGTTTGATAGCTTCAAGGTCAAGTTCTTTCATCCACGTAGTCTGCATACTGGGAAAGGACACAATTATGCCCAGGGCAGAATATTTGCCCAAACCTTGATGCATTGCCAAGTCAACCAATGATGACTGCCTTTTATTAAGCCAGCACGTTTCTGTATCTACATTGTGTGTTCTTAGCAGAAGAGTTATTGCATTGTCAATGTCTGCGTTGTGCTCTACGAGGAAAATTAAGATGCGTGACATTGGTTACTCCTTCCTATTGCCTCCAAACTTCCCTAAGTGGCTTTATCTCTGAACACAAGATAGTATAAGCAGGCACTTTGCTGCTACGATAAGCTTTGCCTTTAGCAAATATAAATTGGTCTGCCAGAGAGAACTTGTGACGTTTTATTTCAGGAACATATAGCATTCCTTCGTCTGATTCCACAACATCACATTCCAATATTGCAACAGGTCCCCTTTTGCGGAATCCTCTTTTAGCGAATTCTAATGCAATACTATGGCGTTCCCTACAACCATTGCCTTCAAATGCAGCAAGCGGGCCATATCCTTCCATTGGTTTTACACTTTCGCCAATGGGGTATTCCATCTGCCCACCACCCTCCGGTGCGAAACATGAGTAATATTTGCCATTCTTATATAAGCATACTTTGTAGGCAGTTAAATATACCATTGCTCTACTCCTTCTTTTCTTCAGCTTCCTTGTCTTTTGGAATATTCAAGTCGCTTATCTGAATGGTATCACGCCTGGCGTTCTCAACAAGCTGCAGTCTCTTGTCCCACATCACCAATTCTGCAACGTACTCAGACATGCTCTTGCCGACCGCATCAGATCTATCCCTGACAATTTCCTTATCTTCTTGCGTTAAATAGATCGTCAGCCTCATCTTTACCGACATATATAACACCCCTTTCGCATGTGATTAAATATAGGATTAAATGTGTCACAATTTATTATACAAGAAGGAGTGTGCTTTGTCAAGTTTTTTTTTCGGCTTTTTTTTTCGTGGCTAACCGGAATGTCTTTATGGAAGGAATGGATCTTGCCCGGATTCAATTATAAACACCCGGGCAAGACCTATCTATTTTCGGGCTAACAGGACGAGGTAGCGTTCAGGCAGGTCGTCGTGTCCCCAGTCGTTCTTTTCCCTTCTTTCCTTGAGTATCCGCAGGATTTCAGCAGGCGACAGATCCTCTGAGTTGCCGGTCACCAGACCAGGCCCCTCCGCGACATCCCCCCTTTCTTGGACCCAGGATTCCATTCGTCTGATAGCCGCGTCCAGATCCCCTGTGCTTAAGTTTCCAGGCCTGTTTCCCATTTTCGTCAAGATCGACACCCCCTTCACGCTTGATTCTTTAGTAACAACAGCGAAGTGTTCCATATTCCAGTCAATTGCGGCAGCCGCAAGGAGCCATTCCTCCTCATCGCCATATTTGCGCATGATTCGCCTGACCCAGTCAGTATGTTTAGCGATCACGCGCCGATGTACGCTGCCAGGTTCATCGCAGTCAAGCATGGAGATCAGACCTTCAATCAAGCAGCGGACAACGACTGGCTCCTGTTTCCTCGCCATCAAGTATACTTTGTCCGTGAAACCAAGACAGAATTCCGCACCCGCATTGACTATCTGTCTAGCCAAATGATTGCCTGTGCTGCAGCATATCAAATAAACCTTCTTGCCTGCCAGATAATGGGCATTCTGTGCGTCTAAGCAAACCTCCGAGTTTTGTCCAGTCGCTTGTAAACCGTTTGCGTCTGCATGTCCCGCAAATACAAAAACGCCGATAGCGGGATTGTCTCTAAGCTGGGACTCTATTACGTCTCTTCTCGCTGCGGTATACGTCAAATCCACAAAGTCTATTTCCCGCCGAACAGCCAATAGCTTGGCACTGACGGAAAGACTGTGTGCTAAGACCTCGAAAAAACTTGTTTTGCAGTTGCCGTATTCGTTCAATACTGGATGGCAGAAGCATATTTTCACGATCACTCTCCCCACGAAAATGGCCCATGCACTCAGCGTCAGGCCCTTTTCGGTTGACAGCAACAAGGCTGTGTGCTATGATTATATATGAAAGCATAAAAAAAGCCCCTTCAGGCGCAGATCGCCAGTAAGTGCTTTTAATCAATTGCTTTCTCGCCGTAGGTGGCATTCACCGCCGTAGGATGCCACTTCTCTTTTCCTCTCGATATATACGTCGCGTAACATACCAAAACGCGGTCAAAGTAAATTTGCCCTATTATACACAATTCGCGCATTCAGATCAAGAAAAAAAGTAATTCCCCGCCGTGAGAGTGATCGCAATACTTCTTTACTTATTATACTATACAAGGGATGGGTTGTCAATGACAGTAAATGTCAGGTTTGAGCTTGTGTCTGCGGCAAGAAGCCTAATATGGAATCACTATTCAGCCTTATCCATTATTCTTTTCTTTTTCCTATATTTTCTGTTGTGATACAATATCCTACATCTATCCTTGCAAAATTTCTGATTGACCCGAGCTGCACGAAAAGCTTTACCGCAGTTTAGGCAACGCTTGTGATATGGCTTCTTGGCATGAGCCAAGGAACTCAGGTTGACCAGGTAAACTCTCCCGCGCATAACGGCCGAAACCCTGCCCTTCCTTATGTATCTTCTTATAGTCCTAACCTTGAAGCCGCTGCGTTCAGCAGCAACGGCGGTAGTTACCCAGCGATCTACCTCTCTTTGGGATTCCTTCATTCGCTTTTCCTATCCTTGGGGATAAGTCGCGTACCAGCGAATTTACCATCCTGTGTTTGCAGCTCGATGCGGTCATATTCTGTGCCATCGTGTCCAATAAGCACACAACTGCCCTCCCGCCGCTCCATGCGCAGTATCATATCGTCTTCAACCCATGCTTCTGGTACGGCACCCTCATCCTCATACATCTGGTCTATCTCAATGCAGAAGGACGCTACTTCAACACCTATTATGCGTCGCTTTACTAAGGTGTTGTAGGCATCCTTGAATTTAGCTGGGTCAGTAAATGCACCCTTGAGTTCAAAACCCTCGGGATAACATCTGAAGAGCAGTACATATATTTTCATGATTTGAGCCTCCTAGTGAGTTCGCCTATTGCACGGTGTTTCCCTGGTGAATTCCCGGGAATGGTCGTACAGCGAAATCCATTCAGTCCACTTTTTATCAGGCAGTAAACCTACCATGACCATCCTGGTCTCTGTGTCGAGGATCTCTTGGTGTTCGCTGTGTGATGCCGCCTGAGCCTCTTCCACAGTATCGAAGTCACCAACGAAATCCTTCATACCGCCGGCGGGATAGAAAGTATCTAAGCAGAAAAGAAAATAGCGTTTCATGTCGTATCCTCTTGTAGTAACTCCAACAACTCCTCTAAAAAGTTCAGCAAATTCTCAGACTTAAAGGCCTGAATATGAAACGTTTTCTTTATAAGCTCGGATGTTGCAGAATCCTCCAGCCTCTGCAAGTCCTCCACATCAGCTTGCTGAAACGGTATCTGGTGCTTCAGCCTCGCTCGTGCTTCCTTGAGTCTTGCATCCCTCGCGGTCGTATTCGTGATAACAGGCTTGCCGTAGCTAGGCAGTTTCTCCTCCAAGCGTGCAATCGTGTCAGCAAAGAGTAAGAGTCCGCAGCATTGCTTGTAAGCCGACCACCATGCACAATCTTCCCTTTCACAGAAGCCCTTCACTCCGTTTATGAACCCTAACGGGCAGTATTTGGCCATCCTACTCACGTCCTTCCTTTTGAGTCTTTAATACAGGCATTGACTCCTTTCCCGTCTAACTTTGTCTTTTAATTCCTCGTAACGCCACGAAGAGATCCAGCATTTGGGATTCGATCTATTCAACCTGCGGCCGAACCTTCTATGAAGCCTTTTCCTATCTTGGTAATCGTCCGTGCAAAGATCATTCCAGATGTCAAAGTATATGGTATCGTATTTCACACCAGGGGGCGGATACCATTCAAATATGTCCCCGCATATTGCTGTTACTTTGCCATTGAGAGGAAGCCGCGGGACTATCATGTCTATTATCTCTTGATGGATCTCCACGACTGTAATTGTATTAACTTCCTGCTTTGCCTGTACCGGAAGCAGAACCATCCCGAGGCCCAAACCAGCTATGAGGACATCCCCATTGGCCTTCCAAAGGAGGTCTCTGTTAGTGCGTCTCTCCATCTCAGAATCGGACATCATGAGGGTTCCATGTTTATCCCTGAGCTGGACGATGGTTCCCGGCTCCTGGCCCATGTGTTCCCTTCGTCTTTTTATATTGTCGCAAAGCGTGTGGAATGCTATTTCCCCTTTGGTTAGCAGCTTATGCGTGATCTTGAAGTCTCTGCCTTCCACAGGGGAGAGATAGTCGCACATATTAGGAAACTCGGTCTGTTCCATATCAGTCCTGCTCCTTCCCCGGTCTTGCGATTCCCAATAGGAGATTGCCTTCCTCGTCAAGAAAAGGATTGCGTGTGCCTGGTTTGGGCTTCGGCAGGACTAATTTGATCATGCTGCCATGAACCACAATATAGCCCTCCTCGCCCTTCTTGCGTATCACAGTAGGTTCAACTAGCGACTTCAACATATATAGCAGAAAATATATGCACCCGCAACCAGCAACTATGCCGAGTATGCACAACAATACTTCCATCGTTATTCTCCTTTCTCCTTCTTCCTTGGCCATCCTAATGCCTCAATATACCACCTAAACGGCACTCTGGGCAATTCAAATGCGGCCAAAGGGCATTTGTATAGCCTCGCCATTTGCCGGACTTCGTACATACTAACAGGCAGAGCACCATTCTCTTTCATACGCAGAATAGCCAGATCCCGCCGGTAGCTTAACTCAAATTCAGCCTTCTCCCTGCTAAGACGTGCAGATCTGCGCGCCCATTTTAGTAATTTGGGATTCGCCATAGAGGTCTCTTCTGCCAGTATTTTCCTGCCTTCGTTTGTAGTATCATCCACGGCTTCTGTAAAGCAGGTATCAACAGCTTCTTCGCACAAGTATGCTGCGTCTGATTCTTTCCCGTACATATCTGCCATACGTCTTTTCAATGCCACAGGGTCGATGACGGGCAGTGCAGTGCCTTCGTATAGAATTTCCCTTTCTGGAAGCACGTTTGCGTCCCACTCTTCCATATCTTTATCTGTGAAGGCGTATAAAATGACACCGGCTGGCGTACAACACCCCTGGCATCCAGCGTATATCTGCACAACGTATGTCAAATTGTCAGGCCCTCTGAACTTGCATATAGGATTGTAATCCCCACAACCACATTCACACATAATACGTCCTCCGTCTTATATCGCGTTGCTTAGAAGTAGTTTATATCATTATCGTCAGCGGAGTCTTCATCTTCCAAGCCGTCCGGGTCCTCTTCAATATCATCATTCAGCAAGTTTGCCCAATCATAAGGGTCCTTATGCCCATCCAGAATTTGCTGCATCTCGCTGGCACGTCCCAGCAATTTCTCCTGCGCAGAACTCAGTGGAGTTTCAATATGATCCCTGTCTTGAAAGTTTGACTCGATCTGTAGGAGATACTCATATTCTGCCCGCAGATCGTTGAATTGCTCCTGAAGGTCTGTTATCTTCTCGAATTTTCCAATTGCCCTTTCCACTGTCCTGATCGCCTTCTCGAATTCCGCGTCGTATTCCTCGTCTGTGGCGTCTGGTGGCAATGGTCTCCTTGCCTCGAAGTTATTATATCTGCAAGACATGAGTACCTTTACATGCCCGTCGTCTGTTGCCCTGGTACGCCTCCTTTGTTTGGGGTGTATTACTTCGTCAACTGTGACGCCCAAGATACCCGATGTTCTGTCCAGCAGATCTCTAAGTCTCTTTCCTATCCGCATTGTCTTTCCTCCATTCATTTGGACATACCACAAGAGATCAACCGCAAGATTTCGTAGGCATACTTGTCCATCTCATCTGGCATCTAGGTCCAGTAACCCACAAGCGAACAATGTTTCGTAAGGAGACACAATAGCAATGCCGTGTGGAATAACAAGGTATCCGTTATTCCAGGCAACAACCGCCATATCTATATCAGCAGATTCCCTTTCTGCCCTTTCAATTGCCTTTTCCCTTTCTATCTCTAATACGTCGTCCAGATATATGAGTCTGCCATAGGCAACTCGACTGATGCGTAGGGATACTGCGCATTTTGGGCATCTGGGGCTCGCAATAGTCAGCCCGCCATACTTATGCGTAACAGTGCAAACTGTACCCGCTGATATTGTACCATAGAAATTAGATACGGCTTCTGTGGTAATAACGCGTTGCCCAAGCCACCAATTATTGTTTCTATTTTGATATTTCTTAGGTATCATCGCCTTCTCCTTCATAGCTATAGATGATAATCTCTCATAGCCACATATAGTGCAATCAAATCATCAGAACAGAACGCATCAACCCAAATATTCTGAGTTTCGTCAAGCTTCTCTATACCCCAATCTATGCAAGGAACTGGCATATCCTCACATATCCATTTGACAACTGCTTTTAGGTCCTTCGCCTGCAAATAATCTACCTCCCCTGGTGCCTTCTGATGCCATATTCTGTATCTGTTAAGTGCCATCGCCATCACCTCCTGGGGCCCAGACCCCCTTTTCTCTCAATCTCTCCATCTGCTTCTTATTCACCTGATATCCGGATGGGAAAGCCTGATTCTTGGCCTTCACAATCTTGTCTATCAACTCGTTAGCGTCAGCAAGCGAGTCGAGGCGACATTGCACGACTATCTTAACCTTGCCATCTCCGCCCCAGATTTTCTTTATTCCATACCAGCTCATGGTAATCTCTCAAGGTCGCATAAGGTGTGTTATGATGCAGAGCAATCCTATCACACATACCATATAGTCATCTTCATTGGGTGTTGCATATTCTCTATCAAGTCATCCGTGTCTGTGCCAAAGTAATCGTTTCCTTTGGCATAAACCAAGCACCATCCTCACCCGGGTTCAACCCACATGCTGGGCATAAGGGCATTTGCAGTAGTCGCTTGTCTAAGGCATTCATATTTAACCTTGAGGGCCAGAACCCCGCCTTATTATCTCTTGCACACCCCAAGGTAGACATCCCCTTCCGCATACAAAACTCGACGCCCAACTCGCAATGCCATCTTCGCTTATTTCCACATTTGACTTCTGCTCACCAAATATCAAAATAGGGGCACGCCCTGAAGGGAACCCATCCCACACACATGCCTCTGCCACAGTCGCTCTCCACAGTGTATTAGCACAAAAGATTAGGTCTTCCAATTGCTTGCTATTGGACGTTTCGTCTGCCCTAAGTCTTTCTATCTCTGCAAGCATCTCGCGTAGTCTTCTGCTATCTTCGTCATTAAGTTGAAACCAATATCTTGTATCCATCCGGCTCAAGCCCCCCAGCTTCCTCGTCGTAGTCCTTTGCAACTTCTCTGACTACCTCCAAAGAATATAACCTATTGCCATCCCCTTAGTCGGTCCTTAAGAAGAGTTATCGCTTCTGGCCCCACTGTTGCGCCGATGTAATAATCTTATCACAAACCAATAAGCATGTCAAGTAATAACTTGATAAACATTATAATTTAGAAAACTTTTAATAAATATGCCTTGCTATTTTGCGATATGTGTGATATAATAAGAATTGGCACGAAGACAAAGGACGGAGAGGAGGTGCTCAGATGATATGGGATTATGCGCATTCTGTCCCCACCGCGACTCCATCCGGGCTGTGTCATGGATTCACGACTGGTTCTGGTGCAAAGTAGTGGAGAATATCATACATATTTCGATGTCATGCAGGTATCGCCGAGAGGAGATAGAGCCAAAACGTGTCCCATTGGCAGTGCGGTTAGGTCTTAAGCCGAATGAGCAAGGTGAATATCTAGCGTGAAGCTATAGGGAGGAACTCAATGGGAAGAAGAACAACAGGATATATTGACGCTTTAATGGCACCATTATTGCCTAATGATTTGTGGCAAATAGAGATCGTAGGCGATGCGCCGCGTGTCGAGCCGATCTACCCAGGTGCGCCGGACAGACACATGACAGGTATGATCTCTTGGATCAAAGGCAAAGTAAACGGCAATCCTTTTGAATTGAGGATAACCGGTGACATGACACTGGACATAATTCCATCCCCTAATATTGAATCTGGGGAAGGAGGAAAATTTACGGATTTGCAGATCACTAGCCTAAGCGCAGACTCATCCGTAATAGTTGAAGACAACGCAATAATACCCGCCGAGGGCAAGGTATTCAATGTTGCGATAGAAGGCACTTTGCACGGAGACCAATTTTCGGTAGAGATCAAAGGTGTCGAGGTGATAGAGTTTTCAGAGTCGCTTTATGACTGGTATCGTAAAGGAGAACACGGAGGACAGACGTGAATGAATTGCTGACAATAGGATACGGCAGGGATACAAAGGAAGGACTCCAAGATAGGTTTCGCGACTTGCCCAGTCCCGAGAGCATAGAAGTTGCTGATGTGCGTATGGAGAATTCCGGGTCCATAAACGGCAAATGGGCATTCTGGGGCGAAGAAGGCATTGGGGCAACATTGAAAGAGATCGGCATAGGCTATTTGGCTTGCCCGCAGTTAGCGAACCACTATGGAAGCACCAGGCGCGGTCTGCTGCAATACGAGGCGGCACTGACTCCGCAGGGAGCACTGCGTAAGCCATTCTGCGATCTAATGCATCTAATAGGAAAGGCCGATAAAACGTATTGCTTGCTTTGTGCAGAGAGAAAGCCGAGGCGCAAGACAAAAAATTATTATCGACCTAACTGCCACAGGGTTGTGCTGGCAGAAAGGTTAGCCTATGAATTAAATCTGCGTCCCGGAATAGACTCCTATCTGTCTGTTAGGCACGTAGAGTAGCCATTCGTATACTATGCTCGCTATGAAACCCATGTTAAGTCTTATCGGTGAATTCGTGTTGATGCAACTCGCGCTCACAATGATGGTACGTCCACATGCCAAGAAGCGGGAAGCATGGGGAATGGCGGCAATAGATTCGATGCGTAGAGTAATAGGCGACAATTGCGATGCTTGGTTTAGTTTCGGTGCTATCTGCATCAAGATGACGGGTGCAAAGCTAAAGGACAGGCAATGGCTATTCGATATGGGCATGGATATAGTGCATGATGCCATGTGTGCCGTGTTTCCATCGGTAGACGATGGCGACAGGTATACCGAGTATGATATCGAATTGGCAGAAGTTAAGGCGGAATAAACATGGTTATGATGATGAAACTCGGGACATTACCACTTAAGCGACACGGGGGTGATAAGGAGAATGATTCTATTTTTGGTTATTTTGCTTGCTCTCGTCCTGCTGACGATATATGCTTGGATAGTAGTAATTATGGGCATAGGAAAAATAGTAAGGAGAATGAATGCGAGAAAGGAGGCAGATAGGATCATCAGAGGCGAAAAAGTTAATCACCAGAAAATAAACCATCTCATTGACATACTCGGAGAACCCGTTGTACGAGCGAGATGGGGCCGAGTCAAAGAAGATGATTTTGTGCGAATTGGTAAGTTGAGGCAAATCCGGGACCAGGTCTGAATTCTACATTATCTTGTCAGAAGAATGTGCGATTTCAAAAAGGCCGCCCTTACGTCTATGTTCCCGTTTGTCATATTAAGTAGAGGAGAAGGAGGGCAAGGCAAATGCCAAGCAAAGCAGATGAAGGCGAAATCCGGCAGGACAACCTTCTGCCATCTGACAACACAATTTACCTTGGAATGACAGAATTCCACACAGGCTATTTTCCAATAGACACCGATCCGGAGTTCCTGGACAGTCTTGCAAGAGAAGGAAAGAGACTGATTCTATACGAGATGGAGATTTTGCAGACTGTAGATGCTAACGAATACCCTGTATGCCCAAAGTGCGGCGAGGTTTTCGTCCAGGTTAAAGATGAATGGCATTGCTGTGCTAAATGTAGAATGAACGGCGGCGGATAAATGAACCGCGCAGAGAGGATAGGGAAATGAAAAAGGAAGTTCCTATTATCTATACATTAGAGTTTACCACAACAGAAGATCTGGCCGATCAATGGGTAGAATCAGATGGCACCTCTGACGTTGCGCCCTCGCAACTGAAGAGATCCCTACAGAACCCTGCCCTAAGCGTATTCGGGATGCAAGTAACGTCTGATCCCACTTCGGGTAGCAAATCTACCGTGCGTATTGAGATCCTTACGAGATTGGAGATAGAAGTGCCCGAAGAATTTGAAAAGGACAAGCCTGTGATACTGAAAGGCATCCGGCTAGATCGTGAAGAGCTAGGAGGAATGCTCCTAATTGAATAGGCAATATCTATGAGGAATGATAGGGATGTTGCGATCAAAAAAAGGATAACTGCCTCACTTCTTCCGCTTCCTTCTCAGAATCCATTTGCCGCGTAGCCCACTCCATTCGCTTCATTGCTATAATGCAGGACTCCTCCTCTATTTCGCAACCAACAATGCGGCGCTTCTTCAAGATAGCTGCCGCACCTGTCGTTCCACTGCCTATGTATGGGTCGAGAACCAGATCGCCCGGTCTGCTGCCCATTGTGATCAGGTAACTCATGAGCTTGACTGCCTTGACGGTGGGATGGGTATTCTCTACCCGCCCCCCTGCTGTTTTCTCATTCTTCGATGGCTTCGGCACTAGCAGGAATGGGAATGTCTTTAGTATTGACTCAGGCAGATGTTCCTGCGCCCATTGATCCAGGGAGAAGTATCTGCTGAAGGAGCCGGTATTGCTTCCATATTGCACTCCAGGGGATCTCGCCATAGGAAGGAATCCCCCCCTAATCCTTCCATTCCTATATTCACTCAAATCATGCCTACCAGTAGAGTGTGTTTTCCTCTCCACCCCATCATTAAGCACATCGTCGGAAACGAGGATGTTGGCGGGGAAGCGGGCCTGAACTGTGTATTGCCTACCTTGTCCATTATAACCATCTGCAAATCCACTTTTGCCTTCATGACACAATATTTGTTCATTATGCGGAATCCTCACATCATCAAGCCACGTCACACCCTTGCCACTATCCAACGCATGAGTAATACTGCTGGTCACGTCACTATCTTTGAAAGGCGCAGACCACAGCACGACCGACCTGTTGACTATCACTTCATCCTCTAGCGCAGGATGCAACGCCAGCCGCCGCTCTATCACGTCGCCATCCTTTAGCGAGTAGCCAGCCTGTGAGAGTTCAGTCGCCCACTTCTTCGATAGCTTGTCTATGTTTCCCTTGCTGTTCTCGCCAGGCTCCTTGACTTCAGTGTGCTGTGTGTACCAGTAATCATACTTAGCGTTAAGTATGCGATATACGTCGCTGCGCTTGTACTTGGCGGTTTGTGGCTTCTGTACGCAGAGAATCACCTCAACTGCCGGCTTGGGCTGAAATGAAGAATATGCCCCATCGAGGGCTTGCGCTTCGGGGGAGGCGGGGATGGTTAGTTGGCGATTACCTGTATAGTTTAGATGTGAGGGACGTTTCCAGCCGTCATTACTACCATCCGTAGAATATAAATTAGGTCTAACTTTGCCATCAGCGTATACTATATCACGACCTTCAGTTCTCTCCATTCCCAACCTTTCATCCAGCTTCTTACTTATATTCATGGACTTGTTAAAGCCTTGCGCGAACGCATGATATATGGGAGAGAACGCAACATCAAAACCTGCCGCTTTCAGGTTCATCACCATTTGCGCCTGACAGTCCATACGCGGGATGCACATGACGAAAGCCCAGCAACCTGGTTTCAAGACTCGGAAACACTCTTTCCATGTTGTAACTGAGGGCAATGCCTTATCCCAGGCCAATTGCATGAAGTGGAGCGAGTATGGCGGGTCCGTTACAATGAGATCAATGCTATCGTCTGGTATATGTGGCATAACGTCGCCATTGTCCCCATAAAATAGCACACTATCGGTCCCCTCTGCAAAGATATATTGCGATAGGTTGTGTCGATATTGGTCTAGCCAGTTCATGCCTTTACCTTGCTTGCTCGATGTGTGGCGGGAACAGTGCGTTTATCTGTGCGGTTGAAAACATATCCAGTTGCCTATCGTCCTCTTCTGTATCCGTGTCCACTATCCGCTTCTCACCCATGACACAGTAGTCAGGATTTGCGTCTATCATCACATAGCTTCTGTCCAGCTTCTTAGCCATGACGCCAGTAGTACATGCGCCAGCGAAGGGGTCTAACACAATGCACTTGCCAGAGCCATCATTCCCTGCACATTTGCAGGTAGGTTTCCAGCCGAGGGTTTCAGGACTGGGCGGAGACTCGAGTCCTTCTTTTCGATATGCTTGTCTCATAGTCGCTAATGACTTCGCCCCAGAACGCTCATGGATTCCATCCTGCAACTGGCTTTGAGTTTCTGCCCTTTCAAATTTGCGCTTTTTAATTACTCGAGTCCACGGAGCGCCGCAAATTTGGCAGGCCTGAGGTGATGTGCCTGCGAGGATCATCGGCGTGACCAGCTTCTCCCCGAAGGTAGCAAAGTGACTCAACCAGTCGTCAGTTGAGCCGCATATTATACAGATTCGCTTTTTCTGCTCTTTGCCGGTGTCACTCTCTTCGGCGGGGATTATTAGCACTTCAAGCCTGTTATATTCCGACCTGTTATATACCTGCTTGCATTGCTGGCACATCTCCATTGTAAACGGCTCTGTAGGCAAGGCAAACGCCATAAATTCGTCAGAGAATAGCTCAGAGAGTGAGTCAAACCACCAGTCGGTTGTTCTGCGATAGCGGCCTTTGGAATCCCCGCCAAAATTTGATTCACCCTCGGTGTGCTCTTGCCTATGCCATTTATCAGGTTGTCCTATCCGCTGACCTACTCTATCGCCCCATCTCTCTTTTGACCCTTCAGATATAGGCACTTTAACACCCTCCTGGTCATAGTAATATCGCTTCGCCTTAGACATCAGGAATATATACTCATGACTCACAGTAGGGCGATCCTGTTGACTCGATGGCATTCCATTCAGCTTAATCCACGGAATCCGGCAGCGAATCCACCAGCCGTCTTGCTGAAGCGCAATGGCAAGCCGCTCAGGGATAAGGCATAAATCCTTTGGTTTAAGGCCATATCTCTGAGGAGTTGCCAAAGGTGTCCAGCCTTCATCTTTTCCATAGACAGGCAAGCCCTTTTGTGGTAAACCATTCGTTTTATGGTGTGCCTTATGACTACCCCAGGAGCCAGCATAAGAATCCGCTATATTAAGCCAAACCGTCCCATCGTCTCTAAGAACACGGCGAACCTCACGGAATATCTGGACTATGTGGCGGACGTAGAGATCGGGATTGGGCTCTAATCCCAGCGCACCCCGCCATGCTCCGCATAGCTGGCAGAATTGGCCTTGCTTTATCTCCTTTGGCTTCATCTCCTCTTGCTTTTTGCCCTCTCCTGCGTAGCCATGCCAACGTTTATTGAAGTCTTTGTTTAGCCCGTATGGACCTATCTTGACTTGCTCTTTCCCCCACACATGCTCACATTCAGGATCACCATCCCAAAGCGTGGGCTCTAAGCCATAATCTCTAAGACTTCATTACCAATAGGGTGGACTGGTAATGCACGTTTGCATAACGCCATCGGGGATCGCTTTCAATACTTCCCTGCAATCTCCACAGACCACCCTATTTTTAATGTCCTCCAGTTGGTATTTCATTGATAAATTCCTTCTCTGTGTTTTCTCTGCTGTGAACAAAATTATGACATTCCTTACAAAGAAGAACCAAATTACTCGGTTCAGAGCGCAATAGCTCTACCTCGAAGCTAACTATATGGTGTATATGAAAATCTTTACCAGATGCTCTATGTGCATTGCATCTTTGGCATGTTGCTTTATCTCGTTTCCAGACCTTCTTAACTGCGGTAGACCATTCCCTTGATGAATATAGTGCTTGACGCTCAGGCGTTATTCCTCCTCGCCAGTTAGGATTTTCATTGCCCGTTTTCCCATACATTCCATTTTGCTCCCCTGATAAACCCCAGTGCTTTACCTGCCTTGATTCAGAGGTAGTTCGCTTTGGTATGCCAAGTTTATCCAGCCAATAGATTATGTTATTCCTGTGGCAGTCATATTCTTCGGCTATCTCCTGCGCTGACTTTTCTAGCGTAATATACTGATTGTAAAGATATTCATAATCCCAGAATGCCTTTGGTTTCTGCCAGTGTTCACCCTTTTTGAACTCTGTATGAGGGGAATAATGTAATCCTTGAATAAATCTACCGTTTATATCTCTTTCCATAGCAAACTCCAGTATGGTGGCGAAGTTATGCAAGTCTGGAAAACGCCATCGGGATATTGCGGCAAAATAACTCGATTATCCCCACACACCACTTTGTCTACCATGCCATCCCAAGTCATTCTCAACTCTCCATCAGGGTCATCGCTAAGAAAGTCCCATTGTCATAAGCAGAATTCCAACTGCTCCTTCTCTTGCCGTACACCCAGGCTCCATAGCCGCTTCGCCAGTTCCAGCGAGACGACCTGATCTACTAAATTCACGATTGCCCTCCCCTTTCATCGAAAAAGCCTATCTCTTCCAGCAGATGCTCCAAGCTATCGCAACCCCACAAAGGCACATACCAACGCCCCCTTACTAATTGCCCCTGGAATGGAAGCGTTATTTTGCCTTTGTATCTTTCCCAACCCGGGATCTGCAAATCTTCTTTGGTTCCCTTTTCTGCCGGCCCCGCACCGCCTCTCAATTTCTTTCTCGTATACTCTCCCAAACTAACGGTTTGCATTATATTTAGTCTCTTTGAATTAATTCATCACTCATTCTTTTGTTATCGTCACCACCTATTGGCATAGTTTTCACCTCCCTTTTGTCCAATTTTTTGACCAACTAAATGACATTCATCAGATCTGTCAAGTTCACATTGGGGCTTGCGTCAATGATTACTTCCCACAACTCCTCTGCGATCTCAGCCGGGGGATTGCCAGCAAGACCTTCACATGCAAGCCTAAACGCCTCATCTAGTTCACCTACTTGCATCGCTAAAGAGGCAGCACTCCGATATAGAACAGACCGTGTCGGCTCAAGATCTTTCATATTTGAAAGTAACTCAGCAGCCTTAGCTTCCAATTCATACGCTTCACGGTATAATCTGACGGCTTCACCTTCCTTACCTTTATGATTTGCGATAAATGCTTCTTCTGCTATGTCCATAGCCCGGATATGAAGAGTATTACATTCCACTATCTGACCTTGCCCATTCACCTCAACCACCCTCCCTTTCTGTCCATTTTTTGACCACTTTCAGGTGTGACATCCAGCCTCGATTTGTCTTAATATAGTGTCGCTTATTATACTTTCTAGACATTCCTATCCAGGCATCTGATGTGCCAACAAAATACATCCATTGTTTATTTCCGTTCACAATCTTGACCAATTCATCCTTCGCATCTTCAAACCTCCCCGGAAAATCGTTTATAAGGGGCGGAATATAGACATTTACGAAGCAAGAACTGGATTGATCCCCAGCCACTTGCTCGTATATTGCCTGCTCCAAATTCTTCCGAATTGCTTTTTTGTCCATTTTTTGACCACAAGAACACAAAAAGAACACAAAAATACTATAAAATCAATGAAGGCAAACCCGACTAAATCCTCTAAAACGCAGGTAATCATCAACAATTATCAACGATTCTAAACTATCCCATAAAGCCGCTCACAGGACTCAAAATCCAGCGAGTGGTGACACTCGTCTCAGTTCGATTCTGAGCGCCGGCACTACTCACCATCACCGTCTACAGCGTCCTTTCGCTTTTCTGTTTTGCCAACAGAATCGCCATTTTTGACCATTTTTTGACCATCGCATTAGATGGGAATAACCTCACCGCCCACTGCATCGGGTGTGAAAAGTGGTAACGCCCATGCTTGAATTCCACTATTGCCTTATCCATCCCTCTCACCTTCCCCATTTTTTGACCATCAACTCACCGCAAGGCTTTCTGGATGTTATGTATTAACAGCTCAATAACTGGCTCCGAATCACAGAACCCTATAGCATCGAGGCTACCCGAATCAACCCTGATAGCAGACCGCCCATCCGTCTTGCGATACACATGGACATCCTTACCCCCTGACCTGCAAAAATAAGCTCCCTTTCCCAGCATATTGAATCGCGTTTTCTCAAAACACTCATCCATCCCTCTCACCTCCCCTTATAATCTCCAGCAACATGCGTGTATTGGAGATGGTAAGCGCCAAAGTGAGTTCACGGATTCTTCTTTCCTCACTTTCGCTCAACCGGGGTGCTTTCAGGTTTTTACAACGCTCCCATAATCTCTCAGCTTCTTGGACTGTTACGCCTATGTCTATTGACCTTTCTATAGTCATCCCTCTCACCTCCATTTTTGACCGTTTTTTGACCATCCCCACTCGATACCAACCTTGCTATTTTGGCAGGAAAGCCGCCCAAATTGAAGGCATTGCACCTTGCTCTGGCCTCCTCTTCACTGAATAGTTGTTGATCCCCCTTACTATCAATCTGGAAATTCCAGCTTTTCGGGCTTAACTTGTATAGAACTATAAACTCATCCATCCCTATCACCTCCCCTGACCAGGTTTTGACCACTCTGATATAAATATTCTCCCTGCGAGGCTTCCCATGCTTGGTATTCTCCCCTTAATTCAGCATACTCATCTATCAAGCTGATTATTTCTTTCCTCTGTTTGATTGGGATAGGTTTTAGAAGCTTGATAATGTTAGCCTTTATCAACTTTGCCTTTGCGGGGATTATCGATTATAGACACTTATTTCACCTCCAATCCTTAACCGCTTTCGGACTTCATTGTCCCGCAACAGGGCTTTCTACGATTAAATCCAGCCCATCCCTTCTAACAGCCGATAGCACGATATTCCGAACACTGTCATGAACTTTGCCATCAGCCTGTATCATTGACCAATATTCAAGAACTTCGCCTATATCGCCAATTGGCTTGTGTTCTGGGTTCTCGCAAACTTTAAGCAACTGATCAAGCACACTGGGCTGTTCCTTCATAAACGTTTCCAGAGTCATCATTGTCCCGGCAACTAAGATCAGCGCTTCTTCCGTTCCATTCTTTAGTTTCACTATTTCCACTTTTCTCACCTCACAATCCTCAACTTTTCACTTAATCCATTTACCAAATCCGGGGGGAAGTAGAAATCCGCCTACAGTGCTATGTGTCTGCGGCCGCTTTTTTACCTCTAGCCCTTCAGGACGCGGCCCTGACGCGTCGTCCTCGTCAAATTCCTCTAACTCAGAAACATCCGGCTCCCGGCCGCCATGTTCCAACAACCACTCAGCAAAGTCAAGAGCAGCATACCCTGTCTCCGCATAAGCCTTCCGGTAATATTCACGATATGCTTTAACCTCTGCTTGCAAGTGCCATGATCCAGAACCTCCTTTCCTATGAAACACATTTCCAACTGTACCCCAACAATCCCCCCGCGTCTGCGTACCCAGTCTCCACAAGCCTCGTTTTCTAAAGCTACCAAGGTAATATAATCCGTAGAATCAAACTCTGGAAATGTGTCAACATTTGACTTCTTTGAGCATACATATAAATAATGAGTATATATCCGCTTGCTCCTAAACAAGCAGTTTCCGCAATTACGCACCGTTTCCCTCCCTCCTCACTGGCCTATCTACTTCCTTTGCACCCAGTCTCACGGCTAACGTCCGCTTCCATTCAGTCAAGTCGTAATGAGGAAAGCCGTCTCTATCCTGAAACCACTCGCGCTTTAATTTGAGTAGTTTCGCAAAAGCATGAAGCTCCTGAATATCGCCCTCGTCGCAAAATAGATGGCAGGATTTATCCCAGTGCCATGATCTCCCTCGCTTTACGTTCCTTATTCTATCAACGCAGATTGCCACGTTTCACCTCCCTCCTCTCCCTCTCCCGTCTGCGCTTGATGCCCTTCGCTCTCCGGATCCCGCGGGTGAACATTTCAGGGCTTAACCCCTCCGCAAACTCGTTGTCATACAGAGCTAAGTGGCAGCCGCCACATAGCGGAATCCAGAGGAGCTTAGAGCCTCGCTTTCGGGTGTTTGTTATGGTCTTGACTTCATTCATTAACTGCCTTTACTTCCCCAGTTTGCTGGTTCTCCCTCTCCTTGGTCCTGAAATCCATAACCGCATCCACCAAAGTCTTGAGTCCGATTGTATATGTAGCTTCAGGAAACATGAATATCAAACATGAGTTGTCTATATTGAGACTTGCAGAAAACTTCTCCCCTTTTGCTGTTTCACCTGACGCTAGTTCAGTCCGTAACCAGAGGGTTGTCGTATCATGTCTCTTTATATCCATTCTAATCACCTCCTGACGACCGATCTCACTCTAAAGCCCGCTGTTGACCGTGTATCCAGTCAGCAACGTTCTCGAATTTGGCAATAAATACCTCTGGAGGCCTGCCATGCTCCACGCCGATGCAAATAAACAAATTCCCCGTCTCTTTATCATGGCGTAGTTCCAACCTATACCCATCCTCCGTGATAACCAGCATGTCCCTTTCTGTTCTCGCTTCCATCCCTATCATCTCTTGACAACTCAATCCATTACCAGCCCATAAAATCAGGCAATTCCTCAAACTCCTTATCTGTCATTTCAATGATGGTATATGTAAAACTGTCGCCTACTGCCCCTTCCAATGTCAACTCTTCAAGGTCAGTTTCGATACTCAACCTGCCTTGAGAAATACCTGCACCCTCTAAAGGCACGATACAAAAGTCACCATCCTGATTTTCCGCTTTTACGCATCTCATTCATATCACCTCCTGACCCTACTGACATCAATCTTCAACTGCACCAGATCCCTCAATTGCTCTTGAAGCTCAAACTTCCTTTCCATTGCCTTAGACATGACTCCTGATTCATACTTCCCGCCTTTGCACCTGTCCAGGACATATCGAGCATATACAGCCATGTCATCATGCGGAGGAAAGGGCTTGCAACATTCCGCCTCTATCCTCTCACATTCGACAATCTCTTGGTTGATTCGTGCTTCTGTTTCAGCTATTACCACGTCGATTACTTTTGTCATATTCATTACCCCTGTATGGGAGCCGCCGGGGTTGGCAAGGGAGATGCGGGAGAGACCCCGGCAGCATAAGCTCAGTCTCCCGTTGCCCTTGCTAATGCCTCATCAGCCTCAACAACCGCATTTTCCCTGAGTTCCCTTAGCGTTACCTCTGCCTGCTCCAGCTTTAGCCGCTGCTCTTTTATCCATATCTCAAGCTCCTGAATTGCCTTTCCGGGGTGAATTTCCGTGTATTCACCCGCAAATCCCAGCTTACGCTCGAAAATGCGATCCATGAGCGGGAAGAAATGCTCAGTCTTTGAGACGCAGTTCAGAGCTTGCACTATCTTCATGTTTTGTGTCATCTGGGTCATGTGTATCACCTCCCGAATAAGTCCAACTGCCTGTCACTCAATTTCTTCTCCTTGCGCGCCTGTTCTACATAGCCTTCTGATAACTCATAATATTCTCGTTCTATCTCTATCCCAACATAGTGGCGCCCGGTCTCAATTGCCGCAACCGCTGTTGAGCCGCTGCCGAGAAATGGATCACAGACTATCCCACCGGGCGGGCAGGATGCTTTAATAAGCCGGGCGGGGATCACAATTGGGAAATTTGTCGGATGCCCATTTGAAGCCGCTCTAGCGATACTCCACACGCTCAACAGTGTATTCAAATTGTCATCCCAATAATGCGGCTTCCCGAATCCATAGATGGTTTCATGGCTCATGGCAAACCGCTTGCAGTTCAGAGCAATGCTGCCATTCATAGCCCAGATAACCTCCGAATACAGCGGAGCTTTCAGGAAAGACAGGGGATGAATCCCCACGCCATCTCGATACCTGACCTTGTGGTTGAACCATACGAGACCTCTTGCTACTCTCAAGCATTCCTGTAAAATACCGTTTAACCACTCCTGGTATTGATCCTCCGGCATGTCGTCCTCATACATCGCATCGCCCTTGACTATTTCCAGCCATGCCCTGCCTTTCCAGATGTTTGGATTTTCCTTCCAGCCGTGTCCTAATCTCCTGGATTTCCCAAGCTGATTATATGGCGGAGATGTGACAACAATGTCAACGCAATCATCGGGCATTTCCCTAAGAACCTTCTCGCAATCGCCATGTATTAGCTTATCAATCATCAGTGTACCATCACCAGCTAAGCTCTAGCTGGCTCCGCTTCAGCTCCCGCTCCATTATCCATTTCTGCATCTGCCCTTCCAGCGAACCGTTATTAAAGTATTTCCAATTCGTGCTGTTCTGCTCTAGCTCAACCGCCTTTTCCCAGAGTTCCCTGTGAGTATCATATAGCTCAATCCATTGAGCTTTCGGCTGAAAGGGACAGAACCAGCAACCGGTTTTGTGAGCCTCTGGCAACCCAGCCTCGGCTATAAGCGCTTTGCATTCCTCCCGGGTATAATCCCTAACCGGGTACATGGCATCTTCTTTGATGCGTCTCAATTCATCGGCGCATATACCAACGAGTGGAGTTTTCTTTTGAGAATATCTCTTGAGAGGGCCTTGTTTATAGCGCGATGTGCATTGTCGGAACTGGATCCCAGGTATTGTCTTGTGATCCCAGAGATATTTATATAGCACTTTTCCCTGGACGCTTGGTCTATATAGCTTTTTGTGTTCCCCAAATGGTTTCAATATCGTCACTATCCAGCCTTGCAGTTCCAGGATAGCTTTGACTTGCTCTATGTAAGCATACGTCTCAGGGAGTTCTCCGCCAGTGTCAGCAAAGACCACCGGTGGCTTGCCTTCCAGTTGACCCAGCAGGAAGCGGGCGATTATCGCTGTTGAATTAACGCCCGCGCCCCAGCTTATGTAAGGTATATGGTAATTCAATGACATTATGCTATAGAAATCCCATAATATTTCCAGGAATCCTGTCCGGAAATGCATAGTTTCCCGAAACCCTTACAATGAGGGCAATCTCGCCTAGCTCTGTACCAAACCTCATTGATATAATACCAAGGCATACAAGGGCCAGGCCATGTGGTATAGCCATGCGCGTGCAAACATCGGCAGAAAACAAATTCAAAATCCAATCCTAAAATAGGATCTAATATCCCCATCCTATTCAGCCTTACCCCTCCAGTTGTGTTCAGCCGATCTCACCTTGAACTTCAGCCTCAGCAATTCTCTCCTATCATGTTCTGCCAGACGCTTACTGAGATAGTCTCTGAATTTCACATGGACAACCCCAGCGCCTTTGCATTTAGGACACGTTGCATTTACCAGTGTGCCACCAACGCGCCGCATTACTGCGCCACCACCACCGCAGACATCACATTTGACTTCGGTGCTCATGGAGAGTATCCTCTTTACTCTATCTTCATCCATCCCATTCCCCTTTAATGCGTGTCCCTTTGCATAAGCTATTACGCTAATAAGGGATAAATTAAGCCATTTCTGTTCTTTTTCATCTCTTGTGCGCGTCTTCACGTCCCACTCTTCTTTATGCTAATATAGCAATGACTTTTTCCAGATCGGCTATATCCACATCTGTGTCACCGTAGTCCTCTTTTACCTCGTCGATTGATGTGTAGCAATACGGCTGTATGGGGTCAAGATAGGCTTCTCTGACATTCCCCGCCTCCTCGTAGAACACATCATCGCCTGCATTGAAAAATAGTACAACGTCCATATCACCATCAAACTCTTGAAGCTGTTCAATTATTTCTTTTGCCTTCATCAGCTCACTCCTTCAAATGTGGTTAGATCGTTAGGTCAAAGTAGCAATTCCCGCATAAGTAGCCCTCTCCGTGAAAATCCGAATTTAGCCACTCTCGGAATTGCATTCGTATGGATCTGGGCGCCCGCTTCAGCTTTTGGAGTTCGCCCATCCGAAAGATACCATCATCCACTCCAACACGGAACTCTTCTTTGCATCTGCAACAAAAAGGTCTTTCCATATCGGTTGCTCCTTTCATGCCTTCCCAAGTTTGAAGGACACGATCCTTCCACACAGGCACCCGTATATGACTGCATTGCCCTGCGTTTTTAGTGCATATATGTCAATCCATGCTACTCTACGGCCGCATGGGCATGTATAGTCGATACGGTATCCTTGCCTCTCAGCATCTTCCGGTGCGATAAACACATCTTCACTTACTTTCCGCATTTTTGTTACCTTATCCACCCCGCTCATCTCCTCCCATTATCCCTGGTATATGGAATGTAACACCTGCCGGCTTCTACAACCCCATACTCTTGCCGTGTCTTCATAACACTTCTATCCTAATAGTCTGTACTGTCTCTCGACACCGTTGTCGTCTTTCAGAAAGTTAATCTCTATACGACCCCCGCAGCCCTTTGCGAATTTCTGCAGACTCAATAATGCTGCATTACCCTTGATGCCGCGTTCCAATTTTGATATATATGAAGCAGATAAGCCACTGCAGGCAGATAAGTCCGCTAAGGTTAACCCCAATCCTGCTTCACCTGCTTCCCGGCGCATTCGCCGAAGCATTTTCTTATCGAGTCTATGATAGCCCATTTAATGTTACCACCTTTTTACCAATGGTGCGCGAAATGTTCAAATTATAGGCTTCGCATTTCCCTATGGGATAATTATACACGCCCAGGCAGTGCTTGTCAAGTAAGTATTTAATTTATAATAAAGCCATTAAGAAAAAGATTGCTTTTCTGTATGCATCTTGCTATAATAACTTATGAAGAATGGAGGAAGTGAACAATGGAAGATAACGGAAGGCGGCGGGACAACCGACTTCACTATCGTAGACTTTAGTGGACTATAGGAGCAATCATGAACTGGCTTGACGACAAGCGAGACCAACTGAGCAAGTGGATATATGCCGAATGGCAGGATGGCGTCTTGTTACGCGGGGATAGCTTGGAGATTATGCCTCTGTTAAAGCCTATAGATTCGATCATTACAGACATTCCCTATGGAATATCTCAACAGAGCAATGGATTGCGCTCTTTAGATTATGGGGAATGGGATCATCTAAACAATATGGAATTGGTATGGATGGAAGCCATGTTACGGATGATAGCTTCAACTGCTATCATATTTTGTGGTAAAGAGCAAATTAGCAATTTGATTTCCTACGCCAAAGAAAAGAAACTAATAACAAAAATTTTAATATGGCACAAGCCAAACCCCACAGTATTGAACTGCCAGCATCATTATATCGATGCCACTGAATTTGCTATTTATACAAAAAAACCTCGTGCATTCTTCAAGCCAGGTTATAAACATAATGTTTTTGAGTATCCTGTGGTACACTCTTCGCAAAGGAATCATCCGACAGAAAAACCCGCACAATTGATAACAGAATTGATCGGAGATATATCAAGGCCTTTGGAAACAATACTAGATCCCTTCGCTGGTTCAGGTACAACAGGCGTCGCTTGCATCAGGACTGGGCGGCAGTTCATTTGCATCGAGAAAGAGGAAAGCTACTGCGCCATAGGTCAGAAGCGCATAGATGACGAATACATAAGACTGGCAGAGGAAGCGAGGCAGTTAGACTTATTCCAGGAGGCAGCGACAACTTACCGCCGCAGAAGCAACCACCCTAGAACGCGTTAGCAAGGATACGGATCACAAAAGAAACTATGTGGCAAGGATGCTCATACTATGCAGTCAAGGCTATGGCAAACTATGGATAGCGGAACATACGGGCTACGGAATAAGCACAGTGGAACACTGGACCAGTGAGTTCGACGCAAAGGGACTAGCGATACTTGAGGCCTCTCCACTCAGAAGAAGGATGCCTGCGGATGCAGTTATAGACTCGCTGCCTATAAAAGCATATATGATAAACTGGTTGTCAACTAAAAACGCTGATCTCGTTCCGGCAACGGAAAATACAACCGAGTGTATTTCTTGACTCCCTGCCATGAGGCTTTAATTGTACCGGGGGGGCTTCAAAGTCTATAGACGGGCATTATACCTGCGTTCAGGGCGATATATTTCTCACCATAATGCATATTATGTTGAGAGAATCAGATCCAGAACTGCGCAGAGAAAAGCGGTCGTTTGATACGATTCTATAATACATATTGACTAAGTAAACTCTATCCAAACTTGCATTATAACTGAGTCTAACGGCGCACTTCGCATATTCAGCCAGCCAAATCTCGACGTGGTGAAGCGTTCTAGCAGTGGTATATAATAGCACATAGCAGGAAAGCATACTCTGTCAGTCTAATATCTGCTATCCTGGCAAGTCTATCACAGTATAGTCTATAGTCGTCTCCATGCCATTCTCTGCGATAATGGTATAGTGATATACTGCTATGATGTTAGTCGCCGTTCCTGGGTCAATCTGGGTAGGTCCTAGCTGGTAGGTTTCATTGGTAGGTATACATAAAAACATAGCACAGCAAACGATCTTCTGTCTACTGTGCTATAATGTAAATTTACGGCAAGCTTTTGATTAGATCTTTGGCACCGTCCCGGGTCTTGAATACCTCGTCAAGCTTTGGTCTGATCTTCAAAGTCAATGGATCAAGAGCGTTGATCATATAACTTAGCTTTTTCTTTTGCCCGAACATATCAGACCAGCCATAAGTCGAACGGAGTAAGTAAGGTATACCAGTCTTACTATGCAAGATCCAATAGCGTTGATCACCAAATAGCGACCGATTACCTCGATCAAACCAGTTAGGATTGGAACGCTTTACCTCTGCCAGTTCTACCATGTTACTCCTCCTCGTCGAATAACGGTTCGAGGTATGCTTTCATTAGTTCTAATGAGCATACCCGGTCTGTTGATACACCTCTAACATCTCTTAGAAATGGACATCCGACACACTTATGCGAGTTCTGCCATCCCTCGCATAACATATCCAACAATGTTTCTATTACCGCTCTTGACGTGATCTTACCTGCCATATTTCATCCCTCAATCTGTTTCCATGCATTACAATGCTCTTTGACGCAAATTTGCGCTGGACATTGATCAGCAATGCAATGGAAACTTGATGCATTGTTAAACATACGGTAGACACATGCTTTGTGGTAAAAATTGAGGCCTGATCTATACCCGGGCTCATATAGAATCATTGTGTTACAATGATCGCAAGCTTCCGACCGGTCTCTATGAGTCAACCTAAAAGCTTTAACTGCCGGCTTGCCGCGTTCGTTGTAAGTGATTGTTGTTATTCCAAACTCACCCTCAAACATTCTATTGACGCCGGCAAGTGATCGCCATCGTTTCAAGTTTTCCCGGCATACTGTGTGATCTTGAAAACTGGTTATACAAAAGGCGCCATCGGCAAAGAAAACTCCAAATTGTGCCCTGTAGTCATCATACCTCTTTATGATGACTCGAATAGGATGCCGGTTGACCCGGTAATCCTTCCATGTTTGACCAATATACCGCCGCAGAACTGCTAAGTTTTGGCCTCTTCTGATCACTTTGCCCTTTTTGTCGCAAACTTCAACCATGTCATTACCTCGCTATAAAATAACTGGTATAATACCCGGTCTCCCAGTCATTGCAGTTATACCATGCATAGTTAATCACAATCTGATCAAACGTATGGTGATCATAGCGGTCGATATTGATCGCATATCCATTGCTAAACCAATAAGATCCAATCATAACTTTACATGGTAGTAAGTGAACAGTAACACCGGCGTTGTATAACCGGCGTGCTACTCTTTTGTCAATACGCTTAAATTCCCTTGTTTCCACGTTTAACACAGTTCATACCTCCCAGCAATCCACTATACTAAAGTATACTTGGTCTGAGATTTGAAGCAATCTTGATCAAAGTCATACGTTGTTGATACAACTTTTCTAATATGTTCCAGTTCTATCATATTCTCTAAATATGCTCTAACAGCGATTTCAGGGAATAACTCTTGCAGCTCTGCAAGTGTTCTATAACCGTTCCCTAAAACAACCATTAAAGTCAACGCTGTTGGCCTTGTGTATTCCCGATAAACTACCATGTTTCTATACTCCTATTATTTGGCGGCCGCGTAAAGGCGGCCGCCGGTCTGTTATCTATATGTCATACACCATCCGGCGTCTATGGAATTTTCAAATACTTCGTCACCGATACATGGGTCAAACACTGTGCCAAGTCTTACATTCTGACAACCACAAGTGTATAGATCGCCGTTCGGTGCAACAAAAAGATCATTGCAAGCGCATTCTGTCTGCTTTGTATGAATGATCTTTTTTGCTCTGCCTTGTGGTATTGGTTCGCGTTGACCGTTCTGGGTAATATCGCGGATACCTCGGTGATCTTCGGAACGTTGACCAATATACGATCTTTTCTCTATGGTAAACGCTGTTATAACGTCTTGATCAATATCCTCATGATATTGGTCTCGCGATAGTTCTACTGAGAGAATTCCTTTTCTCGCGAGACGTGCTAGAGTCAACGCAGTTTCCGTGATCTTCCCGTTTGTTGCCATCCAAGGCGGTCCCTCTTGCTGATATGCAATTGCAAGGCCGATATAATCCCAGAACAATGGATGCATTGTAGGTTCGCCGCCGCCGATGGCGATATATTCACAGCGGTCCGCTGCAAGCTTGCAAGCTTGCAAGAATACCTCACGTTCCATGTCAACGCCGGCAGCGGTGCAGGAGTAACAGCAATGTGCGCATAGCATATTACAACGCGTTGTTATTTGGATATACATTGATCATACTCCATGCGCAAGGCATCATAATATACTTCGTCAAGATATTCTTTGATGTCTTGATGTTTTCCAAACTTGCCGGAGATTCTAATGTCAAAATCAAACATTAGGTCCGGCTTTACGATCACCTCAAAGTCTATCACGCCGGTATACATACCAGATTCAGCCATAACATCATAACTTCCAAACAATATCAATTTCTGTCCGGTTGACCGGTCTATGTCAACCTTGGTCCCTGTATTGATACCACTGCCGGAAGGCAGCAAGGCCTCAATATCCTCAATTTTCTTTTCGTGTATATCGAGGCCAAAGTCGTTGACCGGGTCCGCATCTATACAACGTTGCCTTGCATCAATTGATCTAGCTAGTTGCTGGTATAGTTTCATTTTTTCGTACCTCTACCCAAGTTTCTTGTATGTAAGTTTCCATACAATCAGTATATTGACATTTCTTCTCGAATACCCAGCCAACAGGTTTCGCAGTGGCAGGATAAAAAGCCACTGGCGCATCAATATAGACTTTTGATACGCAGCGACCAAATTCCCGCTGTAAAGCCCGGAATAGGTCGCCGATGTTATCCGTAAACGGTTCGTACCAAACAGAAGATCCAAAGTTATAACCTTTTGTCTGATTGACATACGATTCTCTGATTTCCAGTTCTGGCATTATATTCCCTCCGCTGCTATCATGGATCTGATAGCATTTACGCCGCGATTTCTATGCCTACTGACATATCCCTGTGATATACCTCTATTGCTTGCTATTTCATCTTGAGTCATACCTTGAGCGATCATTTCCATGATACCACGGATTGGTTCAGGCAAGCGTTCAATATATGAGGATATGTCAACGCGGGAGTGATCTTCCGGTGACATATCCTCGGTGAATTCAGAATATCGCGCAAACTCTGTGTTCAAGCGCCTTAAGGCGTTGTATGAATGTTTCCTGAAAATCCTATAAAAATCAAGCCGGGTAGTTATTTCTGTCTTATAATCCGCTGATTTTTCCCAGATTTCCAAAAAGGCAGTTTGCATAATATCCTCAGCGATATGTTTGTCATCGCTGAGGTATTCTGCTATGAGTTTGCACCGTTTACGTACCTCTTTTGTTTCAAGCATTTTTCTTATCATTACGGTAATATCCTCGATTACTCTCTGCGTATATAGCGTTGATCTGATCACTATCCTGATCAATTATGGCCGCCATATACTTATCCCTTAGACTTTCAGTTAATGCATTAAGAATGATTACCTCATTTCCTATGATCAACTTGCGTTCTACCATTTTTCTCACCTCCGTTCTATTCTGTTATGTCCCATTGCCGCCGCAGTTTAAGGCTTTACTTCTCCTCTTCCCTTATCAATTCGTGTTCGGTTTCCAGTTCAAGTATACGATTCTTATACTGTACCGGTGAAAGTCTACCGCCATCACCATAATAGTAATTGATATAAGCGTATGTAATAGCATTGCGACACCATTTACATACTTTGCCGGGTTTAAAATCTTTGTGCCTGCGCAGATCACTTTCCCAATCTGCTGTATCACACAGTATACACGTCTCGACTCCATGTCTCATTTTTTCTCACCGCCTTTCTATTCTGTTATGTCCCATTGCCGCCGTTTATGCTTTTTTTATTTTAAGTTTATCACCATTCTAACATAATGTCAATAGTAAAATGCCATAATAACGCCATAAAAATGCAATAAGGCTAAAATAAGTAATAAACGCCGCCGGTTTTATGCTTATATTCTTGTATGTATCTACACCGAAAAAAAACCAGCAAGTGGGAACAACGCAGACATGATCCAGATAAACTGGAATATGAGTACCAGAATACTTCAAATAAACTGGAACTGGAATACCAGAATCGCTGTTCAGGCATTCTGGAGTCGCAATACCAGAATATCCAGCGGAAGCGGATCAGGACTCATGCGAGAGTGGTCGATAGGAACTCCGGACTGGCGCGAAAATGGTCGATAGGAATTTCCCTTGACAATATGGCAAAGTGATAGTATAATGATATAAGAGTAAAATAGAGAGGAGGTTGATAGTATGTCTAAGACACAAAAGGTGCAAACTACAGTATACTTGGAGCCATACCACGTCGCTGGTATACAGGCCGTTGCCGAGAAACGCACAAAACTCGGTCGCAATACGGCAGGTCTTCAGGCCGAGCTTTTCAGAACTGGACTGGAAAAGGTATTCGAGGATGAAGGGATTACCGATGAGAAGATCCTGGAAATCCTGAATAGAAAAGAATAAATAGTCGTTAAGAGTCAATCCTGGGCGGGCTTCGGTCCGCCTTTTTTATTTTCAGTAATATTCCGGGCACTTTCGGCGCATATATAGGTGCGGCATTACGTTAGAAAGGAGCCTTTATGGATAAGGCATTGACAAAGGCAATAGCAACACAGCTCAGGCGCAATAACATTGATGTGCCTGAATCTGCCGCTGGCATAAAGCAATTCTTATCAGACTGGGTTATTAAAGGCGAACACAATGGCCGTCCAGTCAATAAGAATCTGCCGCTGGATAAAATTGACTATGATCTACTCTCGACTTTGATTGCAGATCCCGCGACAGGCAGGCCAAACAAGCTGGAGATCGGAGTAAGGGTCAGAATTGTCGGAAATGTTATGCTGAAAGGCCTGAGGGATGGTGAATGCTATCAAATAGTTGCTTTACATCCCTCCGCCGAGGCATACATCCTGCGTAGACTCACGAAAAGCGGCAAGATAAGCAAAAGATCAGGCACGCAAGGCTATTACTATCGCCAGATCGACGGGTGCCTCAACGACAATCTCAACAGGATAGAACTTCTCTAGCACGGAGGCTGATAATGTCTAGCATGATCCTGGAATTTCGTCGAATTGAGTTCTCTGAGGATAACGTTCGACTGCCTGACGACAAACGCAGGCGCGGTGATTGGTATGTGGCTTCATACTTTGATGAAGCTGGCAATGAATACCGAAAGTCGTTCTATGTCCCTGTTGGGCACGGCCGGCCGGATATACCTAAGACAGGTAGTAACGAGGATCTCAACGCGGTCAAATATCAGATGGAGGTATCATGACTTTGCTTAAGCAAGCAATAGACGCACTTACCGCCGCCTGCGACGGCGCGGTATCATTGGACGGACACGGTTTCAATAAGATAGACGCCGGCTTCGGTCGCAGTCTGTCATACAAACCCGAAGACCAATGGACTGCAAAGCAGAGATATGCCGCCTATGAAATGCTGCGCAAGTATACGCGGCAGCTTAGCAATTCCGGGATCGACTACTCCGCTATTGACCGGCCGGAAAAACCTGCCGTCAACAGCGACAGGCGGATTGACTTTGGGGATCTATATCAGATCTTTTTCGACTACAATCCGGACCTAGTCAACGCAGTCAAGGAAATTCCCGGGCGCAGGTTTAGCAATAACGGGCGCAAGTTCTGGACTGCGCCGGATACCATCGACGCCTGTGAGGCGATCAAGGCTTTCGCGGCTGATCATGACTTCACTATCTCGGACGCCGCGCAGGAACGCCTTGACGCTGAGCATGAGGAAATTGAAAGAAAGCCGGATAGACGCGTGGAGTATAACGGCGCATTCCACGTCTATTTCCCGTATGATCCCGCTCTTGTAAACAGGGTAAAGGAAATTCCCGGGCGCAGATTCTCAAAAAATGGGGAAAAACACTGGGAAATCCCAAATTCCCCTGCCGCCTGCAATACCCTGGCACGGTTCGCTGAGGAAAACGACTTCGAGGTCGATGTCAAAGCCCGCGAGGCTATTGATGAAGTCATCGGCAAGGCTGAGGTTTTGACATCCCTCAGTGACGCAGAGGAAACTGAGGAAAAGATCACCATCCCGGAGCTGGGAGGCACGCTTCGGCCATTCCAGGAGGCCGCTGTAGCTTATGCCCTGAACGCCAGGCAATGCTTTCTCGCAGAGGAAATGGGACTGGGAAAAACGGTCGAGGCGCTTGCTACCCTGAAAGCCGCAGACGCATTCCCAGCCGTTGTGGTGTGCCCTGCCTCTCTCAAATACAACTGGCTTAGGGAAACGCAGAAATGGCTCCCTGGCGTGAAGGCAGTCGTTCTGAACGGCAAGACGCCTGCCAGGTCAGAAGTGGCTGGT
>Ga0114922_10000457_pt1 | contig 39151 bp, 28 predicted proteins | sample AartaG_FD_100975 | JGI IMG/M metagenome (GOLD analysis project Ga0114922, IMG submission 100975) | Deep subsurface microbial communities from Aarhus Bay to uncover new lineages of life (NeLLi) - Aarhus_00045 metaG | ecosystem: Environmental > Aquatic > Marine > Oceanic > Sediment | place... | reverse complement strand
TCCGCAGCCTGCGGTATTGGCGGTTTCCGAGACAGGCAGATTTTGGAGTACTCCGCAGGTGATATTCCCGGCATTTAGGCTGCATGATGGTTCGGGGAGGACCGTTGCGCATCACCGGATGGGGTTCTATGTATCTTCGAATAATCGTCTTCTGGTTTCGTCATTCTATGACATGGATGATGGTGCACAGGATGGATTGGGCGTCGGCAGAGTGGTTCGGGAGGTATATAAAGACGGGACGCTGAGTCCGATTTATTTCATACGGTACAATCGGCATAAGGGTTCGCCGGGTAAGAAATGGGACGAAAGTAATACGCCATATCCCTTGTACACGGCTTCAAAAGATGCGGGATTTGTGGAGGTGTGCAAAGAACTGCTCTCGAACAAGTTGTATCGGCAGCAATGGTGGGAAGAGGAACGCAGCACGGACGGTTTCTATAGCATGGCTGCGGACGGCGATTTTTCGTGTGAGGCTTTTGACTGGTACACTCGCGCAGACGGTAAGATAGTAGGGATTTGGAAACATGGTTACGCTTCTATCAGCACCGACGGCGGGAGCAGTTGGGCCCAGCCCAGGAAGGTTCCTTCGATTGTTACCGCCGGCGCCAAGGCGTGGGGACAGAAGACAAATGTCGGTCGATATGCGATGGCTTTTAATCCTCACGTCGAGTGGCGTTATCCCCTGGTGGTTATTACGAGCGATGACGGGTACACGTTCAGTGACATGGCGTGCATACATGGTGAGGTTCCGGACCAGCGGTATACAGGTTCGACGCGGGAATTGGGTCCTCAGTATGTTCGTGGTATTTCCGAGGGCAACGGTGAGCCTCCTGAAGATGCGATGTGGCTTGTTTACAGTCTGAGCAAGGAGGATGTTTGGGTAAGCCGAGTGCCGCTTCCGATAAGTACGACGGTCAGTGAGTGGGTCGATGATAAGTTTGATAATCTGATTCCGAGTGGCGGGGTCGTTAATAACTGGAATATCTACAGCGGGCAGTGGATACCGGTTGAGGTAGTGAATTATCCCACCGTAGTGGACAAGAGTTTGAAACTGTCTGACATGGACCCCTGGGATTATGCTCGTGCGGTACGCGTATTTCCCAAGACAGACAAGGCTTGCGTTAAGTTTGACATGCTTGCCGAGCAGCCGAAGAACGGCCGGATGGAGATTGAGGTGTTGGGTAGAAAAGGTGAGCGTCCCGTTCGCATAGAGCTTACCGAAGACGGCAAGTTGAAGGCTGTCGATGGGGACAAAGTAGTTGAGCTTTCGGATTATAAGGCGGGTGTATGGTTATCCTTTGAGGTTAGGGTCGATGCTGCAAAAGGTGAGTATTCGGTTTCGGTGAATAACAAAGAGGTTTTGAAGAAAGCCGGTTTTGCCGAGAAAGTCGATTCTGTGGAAAGGCTATCCTTTAGGACGGGTAAGTACCGAAAGCACGGTCTGAAGACGCGTCAGCTTGGGCAAGAGGTGAATGATGAGCCTGTCGGTGAAGTGGAGTATTACATTAATAACGTTTCGATAGCCCGACAATCCAACATATGAAGAAACGAATGATATCTTATGACGGAGACACAACGGCGGCTGGGTCGCAGGCAAGAGCGGCTTTGAGCAGGCGGATGTCTTTGTGGCCAGCGAGTTGGGATACAAGGAATTTCGGTTCATATTATCGAGGTCTCCATAATGGCTTCTCACTTAAATGCTCACAACATGCCGGGACCTGACCCGGGTGTGGGGTCCCCAGCTACGACGGCGAGGAGAAGATGGCTTTGGGTAGCTATCGGGGTTGTGGCCTTTCTTCTGCTTGACCGGGCGAGTTTATTTTTTGTTCCTCGACAGTATCGCGGCGTGCCGGACCTGGACCATTACCACACGCTTTACTATTCGTTGAAATTCCAGCAGTTTGACCGGATTAAAAATCAGCTCGAGACAATTATTGTGGGAGATTCCAGAACGCGTCACGGTGTGGACCCCGAGCTATTCAATAACCAATTGGACGAATCTGGCGTTACGGCCTTCAATTTTGCGCCGGCCAGCAGCGGAGTTGAATTTACCGGGCTTCTCGTCCACGAATACTTTTTTGACCTTCCGCGGCTTCGGACAATAGTCTGGGGAATCTCGCCCCGTATTTTTAATCGATACTGGCAGGACCCTGTTTACGAATTGTTCCTGAAAAGCCGGGGCTATTGGTCGGACCATCCTGCTGTTAATAACGGGCATTCAAAAGGCGGTATGAAGGCCGCGGTGCAGTTGGGAACGCACCGGGTGATGAGCAAACTGTCTGCCGCGTTCGCCCACCGCTCCAAATTAAGGTCCATTTTCCTGGATGGTTTGAGCGGAAACCGCACACGGGTACACTTCCACGTCGAGCCGGTGATTGACATCAGTAAGTGGGGATTCATGGAGTTTCCCGAATCCAAAACCAGAGATGTAGCTGAGCATGGCGAGGTTGCGAAGATACTTGAGTCGCTGGAGTCCGGTCGATTTCAACTTGACGAGGCCCGGCTGCAAAAGTTCAGGGGGCTGGTCGCTTTTCTGAGACAGTCGAGGATTCGGCTGATTTGCTTTGTCCCGCCGATGCATGAGAGCCTGACACGGAGTCCTGCCGCGGATGCCGACGGCACACCGAACGATGATTATGACAAACTGATGTCGACGTTGAAATTGCTGGAGATGGAATTTGCCAATTATCACTTTCTTGACCTTCACAAGGGAGGAGACAACGGCTTCGCCGACCATGAATACGCCGATTTCGACCATCTCAATTATGCCGGAAGCCGACGGCTGAGCCGGACAATCGCCAAGGTTGTGGAGGACATTTCTGCAAAAGCACTGACGCTGCCTAAAAACATAACTGCCAAGCCGACAGAAGAAACGAAGCTGAAAACTCAGGAAAATATACTGCAGGAGCCAGGCACGGCTCCGGAACCGGTGAACTCGGGTGCTGAGGACAAAACGCCGCCTGAAATCGAGAGCCACCTTGGAAATTTTGATTACATGATTCGCGCGTATCCGCCGGACAACCGGCCACTTATCTGGGCCGAATATGACGATGAAGGTTCCGGTATTGATGCCAAATCCGTGCACTTGTTCATGGACGACGAGGACATCACGGCAAAGTGCAGGATTACCGGCGACAAGGTCACTTTCAAGCCGGCGAAGACTCTCGAATCGCCGAAGCTTTATCGGTTTAAAGTTATCGTTTCAGACAGGGCAGGCAACACAGGTGAACTTGTCTGGGAGATTCTGTTGAAGCCTTGTTAATTCCTTTTTGCGGGGAAAGGACAAAAAGCACACATGTGGTTTAATAGCATCGACTTCCTCGTATTCATTCTGATTGTTCTGCCTATCTACTATGCGCTGGGAGCAATCCGTTCGGGGCGTGGGCTGCCGCGTGTTCTGTTCCTGCTTGTCTCAAGTTACTTCTTCTACATGTACTGGAATCCGGTCTACATACTTTTGATAGTCGCTTCAACCGTGTTGGACTACTTCTGCGGATTAGGTTTTTTGAGGTGGCCGAAAGACAAACACAAATGGCTGGTTACCTTTAGTGTGTGCGGCAATCTTGGAATTTTAGCTTTTTTCAAGTATGGGCATTTTCTTTATCAAAGCGCCCAGGCGCTCGGGGCAGCTTTGGGGTGGGAACTGCCGCCGTATCCTAAAGGTTGGGAGTTCGCCCTGCCGGTGGGGATTTCATTCTATACCTTCCAGACAATGTCCTACACCATTGATTTGTATCGCGGCAAGACCGCGGTTGAGACCAGCTTTTGGCGTTTTGCGCTTTTCGTGGCCTATTTCCCGCAGCTTGTGGCCGGCCCGATTGAAAGGGCACGTCACCTTATCGGTGAAATCAAACGAGGCGTGACCAGGGCCCGTCCCGTCGATACCATGGGGGCTCTGCAGCAGATAAGCTATGGCCTGTTTAAGAAAGTCGCCGTCGCCGACAGTATCGGCATATTGATAAATCCGATTTTCGCAAATCCGGACCAGTACAGCGGAGCGCATGTCCTGACTGCCTGCATTCTTTTTTCGTTCCAGATCTACGGCGATTTTTCCGGTTACAGTGACATGGCCATCGGCATCGCCAAGTTGTTCGGCATTCGGATTTCCACAAACTTCTTTTTCCCCTATTTCACAACCAATATCACCCGTTTCTGGCGCACCTGGCACATGTCCCTATCCTCCTGGCTGAGGGAGTATTTGTACATTACGCTTGGGGGCAACCGAAAGGGGCGGATTCGCACATACGCTAATTTGCTGACCACCATGCTCTTAGGTGGACTTTGGCACGGGGCCAGTTGGAATTTCGTTCTTTGGGGATTCCTGCATGGATTGTATCTAGCCGCTCACAGAGTCGTCGGTCGTTTCAGGTCTGAGCGAAGGCGAACCGATGTTTCCCGTAGCATGCTGCGAGCTCTCAAATGGCCGCTCATCTTAGGTGCGGGTCTTTTCAACTTTATCCTGGTGGCACTTACATGGATTCCTTTCAGGTGCGTGGCGCTGGCCGACACGTTCAGCTGCTTGAGGCGTATCTTTGGATGGGCTCCTGCATCTGTGCACATGCCGGCCGTCGATACCGGCCAGTTAGCCGTGTGCTGGCTGCTGGTCGGGCTTGTACTGCTGTTCGATGCTTTCTACAAGTGCGAGTTCGACTACTGGCAGGACAAGCGCTGGACAGGCTATGTCAAATCTACCCTGCCCGCGATTTTTATTCTGCTGACCATCATCTTCGGGGCTGCTGAAGCACAGCAATTCATCTATTTCCAATTTTGACGGGTCTGTTTACTATTCGAATCCTGACAAATAGTCTTCGTGTCATAGGGCCACACTGTTATTTTTATGACTTGCCCTCCAAATCCTGAGTCATTATTCCTATTGATAAGGCCTGTCAACCGAAGCACCTTATTCCGAGGTCAACAATTGTCTGCTTGACAAATGGTCCCAAATTGCCGATAATAATGAATACGAGCTTTAGAAGGCAGATAGGGGAAAGAAGAAACTTATGCGTTTGATTGTGAGACAAAGCGACAGCACGGTCAATGAATTCCAGTTCACGGAAGGGCCTATCTACGTCGGCAGGCACCTGAACAGCCAGATTTTCCTGCGTAACAGAGCGGTATCAAGGCAGCATGCGGTACTGTACAGGGCAGGAGATGGGAAATGGATGGTCGAAGACCTCGACTCGACCAACAAGACATATCTAAACGATGAGGCAATACACAAGGCAGAAGTCAAGACAGGAGATATTTTGCGCGTTATCGACTTTACCATCGAGGTAAATCTAGAAGAAGACCCCAATGCAGAAAGACCGATTGATTTGGAAGATACGCTTACAAAAACGGCGTACAGTATGAAGGCCGCACCGGCGATGCCGCCTGACGAAGTTATAGTAAGAAAGGCGGACACGGGGGATGCGCCTGCGATGAGACTGCCGGCACAAAGGCTGACAGATTTTTCGGAGGCCACCGAGGCGATGGCAAAAGCAGAGAACCTTGACGGACTGCTGGTAGCTCTGCTGAATATCACGTTAAAACAGTTCGGAGGGTATCGTACATGGTGTGCGTTGAGAAGCCAGCCTACAGGACCAATGACTCATCACGCAGGAAAACAACAAGATGGACAAAAGGTGGAGTTGAGCGGAATAAAGCTTAACGAAAAGGTCACGCAGGCGGTTGAGAACGGCGAGTTTATAGTTCTGCCTCGAGTGTTAACTCAAATAGAAGAAGAGGATGGAATACGCTCTGCACTAATAGCACCGATTATGCGTCGGGCCGGCTGCGTTGGGGTCCTATACGTTGATAACGCTGTGGACCGGGAGCACTATAGCCTGAGCGATTTGGACTACCTGATGCTTCTTGCAGCGCACACAGCGGCTATTATGAAAAGACTCCCGTAGCTGCTGTCCAGCGGGCGGACTTTCGAATTCTTGAGCACAGCAATCGGCCAAGATACGGCACAAAAGGAGATAAACGCAGCTACCTCCTTTTGTACTTTCCCATTAACTGTCCCTGGGCAAGGATATGCCCTTGTATAGCTTTGAGCAGCTCGGGTTTGCGAGCTCCAGGGGCCAGGTCAAGTTGGGTATCGAGTGCATAAATTCTAAAGAAGTACCTATGTGTGCCGCTTGGCGGACAGGGGCCACCATAGCCGATTCTGCCGAAATCACTGGTACCTTGTTGGGCTCCATTGGGCAGAGTAGTGCCCCTGGGGATGCCCTCGGCCAGCTCTTTAGTATCGGCGGGCAGATTGAGCAATACCCAGTGGACAAAGGTGCCGATAGGCGCATCGGGGTCATCGCATATAAGCGCGATACTTTTTGTGCCTTCAGGCACCGCATCCCACTGCAACGGCGGGGAGATGTCCTCACCGTCACAGGTATATTGGGGTGGGATTAACCCGCCATCCTCGAAGGCCGGACTTGTGATTTTGATTTCCATCTTTTTGCCTCCTACTGCTCCAGGATTCTTTAGCCTTTGCCGTTGCTTTTGCAAAATGCGGCAGTTGCCAATTACTGCCGCATTTCGGCAATGGCAATTACAACCAGAGTATATTCGCTTTGCTGTAGATTACAAGGGTGTATTCTTTGAACATCCGGCAAGGGGTGCATGTCATGATTGTAGGTAGATTTTTCATGCGGATAGAGGCTTCTTTTCCCATAATTGCTTCCATTTTGCGTTCAGCCAAACTATTCGCAAAGCCAATATCGCTGACGAGCCTGTTCTGTTCCATATCATTCCAGATTGCTTGAGCCGTTTGCCGACAACATGCTTGCATGCCCCCTCCACTGCACCGGAACCTATATCATAATCTTTTGCACGAAAAACATCGTAACGCATTTCTTGTTCGTTATCTCGGATATACTTATACAACCCTGCCAGCTCTTTTCTCTTTCGTCCTCTGTGTTGCTTTTGTTGTTTTTGTAAATCGTTCAATAATTTTCGCGTCTGTCCGTCCCACAGCCAGCTTTCACGTTTTTTCACCCACTTCTCAGTCGCTTTACTACCTTCGCCCAAAAGCACTTTCCCACAATCCCAAATGTGTTCTAAGGCGTGATACCAATCAATAATAAATGTGGCACGACCGAAATGTTTGCATTTTTCGTTGCGAATCCAACGCGCACCATCGCCCAGAAAGACCAACTCATCAGCCTGACGCAGCCCGCAACGGCACGCTTGAAGCCAAAGATGCCAACCAAAAATCTCTGAGTTATCGAACCGACCTACATAACAACTTTTTCTCTGCTTACGTTCATTTTCCCAGTAAGTCACACCCAACTTGGACTCGTGCCAACCATCTATTTCATGCACCGTAGTGCCATCTGCGGCTATATACAGCCTCTTGGGCGTTATCTGTGCTTTGGGAATGTATCGGTTCCTCTGAAAATCGGCCAATTCCTGATCTGCCTGTTGCAAGAGCACCGTACCAACTTGATGTGTCAGCCGCTCAATCGTATTAGTCGAAACCTTTTGGCCAAAAAGCTGCTCGATTTTTCGAGAGGTCTGTTCAAAACTATCGTCAACAGCTAACAAACAACAGGCCTTTGCCAAACCAGGACTGAGTTGGCCAGGTCCCAATCCACTATCAATATCATAAGGAACCAGACTGACGCCACAGTGCCGGCAATGATAATAAGCTCGCCGAACCTTTATCCAGCCGAAGATGGTATTTATGTCTTTGGCTCGGTGCCCCACAAAACGTTTTGAACCGCCGCAATTACAGGATATGGAACTGCCTTTATATCCGTTGCGTTGACGCTGCACCAAACGCTGCAATAATCCCTGTCCTAACTGCTCCATTTTAGTCTTTACTGCTGTCTCCAGGGCTCCAAGGTCACCAGCGGCGAGATTTAATTCTTCTGAATAAGCCGCTTCCAATTCTTCCAGGATTTTGGTATCCATAATATGTGCCCTCCATAGCAAAATAGTATTTTGTAATATTTTCCCTATTTTGCCTATCAGGAGGGCTTTTTTCTACCTACAAATATGACATGCACCCTCCGGCAAGCGTAAAGTGAGGCCTACGGGCGTTGGAAAGTAGCTCATATAGCCGATTTGATTGTTTTGTGCGAGACCGGCGTGTTTTTCCGGATAGAAAATATTGTGGCCTGTTGACAAGGGGCTCGAATGTTGAATAATAGATACCCCGTGAAGAGTTTCGATTTTCCTTGTTTGATGTTCTGTTAAGGTACGCCGATAGTGAAGGTTTTGGCCTGTATTCCTGCTCGTTATGGCTCGACGCGATTCGCAGGTAAGGTTCTCGCCAAAGACACAGGCAAATTCCTCATCCAACACACGTACGAGCGGGCGTGCCTTGCCAAGTTGCCCGAGAAGGTAATAATAGCGGCCGACGATGAACAAGTCGTTGCTGCTGCCAATTCGTTCGGCGCCGAATGCGTTCTGACGTCCGTCGAACACAAGAGCGGGACCGACCGCATCGCTGAGGCTGTCCGCGATATTGATGTGGATATCATCGTGAACCTGCAGGCGGATGAGCCGGAGATTGACCCTGCCAATATTGATTATCTGGCCGAGCTTTTAATAAAAAATCCAGACTACCCAATGGCGACACTCGCGGCGGAATTCAAGAGGCCAGAGCAGATAACTGACCCAAACATAGTCAAGGTCATACTCGATCGCGAAGGCAGGGCAATTTATTTCTCCCGGGCACCTATTCCCTATGACAGGGAGAAGGCTGGCGTAGGTGCGATAGGGCAGTATTTGCGGCATTTGGGGATTTACGCTTATCGCAAGAATTTCCTGCTGCAGATTACCACTTTGCCGCAGACACCTTTGGAGAAAATAGAAAAACTTGAGCAGTTGCGGGCGCTTGAGAATGGCTTTACGATTCTGGTTGGCAAGGTTGAGCACACCTGCGACGGGATAGACACGTCGGAGCAGTACGCCGAATTCGTCAAAAGGCAAAGACAAAGATAGCCACAGAGAGCACTGAGATATAAGAATAGAAAAGTCTTAGATAATATAAATATAAGCCAAAATACGAAGGGGTTCTAAAATTTATGCAAGCTACAAAATTGAAAAGCATTAATAATTAATATTTGTCTCTGTGGCCTCTGTGGCAAAAAAAGGAATATTTATGTCGAAAGATAAAGATTTGTTGGCTTCTGTGAGTGATACTTCGACTGACAGTGAATTTTTCTCGCCGGTGCCGGACGGCTACAAGAAGGGAAAGACCCGCTACTGTTTTGTCCTGGGGACGGTGATGAGCGGGCTGGGCAAGGGAATATTTTCGTCGTGCCTGGCCAAGCTGATGCAGGACAAGGGACTCAAAGTTTCGCCAATCAAGCTCGAAGGCTATTTAAACATCGACTCCGGTACGCTGAATCCATTTCGACACGGCGAAGTATTTGTACTCGATGATGGTATGGAATGTGATATGGATTTAGGCACCTATGAGAGGATGCTGGACCAGGATTTGAGCAGAGCGAATTTTGCCACGAGCGGCCAGATATTCAGCTCGATTTTGCACAAGGAACGTCACGGTGACTACCTCGGCAGAGACGTTCAGATGATTCCGCATGTCACTGGAGAAGTCAAACTGAAACTGCGTCAACTGGCAGCGGAAAGCAACGCCGATATGGTATTTGTCGAGATTGGCGGCACGGTAGGCGATTTGGAAAACGCCTATTTTATCGAGGCGATGCGCGAGCTGGCCTACGAAGAAGGGCCGAATAGCTGCTGCTTTGTGGCGTTGACCTATATACTGGAGCCCAAGATCCTCGGCGAGCAGAAATCAAAGGCCGCTCAATTAGGTATCAAGCAGCTTATGCAATGCGGTATTCAGCCGGATATTATCGCCTGCAGGGCGGCCAATCCCGTCAGTGAAAAGGTCAGGCAGAAAATCAGCGTTTACAGTAATGTCCCAATTGAAAGAGTTTTCAGTATGCCGGATTCGGCCAGTATTTATATGATACCGGCAATGCTTGGGGACGCCGGCTTGGATTTTCAAGTTTTAAGGCTGCTGAAAATCGAGGACAGAATCAATCTACGACACGAACGCAAAAGCTGGGCACAATGGTGTGATTTCACGGACAAAATTGACTCTATGAACCGTGAAATAACCATCGGTATCACCGGCAAATATACGTCCGTCCGGGACAGTTATGCTTCTATAATCAATGCCCTCGAGCATGCGGGAATTGCTTTAGCCTGTGATATCAAGATTAAATGGATAGAAACAACCGGCATTAGCGATACCAACGTAACTGAGCACCTTGGTGACGTTGACGGTATTATTGTCCCCGGCGGGTTCGGCACCCGTGGTGCGGAGGGCAAGATAGCCTGCGCAAAATATGCAAGAGAGAATAATCTTCCTTATCTGGGGATATGCTTCGGCTTTCAAATGGCTGTTATAGAATTTGCCCGTGACGTCTGCGGGATTAAGAAGGCCAACAGCACGGAGGTTGAGCCGGACTGTGCGGAGGCGGTAATAGATGTTTTGCCGGAGCAGAAAAAAATAGAAGGCCTTGGCGGGAATATGCGGCTCGGCGGAAGGGATATAGAACTAAAATCGCAAACGCTGGCCTGGAAATTTTTTGGTAAGGCAAATACCGTAAGAATGCGCTTCAGACATCGCTACGAAGTTGACCCTCGTTATATTGAGCGGTTAGAAAAAGGCGGGCTGGTTTTTTCCGGCAAAGCGCCAAATCAGCCGATTATGCAAATCCTTGAGCTACCGTCCCACCCATACTTTATCAGCACCCAGGCACATCCGTGCCTGACTTCACGCCCGCTTAGACCCCAGCCTATGTTTGTAGGACTTGTTGTAGCGGCGATGCGGAAACATTATCCGCAGGAAAAGCTGCCTGATTGTATAGAGGCAACTCAGAAAGTGTGCAGCCGCAGCAGCTGATGGCAGATTATGACGGTTGAGGCCCACCAGGTATCGTTGGCTTTTTTCTAAGTTACTCGAGTTGTTTTTTAAGTTGCGCTATCTGTGCCTGAAGCATCTTTATTTGCGATTTGAGGCTCTGGTTTTCCTCACGCAGTTCTGCATTTTCTTCAGTAACGCCTGTTAGAACATGGCCCATCATCTCTTCAAGAAGGGCTTTGCCTGCCTGTATTCCCAAAGCCTTTTTTTCTTCCAGACATTTATCAAGCAGTTCTTTTTGCTTTCTGATTTCCTTGTCGTGCAGATACTTTTGCCTCTCGATTTGCTTTTTTAGCTGGATGTTTTGAGCGGCTATGAGTTTACTTCTTGTTATACTTGATTCTGCATCAGATTGATTTTCCTCTTGGCAGCCCGCGAACAACGTGACAGCAACAATAGCGCCAATTGCTAAAAGAAGTGCTTTTTTGGTCGATTTTCTCATCCTGTTATCCTTTCGAATTAAGCGATAAATTCCAGAATCTACAAGATCTGGGTTCTACTATATCAATAGCCAGCCTATTGTCAAGGCCCTGAGCTATTGAAAAAGCACTTTCAAATTATCTTTTTCTGCAGGGTCAATTTGGGCAGGGTCGGTCCATACGGCCAAATCGAGACTTTTCCTGCAGTGACAACCTTCAGAAACAAGTTCACGGTCGCTTTCCAAAATCGCCTCGATGAGCTTGAGGCAATTATCTGTAGCCATTTGCAGGTTTGCGATGATTTCCTTTATAAGCGTTTGCTTGTCCGCTTGAGCCTCGCGAGGTCGCCAGCAGTCATAATCGCTCGGCAATGCAATCAAGGCATAGCACATCTGAGCTTCTCTGGCGAGTTTAGCCTCCGGCATAGCGGTCATACCAATCAGGTCCCCTCCCCAGTTGCGATGCATAAGCGATTCAGCGCGCGTGGAAAATTGAGGCCCTTCCATACAAACATACGTACCCTGGGGATGCACTTTCACACTCACGTCGTCAGCCGTATCGATAATCGCTTTTCGGAGTCGTGCACAAGTCGGCTGGCCCATTTCACAGTGAACCGCTGCGTAGCCGCCGAAGAAACTGTTTTGTCGTTTAAATGTCTTATCAATCAACTGGTCTACGACAACCAAGTCGCCGGGAGCGATTTCCTCGCGAAGCGACCCCACCGCCCCGCTGCTTATCACGGTGTGAACGCCGAGCTTCTTCAAGGCAAAGATGTTGGCTGCAAACGGAACTTCGCTCGGCGAAAGTTTATGTCCCTTTCCGTGACGATTGAGAAATGCGATTTTGTTCCGGCCAAACCCGCCGACGATAATGGCTGTGCTCGGCTTGCCGAACGGCGTTTCGATATTGTGCAATTTCACATCGGTTATTTGTTCGGCCAGCGCATCACCAAGGCCCGTTCCGCCTATGATACCAATTAGTTTTTCTGCCATTCAATTACCTCCAAGTATTGAAAAAACCTAATCAACCAAACCAGTTTGACAGCAAAACTATCAGAGAGGTTGCCCGAGCAAGGAAATATTCGTCAACTTAAAAGGAATCTCGTGTTTGGTAATATTGTCCAGGACCTCAAAAACTATACGCCCTCTTGGCGGAAATTCGCCCTTTGTGTTAAAACTGATGCTCAGTATACGGTCTTCGGAGGCCCACTTACCTCCTTGAGAGACTTCAATCTCGCCGCCGTCCGGACGATAGAACTTAACGTCTTTAATAGAGGCCCGCATCAAATTAACACTCATCCACATTCGCGTGTTTTCCTTGTCCCAAGTTTGTTTTTTAACGGACTTTATCGAGAAGCCATCAATTTTACTTTTGGCCCCGGCTTTGAAATCCATAATTCCGAGATCGATTTTTCTGGCACCGGTGGCTTTGAAAGAGTCCAATGCGCCGGAAATTTCAGCGAATCCCTCTGCACCTTTTTCCGGCACCGATAACTCAACGTCAAACACAACCGCTTTTTTGTCTTTGGAAAGCTTGGCAAAGGGTATACGGCATCTTCGTTCAGGCAAAATATTTTGGCCGGTATTGGCAACTGCTTTCTCGATTCGACCGTCCACCATTATTAAATTTGGTTCCGGCAGTTCAAGTATCAATGACAGTGTATACCCCTTTTGACGACCGAAAGGCCTTATTCCACGCTCTTTATCATAGTACCTTACCAGACGCGCTCCTCCGACTTTTATACTGAGCGGCTTGATTGCTTCCCCAGAGACGACAGACTGGATTAAAGGGGGCGGCATTTCAGACATCGCTTCTTTGTTTTTGTTTCTTTCGACATAAGGTTGTGCTTTCAAATTGCCCCTGCGTCTTAGATTCCACTCCGTCTCTAAATTAAAGTCTCGCAGGTCCCGGCCCTGGCGTAGCTTACCGGTGTACGTTGCGTGCTGTTGTACAAATAGCGGCCACCTGATCATGGTGTCGAATGAAAGATGGGAAACAATCCGCAGCTTGAGAGGCGGGGCGTTAGTGTCATTGGCGTAATTGAGTTCAAGATTTGTCTGGACCTCCAGCATTGCGCAGGGCACACCATCAAGTAGTATCGTTCTGTGAAAGATGATTTTACGGGTACCTTTGAAAAGAAGTGGGTCGGCTTGGTCTTTGGACTCTATCTCTTCGATGTAATCCTCGTCTTTACCGATAGGTTTGGGTGACAACGGCCACAAATCACCGATAAGACTGAGCGGTGCTTTGCCTGGATTGTACGTTCCTTGTGCCCGGCCTAATCGGTCAATTTGCACAGGCGGTAGGCGGACCGGTTCCGGCAGGTCATTGGGACCCACCTGCACCCAGTGGCCATTGGGGTCGAGTTGCGAGGCTTTGAGGACCTTGAAATAGAGTGAGGCTTTAGCTGGCCAGTTTGCGGCCTTTTCTACTGCGAGATTTGCTTGTGCTGTTAACTTGAGCTTACCCAGTGGTCCGTCCCCTTCCTGTCGGAACTGGCCGCTGTAATACCAGCCTTCTATGGGCAAGTCCAGTTCCAGTTTTAGCGGCATTTCCAACCCTGCCTCGTTGGTGCCTGCGGAAGCTTTTTCATCTATGCATCCGACAATAGCCATAAAGCCGACAAGCAACAAAAAATTCCAGCAAAGTTTACTCATGATTCCAAGCTCCGTTTTTCGAATATTATCCTGTCCCCTCCCTGCAAAATCACATAAGGGACTTTAAGTATTTAACTATAGTAGGTAGCTGGTCCAACGTCAAAAACAGCATAGATAAAATTGCGATAATCCACATTGCAGGCTTAACATCTTGTCCCTTGCCTGATACTGCCTTTATGAGGGTGAATGAGACAAACCCGAAAGCCAGGCCGGTGCTGATACTGTAGCTTAGAGCAATCATTACCATTATGATGAACGCCGGAAACGCTTCTTCCAAATTCGCAAAGTCTATTCTCTTAACCTCCTTCATCATAAAGAGCCCGACCATAATGAGGGCCGGGGCTGTAGCATATCCCGGGACTATTTCCACAATCGGTACGAATAATACTGCCAACAAAAACAAAACGCCCGTAACGATTGAAGCCAGGCCCGACCGTCCTCCCTGCTCGATACCGGCTGCCGATTCGATATACGAAGTGGTAGTTGACGTACCCAACAGACCGCCGACCATAGTTGCAATAGCATCAATACTCAAGAGCCTGTCAAGGCCTTTGATTCTGCCCTTGTGGTCGACCATGTCGGCCTGGTGACAGCATGCCACCAAGGTCCCAACGCTGTCAAACATATCCATAAACATCAGGGTGAAAATGCTTCCCAAGAAACCCCACTTCAAGGCACCGAGTATCTTCAACTGGAATGAAATTGGCTCTATATTCAGATGCACTGAGATAAACTTTTGTGGCATTGCGGTTTTTTCATCAAATAAGACCGCCAAGGCGGTTGCTGCCAGAATTCCAACAACAAGTCCCCCCTTTATCTTTTTCATTTCAAAAAAGAGCATTACCAAGAGGCCCAAAAAACCTATGAGCACGGTCTTCTTTATTGGTCCAGCCTTTACAAGCGTGTGCTCATCGCCGACAACAACTCCCAATTTGACCAGGCCCATGAAAGTAATAAACAGGCCAATGCCGACAGCAATTGCGGCAATGAGAGAAGATGGTATGGCTTCAACAATCCTTCTTCTGAGCCCCAATAAAGTCAATATCAAAAACAGCAATCCGGAAAGAAAGACCACGCCCAAGGCGGTCTGCCAGTCCATTTTCCCGGATGCGACCAGATAGGCGAAGAAGGCGTTAAGTCCCATTCCCGGCGCCATAGCTATGGGCGCGTTTGCGAATATTCCGACGATAATAGTGGCAATAGCTGTGACTATGCAGGTAACGGCAATGAGCGCCTCCCTATCCATCTCGGTGACGCTTAGAATCAAGGGATTGGCGAAAATGATATAGGCCATCGTAAGAAAAGTCGTGATTCCTGCCACGAACTCGATTCTGACGTTTGTTTGCTTTTGTTGAAGTTCAAAGTATTTACTGATCATTTTTGAGTACCAAGTTTGAGATTTTCGTTTACTTACTCATTTCAACAGCGTGTTGTGAGCTGATCGACTCCAGCATCTCGGTAACGAGTGCGGCAGAATTTCGAGCAGCTATTTTGAGGTACTTACCCAAATCTTCAAGGGATTTATCACCAGCCCTGTCGCTAATACCTCGTATCACCAGATATGGAATGCCCTGTTGATGACAAATTTGAGCTACAGCTGCGCCTTCCATCTCGACGGCATCTGCGCCGAGTGTTTTGCGCAACTCAGCACACTTGTAAGTTGAGGCGACAAAAACATCACCGGTGACGATTACTCCCTTTATGATTCTGGGAGTCCTTTCAGTGCTGCCCGTCTTTGTTTTTTCAAGTTTGACCTGTCTGGCCGCCAATTCTGCCAATTTCAGAAGGCGTACATCTGCGTGGAAGAAAACGGGATTTTGCCTGTGGGTTACCGGATTGACAACTCCTTCGTGCTCGAGGCCGCTGGGGGTCAGCATCCCTAAATCGTGCTGGGCCGTTTTTGCGCCTATTACTACGTCGCCGGGAAACAGTTCTGGATTTATCCCGCCTGCAATGCCTGTAAAGATTACTTGGTTTGGCCTGAAGTGGTCTATCAGCAGGGTAGTTGTCATAGCGGCGTTAACTTTCCCTATACCGGTCCAGGCCACGACAACTTTTCGTGCCTTCAACTTTCCGGTTGCAAACCTTATTCCTTCGATTTTCTGTTCCTGTTTGCCTGCGAGTTGCTCTTCAAGCATCACCACTTCATCATTGAAAGCTCCCAATATTGCGGTGACAGGAACAGCTTTGGTCCGAGAAGGGACTGAAGCGCATGAGTTGCACAGGATGAGGGCTGATAAGGAAATTAGTGCGACGAACCCGAACTTTAAGTTTTCCCGTTTTTCTTTGAGCTGAGAATACTTGCGACCCATTGTTAATCCTTTCGCTATTTGCGCAGCTTGCCGCGAAACGGTCGCTATATTACGCGGTTGTAGGCATATTTGCAAGGTGCAACGGTGTTTTTGGCCCTATAACTATGCGTCGTGGAATTTACGCTTGGATTATGCGATGTAATATGGTAAAATAGCTGTTGAAAATTGCCTGCAGCTAAAAACTCACGTTCGCCGGTGAGAGGCGTTCCGCGAATTGAATGGGGGTATTGCCAACAAAGGGGTGATGGTAAAGAATTTCCGCACACTATTGGCAGCTTTTTTGCTGTTGTGCGTTGCCGAAATCGGTCTTGCCGGTACGGCTATCTCCCCGACCGGGCAGAGGGCTGTTGAGAGGCCAAGGTGGGTGCCGAATGAAATTATTGTAAAATTCAGAACCGGCCTCTCCAAAGACCACGTTAAACAAATAAACCAACGGCATACAACCTCTGCGTTACGTACCAGTCCGTTTGCCGGTTTCAGGAAAATAAGGGTCCCTGCCGGAAAGGGGGCTCGAGAAATGGTCAAGCTGTATGGCAGCGAACCTGACGTGGAGTACGTTGAATTGAACTACTATGCTTATGCCTTCATGGTGCCTAACGACCCCTACTATTTCTACCAGTGGGACTTCAATGACCCCTGCGCCGGAATAAATATCGAACCGGTATGGGACATCACCACCGGCGAGCCTAATGTCATCGTTGCGGTGCTGGACACCGGCGTAGCTTATGAAGATTTTAGAGGTTTCCAGCAGGCCCCTGATTTAGCTAATACGCTTTTTGTGCCCGGCTATGATTTCGTCAACAGTGATGAGCACGCAAACGACGATGACGGACACGGCACACATGTCACAGGAACCTTAGCTCAGAGTACGAACAATGCTCTCGGCACTGCAGGGATTGCTTTTAATTGCTCTGTTATGCCGGTCAAGGTCCTTAGCAAACGCGGGGTCGGCAGCTATGCTGATATCGCTGATGGTATCTACTTTGCTGTCGATAATGGTGCGGATATAATCAACATGAGTCTTGGCGGAGCCGGCGACTCAATTACATTAAGAAACGCCGTCGCTTATGCTTATAACCAGGGTGTTACTATCGTCTGCGCCGGCGGCAACGAGTATCAAGAAGGAAATACCCCTGCTTACCCGGCTGCATACGATGAATACTGCATCGCGGTCGGGGCCACCAGATTTGACCGGACCCGAGCGTACTATTCCAATACCGGCAGCTATTTAGATTTGGTTGCTCCGGGCGGGGATATGTATGTTGACCAAAACGCAGACGGCTATGGAGACGGCATTTTGCAGCAAACTTTCGGCACCAACCCGAAAGATTGGGGCTATTGGTTCTACGAGGGCACTTCCATGGCGGCGCCTCACGTCAGCGGTATTGCTGTTCTGTTAATTTCCACCGGCGTCAGCGGGCCTGATGCTATCAGGGAGGCGCTTCAAAATACTGCAAGAGACCTGGGCCCGGCCGGCTGGGATGAAGAATACGGCTGGGGACTTGTCGATGCCTATGCAGCTTTGAATTATTTTCACGCTCCAGGTGACTTTAATTATGACGGTTCGGTCGATTACGAAGACTTGGCAACACTTGCTGGGTACTGGTTGGATTACGACCCGCTGGCGGATATTGCACCTGAGGGTGGTGACGGAATTGTGAACTTCTTGGATTACGCGGAATGGGCGGCGGCGTACGGGGGATAATTGCTTTGTGGTCCTTTACTGAACCTCGATACCACTGACCAGGGCGGACCTTCTGATAGTGATCACGAGATTTCGACAGCCTGTCTTTATGTCTGCTTTCCACAGCCCATTTGCTTTGTCAACAAATGATACGTTTTCAGCTTGTGGAGCGCCTTCGGCGAGCCAGATGGCCAGAGGGCCGGACTCGACCAGGCGCAGTTTCAACTCGTCGTTGGTCGCTGAAAGGACCTCAACTGCTGCGGGTGAGAGGTACTTATCAGTCCGGCCGATGACAGCCCAGCCCTTTTGTATGGGGCACAGATGCAGGAGTCGGTCGGAAAAGCCCTTGAGTTCGAAGGTGTATTTGTCACCGAATTTCTCGGCCTTGCCGGCGTACCAATCGTAAACAACTAATCCTTCTTGGGGCACTTTCCACTTGCCCTGATAGGGCTGAATCATACCGCCGGCGTGGATGTAATCTTCTTTTGTCACTGATGATTGAATCGGGGTTTCAGAAGTTGGGTGGTGCAGGTTGTAGGAGACGATGGCTGCGGCAGCTCCGGCGAGCGGGGCGATGACTCGATAGGCTTTGGCCTGCCTCATCGGTGCGATAAAGATCGAATCCGGCAAAGGCACAGCCGGTGCGAGAGGACGGAGTAACTGGCCGTCTTCGTAGCACAATGGGCGAATGTACTCAGCAATAAAGTCTTTGGGATTGTCGGAAAGATAAACGGGTCCGCCGGACATTGCTTTTGAAACTGCCATTATCCGGCCTGCGAAGTGGTCGCTGGAGTGAAACATATCGTGGTCGCCCCATACGGTCTGGCCTATCCAAAGGGTGTTGCTGTAAGACTGGAGCAGATGCGATTTGCCCCTTGCCTCTTTGCCGAGCTTGTAGTCAATACTGCTTCGGATAACCGCACTGTACTTGGTGTTGAAAACGCACGCCAGGTTATGGGCCATACAATTAATAATACCGTCAACATTGTTTTTGACCGCTGACTCAAGGGCCTGGAGGTTATTATTCGTAGCTTCCACTGCATTATCTGTCCCGATATACCAGGCGATGTTCCTGGCCTGGCAGTCGATTTTGACAAAGTCAAAACCGTGCTTCTTGACTGCACCGAAATGGGCGTCATAAAAAATCCTGGCGGCCTCTATGTTGTTGCGGGGCACCAGTGCGTTTGTCCAATCGACAGAGACCAGGTGCTCGTTTATATCTTTGCCGAAGTTGTTCTGCGGCGAGATTGTTTCCCAGTAGCCGCTGAGAGTATTCCACAGTCCCATCCACTTTATTTTATCATCCTTTCGCATCGCCAGCAGTGGCACCCAGCCGTTGGGAAATTTATCTTTATCGGGGTTAAAGCTTTTTAGCTTGCGGTGCTCATCGGCATCCAGATGCCCATCGTCGACGAGCAGATAGCGAATCGGAAGCCCCGAAGCCTCGATTTTCTTTACCACATCCATAAGAACTTTTTCGCTTATGTGCCACTTGTACTGTTCCCAACTGCACCAGCCGAGGTATTTGAAGACTTCCGGATAGTTCTTATTGCTGCGAAAGTTCGTTGAGCCGGCTGCAGGCTTACAAGTGATGGCCAAGGCCCACGCCATACGACAGGCCGTATAAGCGTCATACGAATAATACCAGGACAAAAGGGGGGCATCGCAGGTGACTGTTTTCGTACCGAGCGTGCCGAAATTTAATATCATCCGTCCGTCTTCGGATGCGTAAAGCCACGCCATAGTGGAAGGTCCGCAAATCGGAACAATCGCAAGGTACTCTCCGGTTTTCAGTTCCAGTAGTAAGAACATACCCTCGCGCACCCTTGGGTAATTTGAAGGCCTTCGAACATAGTCCTCACTGCACAACTCTTCCAAGCCGTCGAAAAGCCAGGGCTGAATCCTGTTTGCGCCGTCCGGCCAGGCGACCTCCGGGTGATGGTCGCCGCTGAAATAACAGCCGTGTGAGAATTCCGGAAGCACTAATTCATATCGTTTCAGTATTCCAAACTTGTTGGGCTCGCCCGAATAGTTGTCAAGAATCTTCACGCCACTGTGCTTTAATTTGGCAAAGTCAATCTTTTCCGTGACCGGCTGCTTGTTACCTTCGGCTATGTAGTCCGCCCAAACGGGCTTCCATTTCGCAGAAACATCGCGTGCGCCGGATAAGAGCAATAAAATACCGGTCATAACAATCTGTGCTTTTCTTCCCACTTTCTGTCACCTCCGGCACATAGAACTGCCGCCTGCATCCAATTGTATTATTTATGCAAGACTATCCGGCCGGTGATTATACTAAACTTCGGCACCTGCTTACAATGGTCTTGCTTGTCTTTCAATAGCTTCGAATTTGAGCGCTCCAAGCGCTTTGACCGAGATGTTTATGCAACGGCCTAATCTTGAAAAGGAGATGGCGGTATTAGAAGAATTAAAAAAAACATGTTACCTGCTTTCTCTCAAGTGCCTTCCATATATGGAGGCCGCAGGCTGGTTTGTTCTGTAGCAATCGGGTCTGCCCGGTTCACGGAGGAGCTGTACTTGAAAAGTAATAATCAAGTTTTGTAATTACAGGGTTGCATTTCAAAAAAATGCCTTTAGATTGCAGGGAAACGTTTGGATGCGTTAATTTCCTTGCAAAACATGGAGGTTTTAGAAGTGAAAAAACTGATTCTCACGTTCACATTGTTGTTGGCAATTCCTTGCGCTGCAGCAAAAACCACAGACGGCAATGAATTCAAGGATGTTCTCACGTGCCTGGCTGTTTTTGCACATAATACTTTTCAAATAGAAAGGCTGCAAGCAAGCCAGCCCCACAGCGGAGGCTTCTGGGACGGCAATAATCCTTTTCATCAACCTGCTGCGACTACGGACTACTATGGCAGCGGCGATGTGGATAACGACGGAAAGGTAACCTCAGCAGACGTCTCTTATGCGCAGGATATAGCCAGCGGCACGAGACCACCTTCGGCACGGGCTGATGTCGACGGTGACGGCAATGTGGACAATAATGATGTCTCGCTTATAAACAGTGCTCTCGGTGGCGGTACGCTTGCCGGTTGGTGGAATAGCCTAACCAGCAGAGAAGAACGCAATGCATGGGTTACAAAATGTCTTGCGATTGACCAGACCGACAAGCACGTTTTCCGTTATTGGTTTGCATGCGGCAATTTTGCTACACAAGTTTTTATCCATGGTTCCTATTATCGTGGCGACCTTCAGGCCACGTTCCTCGACGGAGGACCAACGGTGTTTAATTTGCCCATATACATAGTGACTGTTAATGGGCATGGTCTCAATGCCATACTGGTGGGTGACGACCCGCTGAATTTTGATGATTGGCGGTTTTTTGAGCCCCAAACAGATGGTGATGTTGTGCCCGGCAAGGGCATCCCTTATGGGGCGCTTGTTCGTATCCTCGTGCCGTCCAAGTTAACGAGTACCGGTTTTAGCTGCGGTCCTTCTACTAAGAAGCTGGAATTTTACGTTGATGAGACAGGCTGGACGCTGCGGTATTGCAACCCTGAGCTGATTCTCACACGGCCTGCGCCCGCCGTTGTCACAACTGACAATCGTCCTGATTTACGGAATCCGAGGATTATGCCCATAAAGCAGGGTATGATACTTTTTGAGCGAACCCGAGAAGACATGTCGCGCACGACCGACATTCATTTAGCGGACCTGCCGCTCGTGGACCCACAGGCGGGCTCGCCGCTTGTATTATCATCGCAGTACAGCCGCTTACTGGATTTTTCACAGGGGTCTGATGGAACGATTCATCTTCTTTGGAAAGGAAAAGCCGGCTACGTTCCCGGCGTGTTTCATGGAAAGCTTGACCCGAGCACACGCCAGATTACTGATGTGACTCGGGTATCCACAGGGCCACGGCAGGTTCGTATGGGGCGTATCATCGTTACACCTACCGGTGAGATTCATGTGTTCTGGCTGGAGCTCAAGCCTGCCGGCAGCAGCCGTGCCTACGGGTCTGGAATCTACTGGACTCGATGGACGGGGTCCGAGTGGCAGAGTGAAGAAAATGTTGCACCCTACAGGAGTTACGTATCATACTTTGACTATTGCGAGTGGGACAAGCCTGACCTTCTGCAGTACTACTTTGACGTGGCCGTCTCGAGCGGTGGCTATATCGTTCTTGTTTGGGCTGAGCCCGGCGCTTCTACCGACGAAGCTATAATCCGCCAACGTCGCTACAACGGTCAATGGGGGACGATAACCGATATAGAGACGACAAATGCGCGCGGTATCGAACTTTTGGCCGATTCTGTCGGGGCCTTGCATATGGCCTACTGGCTGGGTAAACGTTCGAATAACGGCAGAGGTAATCTGTTTCACCGGACATCCAATGACGATGGGACCTGCTGGTCTGCTCCTGAAACGGTTGATGCAACCGGAAAGGCAGTTTGTCCACGGATGGCTGCAGGAGCAGAAGGCGTGGTATACCTGGTATGGGGAAGGTGGGCTGACGAACAAGTCATTCCAATCTGGAACAAATATGAAAATGGCGTGTGGCATAGTGCCCAAGCATTGAGCGTTCGAGTTGGGGCTGATGTTTGGTATGCGCCGACAGAGTTGGTTGCCAGGCGGTAGGTGTGCAGTTATACGGTCATCCCGTTTTAGCGACTGCGCAACAGTCGGGACGCACGCGGTCATTCCTTAATGCTTCGAAGTCTCCTGGACGGGCCCAGCTAGTGCGCAGGAAACTTGGTCGTTTGGTGCTCCTGTGGCGCTATATTGATTGTCTGGTGGTCTTATAAGGCTCTTTCGACGCCAATGTAGCATCAACATACGTAAAACCTTAGAAAAGCCCGTATTTGGGTTTATGAGAAAATGAACTATGTTGCATAAAAACGGCATAGCTGCACGTCAGGTACAAGAAAGGCGAAATTTGTCTGTGATTGAAGCTGAAGCTATTGTTGGTAAAGACGCTTAAAGGGGGCTGGATTGGGGGTGCCAGCCTTTCTTAGGCTGCGTATAAGATGTCAAAGGAGCTGGGGAATAGCGTTTTGGAAAGAAATAGGCATTACCTGCTATTGTTGACTTTTGTTGTGCTGCTGGTCTGCAGCGCCGCGCGGGCGGAGTACGTAGCCGATGGTGTAACGCTTACGCAGCTTACCAATGACGGCAGATGCGTTGCTCTCTCATGGGCGTATCACGGGGACCTGATAGCTTTCATCCGGGAAGTTTCTGATGACCAGAGCCAGCTTCTGATTATGAATTCGGACGGCTCGGGCGAGAAAACGGTTACGCCCATTGGAAATCCATTCTTCGCCGAGTGGTCGTGGACAGGCCGAAAGCTTTCGTACGAGTTTTCCAACGCCGACGACGACCAAAGCCAGGCCGGGGTCTATATCTACGATGTTCTCACCGACCGGTCAATTTCTATCTCGGCACCTTATATTCAAGACGCCATCGACGAAGAAGCGGGCCCATTTTGGTCGGCGGACGACCGATACGTTGCCTATAAGGTCGAGCCCGGACCTTCCCAAACGCACCAGGTCTGGGTGGCCGACACTCAGTCGGGCAAGAACTGGTGGCTTCTGGCGGACCACGGCGAGGCCAGAGAGCAAAGGTGGAGCCCTTCGGTGCCCCCTAAGATTTGCCTTCTTGTCGAAGGCAGCGGCGGTGAATTTGACGCAGCCACAGTGGACCCTGACGGCAGGAATCTTGTTCTACTGACCGATATCGGCGCCCAGGACGTGGAGATAGACGAACCACGGTGGAGCCCGACCGGAGAATGGGTCGCTTTTACCAGCGGCATCGATATGACGCAGACTGAACGAAATCTCGAACGTGAAGATTGCTGGGTTGTCCGGCCGGACGGCTCCGAAGCCCGAAATCTTACCAACGCTACTTCTCAGGCCACTGAAGAGCAATTTGACATCGACGAACCCTTCTGGTCCTGGGACGGCCGGTGGATTCTCGCCGAAGGGGATAGGTTCGACAATCAAGGCAATAAGATAGCCACATTTTACATGATGGACCCCGTAAAAGGCGGCTATGAGCCGATTATGACGTCCTACCCGCGAGAGACAGGCGTATATAACGACTTTGAGTCGGCGAAATGGTCATACGACAGTACCAAAATCGCCTTTGTTACCGAGCGTTCCACGGTGAGGAATTGGGGGCCGGACGCCGAATCTGAAAGCCCACAATGGGTCCTCAGTATCTATGACGTCCGCGATAAAAGTGCCGATGACATTCTCATTTATGATGAACAAATCGACGGAAAGAAAATTCGTGCCAAATTAGACAGGGAAGAAATGCGTGACATATCCTGGTCGCCCGACGGACGTTCGGTTCTCCTCACGATAGCAAACATAGTCAGCGAGGAGGATGATATCCGTCAACCCGATATCTATCGACTGGACCTGCCTGAGCGATATGTCGATGCCTCCGCATCGCAGCACATCGGCCCGCCGATGGGGCGTGACCCCGCCGTTGAACCGGTCCGTGCCCCGGAAGACGAGCGACGAGCGACGAGCGACGAGCGACGTTTTAGACCGGCCGAAAAGACCGGGTTTGTCACTGAAATCGTGAGGCCTTTACATATGACGGTCGAAGAAGCCGTTGCCTCTCTTTCCGCCGGTTATGGCCAATACCTGACCGCGAACGCCGCACGCAACATCGTCCTGTTCAAGGGCCCGCCGGATGTATTACGTAGGTTCCGCAGCGATTTGCGACTGATTGATACGCTTGCTCCCCATATCCTTGTGGACTTCCTGGCGGTTGAACTGTTGGACGAGGCGAACCGCGACCTCGGCCTCGACTGGACCTACGTTGACAGGCACATTGGGTTCTTTCAGCCCGCAGGAAGCGCCATCCAGAAATTCCCGCACGTCGGCGGCGGCAGCGAGGACGAAGATTACCGGGCAGGATTTCCAAGTGGGGCCCTGGACAGTCTGAATACCATGGCGGGCGTGGGACAGTCGTTATACCAGGGGGTTGGCAGGCTGCCCCGCGAGTTCTTCATTCGCCTCAATACCCTGGTCAGGGACGGCAAAGGAACGATTCTGGCAAACCCAAGGACCGTTGCAATGAGCGGGAAGAAGGCAATGATTAATATCCGAAAAACGCTCAATTACTTCTTCACCGAAGGCTATGATGTAACAGGCCGACCCATTATCGATAAGAGTGATATTTCTGCGGACACCATAGGAGAAATTGTACCTACGCTTCTGGCGGATGGGACAATCAACCTCGTGGTTGATGTCAAGGTCGGTACTTTTACGTTTACGAAGAACGGGGGGCTGCCGGAACTTACAACCCGACAATGCAAGACGGAAATCAACGTCCAGCAGGGGCAGACCCTTGTCCTTGGGGGGCTGCGCCAGCAGGAAATGAGCAGTTCGGTGACAAAAGTTCCTATCCTCGGTGACATTCCGCTCATCAGCGGGCTCTTCAGACGGGAAGAGATGGACATCCGGCACAGCGTTCTGACAATTTTTATCACGCCGCAGGTGATGAAGCCTGATAATCATACCCCTGAATGGCTGAAACTAAATCCCAAAGCCCACAAGCTGGTCCCCATTATGGACACCACGCCCGGAACCAAACGAAACGCTGAAGCTGAAGATATGGATGTCCTGGATACCCTTGATGTCTGGCTAAAGGGTGCGGAAGAGTAAGGGCTGTATCTGTGCCATAACCGTGTTGCAAACACAGGTATCCGCGGCTCTGTAATTTTCGAATCTCTCTGTCCACTCTACACGTACATTTTGTATAATCGCTTTTATGAGTTTAGCTGAAGACATAAAGCAAAAGGCGCTTGAGGTGGGTTTCGATTTGGTTGGGATAACAGACGCTGCGCCAATAGCCCCTAAGGGGGTGGAGTTGTTGGCCGACTGGCTAAGGGCCGGCTACGCGGGACGAATGAGCTATATGCACAGGAATTTCGAAAAGCGCATAAATCCAGCCAAGCTCCTGGAAGGCGCTCAGTCTGTTATATGCGTTGGCTTAAATTACACGCCACCAAAACGTTCGCTGTCATTGCGAGCATCGCGCAGCGATGCGCGGCAATCTCATCTTCAGCATACGAGAGAGCCCACAGGTAGAATTGCCAACTACGCCCAATACGAAGACTATCATTCGTTTATTAAGAAACGATTGCGCAAATTAACTGAGTTTATAATCTCGCTTACTGGCGAAGACGTGAAGTTTAAGATTTGTGTGGATTCGGCTCCTTTGGCAGAGAGGGTATTGGCTGCAAGAGCCGGGCTTGGCTTTATTGGGAAGAACCATATGCTGATAAATCCCGAGCTTGGGCCGCAGATATTCTTAGGCGAGATTGTAACAACGCTGAGCCTGCAAAATGATAAGCGGATTACCGGCGACTGCGCGGACTGCAATAAGTGTATAGAGGCCTGCCCAACGGGGGCTCTAAGGGCGGATGGGCAATTTGATGCCAATAAATGTATCAGCTACCTGACGATAGAGCACAAAGGCGAAATACCGGCCGATTTGGCCGAGAAGATAGGCGACCGCCTCTTCGGCTGTGACGAGTGTGTCCTTGCCTGCCCATATCAACAAAAAGCGCCGGTATGCCAGAACAGGCAGTTCAAATTCTACACTGATAGAGCCGAACTTGACCTGCGCGAGATTCTAAGTAGGCCCAGGCCCGCGGGACTGCCCTATAACTTCGAGGCCCGATTCTCCGATTCGGTTATTAAGCGTCTGGGCCTGGAAGGATTAAAGCGAAACGCCCGAGTCTGCCTTGCGAATATAAGGAAAGAAAAAGGTTAGGGGGCAAGGAAGGTGTCGGTTTCGCAGGAGGGGGTTTCGCAGCCGTGATATGTGGTAGTGCCCTGGAGTGTAAATATATCATCGTCTGAAATATCGGTGTGACGGTTTTTTATAAATTTGACGGTGCCGTCGCTGAACAGGACATTTTGGCCGCGACGGTTGTGGTTGATGCTGTTGCGAGTCAACATTTTCTGGTCCAATTCGAGGTTGAACGGCCTGTCGTAATTCTGCGGCAGGTTTTCGAAAAGGGGGCTCAAATCTGAAATCAAAATTCTTCGCCCGCGTAGCTGCAGTTTTGCAGGTTTGGTGCACGTTATCCGAACGCTGTAAGTTATGTAATTTCTGCCGGGGAAGTCGTTGCGGATTTGTACTTGCGAGGGGTCGAGTCGGATTGCTAAGCTTTGCTTTTTGCCCGGGCAGACAAAATCGGCCGGCTTGACGTAGCGGCCTTTTACCAGCAGCCACATACTGCGCGTGCCGGAATGGTTTTCCCTGCCCTGGCAGCCTACCTTCCACCAGGGTGCACCCGGTGCCGTTGCAACAGTGGGCATCGTGCCATCGTGGTCAGAACTGTAGTTGTTTATGCCCCGGAAGATTCGGCCCAGTCCCATTTGGCATTGGTACTGCCGATACTTTTCACGGGCGTAATCCAGAGGAGCGAACCAGGTTCCCAAAACAATGAAAATCACCGCCGCGGCGGCCGCTACTTTACCGAAGTTCCACCAGATTCGACTCTTTGTGGTAACAGGGCGAGCTTGTTCGGCTGTGAGCAATTGTTCGAGGCGGAGCTGGCTTGACCGTGCAAGATTATTGAGCCGACCAACGGTGCGTTCCGCCAGGCTATCCGGGCAAGGTTCAGGCGTGAGGCTATCAAGGGGGGAGAGAGAAGCTTTTAGCTTTGCGTGAATTTCGGCCGCCTCTTCGTTGGAGAAAAACAAGGCCTTGGCCTCGGCAGCCTCTTTTTCCGACGTCAAGCCCAAGCAGTAGTCAAATAGTAGCTGTTTTTGCTCGTTGCTCAGCGAACTCATTTAGTTTCTGTGCTCCCGAACGCTGCTTTCCACTCCTTCGCAAAACGTCCAACGGCTGTGTGGAGTCTGCTCTTGACGGTCCCGATAGGTATACTTAAAATCTGGGCCATTTGTTTGTAAGAAAATTTGTTAAAGTAGGCCAAAACTAATATTTCGCGCAAATTTTCCGGCATATTCGCTATGATTTTCCCAACCTGTGCAGCGATTTCGGCCTTTTGCAGTTTATCGTAAGGAGTTGTAGTATCGGACGTAAGAACGTTCAGCACATCATCGAACGACAGTTCCCCCGACTCTGCTATGGTGCCTATGGGAATAGCGGCCGTTCGCTGCTGCCTGCGAAGGGCATCTTTTGCCTTATTGGCAGCAATAGTAAACAGCCAGGGGCGCAGAGAGCGGCTGGTATCGAAACTTTCTCGGCTGGTAAATAGCTGCAGAAATGTTTCCTGGAAGACATCGTCAACGAGGTCCTGCCGGTTTAGAAAATACCTCAAAAACGCATAAAGGCTGTCCTTATAGTGACTTACGATTTCCCGGAACGCAGCCTCATCGCCGGCTGTGTAGCGCTCGAGAAGCTCTGCATCGATTTTTTTGTCCGAGACGGGCTTCATTCTTCAAACCCTTAAACTCACAGTCCAAAATGATATTATAAGGGATTTAGAAGTAAATTAAAATCTCATAGTCATAGGGCAATTCCAAAATTGGACCAGCCAACCGCAAGGCACAGGGGAAAATCAGGAATCGGGAATCAAAATGACAGACAAAATTTCAAAGGCCCAGAGCCGCAGACTTCACGCACCTGGCATATTGACTCCCGTGTTCAATAGCAAGGTACGTATCACTCGTGCCAGCTCGTTGTTTTGAGCCAGTCTTCGGTCAGCAGAAACAGGTCGGCAAAATCTATTAAGCCGTTTCTATTCAAATCGCCCGGCTGTTCGCTTTGACTTTGTCGCCAATCCTCCGCCTGGTAAGCAAAATCCTCGAAATCTACAATACCATCATTTGTCAGGTCGCCTAAAAGCGCCCAGTCGTAAGGCGGCATAGAGGCCTTAGCCGTGCCGCCGTAGGCGCCCATATTGATTCGCAGGTTCTGCCCGAAATCGTTGGGCGGGTCTTCGGGAATTGTGAGGAGTTCTTCGCGAAGCGGTGAACCAGGATTGCCTGCGTCGATGCATCTGCTTGTGACATAATCATATCCCCAGCGAGGAGGGTTGGCAATGGCATCCCATCGCCAGCCTTCGCTCTTTAAGTGATAGTCACCATCTACCCAGACGGCATTCGGGTCATTCGGCTCGACAACAATATTGGGGTCATTTGCATCCACCCACTTCCCCGGCTCAACAAAACAGGGATCGGCCTCGATATTATCTGCCCAAACCATTAAACTTCCATCATTATATATTCCGCCCTCTTGCCCCTTAACATCGCAGTAGCTCACATCTATTGTCGAGGAGTTGCTTAAAGCGATTTCATTCCCATCTGATGCTGTATTGCCCCAAAGGATACAGTTTGTCAGCGTCGCGTTGCTGTCACTGACGTACATCCCGCCGCCGTTCGCATCAGCAACGTTGCCGCTGAACGTGCAGTTGGTGACCATCGTCTCGCTGTCGTGGTTGTACATCCCGCCGCCGTATTCTTCGGCCGAGTTCCCAATGAACACGCAGTTGGTCACCGTCGGGCTGCTTTCGTAGTTACACATCCCACCACCGGCATATGCATAGTTGCCACTTAGGGTGCAGTTAGTCACAGACGGACTTGCGCCGCCAATGATAAATATCCCGCCACCACAAGGATAAAGGTCTCCTCCGTAAAGTGCAAAGAGCGTACCAGTGCCCCCAGTGAGGGTAAACCCATCAAGGACGGCGTCGAGCCCCTCGCCACTTACGCACTTGACCACGCTTGCGTTCAAGCCGGCGGCGTCGATAGTGGTCACATCGGCACCATCGGAGCTGCGCAGCGTGATGGCCTTGCCGATGAAGTCAATCACCTCGTTGTATGTACCTGCAGCAACGATTACAGTGTCGCCATCCACAGTAATATCGATAGCTTCCTGGATGTTATCGAATGGATGTTCGGCAGAGCCGTCCTCATTGGGGTCACTTATGTCAGGGTTATTCGGCCCAGGGTCGTTGGCGGCATCGTTGTCAACGTACCAGATATCACGATTAGCAATTGTAAACGGCCCTGAATCCGCCCGCCCGAAATTCGAATCGGCAACAACACGAAACCCGCCGCAGTTGGACCGGATATCGGGCGGGCCACAGGGCCGAAATGCAAGCCGGCAGGGGGTTGAGCAACTGGCCCAGCAGCCGCCTCGAAGAACACGATTGGTGCCGCCGGCAGCCCCTTGGGGATTATAGTAGGGACTCGAAGAATAGTAGGTTGAACTGTGCCAGTCATTGCACCATTCCCAGACATTGCCTGCTATGTCGTACAAGCCATAGCCATTAGCCATATCTGAGCCGGGAGGGGTTTGGCCGCCATCGTAATAACCTACCGGAGTTGTCCACGGCCACGGTCCCGTTTCGTACGGGTCCCCGGTTTCCCAGTAATTCGCCTTGGACCCATGTTCGATGTCCCCAAAGGGGTACCGATAATAAGGATTTTTCTCGCCTCCACGCCCTGCGTATTCCCACTCGGCCTCAGTTGGGAGACGGTAGCCATAAAAATCACAATAGGCAACTGCACCGCACCAGCTTACCTCCACCATCGGATGGTCCTCTTTGCCGGAGAGGACCGTAAACGTGCTGCCGTTGAAGCAAATCCTGCTTTCTGAATCATATTCGTGCGTATTACAGTAGGCATCGCTGCCGCCGGGAGCCGCATAGACCACCCCACCATCACGGACTTCAATCAAGCTTTGAGAGTAAGCTGAGTTTAAGTAATCGCAGTATTGCTGATTGGTGGCCTCGTAACGGTTCATATAGAATGGGTCGACATAAACCGCGTGGATAGGTAAGGACCACGGCGTCCCATCATGGTGGTCGCCCATATCAAACTCTCCGCTGGGGATAAGCACCATATCTAATGGTGTCTGCACGTCATCGGCGCTTACCCTAGCTTTGTAGTTAGTGCCATAAACACCAGCCAGGTCGAACCCGCAGTCCCAGATAATATGTTTGCCTGCACCCGCAGCAATTCCTTCGCCGACAGCCCCGGAAAAAGAAACCGCCTGAACAGACCAGCTCGAACCACCGTCATCACTGACCTCCACCCAGACGGTGCAGGTATCCCCGTCCGCGTCGGCAAGGTCGTAATGAATGTCCACCAGCTTCGAAACATCTGTACGCTGACCGGCAGTTACATTGCTCACAACCGGCGCGGAGTTCGCACATACCAAGGCGGGCAGAGCCATGATTAAGATACCTGAGAATGTAAATATGATTGAATCCTTCATAGCAATATCTTTTTGGAAAACTCTGCTCTTTCGCCACCGGCATGGAATCCTGTTTCAGAAAATGCCTCCGAACTTACACTTTCTGTTTTCCAAACAACACCAGCCCGCCGAGGTCCGGCAGAAATAGTGTTATCGGCTGCGGAATAGTTGGTCTTGATTTGATTGTGGCAACCGGGGAATGAATATCCAGAAACTGCTGCTGAGGCGATTTTGTCTTCCATCACACGCTCCTCTTTGTTAAATCAGGCAATCCACATAAAGGTCCTCTCTGACAGTATTATCGGTGATATACCAGTAGATCGACGGAGATTTACCTCAACCCCCTTTGACCACGGTATTTTCTTCTGTAAGCAAGGGTTCATCCTTCCTTTCCTTCAACCGTTGGTCCGAGCTGGCTGTGTCTAATTTATCTTATAGGACGTCCTCTGTCAATGAAATTACGCTTTTTTCTTGACTCAAACAACAAGAATCTTCACTTAGGGTCGCTTTATTCACAAATCTAAGGTTTTCTATGGAATTGTGCAGAGCAGGCTCGGACCACAAAGACGAGCGATTGAAACGACTGGCAGCGAAAGACGTAACGGGGTATGTCCTGAAGCATAAGGAACTCGAAGGTTTAGAGAAACGCGTAGTAGCGATAGAGGCCAGATTTAATGAGCATAGATAGAAAAGGCCGTCTTAAGCGAATTTTGAGGCCGTTTTTGTAGCGACTTACGATTTCCCGGAACGCAGCCTCATCGCCGGCTGTGTAGCGCTCGAGAAGCTCTGCATCGATTTTTTTGTCCGAGACGGGCTTCATTTTCCAAAGCCTTACTAATTCAACCGCTATCTTTTAACTTTGTCTTCGCGAAAATACCAAACGTGCCTGACAGCCCCATACTATCAAACTAAATTACTGGAAGCACTGCTTTTTATGTGAAATTCCGGTTGGTTAATTAGTCCGAGTGGGACGCTTTGGCGCACTGCTTTTCACATTCGCTTATAGCGAGGTCCGCCGCCACCTTCAGGAACAGTCCATCCGATATTATCGAACGGGCACTTCCTCTGACATGTCTTACAGTGCAGACAGTTGGATGGATTAGCCGGCTTTACTTCGTCGTGCACCGTCTCGTATACTCCAGCCGGGCAAAACGTAATGCAGGGGCTGTTGAACCGCGGTGTGCATTTAGTCTTGCAAACAGCCGAATCCAGAATGGTCAGATGTGACGGCTGCTCTTCGCGATGCTCAGTTGCCGCCATCGCGGTAAAGGTATCCTTATCAAATTCCTGATTGCCCTTGAGCCGGTAACGGGCCGTAGTCATCGCCTTATAGTCTCTTTCAACCTCGAACTTCGGCAGCAGTGAAGCCAAAACTGAAAGCGGCATCCCCTGCAAAGGCCCAAACTTCGCAATTGCCTGCCGAAAGTTCATCGCCGACCTCATTTCTCTGCCAACATTCGATTGGTCAATCAGCCCGGTATACCTCAATGCTGCACTACCGGGGCTCTCAAAAGTTTCAGCGATTGCTTTCGCAGCCTGCATACCCGAATCGATAGCGTTATGCAGGCCCTTTATTTTTAGCATATTTACAAAGCCCGCACTGTCACCGAGTATCAGCACATTGCGTTTGCCGATTGTCCCTGTTTGCGGGTCTCTTGGAATAGCGTAGTATCCGCCTTCCGGAATCATCTTGGCCCCTGCCTCCACAACTGTGCCGCCGTCGATAAACCGTTTTACAAACCTATGCTCCTTGAAATTCGTAAGTGCATCCTGCGGGTTAAAATCACAGTATTTCCAGTCCAGTCCGACAATCATCCCTACTGAAAGGTGGTCCTGGACCCCCGCGTACACAATACCGCCTCCGAACATACCCGGCCCTAAAACCGGTGTCCACAGGGGAAACCCGAGAGCGTGAACAACACGCCCGGATGTAAATTTACTGTATTGCTCACCGCTTACCTTTATGAGCTCTTTAACGCCCAGCGAATAGAGCTGCGGTGATTGTCTCTGCAGGCCGGCTTTCTCTATAAATTTCTCCGTCAACAACCCATCACATCCTTCGGCAAGTAGCACAAACGAAGCCTTTATGATTTCGGCCTCGACATAGTTCGGCTGTTTATTACCTTCTCTATCGAGACCCTGGTCAACGAGCTTGATGCCTGTCGCCGTACCGTTTGATTCATCGAGGACGATATCTTCAGCAGCGAAACCGGTCAGTACCTCTACACCGAGTTCCTTGGCTATTTGGCCCAGCCATTTGGTCAACCTGCTTATTGATACAGAATAATCCCCCTTGTGTATCATTTGGCCAAAGCCCAACCGAAGCATTTTCGCAAGCCTGACCGCAAAGAAAATGTTAAATGAGACCTTCCTGCCCAGAAGGAACAGAATATCGTCCTTGTCGATTTTGCTCGCCAATACTGCCTTGGCTTCTTCACTCTCCTGCCATCCGGGTACAACCGAATTCAGCAGTGTGTGTAGCGGTTCAGCTTCCAAAACCGCACCGGACAGATTATGATTGCCTAAGTCCGCTCCCTTTTCTATAACGGCGACCTCGGTCTGCGGTCTGAGAGCTTTTAGCTGTATCGCAGCTGCCAGACCAGCCGGCCCCGCACCAACTATCAGAACCTCCACCTTGTTGTAGTTGTTGTTTGACATCGCTTATTCTGTCTCTAATGCCTGAATCAGTTGTGGCACTGTGTCTTCCACGTTCCCTATGATGTAGTAGTCGCACTGTTTAAAAATCGGCGCGTGCGGGTCGCTATTGATGGCGATAATAGTATCGGTGTTCGCAACGCCTATCATATGTTGGATGGCCCCGGATATCCCCAGAGCAATATAAAGTTTTGGCCCGACGGCGGTACCGGTCTGACCGACCTGGTGAGCTCGCTCGATAATGCCCTGTTCAACCGCTGCGCGCGAAGCGCCTCTTTCAACTCGCGTATCCAACCTTTTAACCAGGCAATCGCAAAGCGACCCGACAAGCCGTTCATAATTGTCTCTGCTCTGCATACCCTTGCCGCCGCTGACAATCACGTCCGCGCCGAAGTTCACCTCACCGGTGCCCAGCTCCGTTTTGATAATTTCCAGACTAACATCGGAATCTGAAAGCTGAACATTGTGTTTAATGACTTTGCCGGTTCTTGACTCATCCGGGGGCAGTCTCTTCATAACACCCGGCCTTGCCGTAGCCATCTGCGCCCTTGAATCTTTCGTGCAGATAGTTGCCATAACGTTTCCGCCCAAGGCCGGCCGGGTCTGCATAAGGATACTTATCTGGCCTTTTCGCGAGCTGTCCTTTATATCCAAGGAAGTACAATCGGCGGTTAGCCCGCAGCCGACCCTGTATGAGACCATTGGCGCCAGCATTCTGCCCTGGGGAGTTGCGGCATAAAGAACGATTTGAGGCTGGTATGTACTTATTGCATCGGCAATAACTTTGCGATGTGCGGTTGGGTCGAATACACCAAGCAGCTTGTCCTCGATGATATAGACATTGTCGGCACCGGCGGCGATTAGCTCTTTTGCCAGTGGTTCAACCTTTTCTCCTGCCAAACAGATGCCTACTTTGGTCTCAAGAGAGTCTGTAAGCTCGCGCGCCTTGCCGATAAGCTCGAACGTCGCCGGATGTATCGTGCTATCGCTGTGCTCGGCGACGACCCAGACCTCGCCTTTATAGCTTGGCTCGGTCAACTGCAGGCCGTTGACCATATCCTCCAATGCCCGCTTATGGAAATGCTCACCCGCAGCGGCAAGAATCTCCTTCTTGACATATTCGTTAATCTGACTAACATCCCTGATTCCTAATTCCTTGAGCTTGGCCGACAGGATTGCGAAATCTTCCTTTTCTTTTTTTGTCCCTTCGAAGCTTCTGTCGAACCTATCCGCTCGTCTGCCTGGTAAAACATAGCGGCTTATCTGAACACTATTGTCTTCACCACCCTCGCCGTTGCCGCTCTTGAAACTGCTGACAAGCACTCCGGCCAATGACTTTGCATCGCTGAGCTGCTCACACTTTCTGATGCTTTTGCCCGGCGGGAACACCCGTATTACGCGGGTCTTTGAACCTTCAACACCGATGTGGGTCGCTTTGATATCGCTGGAGCCCCAGTGGATAATTTCCATCTTGTTTGCACGTCGCGTCCCCGAAAACGTCGCAAACAGAGGATACTCGTATTTGGCGACAGTAATTACAGCCGGAAGTTTCTTAACAGCAACTATCTGACTGCCACCGCTGATAATGCGAGTGAATTCGAAGCGGCCGTTCCTGTATTCGGACCCGGTGACATACGTAATACAGGGCAGGCCCAGCTCTTCGGCAATCTGCGGCGGCACCTGGGCGGTGTCACCGTCCACCGATTGCATCCCGCAAACCACATAATAATCCTTATCTCCGTTGAGGATTTCTTTAACTGTTTTTCTAACGGCAAAAGCCAGTGGATTTGCTGTCGCCAGTGTGTCTGCTCCGCTGAGAGCTTTGTCCGTCAGCAGCACCGCCATTTCAGCGCATCGGCCCAGACTGTACCGCAGTACCGCCTCAGCCATTGGCGGTCCCATACTAAGGCAAATGATTTTTGAATCTTTGTCCCCGGCCTCGCGCCTCATCTGATTTGCAAAGGCCAGCGCGTGTGAGTCCAATTCATTTATTACACTGACCAGCCGGCTTCGGATAAGCGTACCGCTCTCGAGGTCGAACGCATTGTCGGTAATCTGCGTTACGTCGGGAACCTGTTTTACTAAAACTATGTAATTACTCATACTTGCTATATGCCACGAACGTCTGCGACAGTATTGCTTCTTGTGCTCTATCCTGTTGTCTGATATATGCTTAGAGCAAATAAGTCTTGGGACAGCAAAACAAAATAGGCTATATTACCGTCCAGAATATGTCAAGCGTATATATTTGGTTTCATGCTATTGTTCTGCCAAAAATCGCCCTTCGAGCCGAAAAGTTGAATTTATAGCTTGTCCCGCATTGAAGAATAGTGTTTAATTTCTCATTCGGCAACGAGAAAAGTAGACGTAAGCAGATTGACCTAATTTATTATTGAGGTGAACAAAAATGGCGGATTTGAAAGCGTTGGCTGATGCGGTCATTAAAGGTGACCAAAGTACTGCAGTAGAACTTACAAAGGCGGCTATTGAGGAGGCCGTAGCGGTTAAGAGTATTTTGGATGACGGGTTAATCGGAGCTATGGACGAGGTTGCCGCCCGCTGGAAAAGGAACGAGTTTTACATACCTGAAGTACTTATTGCCGCCCGCGCGATGAAATCGGCGATGGAAGTCCTTGGGCCGGAACTTACTAAAGCCGGGGTCAAGCCGGTCGGGAAGTTTCTGATTGGAACCGTACAGGGCGATTTGCACGATATCGGCAAGAATCTGGTGGCAATGATGCTAAAGGGTGCCGGCTTTGAAGTTGTTGACCTGGGGGTCGATGTGTCACCTGAAGAATTTGTTGAGCAGGCCAAGGCCACTGGGATCCAGTTGATTGGTATGAGTGCGCTGCTGACGACAACGATGCCTGCTATGGGGAAAATCCTGAAAGCGCTCAGAGATGCCGGCGTTTCGGCTAAGATTATGATAGGCGGCGCACCGGTAACACAGGGCTACGCCGACAAAATTGGCGCAAATGGGTACGCTCCCGATGCTGCTTCGGCTGTAGACTTGGCCAAGAGTCTCGTTGCTTGATTCCAAATCGAAACCCAAAATCGCAACAAAATGCGAAAAAGCAGCCCCGATGCCAAAAAAGGGGCTGTTTTTTTGTGGCCAATTTGGTATAATGGACACTTGGTTATCGTAGGAAAATATTCTTAGCAGCCCTGGTCTTGAGCGAAGCCGGATGTACTGATGCCGAGGTGCCGATGCGGCCAATAAGAGATCTAAATGTAGCGCAATTGCTGATGCAGCTTCGATTTGCACCCCAAAGGCAGCGACGAAAACAGCTCGCCGACGCTGAGAGACTCTATGCGCTTATTGACAAAGACAAGGAATACCCCTTCGAGTTTGTCTGCTTTCGGATTACGGGCTACCATCCAAAAGGCCTTGACGGCCAACCGCTCATAAAAGGCGACCAACTAACAGAGGACCTCAGGATTTTCATCGCCAAGCTAAGCGGCCAGGTCGCCCGGCCTGTCGCTGAGCAACACCAAAAGGTTTATAGTATCGAGGAACTCGCCGACACACTCGGCGTCTCAACAAAAACAATCGACCGCTGGCGAAAACGAGGCCTGCTCGCACTCAAATTCATCTTTAACGACGGCCAAAAACGCCTCGGCTTTTTCCAGTCGACAGTCGACAAGTTCTTCGAGAAAAACCCGGATCTTATCGCTAAAGCAAAGTGTTTTGCACGACTGACAAACAAAGAAAAACAACTGATTATGAAGCGGGCCACTACACTCGCTGCCAAAACAAAAATGTCTCGCCACCAGATCATAGACAAAATAGCAAAACAAACCGGCAGGGCCCATGAAACCGTCAGATACACAATCCTAAACTACGAGAAAACCAATCCCGGAAAGCTTGCTTTCGGCAAACCGCCCGGCGTAATTGACCCTTCTCAAGCTGCCGAGCTTTATAAGCTGTTCAAACAAGGCTGTAACGTCGAAGAACTGATGAGTCGCTTCCACCGCAGCAAAAGCTCGATATACCGGATTATAAATGTAAGGAGGGCAAGAGCCGTTCTGGCCAGGAAATTTGAATTTGTTCCCAGCGACGAGTTTCTCGAAAATAATGCAAAACACAAGATTCTCGACAAGCCGGTCGAGACCGTAGAGCCGGCCTCCGGCACAAGTGCTGAAACCTTCGAATTGGCCGGCGAGTCCCTCTTGCCTGAGTATTTGCAGAAGTTAAAAGATACACCTCTTCTCAATAGAGAACGTGAAATCGAATTGTTCCGCAGATACAACTATCTAAAATATCTGGCTTGTGTAACCCGAGCTGGAATAAGGCCAAGCCGAGTCTCAAGTGCCCGCCTAAAAGAAGTCGAAAATTATTTGGCTGAAGCTGAGAGCGTAAAAAAGATGATAATCGAAGCAAACCTGCGCCTTGTCATCAGCACCGCAACCAAACATCTGGCCAGCGGAGCAAACTTATCTGATTTGGTCAGCGAAGGTAATTTCGCGCTGACCCGAGCGGTTGAGACCTTCGATTACACAAGGGGCTTTCGCTTCAGCAGCCACGCCTCCTGGGCCATAGCCAAAGACTATGCACGCAAGGTACCAACTGAGGCCGCTCGCGCAGGCAAATCAAAAGCCGCTTCCCTGGCAGATATCCATCGCGAATTGAGAACCAAGGCCACCGCAGATGTCGTGGCTGTGGAACGAGCACGTCAAAACCTAACCCAGGTTATCAAGGACGATCTCAACGAACGCGAGCAGTACATAGTTCTAAATCATTTTGGCCTGCTCGGCTCGCTCGTAAAAAAGAAAACGAAAACCCTGAAACAAATTGGCGAAGACCTGAACTTAAGTAAGGAGAGAGTCCGCCAAATTGAGCTCGTTGCCCTTCAAAAACTCCGCCAAAGTCTCAGCCCTGAACAATTCGAATTACTAACCGGTTAGCTTCTACCAAACTCATTACCGCCGTCATACACTCGTATCCCGTCCCGCCGTCGTCGGGTTTGAAATAGGTTCGACAAGCTCACTACAGGTTGGGTTTGTATTGGGTTTGTTTTGGCCGCATCTGCAAAGGCGTTTGTTTTCATAATCCTTTGTTAAAACAGAGCTTACGCTCATTTGAGCATCCAGCAAATTGGCTTTGTTTTGCATAATAATCGTCGCTCGTCGCTCGTCGCTCGTCGCCCGTGGCTCGTATTTAGTCGCCAGTTGTTAGTTGAAAGTTGATAGTTTTTAGTTATTCACGAACGACTAAATTTGACTATTCACTTTTTTCAGGGCGGTTTGAAAAAAACACGCCTTCTATAATTAGGCGAACTTGCGCATTTGATTGAAAAAAGTCCTCGATTCTCGATACCCGATTCTCGTAACTCGATGTGAGAAAAGGAGATAAAAATTTTCAAAAAATTTGATTTTTACTCTTA
>Ga0114922_10000456_pt1 | contig 39191 bp, 25 predicted proteins | sample AartaG_FD_100975 | JGI IMG/M metagenome (GOLD analysis project Ga0114922, IMG submission 100975) | Deep subsurface microbial communities from Aarhus Bay to uncover new lineages of life (NeLLi) - Aarhus_00045 metaG | ecosystem: Environmental > Aquatic > Marine > Oceanic > Sediment | place... | reverse complement strand
GCGCAAAGGGCGGCGGAGAAGTGCGCCCGCGCGGCGATGCGTTACGGAGTACGTGAAGTAGAGATTAAGGTTAAGGGGCCGGGTTCCGGGCGTGAGTCGGCGATATCGGCGATTCAGCAGGCGGGTCTTAGAATTTCATCTATAGAGGATATTACACCGATTCCTCACAATGGATGCCGGCCTCGTAAGAGAAGAAGGGTGTAATAAATAGTTTTTAGTTCTTAGTTAGATCCCGCATCAAGTGCGGGACAAAATTTTGAGTTATAGATTTTTGGAAGTTGAGTTGATATGGGACGTTATCTTGGATCATCGTGTAAGCATTGCCGCCGGGAAGGCATGAAACTGATGCTGAAAGGCGGCAGGTGTGAGACGGGTAAGTGCGCCGTGGAGAAGCGTGAGCGGATGATGGGTCCTGGTATGCATGGCTGGCGGCGCGGCAGAAGTAGTGATTACGGGGTTCGGCTTCGAGAGAAGCAGAAAGTCAAAAGATACTACGGCTTGGGCGAGAAGCAGTTTATGCGGTATTTCCACAAGGCCGAGCGGGTGAAAGGCAACACGGGCCAGGTGCTGCTGGAGTTTTTGGAGAGACGCCTGGATAACGTTGTTTACAAAGCCAACTTCGCGGCGTCGCGCAAGGCGGCGAGGCAGTTAATCAATCACGGGCATGTTTGTGTTAACGGGCGTAAGGTCAACATAGCAGATTTTACGTTGAAGATTGGCGACAAGGTTGGATTGAAGGGTTCAGCCAAGAGCCTCAATGTAGTCAAGGCGCAGTTGTCGAGCAATCCCAACTATGTGGTTCAGGGCTGGCTGCAGGTTGACCCGGACAGGCCCGCAGCTACTGTGGTCGGGTTGCCGAGTCGTGATGATGTTCAGCTTGTGATTGAGGAACATTTAGTGGTTGAGTTTTGTTCGAGATAGTTTTTGACTTGATGTAAGTTAACGTTTGCGGCGAATAGCAGAGAGCGGTTTTAGTCGGAAGTTGGCCAGTGACAAAGGCTGCTGAGAACATTTGCCGCGTTTTTTAGGAGGCCATAAATGAGAATAACATGGAGAGGATTGGAATTACCGACGCGGATTGAGCGTGACAAGGAGGTGTCCGCGGAAATGTACGGCAGATTCTATATTGAGCCGTTTGAGCGGGGTTTTGGCACAACTATCGGTAACAGCCTGCGTCGTGTCCTGCTTTCGTCACTGGAGGGCAGCGCGGTAACCTCGGTTAGAATCAGCGGTGTTGACCATGAGTTTTCGACAATCAAGGGGGTTATGGAGGATGTTACAGACATAGTAATGAATGTCAAAAAGCTTATCGTGCGTTCGCAGGCTGAGGAACCGAGGACAATCACGGTCAAGGCTAAAGGCAAGGGTAAGATTACAGCGGACATGATTGAGACCGACCCACTGGTCGAGATAGTCAACAAGGACATCGTTTTGGCGACGCTGACTGAGGATGTCAAATTTGAGATGGAGATGGTGGTTGATAACGGGCGCGGGTATTCGCCGGCGTCTGAGAGGATTGCGGAGACTGACAGGTTTAATCAGGAAATCGGCAGAATAGAGATTGACGCGATTTACTCGCCGATTGTACGTGTCAGATACAGGACGGATGATACGCGCGTTGGCCAGCGCACGAATTATGACAGGCTGACTTTAGAGATTTGGACTGATGGCACGATTTCGCCGGAGATGGCGCTGGTGGAGGCAGGGAAGATTCTTCGCAAATACATCAACCCGTTCGTCCAGTATTCTGAAATCGGCGAAGATACTATTGCCCAAAAGATGGTTGCCGAAGATGCTGAGGGGGCCGGTGTGGATGAAGAAGTGGCGGCTAAGCTGGCAATGCCGATCGAGACGTTGGAACTGACGGTCAGGTCCAACAATTGTCTTGAGTCAAACCATATTGCCACGGTTGGACAGTTAGTCAAGAAGACAGACGCCGACCTGTTGAAGATTCGCAGCTTTGGTAAGACGAGCTTAAGGGAAGTCAAGAGAAAACTGGCGGATTTGGGTCTGTCTTTGGACATGACGGAGGATGGCTGATTGTCTTGGCCAAATCGGTGAATATGAGTGAATAACTGAAGTTTTGAAAAAGTCTTATGAATAAATAACGTATTGATTAGCATAGAAAGGTTAACTGTATGCGTCATCGAGTGGCAGGAACTCGTTTAAGTCGAACAAGCGGGCACCGTTTGGCGATGCGTCGCAATCTGGTGTCGTCGCTTTTTGAACATGAGACGATTTCGACGACTATCCAGAAGGCAAAAGAGGTGCGAGGCTTTGCCGAGAAGCTGATTACGCTGGCCAAGAAGGGCGACCTGCCGTCGCGTCGTCGAGCAATTTCACTTTTGGGTAATCGGGCGATATACAAGGATGAAGACGGCCGGACGGCCAAGAGCGGCACAGTTGTTGGCAAGTTGTTCAGTGAACTGGGACCACGTTATCTTGACAGGCCCGGGGGATACACGCGGATAATACATCTTGCCAAAAGAAGGCTCGGTGACAACGGGCAGTTGGTTTTGCTGCAGCTCGTCGGCCAGGAAGAGCAGACCACTAAAGAGCAGTCGCGGGGCAAGAAGCGTTCAAAACAAGCCGAAAGCAACGGTTGAATATCGTGTTGAATGGGAACATCGCAAATTCTGAGGCACCCTGAATGAGTACGAATGATTGCATCTTCTGTAAGATAGTAAGCGGCGAGGTTCCGTGCAAGAAGATCTATGAGGATGAAGCAGTACTCGCTTTTCTGGATATCCGGCCTGTTAGCGACGGGCATACACTGGTAGTCCCTAAAGCGCATTTTGAGAAGCTTCATCAGTGCCCGCCCGAAGTTCTGAGTAAGGTTGGTTCCTGTGTGGGCAGGATTGTCCAGGCGGTTGTCGGCGCCGTGGGTGCGGCCGGATATAATGTATTGTGTAACAACGGCCGGGTGGCGGGGCAATTGGTGGACCATGTGCATTTTCATATAATCCCGCGAAACGAAGGGGACGAGGTGTTCACACGCTGGCCTATGTATGAATATGAACAGGGCCGTGCTGATGCAATCGCCGCGAAGATTTGTGAAAGGCTTTAGTTTTGCAGATCTTGGTTATTGATAACAGGAATTTTGCAAAACTTTAGTTGATGAGACGAACTTGGCGTGGTATTTTGATATTTGAAAATTTATCGCGGGGTAGAGCAGTCTGGTAGCTCGTCGGGCTCATAACCCGGAGGTCGCAGGTTCGAATCCTGCCCCCGCTATTTCATAACTCTTGGTTGCCAACCGCACCTTTGTTTTTTTGTCAAAATTCGGGGCAAAGTGTAGCAACGGACAGCCGTGTCCCAAGCGAAGCCGGTGTAAGCAAGCTGGACAATCCAGCCCGGCCAAAGCCTAACCGGCAGGACGGAACAAAACTTCGCACATATCGAGGTAACGAAATATGTGGAGCCGAAGGAATTCATAATGAGCAATGTAAACACTTCAAGAAAGCGGTGGATTGGCAGTTTACAACCGAAGACGTAAGAGTTAAACTAAAGAAACTGTACCCACGAATACAAATGTTATGAAATCGTAGTATTAAATTTGATATTATATACTGTATATTTGGGTGAGGTGGGAATTTGTGTTTGACATGGCCAAGGCGGGCATTTACAATTGTTCGCGAGGATGAGTGATATATCTTTTGTCGATATATAATGAAGGGAATTTAAAATGGCTGGTAACTTAACAGAACTAACCGATACTGACTTTGACGCGACGGTGAATAACTCTGATGTTCCGGTGCTGGTGGACTTTTGGGCTCCTTGGTGTGGGCCTTGCAAGATGATAGAGCCGGTCATTGGGGAAATAGCTGATGAATATGTTGGCAAGGCCACGGTCTGCAGGGTAAACACCGATGAACATCGCGAGGCAGCGGTTGAATACGCCATCAGCGCGATTCCGACCATCATTCTGTTTAACAAGGGTCAGGTGACGAAAAAATGGCTGGGATTGACGAGTAAAAAGGATATTACCGCGGAGTTGGATAGGCTTATTTGAGCAAGGCGGGGCCGCGGCAAATATGAGAAGGGGCGGGGCAGCTTGCCAAGCCCCTTTTTGTTTGCTGTTGAAACTTCATATCGGAAGGTCGTGCAAATCAAGAGTTGCAGAATATGAAAAAGGCTTCAGGAAGAATTTTACCTGTGGCCGCGAGCGCTATTTTCATCGTGGCGGGCAGCGCCTGTGGAGCGGGGATCGGGCAGGAGGGTGTCGCCGATGTGGTTGGGCCGAAAGTTTCTGCGCGGAGCCAGCGGAGCCGGCGTCAGGAGGCGATAAGTAATATTGAGAGGCTTGGCGGCCGGGTAAGAGTACAAGTTTCAGAAGGGGGTGTGGAGTATGTTGAGGTCGGTATTTTCGGCGGAAGAGGCTTTTATGGGTGGAGGGGCGGTAATGAGGGTCTCAGGTATCTGAAGGAATTGGGCAACCTCAGGCGGCTGAGGATAGAGAACGTGGCCGAATTCGATGATGAGGGGATGAGCCGGTTGGAGGAGATAAAGAGCCTTGAGGCGTTGTTTGTCGGGCGTTGCGGTGTGAGCGATGAGGGGCTGAGACACCTGAAGGGTCTTGGGGAGCTGGAATTCTTGGGGCTGTGGTCGAACGGTCAGATTACCGATAAGGGGCTGGAGCTTATCAAGGACTTTAGGCAGCTTAAAGCACTTCGCTTAGAGGATGCTCAAATCACCGATGAGGGACTGGCGAAACTGAAAGAGTCGGGCCTGTTGGCTCGACTTGAGATTTTGTCTGTGAATCGTACGGCTATTACTGATGTGGGTCTTATACACCTTGCAGGTTTGAGCCGGTTGAAAGAGCTTTACCTGGCCGGGACGGGAGTAGGTGATGGGGGGCTTGAGCATCTGGCGCGATTGGGGAAGCTGGAAGTGCTGGTGCTCGATGATACGGAGGTTTCTGATGCGGGATTAGTGCATCTGAAAGGATTAGCCGGCCTTGAGGTGCTGCACCTTCGCAACACGCAGATTGGGAATGGGGGCGTTAAGCATTTAAAGGGATTGAGCAACCTTAGCCAGTTGTGGCTGGGTGGAACACAGGTGACGGATGCGGGACTGGTGAATGTTGATGGTCTGACAAAGCTGCAGTTACTTGACCTGGCTTTAACGCAGGTGACGGACGCAGGGCTGGTGCGTTTGAAGGGGCTCGTCGGTCTGAAAGAGCTGTCTTTAAGGCAGACGGATGTGACGCGCCAGGGGTACCTGCAGTTGCAGCAGACGCTTCGCAACTGCCGAATCGCATGGGAGCCGCGTCCGCCGGTGGTGGTAGGCGAGCGTCCTCCGGCGCTTGGTATTGAGGAGCTTCTGCAAGCACCCAAAGGGGCCGGAGCGGACTGGAAATCGTTGGCCGGAAAGGTGGTAGTGCTGGAATTTTGGGCGACGTGGTGCGGGCCGTGCATAGTGTCCATTCCACACATGAACGAATTGGCTGACAAGTTTAAGGATAAACCGGTTCACTTCATTGCTGTTACAAATGAGAGCCGTTCGGTGGTGGAAACATTCCTCGGGCAGCGACCGCTACGAGGATGGATAGGTCTGGATACGGATAGCTCGATGATACACGACTTCGGCGTCAGTAGCATCCCGCACACGGTGGTGGTTGACAAAACAGGTACGGTAAGAGCGGTCACTATGCCTGCGATGCTGACCGAAGGATTCCTGAATGAACTGCTTGGGAACTGAGGCGCATCGATTTAGCAGGATGCACACTGGGCTGTTGCGTGGCGACAGGAGCATTTTGAGATCACATAGTTGTTTGGCCTTCAACCGGCGCATGTACATGTCCCTTAATTTCTTGTTTTTCATCGACTTAGAAGTGAGTTTTAGCTATCATTAGGAAGTTGTGGATAGCTATTGAGCCACTTAATTGGGCGTTTTTTCGGAAGAATTTTCGTGAGCAAGACAAATCATACTATTGTCATTCTGTTTTGCTTGGCAGGTCTTTTTCTGCAGGTGGGCTGTCGAAAGAAGGGGGTGAACGAGGAAGCTTCAGGTGGAGCTGTAAGTAGGGAGGGAACGAGTCGAAGTAATGAGATAAATGCAACAAGAACCGTGCATTTTCCTGACGGGGGTGTGGGCACCCTCAAGGTTAGACAGGCTGGTTCGGATGACTATTTCAGAACCGTATTTTGTGAGGCGGAAGGTGATGTTGAGGTTCCAGCCGACAAGGATCTGATGTTAGATGTTTACGGCGGGATTACCGACTTTTCCTTCCTTGACGACCTCAAGGCCGACGACATTCAGTCTTTGCGACTCTGGGCGACAGATATTAATGATGCGAACCTTGTCCATATTGAAAGAATGACCGGCTTGCGAGAGTTGTATTTAGGCTCCACGGGAATTGGAGATGACGGCCTTGTTCATCTGGCCGACTTAACATCTTTGAAGACTTTGTCCCTATTTAATACCAAGATTACAGATGCAGGTTTGGTTCATCTATCTAACCTGGCTTCGCTTGAGAAGTTGTTTCTTGCCAGCACAGAAGTCAAGGGGGCCGGATTGGTTCACCTGAAAGGCCTAAGGTCGCTGGTTTACGTGAATCTCGGGTGGACGTTGATTACGGATGAGTCGCTTAGGCATATTCAGGATATGCACTGGCTGAAGGAGTTGCGCCTTCACGAGACCAACATTGGAGATAACGGGCTGTCTTACTTGAAGGGGCTGCGTTCTATTGAGCGACTTGTGCTCGGTTATTTGTATCCGCCAGGCTCAGAAAGACGTCGCAAGCCACTAAAACATGACCGCTCTCCCATTACGGATGCGGGGCTGGCTCATCTTAAAGATTTGCGTTCGGTAAAGAGTTTAGAACTTTTCCGAACACACGTGACCGATTCAGGATTAACACATCTGAAAAATCTGACCTTTTTGGAAGATCTTAGTCTCAAGGGTGGAAAAATCACCGGTGAGGGGCTGGCGGCGTTAAAAGAACTGCCGGCATTGAGTCGGTTGTACCTCAGTGAGACCGGAGTTACGGGTTCCGGTTTGGCCCATTTGGAAGCGCGGGCTGAAACACTGACAAGCTTGGCACTGGAGAGCACGAAAATCACGGATGAGGATTTGTCCTTCCTGAAGAGGCTTACGCGCTTGGAAAGACTCTACCTGTCCAAAACAGCGATCACAGATACCGGCCTGGTGCACCTTAAAGGACTCAAATCTCTAAAGATGCTTCGTCTTGACAACACCCAGATAACAGATGCCGGATTAGTCCATTTGGTGGGGCTATCTGCCCTTGAGGAAATCAGTGTTAGGGGCACGAAAGTAACTAATGAAGGGCTTGGGCAACTGTAACAATTCGACGCGAGTCAATCTGTAGAAGAGGTCCCTACAGGGAAGCTCGAAGTCGGCGACAAGGCTCCTGTCTTCAAGGTAAAGACTGTGGACGGCGGATCGCTGAACCTGGCTGACTATCGCGGCAAGGTTGTACTTTTGTATTTCTGGGCCACATGGTGTAGTCCCTGTGTTGCATCGACTCCACGGTTGAAGGAGTTTTACGAGGAGCTCAGTGTGCACGATAATTTCGTGATGATCAGCCTGAGCATGGATTTTAACGTTGAGATGGCACGATCTCATGTCAAGGATAATAACCTGATGTGGCCGCAGGCTTATATCGGTCCATCCTGGCAATCGTCAGTGGCAAAAGCGTATGGGATTGGTGGAATACCAGCCTATATTCTGATCGACTCAGATGGTAGGATCGCTCCTGTCGATGGCGACTTGGAGGAGGCCGTGATGGCAGCGACGTCAAGCAAAGGCTGAGCAAATCTACAAAACCATTGTGGAAATAATACGCTATTCCGATTTATGCCCAGTTTATCGCCACTACATGAAAAATCTCTAAATTTTCTACTGATTGACTTGTCGAGTGATTTCGGCTATTCTAACCGGGCTTAATGGTCTGTCGTACGTATTTTGGTGGCCCGCCCATCACTTTAGTCTTCGGCCTGTCTCGGCTTGGCCGAGCCAAGACGGGTGAAAAGGCTGCCACCTAACGTGGAACCCACCAATTAAGCTGTGACAGGGTGTTATGCTTTGTTGAAATGGTGTGAAAATTGTCATTCTGAGCCCCGATTTATCGGGGTGAAGAATCTTTAGCTCACGAAGGATTGAGATTCTTCGCGGAGCTTGTCCTCGAGCGCAGCGAAGGGCTCAGAATGACATTTTGTGTTTTGGGAAGACTGTACGATGATAAAGCGGACTCATAATTGCGGCCAGCTTCGTCTCGCTGATGTCGGCAAAGATGTTGCCGTGGGCGGTTGGGTCAGGTCGTATCGTGACCACGGGAATTTGATATTCGTGGACCTGCGCGACAGGTACGGGCTTGTTCAGCTTGTTTTCGACCCGGAGATTTGCCCGGAAGGGCACAGACTTGCCGAGAAGGTGCGCTGTGAGTGGGTGCTGGCGGCGGCGGGCGCGGTGCGCCCGAGGGGTGAGGGGCTTGAAAACCCGAAATTAGCTACGGGGCAAATCGAGATAGCCGTTGACAAGGCTGAAATACTGAATGTTGCAAAGACGCCGCCTTTCGAGATAGATGCAGCCCAAAAGGAGAATGAGGAGATACGTCTTTGTAACCGTTATATCGACCTGCGAAGACCCATCATGCAGGCCAGGCTGGAGATACGACACAAGACGATGAAGGTGGTGCGGGACTTTTTTGACGAGAACGGTTTTTGGGAGATTGAAACCCCAATGCTCAGCAAGAGCACCCCGGAGGGGGCCCGGGATTACCTTGTGCCGAGCCGGCTTCAGGCAGGCTCATTCTATGCGTTGCCTCAGTCGCCGCAGCTTTTCAAGCAGATGCTGATGATATCAGGACTGGACAAGTATTTCCAGATTGTGCGTTGTTTTCGGGATGAGGACCCGCGTGCGGACCGGCAGGCCGAGTTTACACAAATCGACGTGGAGATGAGCTTCGTTGACTGCGATGATGTGATGGATGTAAATGAAAGAATGATTGCGAGGGTGTGGAAAAAGATTCTGGATGTTGACGTAGCGCTGCCGGTGCCGAGGATGAGCTATGCAGAGGCAATTGCCGATTATGGTACGGACTGCCCGGATGTACGGTTTGACATGAAGCTGAAGGACATCAGCGACATTGCAGAGGCGAGCAGCTTCGAGGTGTTTACCTCGACTGTTGCAAAAGGGGGGATAGTGAAAGGTCTGTGCGCGCCCGGCGGGGCGAAATTATCGAGAAGTGATATCGAAAAGACGCTGACGGTCTTTGTTGCCGATTATGGTGCAAAAGGCCTTGCCTGGGCAAAGGTGGTCAAATCGGATACGGGCCGGACGGGGCTGGCGAGCGGGGTGGCGAAGTTTTTCGACACCGCCCGGCATGGGCAAATAATCGAACGTTTCGGAGCGGCTGACGGCGACGTGATACTGCTTGTCGCGGACAAGGCCGAGATAGTCAACAAATCGTTGGCTCCGCTGCGTGTAAAGCTGGGCAAGGACCTGAAACTTTACGATGAAAACAGGTTCGAATTTGTCTGGGTGGTCGAGTTCCCTCTTTTTGAGTGGAACGAAGACCAGAAGCGTTACGATTCACTGCATCATCCCTTTACTTCGCCGACGCAGGCGGATATGGACAAGCTGGAAACAGAGCCGGCGAATGTTAAGAGTCAGGCATACGACCTCGTTGTCAACGGTAGTGAAATAGGGGGAGGCTCTGTCCGTATTCATAACATTGAGATACAGAGAAAGGTGTTTGAGTTATTGAACATCTCGAAAGAGCAGGCCGAGGAGCGGTTTGGTTTCTTTTTAAGGGCGCTCCAATACGGGGCACCTCCTCACGGCGGGATTGCGTTCGGTCTGGACCGGATGATAATGTTGCTTGCGGGGACGGACAACATCCGGGATGTTATCGCATTTCCCAAGACCCAGCGCGGGCAGTGTCTGCTTACCGATGCGCCGGCGCCGGTCGATCAGTCGCAATTGGACGAATTGAACCTTAGAACGCTAAGGCCGCCGGCTGCTAAGGAGCGAAAGGAGTAATCGCCCGACGGTAAGCGAGGCCGGGCGACAGGTGAGTGTAGTCTATGTATGCACGAGTTCGCACATATATTGACAAGCTCGGGCGTTTGACGAGACTCAAGCCGCTTTCGCTGGCGGAGAAATGCAGGCTGCAATTTGGGGGGGCCGTGGTCTTGAGCCTGTTTCTGGCGCTGCTGATACCGTATTTGTGGATGGGCAAGCTCACCGAGAAGAGTGCGCTTGACGCCGGGCGGGCGGTTGCAGACAGTGTGTTCGAAAGACACCTGCAGATAGACGGCGCCGGTGGCAAAGGTCTGCCTATGCTCGAAGAAGGCGGCATCGTTCGCTCACCGGAAAATCGTGCTGTCAGGTGGATTCGTTTTGACGGGTCGGACGAAAACGAATTAGCCGGCCTGAGCAGCCGGCATAAGAGAGAGATTGAACAGTTAAAATCCGATGAGCAGAGCTATGACATCGCCTGGATCGGAGAAGAGGGTCCTGTTGCCAGTAACAATTATTTGCAAATCGTTCGTGCTACGGATGCGTGCATAAGCTGTCACAATGCTCAGGGTTCCGCTGCGGCTTTTAACAAGAATCAGGCCATAGGTGCGATTGTTGCGCAGACAGCGGCTCGTGAAATCGAAAGTACCCGGCTGATGAACGTGATCTGGATTAGTATTGCGTGGCTTTTGGCGGCGACCGGTGCGATGGTGGCATTTTATACAATTGCGCAGCGAATTATCCTCAGGCCGATTCGGCAGCTTCGCGCGCTGGTAAACAATATTGCCGAAGGTAATCTCGACGCCAGAAGTTCGATAAAGAGCGACGATGAATACGAAAAGCTTTCAGATGCGTTCAACAACATGCTTGACGGGCTGCAGGACTCGCAGGAAAAGCTTCGGCAGGCGAACAAGCAGTTGGATGCGAAGATCGCACAGCTTTCGGATCGTAATATCGAGTTGTTCAAAGCCAACAAGCTAAAGAGCGAGTTTCTGGCCAACATGAGCCACGAGTTCAGGACGCCGCTGAATGCAATTTTAGGTTTCGCTCAGCTTGTGCGGGAGAAACCGGGCGAGGACGTTGAAAAGTCAAAGCGATATGCCGAAAACATCATAGCCAGTGGGCAGAATCTGCTGAATATGATAAACGACCTGCTGGAGTTGGCAAAGGCTGAAGCCGGCAAGATAGAGATGCGAGTTGAGAAGACCAGCATCCAGGAGCTGTGTCGCGGTCTGGTGGCATTTTTTTCGCCACTTGCGCAGGAGAAGATGATTAAGATGCGACTGGCCATCGACGAAGATATTCCCCTGGTACAGACCGATTCGGGTAAGGTTCAGCAGATTCTGTATAACCTGCTGAGCAATGCCGTAAAGTTCACGCCCGAGCGAGGTAAGGTGGAGATTGCAGCAGGGATGTTAGACGAGAAGACGGTGCGCATCTCGGTCATCGACACGGGTCCGGGCATCAGCCGCCAGGACCAGGAAAAGATATTTGAAAAGTTTCGCCAGATAGATGGTTCCATCACTCGCCCCGGTACGGGAACCGGGCTTGGGCTGGCGATTTGCAAAGAATTGGCTACATTGTTAGCTGGCAATATTTCACTCGAAAGCGAGCCGGGGACAGGCTCAACTTTTCATCTGGATATTCCGGTATGGCTTGCCAACGGCGATAGCGATAATTCGGCAAATTGATGGGATAACGTATTTGGTAACAGTAGCAGAACTTTATTGGAGCAAGACAAAGATGTGTAGAAAAATGATTCTGGTATTGTTTATAGCCGCGTTGATCTTGGCCGGGAGTGTCCATGCCGAAGAAGGTAAGCTCGGTGTTAGTTTTGACCTGACTTACACAAGTAAGTGGCTCAGCAAAGGCGTCGAGGCCTACGGTCAAAAGGGTGGGCTTTTCAAGACTATCGACATCGACCTGTACGGCACGGGTTTTGGCGTAAAGGTTACTCATCGCAACGCCACCTCAAGCGGATACGTTGATAAGCAAAGATTCGATTACAAGCCGTATTTTAAGAGCCGGTTGTTTGAAGAAGCACCCTGGGCCACGAATTATAATATTAGTGTCGGATATGAACACTACCCGGGCCTGGCCAGGCATAAAGCAAACACTACATACGAGTGGATATTTGCGTTTTCCTGGCCGAATATTATGCCGGCTGGTTTCATTCCTTCCTACATTGCTCATTACGAGTACCCCGCCGAAGGCGGCGAAGCTTATAATCATATCACCGGCTGGGTCCATCGTTTCGGACTTTCGTACGATTTGAGCCTGCCGGCAATACCTCAGGCTCTGCGGATGTCTTCGGAGCTTGCCTACACAGACGGACTTGGCGGCGCGTCCCATGACTGGTCATACGCCACGTTTGGTCTTTCGACAGTGCTCAAAATGGGTGAGAATGTATCCTTCGTACCCGGCGTTTATCACCAGTTGTCAATGGATGATTCGGTCAATACGAGAGATGTAACTTACACCATGTTGAGTCTGAGGTGCGCATTCTAAGCGAACATTAAATGAGTTCAAAAAAGTTTCCTGACCCTTTTTTATCTGTCGGGACCCTTAGCGGAAGGGACAGGGCTGGCTTACGGTGTTTTGGCCGAGCAGGCCAAGCAATACCGCATTTGCAATACTGCGGTCTGTACCGTTGACGGAGTCGTCAGAATTAACATTACAATCTTTGAATGTGAAACTTCCCGCCGACCCCATCCGCCAGAAGGCGTTTATGATGCTGCGGTCAACAACAGTTACAGCAGTATCGTTATTGACATCAGCAAGGAGAGCTATGCCGAACTGTGCCTCGGCTGAGCCGGTATTGGCGTAATCGTCACCGGTAACGGTTACCTTTACCGTAAAGGCCTGGCCCAAGTCCGACAGGCCGGCCGGCTCATTGCAGTTCGGCGATGCGAAGTTCCAGGATGTATCGCCGGGGCCGCCGCCGCTTTTAGTTGACGGTCCGACGGTTACATCGCCCGGCAGGATAAATTCCCAACTGTAGCTGTAGCTGCCGTTACCTGCAGGGTCGTCAACAATTGAAACGGTTGCGGTCAGATTAGAGAGGGTCGAGCTGCCTACATTCTGATACATCCATAAGTCATCCATGCTCAGATTTACGGTTATTTCACCTGCCGGGACTTCGGCACCGGTTAGCCAGTTTGCAGCAACCACGAGCAGGTCGTCGCTGTTAACCTCGCCATCGCCGCCGGGCGGTGCAATGTCCGCGGATGGGATGCCTGGCTCATCCAGCCACTGGTAGCTCACAATGGCAAGATCAACAAGATTGACCTGGCAGTCGTTGTTTACATCACCGTCAAGCGCTCTATATTCCCACCAAAGCCTCGGATAAGCTGCACCATTACAGATTTTCCAGATGTCTTCGGTCCCATTGGCACTTTCATCAACAAAATCCCAGCCGGCATCGGTGTAGGTGGTTTCGGTCTGCATGTTTTCTGTTGTTTCGCCGATTACGTTAGGGTCGATATCTCCAGTGCCTAAACCCGGCAGCAAAGGATTGATCGTACTATCCCAAAAACAATTGTTGTTTGAACCATCCACACTTACCCCGACAAAACCACCAACATACGTGGTCCCTTCAACAAGCCCGGCTGAATAACAGTTGCTAATTGGCCCGCCGTTATTGCGCCCCACCAATCCGCCAACCTCATTGTTTCCGAAAATGTTTCCACGTGCATAACAATCGGAAATCGTTCCCCAGGTTCCGGTCTGATTATAGCCAATCACGCCAAAAAGTCCTCCAGCCCCTGTATCCGCCGCGGTTACAGTTGCGGTTGAATAGCATTCAGATATTGTTCCAAACCCAAAAGCTCCGACCAGCCCACCAACATCACTATTGCCCTCAACGCTGCCTGTAGCCGAACAACCCTGCACTGTATAATATGGTGGCATAAACATCTCGAATGCGTATGTTCCGACGAGTCCGCCAACTCCGAGAGTACCGGAGACATCTACTGAAGAAACATGGCAATCTGTAATATCCCCTTCTGCATATCCAGCCAGCCCGCCTGTAGCTCCCCAAAATTCACCGAGACCGGAAACGCTTCCGCTCTGAACGTAGCAGTTGGTTATTTTGCCGAGCCAAAGACTGCCCACCAGCGAGCCTGTAGCATATTCCCCACTGGCATCAACATTAGGATTTATCAAGCCGAGGTTCTTGATCTCTGCCGTCACACTCTCACCAAAACCTCCAACAGTACCAAAAAGACCTATATCATACCCCTCTGTTGTACTGTAAGTAAAGTTCGAGATTGCATGATCATTACCGTCGAAAATACCTGTAAACGGTTTTGCAGCGCCGACAGCATAGTACCCAATAATATTAAACTGCGTACCTGTATACCGCCCTAAATCGATATCGGCCATGAGCTTGAAGTGCTTGTCCCAGTCCTCGGGATTGGCGCCGATTTCCTGCATGTGGTTAGGGTCACAAATCTGATAAGGGTCCTCGGCGGTTCCTGTGCCGCCGCAGTATTTTTCTTCGGCGACCAACTGATATTCGTATGCACCCATGTCCACGATAACGTTGGGGTCATGTGAGGGGTCGGGAATTCCGGTGTTGGTTGTTGCAGGGTCGTCTATGAAACGCGGATTATAATCGGGGTCCAGAGGCGTCAGCTCGCCGGTATCTAAGTCATCGTCAAGGTCGTGCGTATCGGGTGGAACCATAGTGTTGTCGGCTGCGTCGATACATGGCGAGCCGGGCAAAAGATGCAGGTCGCCGAAGTCATCGTTGGCTCCTTCATCTATAGCGGGCGTGCAGGGGTCATCGCCCCAGCCGTCACCACCGTCGCTTGGAGCCTGAACGAACATCGGGTCGTCATCGATGTTGTTGCAGTCCGGACATTCAAACGGGACGTATGAGTCGTTGGGGTTGTCGTCCTGGATACAACTGTGTGTTACCTGCGGCAAGCCTCCCTGAATCTGTGCGGGTTCCGGCGAGCCGCTGCTGTCGGTATTTGCCCAGAAGATACAATTGGCAATAGTGGGGTTGGCGAGTTCATTGAAGATAGCACCGCCGTTGCCGAGGGCTTCATTCGCGCTGAATGTACAGTTGGTCACCATGGTGTTGTAGCTGCGGTTGTACATGGCCCCGCCGTCGAGGTCGGCCCGGTTGCCGCTGAAAAGGCAGCCGAAAAGTTGCGCGGTGCTGTTCCAGTTGCATATCGCGCCACCAAAGTGGGCGGCCGAGTTGCCTTTGAAGGCGCAGTTGATAAGCTCAAGTTCTGTAGTACTGCTCCAGTTATATATTCCGCCGCCTCGCAGACCTGCGAAGTTGTCGTCGAAGGTGCAGTTGATAATATCCGGGTTGCTGCCGTCATAGTTGCATAGGCCGCCGCCGAGCTGGCCTGCCGAGTTGCCGGTGAAGGCACAGTTTCTGATTGTGGGACTGCTACTGAGGTTGTAGAGTCCGCCACCGTTTTTTGTGGCCCAATTGTTTTCGAATGAGCAGTCGGACAGTGTCGGGGCCGAACCTGTCCCGTTATATATACCGCCGCCAAAGGCGGTTGTGGAATTGTCTATGAACAGACAGTCAATCAAGGTGGGGCTGCCGGAGTTGTTGAGCATGCCGCCTCCACTGGTGTTGACGGCGTTGCCGCCAGTAATTGTGAAGCCGTCAAGTACTGCTGTGGCGTTGGTACCAGTGCCGGTAACCACATGGCGGCTTTTTTTGGTGCTGAGTACGCCGGTGAGGATGGATTCGTACATGTCGGTATCTCTTGCATTCGGGTCGGGTTCACCATAGCCGGCGTATCCGCCGTAGATTTCCACTCCGTTTTCAAGCTTAAAAGTAGCGCTTGTACTGTTACTTCCGTTTGGATGCTCTGCATCCTGATCAGGCCTGTAAGAGCCGCTCGCGACGCGGATCCGGTCGCCGAATTCGGCATCGGATAAGGCATCCTGAAGGTAATTATATGCTTTGAGCCAACTGTTTCCGTTATGAACGGGGCCGGGGTCGTTGGGATCGACGTATATGCCGGGGGCATTGGGATCGACATATATGATATCCGCTGTGGCACTTGCGGACCATATTGTCAGCGTCGTTGCTACTGCTATCAGCCAAATGTGCAGATTCGGTGTTTTGCTCATCATATTCCTCACTTTTTTATTGATAAGTTCTCTCTATTACCCTTGGATTACAAACCATCGGCTTTTTGCGGGTGGCAAATTGACAGGAAATGGCAAGGAAACGGCTTTAATGCCTTACCATCGCCTTTTTTGCTCCTCTCGGACATCATATACTTTATCTAATTGAGCAGTAAATGTCAAGGAAATATTATTTGTACGTTAACCGGTAGTCATTGAGTCCGGAAATGGAAATCTGAGTGGCATGCCCTTACTTTTGATGCACCGTTGCCGCGTTGGTTTTAACCGGCGCCTTGACCGCTTCCTTCATAACTTTAAAGACATCGGCATTGTCAACATATCGTCCAGAGAAATCCCAGGCTGACGCAGCCTTAGTGTCTTTGCCGTCTACTAAACTTTGGAATACATCGGCACGGGGTCCGATAACGTAGAGAGGAACAAGTGCATTAGTGTGTTCTCCGGAGAAGAACCTTGCCCCGGGCAAGTTGCCGGCCCCGTTGTTTTGGGGCAAATTGAATGGGGTCTGGTTTTTTGGGCCGGCTTTGGGACCCCATAACTGTCCTGTTTCGTGGTCTGCAGTTATTATCAAAAGTGTTTCTTTCCAACTACTGTCTGTATGCACCCATTCGACTACGGCTTCAACGGCTGTATTGAAATCAATTTGTTCTTCTATAATCCGGGCTAAGTTGTTATCGTGGCCCGCCCAGTCCACAGCGCCTCCTTCTATCATCAGGAAGAAACCATCTTCGTCTTTGGCGAGTACATTGATGGCCGCTTCGGACATAGTCGAAAGGGAAGGCACATTCTCGTTGAGTTTGCCCATACCTTCTCCGGTGCGGTTATATTGCAGGGTCTCATGGCATTGAGCCACTCCGATAAGTCGGTCAAAAACGGGGTCGGAATTTGCAGCCAGTGCCAGAAAATCGTGCTTACTTTCTATGAAGGTCCAGCCTCTTTTTGTGGAAGCGGTTAAAATATCGTTGAACAGATCCTTGCCGCCGCAGTACTCGTTTTCCCAGTCGTCCATAGGGAGAAGCTTGCCGTTATTATTGTAGCGGGGGTGGCCGCAGCCCATTATTACGTCCAGGCCGCTGTCGCAAATCATCTCTTTTGCAATCTCTTCGTACTCATTGCGTGAATCATTATGCGCCCAGACTGCGGCAGGTGTGGCATGGCTGAACATTACACTTGAGACAGTGCCGGTACTTTTTCCCAGTGAGTCGGCGATTTCGGCTATTGTTAAGAGCTTCTCGCCTTCGCTGTCTGTGCAGAGCCGTCCATTTTCTGTCTTTACTCCGGTGTAAAGTGCCGTTGCCGCTGCGGCTGAGTCTGTAGGTTCTTTTCTTGCGTACTCGAACTTGGACCAGAATTTATCAGGCTCGTAGCCGTTTGGATTGTCGGCCGAATAAGTCGTACAGCCTAATCGAATCGGGAATTTGTCATACACCTGTTTGCCGAGTTCACCGTGCTGATAGTAGCTGGCGCAATCAAACGTGTTAAAACCGGCCCCGTCGGAAATCATTAGTATGACATTCTTTGCGCCGGCTGCCGAGGCAATCGGGCTGATTGAGATTGATGTTATTGCTAAAAGAAGTAGCGAAAAACGCTGTCTCTTAGATAGATTCTGTATGGTTCGTGACATATTGTATCGCTCCAAGAATAATTACGGCTATTATAAACAACCAAGATTTACGGGGCGTCGGGTCTTAAACAAGTGTAATTTAGAAACCTTGCCCTGACGGTTTGAAGCTGCATTATAACTGAACGTATCTTTTGGTTCATATGTACCTCTCGACGTGCGCTGCATCCAGCTTAATGTCACACCAAGGCCATCAATTTCAACCAGGACATAGCCGTGTTTTCTTGCATGGTAGATGTTTTCCAGCGTATAGTTGCTGTTATCGCCATTGTAAGGTGGCGACCATCTGTAAAGCGGCGCGCCTGCGGTTCCCACGATGTATTGATGGATATCATTGTCCGGGTCGCCGTCATTATCGACACCGGCGTGGTCATAGAAGTGGTCATGGCCGCAAAAATACGTTCGCCCGCCCGCCTTGGCAATGCTGGCCCAGAACTTGTCACGGACATCCGGGTCTTCACCGATGCAGTCTTCATGGAGTGCCTCAAAGGCAGGTTCGTGGCCAAAAACGAAGACGTGAGGTTTGGTGTTGACGGCAAATTGGTTGTCGAGCCAGTTCTGGTTGATGCTCTGTTCTTCGTCAACATACTGGTCAACAGCAACGATAAAAGCATTTTTATGCGTAACCGAATATGTCAGGTTCTTCTCTTCGGGTGGGCCGTTGTCGGGCGAATCTTCGAATACTTTGTTCCAGGCGCTCGCATCTTCAGGCTCTCCGACATCATGATTGCCGCGGACGACATAAACGCCTATGCCGGCGTCATAGACGGGCAACATTGTCTTGCGCCAGGTATTGAACTGGCTTTCCATGGTTTCGGGGTCGTCATAGCCGTTGACCAGGTCGCCTGTCCACAATACAAAGTCAACATTCTTGCTGACAATTTCAGCGGCAAGCTCGCCGACGATTCCGACATTTACGCCGTTGTTCTCCCCCTCGCTTCGGCTGTCGCCGGTAACGATGAATTTCCATTGAGCTTGCGAACTAACGGGCTTTAGAATTTGCTGCTCGCAACCTGCAGCGAGAAGCAGAGCCGATGCTGCCAGAATCCAAACGAGCTTGAATGTGCTTGTGTCTTTCATATTTTACCTTTCAGTTAAATTTTCTAATAGAATATCAAGTCCATCTGAAAAGTCAAGCTTTTCGGCCGGATTTTTTTGACATCGTGCCGGCGTCCTGCTACACTTTGCTCATTGTTATCAGAAAATGAATGAAGGCGAAAGTCAGGAAAAAGGGCAACTTAATATGTCGGATGAAATAGAACAGATGCGGCGCTCCGAAGAGGAGATTCTTGCGGCTATTGACGAATTCTGTGACAAGATTTGGTACGACCGTCATCAGCAGTTAAAGCAGGATGTTGAGGACGGCACAGAAGAAATTGACCCGGCTATATGGGCTAAGGCCGCCGAAGCAGCCGCAAAGGTAGAGGCAAGGTATCCGGATTCGGAATTAGGCCCGCACTCCGATTTTGACTGGGGAATGATTAACGGCAAGCTCTCTGCCCTTCGCTGGGTAATGGGCGACGAATGGAACTCCCTCGATACGTAGGCGGTCAAAACAGAAGTATTGCGTATTGCGTATCGCATATCGCGAACGACGCATCACGAACCATGACAGGAACCTTCCTTATTACAGTGCCACCCTTTTCTGTGAAAAGGGTGGCACCCGGCAATCACCAATCACCAACAACTATTTACTTCAAATCGGGGGATTTGAGGTGTCGTCCTGTTTGAGTTCGGCACGTAATTTTGGCAGACTCTGCGGATAATTTTTCTGGACGAATTCGACCAGCTTTTCTCGCACCTCGCACCGCAGGGTCCACAGTATCGAAGCGTCTTTAGCGCTCATAAGTGCCCTTAGTTCAACCGCGCGTTCGGAGGTATTGGTAACCTGCAGCACACATACCTTGCCGTCCCAGTGCTCAGAATTTTCGAGAATATGTTTAAGTTCGGTCCGTACGGCATCGGCCGGCGTGGTGTGGTCAACATAGAGATAAACAGTGCCTAACAGGTCGGCGGTAACACGTGTCCAGTTTTGGAAGGGTTTTTCGATAAAGTATGTTATAGGCAAAACCAGGCGCCTCAGGTCCCAGATTCTCACCACCACGTATGTCAGGGTTATTTCCTCTATTCTGCCCCACTCATTTTCCACTATTACCACGTCGTCGATGCGTATCGGCTGGGTAAGGGCGATTTGCAGGCCGGCTATGAAGGTGCTTATCGTGCGTTGAGCGGCTATACCGACTACGATGCCGATAACCCCCGCAGAGGCCAAAAGGGTGGTTCCGAGCTGCCGGACCTTATCGAAGGTTGTTAACATGGTTCCGAACGCCAGGAGGCATATAATTACCGTTATTATTCGCTTGACTACATTAAGCTGAGTATGGACCTTTCTGGCCCCTAGGTTATCCCGCTGGTCGATACTGAAACGGGTCAGAATGTAATCGCTTGCGACACAAACGATTTTGATGAGCAGCCAGGACGCAACGGCTATAAAGAGTAAGTTGAGTACATGTTTTGTCCCCCCAAGATATTCCCGGCTCAGCACGGCAGGAATACCGAGGCTGATTATTAACAGGATGATAAGCCATTGAAAAGGTCGCCAGCAGTGTTTAATCGCCAGTTCGAGGATGAATACGGGGCCTTTTTTCTCATGTTTTAAAATAATTCTTGGTATTATGATGTGTCCGGCCAGGCCTGCGAGTATTAACAGGCCCAGCAGCCATATTGGTTCTTGTAAAGCATGTAATATTTCTTCCATGTAACTATCTCCGCATAAACATGTTTTGGTGAACTTTAAGGTATCTGAATTTATTCTATTTCAAAATTGCACACAAGGCAAATCAGCATAAAGATAAAAAAGGCGTTGCCTGGTGGGGCTGAACATGATATAAGGGCTTTTCGTATTTGGGAAGTGTTTTTTGGCTGGAAAAGGCCTGAAAATCAAGTCGATATATACCCTTAAGGGTATAAATTTTCCCGCCAGTGGGATTGTAACCTGTTGTTATAAAGGTTCTTACCCGCAAGCAAACCCTTCGACTTTGCTCAGGACAGGCGGGAAAATTCAATTGGTAGCACTATAAAATGTCCCTTTTTTTACTGGAGTAAGTAATGGAACGAAAACAAAAGATGGTGCCGATGGACGGAAATACAGCCGCGGCCTATGTGGCACATGCAACCAACGAGGTGATAGCAATTTATCCGATTACGCCGAGTTCGGTAATGGGTGAAGTAGCAGACGCGAGGACCGCGGCGGGTCTTACCAATATCTGGGGTACTCTGCCGTCAGTTACAGAGATGCAGTCGGAAGGGGGGGCATCCGGTGCGGTTCATGGCGCGCTGGCGGCAGGTGCGCTGACAACGACGTTTACCGCGTCGCAGGGGCTAATGCTGATGATACCGAATATGTATAAGATTGCCGGCGAGCTTACGCCGACAGTATTTCATATCTCAGCAAGGTCCTTAGCCTGTCAGGCGCTGAGCATATTCGGCGACCATTCCGATGTGATGGCATGTCGGCAGATAGGATTTGGGATGATTGCCTCGGCAAATATTCAGGAGGTCATGGACTTTGCCCTTATCGCCCAGCAGGCAACCTTGGCATCACGGATCCCGTTTTTGCATTTCTTCGACGGGTTCCGCACCAGCCATGAGATACAAAAGGTTGAAGAGCTTACCTTTGATGACATGCGCCAGATGATAGACGATAAGCTCGTCGCCGCTCACCGCATGCGCGCGCTGACTCCGGACAGGCCGATGATAAGCGGCACGGCTCAGAATCCGGACGTTTACTTCCAGGGCAGAGAGACGGTCAACAAGTTCTATTTAGCTGTGCCTGGTATCGTCGATGAGACGATGCGCAGGTTTGAAAAAGTTGTGGGGCGCAGCTATCATTTGTTCGATTATGTTGGGGCACCGGACGCTGAAAGGGTCATCGTTATCATGTGCACCGGTGCCGATACCGCTCATGAAACGGTTGATTATCTGACGGCAAAAGGTGAGAAAGTTGGACTCATTAAGGTAAGATTATTCCGGCCTTTCAGCACAAAGCACCTTATTGAGGCCTTGCCGAAGACGGTTAAGAAAATCGCCACTCTCGACAGAACCAAGGAGCCTGGGTCGTTGGGCGAGCCTTTGTATCTGGATTTACGGACGGCTATTGGTGAAGCGATGGCCGCCGGGATTGCTTCGTTTGACAAGTATCCCCTCATTGTAGGCGGCAGATATGGTCTTAGCTCGAAGGATTTTACACCTGCGATGGTAAAGGCTGTGTTCGATAACCTGGACGCGGCCAAGCCCCAAAACGGGTTTACCGTAGGTATCACCGATGATGTAACGAATACGAGCCTGGAAGTTGACGAGTCGTTCGATATCCAAACAGGCGCTTACACCGCGATGTTTTATGGATTAGGCGCCGATGGCACGGTCGGTGCGAACAAGAACTCGATTAAGATTATCGGTGGGCAGACGGACAACTATGCTCAGGGTTATTTTGTTTATGATTCAAAGAAGGCCGGTGCGATGACGGTGTCGCATCTGCGGTTCGGCCCGGAGTTGATTCGCAGTCCGTATTTAGTCAGGAGGGCGAATTTTGTGGCTTGCCACAATCCGAGCTTCCTCGAAAAATACGACATGCTTTCGTCCATTCGCCCGGGCGGAACGTTTCTTTTGACAAGTACGCATCCGAAAAACGAGGTCTGGGACACGTTGCCGGCCGAGGTTCAGCAGCAGATTATCGATAAGAAGCTGAAATTCTACTGTATCGATGCGATTCGTCTGGCCGAGGAGCTTGGCTTGGGCGCCCGGATTAACGTCATTATGCAGACGGCTTTCTTTAAGATAAGTGAAGTGCTTGCAATTAACACGGCTGTAAAGGCGATAAAAGACGCCGTCAAGAAGACGTACGGCAAAAAGGGAGAAAAGATAGTTCAGATGAACAACGCCGCCGTTGATGCGGCCCTTGATAAGGTTTTTGAGGTCAAGGTGCCCGATAAGGTAACGAGCACAATCAGGATGCAAAAGCCGGTGCCGGATGATGCTCCGGATTTTGTGAAGGATGTTACAGCCGAGATTATGGCGGGACGCGGCGACAAGATTCCTGTGAGCAAGATGCCGTGCGACGGCAAGTTCCCCACGGCGACGACACAATACGAGAAGCGCAATATCGCGGTTCATATCCCCGAGTGGGTTCCTGAGTTGTGCATACAGTGCGGCCAATGTTCGCTGGTATGTCCACACGCGGCCATCAGGATTAAGGCTTATGATGCCAGGTATATCGAGGATGCTCCTGCAACATTTAAGAGCGCGGACGCCAAGGGTAAAGGTTTTGCGGGGATGAAGTTTACGGTGCAGGTGGCGCCGGAGGATTGCACGGGTTGTCAGGCGTGTGTTATCAACTGCCCCGGTGCCCAGAAAGATGCCGACAAGAAGCCGACCGGCCGAAAGGCAATCAATATGGTTGACCAGGAGCCGATTCGGGTGCGGGAGCGGGTAAACTATGAATACTTCCTTTCGATCCCCGACACGGACCCGAGCCTTTTCAAGATGGCAAGCATCAAGGGCAGCCAGTTGACTCGGCCTTTGTTTGAGTATTCGGGAGCGTGCGCGGGCTGTGGTGAGACGGCATACGTTAAGTTGCTGACACAACTGTTCGGCGACAGGGCGATGATAGGCAACGCGACGGGGTGCTCGTCGATTTACGGCGGTAATTTGCCGACGACGCCATACGCCAAAAGGGCCGATGGCAGGGGACCGACATGGAGCAACAGCTTGTTCGAAGACAACGCCGAGTTTGCCATGGGGATGCGATTAGCTGTTAACAAGTTCCGGGCCTTTGCTACAGAGCTTCTTGAAAAGGTAGTCAAGGCCGGTTGCGTCGAGCAATCTCTGGCTGACCAGATAAAAGCGGGCCTGGGTACGCAGGATACACAGGCAGGAATTGAGGAGCAGCGGCAGCGAGTCGCAAAGCTCAAAGCCCGGTGCGAAAAGAGCGGTTGCGGGGATTGTAAGCAGCTTCTGATGGTGGCGGATTACCTTGTTGCCAAGAGTGTGTGGGCGCTTGGCGGCGACGGGTGGGCGTATGACATCGGCTACGGTGGGCTGGATCATGTTTTGGCCAGCGGTGAAAATGTGAATGTGCTTGTTCTTGATACGGAGGTGTACTCCAACACGGGCGGACAGATGTCGAAGTCAACGCCGAGGGCGGCGGTTGCCCAGTTTGCCGCAGCCGGTAAAAGGATGCCGAAGAAGGAACTTGGACTGATGGCGATGAGCTACGGCAATATTTACGTGGCGAAGGTGGCGATGGGGGCAAATCCAAACCAGGCGGTGAAAGCCTTTGCCGAGGCCGAAAGCTATAACGGGCCGTCGTTGATAATTGCCTATTCGCATTGCATCGCTCACGGCATCAATATGTCGAAAGGATATCTTGAGCAGAAAAAGGCGGTGGCATGCGGTTATTGGCTGCTCTACCGATTCGATCCGAGATTGTGGGACGAGGGCAAAAATCCGCTGCAATTGGATTCAAAGGAGCCGACTGGTGATTTCGAGGAGTATGCATACGGCGAGAATCGTTATCGCCGGCTGAAGCAGTCGAAACCTGAAGTGGCCGCCGACCTAATGGAACAGGCGAAAAAGGATGTAGTGTCAAGGTATTCTTTGTTTGAAAAGCTTTCGCAACTGTGAAATTGGAACTGATAATGATGTTTCAGTTTCGCACTGCCAAGTCCCGATGAAATCGGGATGGCACCCTGATATTAAAGGGGCGAGGATAGCTTTTCAGGCCGGTAGTAAGTGGGTACCACGGCCAAACTTTGTTTGGTCGTGTGTTGTCTTATGAACATTAGTAGCATGGTATGCGAGGCATACTATGAACCGATAAACCGAATAAGCGTTTTAGAATGTTTATGCAACGAGGTTGGGTATTATATCGGTTACTTTCAGCGTTGTTATGGGCGACTTTATCGGGCTGTGGCAGATTCTATGTTAGTCAGCAGGGATGGGGTAAGGGTCGGTGTGAGCGGTGTAGAGGACGAGGCCGGCAGAGTCGGCGTCAGAAGTATCGTAGCCGACTGAGTGGTTACTTTTAATGCTCTGATGGCGTAGCTGGATGGTTGCATTTGGATTGAACATTTCACGAGATAACGCAGTATAAAAGGCAATTCGAGTATTTTTTCCAAACCGCAGGGGGAGTGTGATGTGTCGGCTGAGGTGATTTCAACGTAAGTTTTTTTGTTTCAGTAAGTTGCATTCCGGTCGCTGCCTTATCAAGGACGAGGTTTCATTGTTGGGAAAGGTAATTATATTCGAGATTATCGGACCTGAAGGGCTATGGCCAAAGGTGAAACGAATGGTCGCAATTTTCTGTGAGCATTGAACTTATGGCGGAAAAGAGGTTAAGAAACGGCATGGTTGGGCCGATGATTTCTATCAGGTAAGTGCCGTTTTTGTGCGCCCGTACAGCGCTTTTGTGTGGATATGGCGGCGATTTGAGGGGCAGTTCAAGAGCGATGGGAGGTGTGCGGGAGTGGGCAAAGGTACGATAAATGAAGGCCAAAACACCAAGATGTGGGTTTAGAAGAATGAAGGAACACAAGGCCGCCCTTTGCGGAGGCGCATTGAAATTATTGTGTCTGTTGCTGTGTTGCGCAGGCTGTTCGAGGGACTACCTTGACCCGACGCAGCTAGGTCGTTTTCGCCCGGTGCCCGTGATCAATGTAATACTGAATTCATTGGGGGTGGTTGATGAGCCGGAAGAAAGATATGCCGGTTCGGAAGACCCTCGGCCGGAAGATGTGATACCGCACAAACAAGATTACGTAATTGGAAACGGAGATGTTGTTCGTATAAGCATATATGAACTATTCGCGGAAGGGAGGCCATTCGTAAATGACTTTATGGTAACCGAGACGGGTCGTATATCGATACCTGAGGTCGGCCAGGTTCGCGCCGCAGGTCTTACCGAAGCGAGGTTGGAGGAGGAAATCAGGAATATACTTTCGCCGAGTGTGTTGAAAGACCCATCGGTTTCGGTAATGCTGATAGGTTCGCAAAGCAATATGTATTCCATCTCCGGTCAGGGAGTGGGGCGTCCTGGGCAATTTTCCATTCCGCGGCGAAATTACCGTCTTTTAGATGCTATTGCACAGTCCGGCGGTGTAAGACAGTTTAATGTAAGCAATATCTATGTGTCCAGAGAAATTACCGGAGAGGAGGCGACTATTGAACAAGCCGGTGAGCTTGAACAGTTGGTACCCGAACAGCCGGTTCAAGAAGCTGAGACAGAAAGTGTACAGCCGAAGCCGGTTGAGCCTGACAGAGGTGATAAAGAATTGAGCCCTGAAGAAGAGATGCTCGAGATAATCGCTCCGTATGCAAAGAGCGGTGCGGACGATGGAGGAATAATCATAGCGTCGTCGGAAATGATAACGGACGAGGAGCTTGAAGCGCTTGCTACTCCTGAGGGGCTGGAACCCGAGACGAAATCGGCTGTTGATCGTGAAACCAAGGAGGCGAAGGTTGCCGATTCAGTGGATCGGCAAGTGGAACCGGAAAGGATAGAATGGGTATTCGAGGATGGCAGGTGGCTGCCTGTTCGAGTGGGACCGGCACCGGAGGTTGAGCGGCGCCAAGCACGCCGGACTGAAGAGTTCAGGGGACCGTTGCCGCCAGGTAAGGAGCCGGATGGGCGATTTGGCTTGGAGCAAATCGGTACAGCCGGCGCACAGGTGCGGATAATCAAGATTCCGGTTGACAAATTGTTGGGTGGGGACCCGCGGTACAACGTAATGATTCGTCCTGGTGACGCGATTACAGTTCCTGTTGACCTGATAGGTGAGTTCTGGGTGATGGGTAATGTTAGAGGCTCCGGGCCGATTAATCTGACAGGTCGTCCTATGACCCTGAAGATGGCAATAGCCACGGCAGGCGGGCTAGGCGCGCTGGCTTGGCCGAAGAATGTGGAAGTGACCAGGAGAGTCGGCCAGAACAAAGAGGTGACGGTTATGGTTAATTTGGACAAGATAGCGAAAGGTTTACAACCGGATTTCTTTATCAAACCATACGACTTGATCAATGTTGGTACTCATGGAATCAGCAGATATGCCGCTGTGCTTCGTAATGCGTTCGGCGCATCGTACGGATTTTCTTTTAACTACGGGCGGAATTTTGCGCCGATTGATTTTTGGGGGAGACAGAATACCTTGGGCGGTGCATGGGATGACTTTAAAGGCATATTTTAGCATATGAGAGCGAATAACGATTATGTTTCAGTTTCTGATGTTTCCGGTAAGCCGGAGGCTTTGGGGTGGGGTTCGCTTGGCGTTAGCATCTATGTTAAGGTGCTGGTAATCGGCGGCTTGCTGTGGTATCTGTTTCGTGAGGAGATGGACGGTATTGTTCACAGGTGGGTGAGCGACCCGAGTTGGTCCCACGGTTTCCTGATACCGCTTTTCAGCTTGTATTTTCTGAATCAGCGCAAGAAAGAGATACTTCGACTCCAGACCAGGCCGAATTACATCGGGCTGGTTTGCATGATTTTCTGTATTATTTTCTATCCTTTGAATATTGTTCAATTCAAGGTCGCCTATGCCAGGCCGCTGATGGTGGTGGCGACGCTCGGTACGATAGTATTTTTTTTGGGCGGCTGGCGTTTGGTGAAATATGCGTGGCTTCCTGTTCTCTACCTGATGTTTGCGATTCCCCTGCCGGCGAGGTTATACCGTTCAATAACAATTCCCATGCGGCAGTTTGCGGCGCAGATTGCCGCGATACTGCTTAACCTGGTGCCCGATCTGGAAACGACGGTGAATGGTGTTGTTATCGATGTGGTGTACAAAGGAGTACGGATGGAACCGGGGCTGGATGTTGCGGAGGCGTGCAGCGGGATGCGTCTTTTGATGGCGTTTTTGGCGCTGGGTGTTGCGATGGCGTATCTGCACGACAGGCCGGTATGGCAACGGATTGTGCTGCTGGCCAGTACGATACCAATCGCGATATTGTGCAATATCGTTCGCGTTACAGTGACAGGATTTATTTATATACTTTGGGACCCGAGATACGCGCATGGTATTTACCATGACATGTTGGGCATGGCAATGCTGCCGCTGGCATTCGGTTTTTATGGTTTTCTGGCATGGTTTATGTCAAATTTGTTCGAGGCCGAAGGTGCGCTAAAGCAGGATGTAATAGTGCGACGGCGAGATTGAATTAGAATTGAAAAGCGAAAATGGGATATTTGAGGAATTATGAAAAGTATCATTAAGTCATATACTCAACCTGCTTTTCTCATATGTGTAGCGGTTCTTGCAATTGCCGGAGCGGGCAAAGAAATTGTTATTGAGTGGTCCGGGGCATATCTTAAGAAGGAGGCGCTGCCGCTGAAAAAGCCGCTGGCAATGCTGGAGGCAGGTGCACTGACACCTTATGAGGTGATAAATAAACATAAGATAGCCAACAAGGATGTTCTGGAACAGTTGGGCACGGATGAGTATATCCAATGGGAATTAGTAGATAATGAGGCGGATAAATTGAGTCGCGTGCGGTATTGTTCGTTGTTTATCACATATTATACGGGCAATCTTGATCAGGTGCCCCACGTTCCGGAGGAATGCTATGTGGGAGGGGGCAGCCAAAGAGTGGGTACAGAATCGGTATCGGTGGATGTTGAGGGCCTTGTTGAGGTGCCAGCCATCAGTCCAGTGAGCGAACCGGCACACGAGTCCGGCGCGGCCAAGAGAATTAAGGCAAGATACGTCGTTTTCATTGGGCAAGGCTCTAATATATGGCAGGCGCAGTCAAGGTATGGGGTGCTGTATTTTTTCAGGACCAACGGTGCTTATGCCGGCAGCAGAACGGAGGCCCGTGCAATTATGGGCAGAAACCTTTTTGGGAAATACTCATATTTTTCGAAAGTTGAATGGAAGTTTTACGGTGGTGGTCCGGGCGGCAAGGTTTTTCCGGACAAAGCAGAAGCGATTGGTGCGAGTGAGAAGCTTTTATCCGTGGTTTTGCCCGTCATGGAAAGAGACCACTGGCCTGACTGGGCCAGAGCTAATATTGACAGCCAAGTTACCGTTTCGGGCGGCGGATGTTCCCGTTGGGCAGCGGTAACAACCGACTAATTGGAGAATTAAGGAAGGACTTATGGCGAAGAAGAAATTGAACAAAAAAGTCGCGATTATGGGGTCGACAATACTGTTGGTTTTTCTATTGGGCGTAGTAGTGGTAATTCTGCGCTTTAGCAAGAATCCGTCGAAATTCCTGGCTGATGCCCAGGTGGCTCTGGCACAATATGATTACGAGGGCGCAGAGCGCAATTACAGGCAGGCTTACGGCAGCGCCAAAGACGATGACCTGAAGATAGAGATTCTTTTCAAGATTTCAGAATTGCATTTGATAGACGACAAGGTTCATGAACATGAGCCCGATTGGCGTAAAGCGATTGGCTGCTGGAACACGGTGATTAATATTGACCCGAAAAACATAGAAGCACGAATGGCCTTGCTGAAGTATTTCTATGAAATAGGTGACAGCGGCAATCCCAGAACATGGCAGACGGTAGAGTCAACTGCATCTGAACTGGCACAGGTAATGGATGAGAAACTGCTGGAGCCTGACGCGTATGTTTTATCGGCGAAAGCTCGAGCCAAGCTGGAAATGGCGGGCTTTGGTCAGGCGAGCGATCGCGAAAAGGTCTTGAAGGAGGCAGTGGCAGAGCTGGAGCGACTCACGGAGTTGACACCGGAGGATATAAACATTTACAAGTACCTTGCGCGAGCGGAGATAATCAAAGGTGAGATTGACAGTTCAAAAGGTTCACTTGGTGCAGTCCAAAAAGCTGATGAAAAGGCCATGGAGATTCTGCAAAGGGCTGTTGATATCTCACGCGACGACGTTGATGCATATGTAAGTCTTCTGGATATGAAGCTTAGGTCTGTTTGGAAAGAGGTCGGAACTGACTGGAAAAGCAGTGAGAAAGTGCAGGCGCTGGAGGGCGATTTTAAATCTTTCGTGGACAAATTCAGTTCGGATGCAAAGTCTTACGCATCGCTGGCAAGATTCTACCAATTGGACATCAGGGATATTGACAAGGCCGTGGAGGCCATTGGAAAAGCGGTGGAACTGGACAGTCAGGATATTAATAGTGCGATGATGTTGGCAGAACTGTATTATCGAAAGTTCTCAATTTACGAGGATAAACAATTCCTTCCCAAGGCACTTGAGACGCTGGACAACGCGTTGAACTTGCCTGGTGCCCGAGATGTACAGGGCCCCCGGCAGTTTCGACACAGACAGAACAAATATATGCTGTACCAACTACTTGCCGGCTGGTGTGTTGAGCAGGCGTTTGAAGCAGGCCGGGCGCAAGATGAGGAGCAGAGACTGGAATGGACGGCAAAAGCAGAGCAGGCAATACATGAAATTGAACAAATTATTGGTACCGGAGATAATGTCAATGTCGTGAAGTGGCATGGCATGCTGGCGCTGGTTAAGGGGGACGAGACGACAGCTATACGGCAGATGTTTAATGCGTACGAGCAGTTGAAGGCTGCCGACCAGCGGGACCTGATGCTTTCTTACATGCTGGCAAGAGTGTTTGAGAACAGGGCCGAGATGGGAGCCAGGAGTGAGTTCCTTGAGAGTGCGCTTTTCAAGCGGCCCAGCATCGCCCTGCAAAAGCCTCAATCGCTGTTGGATTATGCACAAATCCTGCTGGCACTGCGTACCCCGACACAATCAGTGGTGATGGTGGACGTGTACGAAAAGGCGCGTCCCCCAAGTGATCGCAGTAAAAGCCTTCGGATACGCGGATATATTCGTGCCGGTCAGTTCGACGATGCTGAAGCACAATTGGCACAGATGAACCCCGATGCAGCCGATACGATTGAGCTGAGGTTTTCTCTGGTACAACGTCGTATTGCTCGGATCGCTTCACAGATAAGACAGAAACCGGGTTTGGTGGACGAGGCGGAACCGGCTGAAACGATGTTATACGAGCGAGGGGAGTTGGGGACGTATAAAAGCCAGTTGGAACAGTTACGTGAGCTGTTGGTGCAAAAAAAGCCGGAGCAGTGGGGTATGACCCATAAAATTTGCAAAAGGTATGTTGCGGGCGGCCAAGTTGACCGGGCAAGAAGTTTGATTGACGAATTCCTTACATATTCGCCCAACAACATACAGGCTCAAGTTTATAAACGACTGCTTAATGAGCCTGATCCGACGGACGTCTTGCCGGAAAGACTGAACCAGCTCGAAGAGGAAGTTATTGCAGACATTCCTGATGAACAGGAGCGGTTTACCGAGTTGGGACGATATTATAGGTCTCGCGGCATGATTGACGAAGCCATGTCGGCATATAAAAAGGCCTATGAGGCGGCTCCCGGTGTGAAACAAGTTGTTGCGATACTGTTTGAGATGGCTTTGTCGGCCAAAGATATGGCTCTGGCCGAAGAATTGGTTCAACAGGCTCGAAACAAAAATCTTGACGAGTGTGAGGGTAACCTTTTCGCTGCAAGGCTTGCTATGACCAAAGGAGATTCTCAAATTGCGCTCGACAGGTTGAATAACTGCCTGGAAATTCGACCTGTTTTTGCGAACGGTTATCTGTTGAGGAGCCAGCTTAACGGCAGCCTGGGTAATTATGACGACGCTGTCAGCGATGCTAAGACGGCGCAAAGGTTTAATCCTTTGGATGAGGCAATTGCAAAGCAGGTGGCGGCGGTATTGTATAACCGGAACTTGCGGCTGCGCGGAAATGTAACTTCCGACCAGATTGCCGAGACCGAGCAGGCCCTGGTAAGGGCGATAGTCCTGAATCCGAACGACTGGAATCTTCGCAGTATATATGCTGAGTATATAAGTGAACGGGAACCGGCAAATGCACTTGCCGCGAGGCAGCGCTTGCTGAAAAGGTTCCCAAATGTGGACAACAGTTTGATGTTGGGCAATATGGCGATGAGGATGGCCTTGAAAGAGACAGAGGACCAGCGAAGAGCAGGTCTGCTGGATATCGCCGCTTCGGCTTACAAGAAAGCTTATAAACTGGCCCCCGAGAACAAGGCTGTTCTTGACGCGTATTCGGAGTTTTTGCGTCTTACGGGCAAACGGGACAAAGCGACAGAGTTGTTCACGGGCCAGGATGACTCTCTCTGGCAGTTCTATTTGCGTGACGGGCAGTACGACAAGGCAAGGGACATTCTGGTCAAGCGGTACGAGGAGAACTCGGAAAATCCCGATTTCATCGGGATTGTTAAAGGCTTATCGCTTATAGCGAGCAAAACAGAGGACAAGGAAGCACTGAAGAAGTATTCGCAAGAGGTGTTAGCACTTGAAAATACACCGCAAAACGAGTTGATGCAAATTCAGTCGTACCTTGAAATCGGCCTTGTTAAGGAAGCAGAACTCAAGCTTGCAAGCTTCAGAGAAAGATATCCCGATGAGGCAAGAGGGATACTGTTAGAGGCATGGAGTGCGATGACGAAGGGTCAATTGAAAAGGGCTCTGGAGCTTGTGAACCAAAACCTTCAGGTCGATCCTGAAAGTGCAATGGCGTGGCGGCTTCGGGGTCAGGTGAACCGCTTTCTCGGTGATTTTAACCAGGCCGTGGAAGATTTGCAGAAGAGCAAGAATATTAACGCGAATCCTAATATCCGGATGGAACTTGCAATGGCGTATCATCGGATTGGCAGACTGGCAGCGGCGATAGGCGAGCTTGTGGAAGCGCTCAAGAATCAGCAGGCCCCGCCGCGCGTCAGGACTATGCTGGAGCAGCTGTATCTGCAAGCGGGCCGAACGACCGAGTTGAAGCAATTTTATGATGAGACGCTCCAAAAGTATCCTGACAGCGGAATCTGGTGTTTTCGCGCAGGCCAATTTGCTTTGCAGGAAAAGCGGTACGAACAGGCAGAACAACTTTTGGGTAAAGCCTGGGAGTTAAGCCAGGGCCAGGGAGGGTACGTGCGAGCGCTGGATAAATATCTTGAAGCGCTTTGGCATGGCGAGAAGTACGAGGAATTGTTGAAGTATGCTGCGAAGTACATCGATACAAAGTTTGCGCCCATCGCCTATGCGCAGATGGGGCAAGCCCGATTTATGATGGGCAGCAAAGCAACAGCGATGGATTATTATCGAAAGGCAATTGAGAAATGTGGTACTAATGATGAACTTATCATTGGGATACTGCAGAACATGTCGAAAATTGTTGGGCAAATGGAAGCACTCAAGTGGTGCAACGAGAAGCTGCGGACGAGTCCGGATTCGATGGCGGCGAACCTGATGATGTTTAAGTTGACTCAGCAAAGAGGAGAATACAACAAGGCGCTGCAGTACATCGACAAGTTCCTGTCGTTGGTTGACCCTGAAAACCCGGTGTGGATCGAGCAGATGTTTAACAAGGCTAACACGCTGACGATGGCGTACATGAAGACCTCGGACAAACGGTATCTTTCGACGGCGATATTGGAATTTGAGAAGATATTGGCGAAGCAGCCGGATAACACGAGCGTGCTGAACAATCTGGCATATTTTCTCGCGGATAATGACGAGCAACTTGATAAGGCTGTCGAATGCGCGAAGCGTGCTCACGAAGCATCACCGAACGATGCGGGCATAATGGACACCTATGCTTATGCGCTTTGCAAGACAGGAGACTATGCAAAGGCCGAAGAGATACTACAAATGGCAATTCAGATTTTTGAGAGAGAGAGTATGACTGTTTCATGGGACGTTTACAAGCATCTTGGGATGGCTCAGGAGGGACTTGGCCAAAAGGCCGGTGCGGCTGGGTCATACCGGCGGGCCCTGGAAGTGGCCGGGCGCGGGATATCGAAAAAGAATAAAGAAGAGTTGATGAAAGCGATCGAGCGAGTTTTGCCGTAGAGAGACGGTACACATGGTTAGGTGTATTGTAAAGTGTTGCTGTTTGGAAGCTTTAAGTATTGGACTCAGGGTGGAATGTGTAGCGTGATGTATTTTGGGTAGTATTAGAGAAAAAGGTGTAAGATGACCGGACAGATACAACCAACAAATGCAATGGTCAGACGAGCCGGCCCGAGACCCCCGATGGCCGCGGGGGCACCGACTTTGACGCCGAAACAAATTGTCGGGATTCTACGGCGGCACATATTGTTGATGATATTTTCGGCGACATTGGGTTTAGTAATCGGCGGCGTGGCTTGGTATCTTTTCCAGAGGTTTCTGCCGACGTATACGGCTGAAACAGCCATTGAGGTTTTACCGCCGGGAACAGCCGATCCTATGGAGATTGGCAGTTCACCGGCCAACAAGGACATAGCCTATCAGCTTCGTTTCACAAAAGCTGCGTTTATAAAGCAGCAAAGTACATTTGAAAACCTGTTGCGCAGGGACAAGGTTCGAGATACTGAATGGTTTAAGGGGTACAATAATGATATTCCCAAAGTGGTTGAGGATTTGGAGAAAGATTTAAGAGCCAGCCCGCAGAGAGAGGGCAACTGGATTATGCTATCAATGAAGTGTCATGACAAGAAAGAGTCGGCTCTGATTGTAAACGAGATGCTGGATTTGTTCTTGAAAGTGCAGCAAGACATTGCCACGCGTGATGTGATGGAGCAATTGGCGAAACGGACAGACCAGCAGCGTCGCTTGAGAGGTCAGTTGCAACAGGCGGACGATACGCTCGAGACCATTCGCAAGGGAACAAAGTTTACGAATCTTGGCGGGCAAAGATTTCGGGATTATCTTGACTACAAGCTCACAGGGCTGGAAGAGATGAAAAACCAACTTCAAAACAGCGTAGCTCAGCTTGAGAGTTTCGTTACGACTCTTAGGGTACGGGCGGAGGGGGAGTTTGATGTAATTGTAAGAGAGCAGATAGAACGTGATCCTATTGCATCGGGAATGAGGCGAACAATCGCCAGTATTGAACTGGGACTCGCACAGCAGTTGAACAGATTCGGGGAAAATCATAGACGGGTGCGGCAAATGAGAGATGGATTGAAGCAGGCAAAAGCTGACCTGGCAAGCAGACAAAATGAAATTGCCGATATTAGAAGAAGGGCGAATCTGAGGAATGCAGAAGATGAAATGACAGCACTAACTGAGCAACTGGCTTCACTGCAAAAACAACTGGCAGAGGCAAAGAGTGAACACAAGGACATGGATAATCTGCGAGCAAATTACGAGAAGTACTTGACAATCAGGGATGAAAAGCAAAAGATGCTTGAGGAAATGGACGCTTATATTGAAAAGCTGCATGCACTGATGGAAGACCCTGGTATATCTAAGGTCAAGATGGTCGGGCTGGCGCCCGAGCCGCTGCGGATGAGCTTTCCTAAAATAAAAATATTTCTGCCCGGCGGATTTGTACTTGGGCTGATGGTTGGTATCGGCCTCGCATTTGCGATTGAATTGCTTAATGATCTGCTTCGTGCGCCGAGCGATGTAATGAAGCATTTGCGTGTGCCTCTTTTGGGCATGATTTGCCACGAGGACGAAGATGATGATGTTGAAGGAGTTGACCTTTTCCATGTGGTCCGTCAGGCCCCGTATTCGATTATGAGTGAGTGCTATCGGCAGTTAAGAACCCACCTCAGACTTTCCGGTTCCGGTGGTTCGCACGAAGCGCTGCTTATCACCAGCGGCAGGGCCGGCGACGGGAAGACGTCAGTAGCGGTGAATTTATCTGCGACTCTGGTTGCCGAAGACAAGAAGGTTTTGTTTATAGACACCAACTTCCGCAGACCCTCGACGGCGACGCTGTTCCCGAGGACCGAAGCTGACGGCTCTGTTGCCGAGCATGTTGATTTTGGGCTTAGCAATTACCTGATGGGCCAATGTGAGTATGATGACGTCGTAAGGACCAGCGGGATCGAAGGTTTTGACATTATTGACAGCGGCCCGCTGCCGTCGAATCCCGCGGAGATTTTGGGCGGCGCAAACATGACCAAATTGCTCGAGAAGAGTCGCCAGTTGTATGACAGCGTTGTAATTGACGGCCCGCCGCTTTTAATAAGCGACGCAAAGATTCTTGCTGCTCAGGCCGACGGCATTATTGTCGTGTTTAACGCCGGGGCGACAAGGCGGGGAGCGGCGCAGCGAACCTTGCGGGAGCTTCGCGATATCAACGCGAATCTAATCGGTGGTGTCCTGGTGGGAGTCAGGTCGATGAAAGGCGGCTACTTCCAGGAAGTTTACAGGTCCTACCAGGCATACCAGCAGATACAGGTCGCTCAAACGGTTTGACCGATAAGGATAATTGTATTATAGTAGCACTCCGGTCTGATGTTATATTTAGGGCATTTTTATGGAAAGATTCTTGGTTACCGGCGGGGCCGGTTTTATCGGTTCGAATATTTGCAGAAAACTCATCTCCCAGGGCTGCTTTGTACGGGTCGTGGACAATCTGCTGACCGGCAGGAAGAGCAATCTTGACGGGATTATGGAGGATGTTGAATTTATAGAAGCAGATATGGGTGATGACGAGGTGGCGCGGAAGGCAATGGCAGATATTGATGTTGTGCTTCATCAGGGAGCACTTCCATCAGTGCCGCGCAGCATTGAAGATCCTGCGTTGACACATAAACACTGCGCGGGCGCCACGTTTACTTTGCTCTTGGCCGCTCGCGATGCGGGCATAAAGCGTTTTGTTTACGCCTCGAGTTCGTCGGCTTATGGAGACAGCCCCACGTTGCCGAAGGTTGAGACGATGCTCGCCAATCCTCTTTCACCTTACGCGGCAGCCAAGCTTGCCGGAGAATACTACTGCAAAGTATTTTACACGGTCTTCGGGCTTGAGACTGTTTCGCTTCGCTACTTCAATATTTTCGGCCCGTACCAAGACCCGACCAGTCAATATGCCGCTGCGATACCTGCCTTTGTGACGGCGATATTGAAGGATCAACAGCCCACCGTTTATGGGGACGGCGAGCAGAGCCGTGACTTCACGTATGTTGATAATGTGGTTGAAGCGAATCTGCTTGCGGCCCGGGCAAAACAGACCAAAGGGGAGGTTGTTAATATTGCCTGCGGTGAGCGAATAACGATAAACGCGGTTATCGAGTTGGTGGATGAGCTTCTCGGCAAGAATATTAATTCAACCTATGCCGTAGAAAGACCCGGCGACGTCAAACACTCACTTGCGGACATCAGCCTGGCCCAAAAGGTAATTGGCTACGAACCCGTGGTCGATTTTGGCTCCGGGCTCGAAAAGGCGATACAGTGGTATCGCGATAATCTTCCGTAAAATGTGCTCTTGAGTTTCACGCCAAGTTGTAAGTCGAAGCTTTTCTAAAAACCTTTCCATTCTCCATGGTGGTCAATTTGTGGCGATGTCGCTGCGCATAGGTATTTGTTCGGGAGTTTGGGAAAGTACCGATAAAATCTGTTTTTTTTGCTGATTTTGTCTTGATTATTCTCGTCGAATGAGTTAAAAGCTATAAATTACTTGTATATGCATCTGGATGGAGTGATTCGCAGGGCACATGTCGGGGTGGAGCCTATAGTTTCGCTATTTCAGTAGAGACCATTTTCGTTGATCTCTTAGGCAGGAGTTGAACGGTAATGCAAAGCAAGAACAGGACAAAAACGCGGCGCAGAGGCAAGGGGGCAAAACCGCCCCGGCAAATCACAGAATTGCATACGTCAAAGACCGAGCGCACCGGGGCCGAGGAGGAGGTGCAGGGAAGCGAATACTGGAAGAAAGCTATTATTGACAGCATTCCTGACATAGCCTGGCTAAAAGATGGACAATTCAGGTTCGTTGCGGTCAACGACCGACTTTGCGAAGCTTTCGGCATGAAGGCCACCGATTTGATCGGCAAGACGGATTTTGAAGTTTCACCGAATGAGTTAGCCGAAAAGTACAGCGCAGATGACGAGGAAGTGATGAGTACCGGCAAACACAAACGCATAGAGGAGCAATGGGAACTTCCCAACGGCGAAAGAATATGGATAGAGACGGTTAAGACCCCCATTTTTGATGAGACCGGCCGGATTATAGCTATCAGAGGCGTCGCACACAACATCACCCAGCGCAAGCGGGCCGAGGCCGAGCGCAGAAAACTTATGGAGGTGTTGATCGAGAAGAACAGGGAACTGGAAGAAATAATTCGCGTTGCGACTCACGATTTGCGGACACCGATGGTGAATATTGAGGGCTTTGGCCGGATATTGAACCAAAGTTGTGAACAGATACGTACGCTGATTGGACAGCAAAAAAATACGGGCAAATTGAAGAAGCAGCTCGACGAAGTGATTGCGGTGGATATTCCTGAAGCGTTGGGAATAATCAATTCCGGTATGTCCAAGATGAAATCGCTTTTAGACGGTCTGCTGCATCTGGCAAAGTTAGGGTATTCAGCAACCGAGATAGTGCAGTTGGATATGAACACCGAAATTGGAAACATCCTCGATACCATGAAATTCCAGGTAGAGCAGTCGGGAGCAGAGATTAAGGTTGGGCCTCTGCCGAGTTGTCTTGGCGACAAATCGCAGATAAACCAGGTTTTTTCCAATCTTCTTGCCAACGCCCTCAATTTTCTCGATTCATCGCGGCCGGGGCTGGTGCGGATAACCGGGCAGACCGAAGAAAACTATTCGGTGTATTGTGTCCAAGATAACGGGGTCGGAATAGCGGCGGATAACATTGACAATATCTTCAGGATGTTTTACCGCGTCCGGTCGGCAGATGACGATAGTGAAGGTCTCGGGCTTGCGATTGTGCGGCGAATAGTGAATCGACACAACGGCGAAGTATGGGTCGAATCTCATTACGGAAAAGGCAGTAAGTTCTTCGTGAAGTTGCCGAGGCAATAATAATGTGAGTCGGCAAAAAATTATTATTGACTTTTTAACCAAAACAACTTACATAAGAAGCTATCTCAAAACTATCACGCTAAGCGAAAAGGCTGTGCTCAGAATGACATTTTGTGTTTTGAGATAGTTACTGAGAGCGGTTTGGATTGCAGGATGGTGTTGTATGTTGACGGGGTGGTAAGATGAGTATCGGGATATTGTTGGTGGATGACCACGAGGTGATGTGTGATGGTTTGTGTGCGCTGCTGAGGAAGCAGCCTGATATGGAGGTGATTGGCCGGGCGACAGACGGACGCTCGGCGGTTCAGATGGCTCGTGAACTGTCTCCTGATGTGGTTATCATGGATATTGGGATGCCGAACCTTAATGGTATCGATGCGATCCGGCAGGTGTTAGCTGAATGTCCGGATGCCAAGGTTATAGTGCTGTCAACATACTCGGACGGCTCGTTAATTGCAAAGGCACTGAAGGTGGGAGCTTCGGGATACGTAGTAAAGGGGTCGGCCTTTGCCGAACTGACAGAGGGAATAAATGCAATGGCCCAGAACAGGACATATTTGTGCTCGAAAGCGGCTAAGGTGGTGTTCTCTGATTATGTCAAGATGCTGTCGAACCCGGAGTGGTCGTGGGACGAGGGCCTTACGCGCCGGGAACGCGAGATACTTCAGCTTGTGGC
>Ga0114922_10000455_pt1 | contig 39244 bp, 28 predicted proteins | sample AartaG_FD_100975 | JGI IMG/M metagenome (GOLD analysis project Ga0114922, IMG submission 100975) | Deep subsurface microbial communities from Aarhus Bay to uncover new lineages of life (NeLLi) - Aarhus_00045 metaG | ecosystem: Environmental > Aquatic > Marine > Oceanic > Sediment | place... | reverse complement strand
TTCTCTTTTTTTTCCTCCCTCCCGCCCCGCCTCGTGCCGCAGTTCTTGTTGCACCAGAAGGGGGCCCCCCCCCCCCCCCCCCCCCCCCCCGCAAGGCTGTGCCAAAAGGCTAATTATAGTGGATTATTGGGATTTTGTGCGGTAGGGTAGTTGGAGGTAGTAGTCAGCCTGCAAGCAGCTTATGATGATATCTACGGACTGCTCAACCGTATACTTTTCGGTGTCGATTCTGATGTGGAGACTGTCCGGCGGTTCATAGGGGTCATCGATACCGGTAAAACCGGTGATGATTCCTGTCCTCGCCTTCTCATACAAGCCCTTGTTGTCACGACGTTCACACTCCGCAAGGGAACAGTCGACGTGGACTTCAACAGAGTCGTCCTTTGACACCAGCTTTTGCACAATCTCACGGGCTATAGTCGATTTCCCGTCATTGCTGAGCACGGTGAACCAGACAACGCAGTTCGGGTGCTCATCGCGTCTTTCGCGCTGCGTCCCAGAGACCCCGCTTTCACTCCAGAAAACATCACTTCTGACGCTGGCAGAAGCAACGCCGATATCAGGTCTGTCTTTCCTACATGTTGTACTCATGGCGAACTTGTTCAATACCCCCTGTCGAACTCCGGCAGGCGGCCCGGCCGCCACCCCGTCTGACCAGCCTTCACTGGACTGTTTCGACCGATTGTTCAGATTCTATACACCTTTTTGTGCCCTTGGCGTTGTCAGGAGGCCGCATTAGCAGGAGAACGCGCCATGCAACACTCTGCGACCGGGTCATCCTATTGGTCGCAATCATCGCGGTGGCCGCAGCGCTGCTTGGACACGACCGTCACGGATCTGAGGTCAGCCGGGGTTGTGATCGCGTAGTGCGCTGTCATACAACGCATTACGGACACGTCACGAGACGGCCGGCCAATAAGGCACGAGGTCGCGAGCGTGGCCAGAGAATCCAGTGTCGTCAGTATCGCCGTTAACCCGGCTACACCCCTGCTCGGTCTTGTATCGGGAATGTGGGTCAGTTCACCCCGGCGCATCCGTGTATGAGAAGACCAGCGATGCGATCAAGCACAATCGCATGAGGCGGAGGGGATTGGAAGAGCAAAGCCGGGGGGCAGGCTGTTGTTTTTAGTTGACACTCTATTGCCGAAACGCGGTTCTATAGGAAATTGGATGAGAGTGAGAAACAGACCATTTAGCGTTAACCGTGTGCTGTTTGTGAACAGGTGGAAGGAGGGTCTATAGAAGCAAGGGATGCCGAATGTGTTTACAAAACGTCTTTGTATAGAGTACGTGTGATCAATAATAAAGCAAGGAGGCTTTAGTATGAAGATGAAACTTGTCGGAATCGCCCTCGCGCTATTGTGCTTTATGGCTGGTTCGGTATTCGGGTCGGTTGTCGGTAAGATCACCGGCAAGATCACCGATGCTGACAGCCAGGAGCTACTGGTGGGCGTCACAGTGAGCGTTCAGGGCACCACGATGGGAGCAATAACGGACGAAGACGGTGTTTATACTATCCTCAACGTTCCCGTCGGCACCTACACGCTGGCCATGTCCGCTGTCGGGTTCGCCGGCGTGGAGATTAGCAACGTGCAGGTATCGGCAGACCTGGCCAGTTATCATAACCAGGCCATGAGTTCCCGAGCTGCGGATATCGGTACGACCATCTCCGTCCGAGCCGAGAGACCAATGGTCCTCAAGGACAAGACAACAACTGTCAGTATCATCAAGCGTGATGAACTGCTGTCGATGCCGACGCGCGGCATGGAGCAACTGGTCGGTATCCAGAACAGTGTGGTGCGGATGAACTCCGGCAACTTTACCGTTCGTAACCGTGGGCAGCGTCCCGGCGCCGAGTCCGCCCGATCGCAGGAATTGAACCTGCGCGGTGGCCGTCCGTCCGAGGTCGCTTACTACGTGGACGGCTTCTCACAACAGGATCCGTTGACCGGGGCCTCGACGACCAATCTCAGCAACAACGCCATTAAGGAAGTCTCCGTTACTTCCGGCGCCTTCTCAGCCGAGTATGGTCATGTCGCGTCCGGTATTGTTAACGTCATTACCAACTCAGGCACCGACGAGTATCACGGGAACATGGAGGTCCTGACTGACAACCTGTTGACAGAAAACTATGATCAGAATTTCTACTCTGGTGATTTCAGTGGCCCCATCCCCGGATTGGAGAAGGGCTATTTCTTCTTCTCCGGCGAGCGTACCTTCCTGCGCGACCGCAACCCGTCGGCAATAACCAAGGAAATGCATGAGGTTTGGGGGAAGCCGTTCGGACTGGACACGTTGTATGCCGATGATCCCCAGCGCTTGCCCAGCAATAGCTACAGTAGCTGGTCGTATCAGGGGAAGTTAGACTATCACTTCAGCCCCAATACGAAGTTTCAGCTTTCGGGCAATGGCTCACAGGCTTACTGGCGCCAGTACCGTCAGGAATGGGCGCTCAATCCCGCTCACGCACCTCGTTTCGAGGACAAGAACCTCGGCGTCAACGCCAAGATCACTCACACCCTGAATGCCGACGCCTTTTTCAACCTGAGTGGTTCTTACTTCAGCACCGAACGGATTCGCGGTGATGGGATCGTGTTTGACGACTACGAGGCCTATGAACGCAAGTACTACTGGGACGACGGTGAGATCGATGATATCGTCAACCCGGAGTACGGTGACTACGACCTGTTCTGGACAGATTTCGAGGACATCATTGTGGTGGCCAATCCGGATACGGCCTACGAATACGACAACTGGCTCGATACGACCATCGTGGGCGAAGACACAACTTACGCCAATCCTCTCGACACCACTGAAGTCATCACTGTCGACAGTGTCACAACCACCCAGTCACCGTATTTCTCCTCGTATATCCATCGTAAGTCGTCATATATCGGATTCAAAGGCGATCTAAACTTGCAGACCGATGATCGCAACACCCTGAAACTCGGCTTCGACTTCCAGCGCCACACTTTGCGGTATTTCCGCGTTCTCGATCCCACACAGGGCTATTCGGAGCTTCGCGTTAACCATTATGGATTTGACAGCCTGGGTAACGTATCAGACGATGAGGGAATCTTCAACGAAGCGAAACATCCTATCAATCTTGGGATGTACGTTCAGGACCGGTTTGAATGGAGGGGTGTAGTGGTCAACGCCGGAATCCGTTTCGATTATTTCGACTACAAGACCCAGCGCATCAAGGATACGCTCAATCCTTACCAATACGGCGAGGCCGGCGTGCTCGATGAAGCCGACCTGGAAGACACCAAGAAGTTCACTAGAGTGTCGCCTCGCCTGGGCATCTCGTTCCCGGTGTCGGATCGAACTCAGATGCACGTGAGCTTCGGCAAGTTCTTCCAACGTCCTGACCTGAATAAACTGTATGTAGGTCAGGATTTCTGGGAAGCACGGGTAACTGCCGGGTCGTACTTTCCGTTCCCCAGCCCCAGGCTGGAACCTGAGAAAACCACCCTCTACGAAGTGGGTGTCACCCATCAGTTGGCCGACAACGTCGCCTTTGGCATCGACGCCTACTACAAAGACGTTCAGGACCTGACGCAGATTCACACTTATGACAGCGTGCACTCGAGCATCAGGCAGTACAGTATCTTTGACAATATCGACTACGGTACGATCAAGGGCATCGACTTCAATCTGGCCATGCGCCGTATTCAGAACATCCGCCTCGACCTGAAGTACACTCTCAGTTGGGCGACGGGAACCGGCTCATACGCACAGTCATCTTACGTGATCAACTGGTCCAACCCGACCGGTACGCCGAAGGTAACGGCGCCGCTCGATTACGACCAGCGGCACAACCTTACCGGCCTGTTTGATATGCGCTTAGGTCGGCAGGAAGGTCCGCGGTTTGGGGACATCTTCCCGTTTGAAAACACCAATATCAATGCCATCGTATACGCCGGCAGCGGAACTCCCTACACGCCGATGAACATGTATGATGCAGCGGTGGAGTCGGCCGTTCGGCCGGGCCCGGCGGCAGGTGTAAACACGGCGAATAACCCGTGGACCTTCAATATCGACGTCAAGCTGGAACGCAACTTCAAGGTCGGCAATTACGACCTGGTTCCGTACATCTGGGTCAAGAACCTGCTTGATCGTAAAAACGTGATGGGCGTCTACGAGACCACCGGTCAACCGGATGGGACCGGATACCTGGATACCGAGGTTGGCCAAACCAGCATCGCCAACCTGGGCGAGGACTATGTGAACGCGTACGAACTTAAACAGCACAACGCAACCAACTACTCCAACCCGAGGATGGTGTACTTTGGTCTGCGGGCGTCATTCTAAACGACGGGGATGTAGACAATGAAAACAAAACTGCTTACAATTCTATTGATCTTCATTGTGGCATTGCCGCTCATGGCGGCGCCGCCATATAAGAGTAGAACGGAGCGCCCGATGTCGGCAGTGGTTGACAACGCCACCTACATCAATGCCAACAAGATATTGATGTTCGTGACCAACCACGCCAATTTCTGCCGCGACCTTTCGGGTGTTTTCGGTCACGATGCCGGTACGTTCTATCCATACGTAGACGATGCCAGCATCAATGATGGGTCGCTGGACGACTACATTCTGTATGCCTCCGGTCTCTGGGTCGGCGGCCTTGTCAGCAGCGAAATTCGGGTGGCCGTCGCCGAGTACTCCGACGAGTACGTCCCGGGACCGATGGACAGTGTCCTCAGCGTCTCCGGCAATGATACGACATGGACTTTCAATGCAGGATTCGATACTGACCCCGCCTACAAGGTCTACAAGCTGTACTCCGACAGCATGGCAGACAATCCGAACGATGACTGGACGAACTGGCCGGTGGGGGATGGCGCGCCGGTGAACGACCTGGGCGAGCCCGACATGATCGGCGACCAGATGCTCTGGGCGGTCTTCAATGACGCCAATCCGGATGCGCACGACAACGGCAGCGGCGAGACCGATCCGCTGGGTATCGAGATTCGTCAGACCACCTGGGCGTTCGATCGCGAGGACGCGCTCGGTGAGATCATCTTCATCCGCTTCCAGGTTTTCAACAGGGGTGGCAACACCATCGAAGATTGCCATTTCTCGCTCTGGTGCGACCCTGACCTGGGTGAATACACTGACGATGTGGTAGGGTGTTTCGTTGAAGATGACCTTGGATACGTGTATAACTCGGACAACGACGACGCCAACCACTATGGCGCCACACCTCCTGCAGTCGGCTATGATTTCTTCCAGGGACCATTGATGTTCACTGGTATTCAAACAGACTCGGCGAAGATGTGGGGTCAGAAGTGGTCCGGTTACCAGAACATGGGGATGACGTCGTTCAATAAGTACATCAACGGCACCGATCCCAATGACTTCAATGAGACCTTCAACTACATGCGAGGTCTGCAAGCCAACGGGGATCCGTACGAGTTCGATGGCGAAGTCACCAAGTACATGCACGCCGGCGATCCAACTGCCGGTACCGGTGACATCGACTTTGATCCGGCCGACCGACGCTGGATGCAGACGACCGGTCCAATCACTTTTGGTCCTGGTGACTCAACTGAATTCGTGGCGGCGATTGTAGTCGGACGGGCGATCGACCGCTTGACATCGATTTCGTTGATGAAATTCAATGACAAGTTTGCGCAGATTGCCTACGATCGTGACTTTGATCTGCCGAAACCACCAGCGAATCCAATCGTAAACACCAGCTTCATGAACGAAGGCATCTCTCTCAGTTGGACTGACACATCCGAGATAAATCACGGCACCTATCCTTTTGAAGGCTATATGGTATGGCAAGGTGCAACATCGACTGGACCGTGGACTCAGGTTGCAGCCTTTGATCTGGCCAACAGTATAGTGAACGTATTTGACGAGGTGTTTGATCCTGTCACAGCGGTACCGGAACTCCGGCTCGTCAAAAAAGGTAGTGATCTGGGTGTCAGCCGTCATATCTTCATAGATGAAGATTACGTCCTCGGCGGCCCACTTCGTAACATCACCAAGTACCACTACAAGGTCGAGGCATACACGGTGGACCAAAGCCAGGACCTGGGCTTCAAGACACTTACATCAGCCACTACAGTTTCTGTGATCCCGCAGCGACCGGTGGCTGATGAAGAATATTCTGCTTTCTTTGGAGATACGCTCGTGATAGCCCACACTGTGGGTGGTTCAAACGGTAATTGCATACCAATAATAGTCGACCAGACCCAATTGACTGGACACGACTATCAGGTAACCTTTGAGGATCTTGCCGACACCGTTATTACCCCCAACCCACCGGATCCTGACGACACAACTATCACTGAGTGGACCGCATGGAATCTCGTGGATCTCGATACCGGAGACAGCATTGTCGTACAAAACGCGAATCTGTCAGGCGACGATGATTATCCAATCTTCGACGGTATGGTGGTCAAAGTAACCGGACCTGAATTTGGTGTGGTAGCTATTCAGGAAGTGGCGGACGCTTCCGGGGCTATCGACCCCGACAACGTCATGTGGTCGCTTAACTCCACCGGAGACTGGTATGTCGGTTCCGATGCAGCCAACGACTTCTCCCGCATGAACTGGCAGGGTCTGATCGGCACCTACGATTGGGAGTTCCGCTTCACCGCTGAGGGATCGGAGGCTTACGACTTTGGTCTCGACGAGGTGGACGAATCGAGAGTTCCTTTTGAAGTCTGGAACATAGGCATCGGCACACCAGATGATCCGAGTGATGACGTGAGGATTCAGCCCGCCTACTTGGACGACGATGAAACCGGTGACTGGTCGTGGGGTGATAGGATTTACCCGTCTGAGGACGAGTATGTCGAACCGCTGCCGGCGGAACCGGCGTACACACTCTGGCGCATCGGTCGCATTTGTTTCAACGACGCTTCCGGCGAGCTAACAGCACCGGTTGTGGGAACTATCGTTCGCTTTACAAGTGCCAAAGTGAATACCACCGAGGACGTGTTCGAATTCGGTTCCGAGTTGCCGACAGTGGCCAAGACAGAAGACGTTCTGGACAACATCACGGTATCGCCGAACCCGTTCTACCTGTACGGACCGTATGATCCGGCAGTAGGTAACTACCAGATCATGTTCCAGAACCTGCCTACTGAGTGCACGATCACTATCTACAACCTGGCCGGTGAGTTCGTATACGAAATCGAGAAGAATGACGCTACTACCAGTACAGCCAGTTGGGGCGCCAACACGGCCAACGGCCTGCCGGCTGCTTCCGGTATCTACCTGTGGGTGGTAGACGCTCCGGATATCGGCCAGAAGGTCGGCAAGATAGCGGTCTTCACAGAAGTAGAAGTCCTGCAGACTTACTAGGCGAAAGGATAAGAACTAATGAAAACAAAATACGTTATTCTAGCGCTAGTCCTCCTCGCCGTAAGCATCAGCCCCGTGTACGCGGGGAACTCGTTGCGGATGGGTACGGCTGGAGCTCCAGAGCTATTGATACCGATCGGCTCGCGTGGCACGGCCCTGGGCGGTTCGGTAGTAGCGAACGTGTCCGGTGTGGAGTCCGTCTTCTGGAACCCGGCCGGGCTGGCCTCACTTGAGGGCACCGAGGTGATGTTCACCCACCAGCCGTACCTGGTTGATGTTGACGTCAACTTCGGCGGTGTAGGCACTAACATCGAAGGTTTCGGAGTCCTCGGCATCTCGGCCAAGGTTGTCTCGATCGGTGAGATGGAAGAAACCACCAGAGAGCAGCCGGAAGGAACCGGGCGTATTTTCTCGCCCAGCCTGGCCACCCTTGCTGTTACCTATGCCAAGATACTGACGGCAAATGTTTCGTTCGGCGCCACGGTCATGTTTCTCAACGAGGACATCTTTGAAGTCCGGGCTACCGGTATTGCCTTTGACGTTGGCTTCATTTATGACCCAAGTTGGAGAGGCCTCTCCATTGGCATGGCAATCAAGAACTACGGTCCTTCGATGAAGTTTTCGGGACAGGGTTTTCAGAACAACATTGAGGGTCGCTCGCAGGCGGCGGAATCCAGAGAATTCGAACTGCCCAGTTCGATCAATATGGGTGTGGCCTACAACATGTATGACCAGGACCTACATCTGGCTACCGTTTCCGGGAATTTCCGCTCCAACAACTTCTCCGAGGATTTCTATCAGGGCGGTGTTGAGTATGTCTACGACGGCAAGTATTCGCTGAGAGGCGGCTATAACTACGCCGACCAGGACCACTGGCTGTACGGTGCGTCGCTGGGCGCGGGCGTCACGTTTGCGCTCGGTAATACTGACCTGACCTTTGAGTACTGTTGGACCCAAACTGATGTGTTCGACGCCAATCAGTACTGGACGTTGAAGGCCAGCTTCTAACCACTGACCAGGACTTGTCAAACGAAAGCCGGGCGCTTCAGCGCCCGGCTTTTCTTATGTGCGGTCGGCGGCAACTGTGACACAGGAGGGCAGACTTACTGCGAGCCTGCCCTCCTGGTTGAATCGATTGCACGGCGAGGAACGGCTGACCCTCGTCGGCCTATTTTCTGACCACGAGATCCTTGCGTGTCAGGCGCAACTTCTCGTAGCTCGCGGCGGAGATCACATAGTACCAGCGGGCGAAACGGGCGTTCAGCTCCTCCGCCAGGGCCTTGCCGTCGTCCATGTCCTTTTGCCATCTCTCGTGGGCGGCCTGCTGGCGGCTGTTCTCCCGATCGGCGTCGGTCCGGAGACTGTCTGCTTTCTCCAGGAAAGCCTTGTTATCCGGAGGCTCCGGCTCGGGGAACGCGGAGGGATCAAACTCGGCGGTGATGAACAGGTAGCGGTTCTCTGCAGGCCCGGTCTGATCCTGCGCGTTCTCATCGCCGCCGGCCGTGACGGCGTCACCTGTCCCGTAGACGACCTCACCGAAGCGGAGAGTGTAGGACACGCCGTCTTTCGTGAAGACCTCGATCTCACCTTCATTGGACAGAAGCTGGCCGTCCCGTGAAAAGTAGAACCCCTTGCTGGAGAGCGACACCGCGTCGGCCTGAGAAATGGACTGTGTCCCCCCGTCTCTGGCCAGGCCGGCGGAAAGTCCCGGTGGTTTGGGACGCACGCCGACTATCATCAATTCATCAAGTGTGGCCAGTAACCCTTCCATGTTGGTCGAGTCAACCTTTTGATTGCCGGACATTTTGTCGGCGCTCCAGACATCACCGTCTCGCGATAAGACGAAGTAATCACGCTGATCGACACTGCGCGTCCGCTCGTTGATTGAATAATCCTTGACGGCAACCTTGACGATGCGATGCTTCTGGGCTTTGAGCAGGTCGGTCTCGATCCAGTCTTCGAACTTAGTTGAGATATCGACATCGATCCGCGAGGAATAGACGCGGTTCTGATCAGGTATGCGGACGAACCGAAACCCCTGCCGTCCCTCCACTTCCTTGCCCACGATCAGGTCGGCTAAGGCCTGGTTGCCGGCGCCTTTTATCGTGATGCGCTTGCCGCGGCCCGGCAGGCCGGCGGTCTCGTCAAGCGGATTGATGACTCCAAGCCGCTCATGGTCGGAGACGTTATCGCTGCGGAAATCGTCCTTGCCGATATCGATCACCCCCGCAGCCGTCTTAGCCAAACGTTCCTTTCCGTCGGCCGGATAGTCATGATGGGACGGAATGGTCCAGCGACCATTGCTGAAGGTGACTTTGAACGCGCGGGCGGTAGCTGTGGTCTCGTCGAAATCGATGACCTCGAGAGTAGTCGCCTCGTTGGGATCGCTGAAATCCGGGAAGAACACCTCTCCCTGGTCCAGAAACGCGTCCGGGGTGATCCTTTCGGGCGCCGTAATGAATGCCAGCAGCATGACAACCAGGGCGACCGCCATGTACGTAATGGTTTTCTTGGTTTCCAGCATGGCTTAGCTCCTCAACCTTCTGGCAGCCAGAGCGCCCTCGCGTTCGCGTCGACGCCGCCTGATGAAGATCATTACTCCCATAACGAACACCGGTATCGGCGGCAGCAGCACCGCCATCGTTTTGATGCGGGTCTGGATGCGACGCACGGCGCTCTCCATTTTCTCCTTGGACGCGGTTATTGCAGCCGCCTGGCGCTGCCCGATACTTGTCTTGAGAGCTTCAAAACGCCGATTCTCGACTTCCTGAAGGTTCTGAGCCATGATATTCTTGGCCTGCGCATCCAGGTCCGGACGATCACGAACCTCGGCAACTCTCTCGTTGAGCCGTTGCTGGGCCTCGGACAAAGCCTGCTGGGCCTCGTTTTCGGCGTCCTTTTCCTCCTTGATGCGCTGCTCGACAAAGCCGCCCGTCTGCGCTTCAACCGACTCCAGCGTCCGGTGCCTGGCTCTCTTCTTGCGCAGATCGATGAAGGAATCATCACTGACCAGGAGGTCCATGCAGTTGAGGAAGAAGCTGATGTTGTCGAAATTGTAGCTGCCGATGCCGCGCTCTCTGATCTGGAAGAACTGCTCCGAGATGAAATCAAGATCGGTTATGACCGTCACGTAAACGGAATGCGCCTCGGCACCCGCTTCACCCAACTCATCGGGAGCCGCGCTGCCGCGGACTGTGGCCGCCAGGGTATACACTTCCCCCGACGGCACTCGCCGAACGTGGCGGTTAAGGGAATAGCCCATGCCGAAAAAGCCGCGCTGCACAAGCTGGTTGAAGGGGAGTACACCGGATATGCGTCCCGTGCGGGCCAGAGGCTCGAATTCGAACTTGCTCTCAACCGACTGGTAGAGAAATCCCGGATAGAGCAGGACCAATTCCTGCAGCCCGGCGCTGGCGGCATTCTGTTCGCTGAAGGCGTCAACCGTCTCGTTACCGGCGCCGATAAAAACGATCTCCGGCTGCAATTGCTGCAAATCCGGATGCGGATTGTACGTGTCCCAGGTTACCTGCATCGAGTTCCAGCTCACGCCGATATCGGCCATGAGAGCGGCGATATCCCCCTTGGGTTCCGGTTGCTGCGACTGATTGCGCTGGAACGGATTCTGACTGGCTCCGCTCGGCAACGCCGGCGACAGACCGATATTGACCACCGGCAGAGGGTCCACCAGGAGCAGGGACGGATGTCCGGTCAGAATGTAATCTTTCAGGTTGTCCATCTCGACCTGAGACAGCGATGACGGCAGGGCGACCAGGAGTCCATCAAGCTGTTCGGTAATCGGCTCGGCGACCGAGATCTGAACGATCTCATACTGCTTCTCAAGTTCGCTCACTACCGTCCACGAAGGCTGGTTGGACATGGTCTCGAAATCGAACCCGCCAAAGAGCCTGGCGGCGGTGGTGACGACACCGACTTTCTTCCGGCTTGTTTTGGCGGCCACACGGATGCTGCGAATCAATTCGTACTCAACCGGCAAACCGCGGTCGAAAAATGGTATCACTTGTTCATTGATGCCGGAGGTGAAGGCGATACCCATGAAGACGTGCGTGGGTTTGGATCGTGCGGCGCCGCCCCAGGCCGCTTCTCGCGGCATAATGCCGAATTTCTCCCGTGCGTTCCGGGCTTCATCGGTAAACGGCTCGGTGTTATGAATCAGCACCTGCACCTTCCCGCCTCCGATGGCGGATATTTCGTCCAATTTGCCGATCAGGTTGACCCTTGTCTCAACGAGTTGGCGCGGCACCTCGGGACTGATGAAGGCCTGGATCAGGACCGGCCGGTCATCGGGAAGATCCCTGATGAGCCGCTTGCTCTCGGGGGAGAGCGAATGAAGTTGCTCCGCCGTGGCGTCCATACGCAGGGCCGACCAGCCGAGAATGCTGTTGAGGCTTATTACGGCCACAGTCAGTGCCACCGCCCTGACCAGGTGGTGCAGCCAGAATTTGTAGCCGCCCACTTCCGCCGGCCAATGTCGCCTGCCAATAATAATTACATTCAGGTAGAGGGCGACTGCAGCTACCGAACAGAAGTACAGCAGCCCGGAGAAACTGATCACGCCCCGGGCGAAGTCGCGGAAATGATCGTGAACACCCAGTGGTCCAAGCCAGGTCTGCAACCAGTCACTCAACACCCACTGGGACGAATTGACGAACAGGAAGAACGAGCAGAATACGGCGCCTAACACAAACCCCACCGTTGTGTTGGCCGTCAGAAGCGAAGCCAACATCCCCACTGCAAGCAGGGCGCCGCCGATCAACCAGTAGCCCAGGTAATTGGCAAACATCAGGCCGATATCGGGGCTGCCGAGCCAGAAGAGTACAATCACGTGACTCAACGACAAGATCAGCGAGGCAGTGTAGATGCCCAGCACCGCCAGGTATTTGCCCAGCGTCACCTCAAGGTCGGTAGCGGGCAGAGTCAACAGCAATTCATCCGTTCCCTGCTTGCGTTCCTCGGCCCAGACTCCCATCGTCAGAGCCGGGACGAACAACAGTAGCAGCAGGGGGAAGAAGCTGTTGAGTTGGTCCAAGTTGGCAAGGTTGTTTGCGAAGAAACGCTCCTGCCAGAAGGCCGCGGCGGCGCTGAGAAAGATGAACAGAGTGACAAAGACATAGCCGGTCGGGCTGCTAAAATAGGCGCGCAGGTCGCGCCGACAAAAGACCAGAACCAGGTTCATATTCAATTTCATACCTTCCCCCCGTTCCGCTTGGCGACCGTGTCCGAACGCCCGTAATCGGTCAGCCGATAAAACGCCTCCTCCAGGGAGCCGGACTGCCTGAGTTCGCCTGACGGACCGTCGAAAACGATTCGCCCGCGATGGATGAACAAAACGCGGCGCGCGACGGCCTCAACTTCCTGGAGAATGTGGGTGGAGATCAGAATCGTTTTCGATTCTCCCAGCCGGTTGATGTTGGTTCTGAAATCCCTGATCTGGTTGGGATCGAGACCCGCCGTCGGCTCGTCCATTATCAGGACCTCCGGATCGTGCAGCAGCGCCTGAGCCAGTCCGGCTCGCTGGCGGTACCCGCGCGAGAGCTTGCCGATAGGTTTTTCCAGGATGTCGTGCAGGGCGCACTGCTCCGTGACGGCGTCAATACGATCCTGTAATCGGGGATTATTCATACCACGCGCCTCGCCGAAGAACCGCAGAAGCTCCAGCGGTGTCATGTCATCGTAAAGAGGACCGTTTTCCGGCAGGTAACCCACCCTCCGGGACGCTTCCAGACGATCCCTGGAGACATCAAGACCGGCCACCAGGGCACTTCCTTCGCTGGACGCAAGAAAACCGCTCAGAATTCTCATAGTGGTCGACTTGCCGGCCCCGTTGGGACCTAAGAAAGCCACAATCTGGCCCCCAGGTATGGAAAATGTGATGTCCTCAATTGCCACAAAGGAGCCAAAGAACTTGCTCAAGCCTTTAGCTTCAATCATGGCCGCATTAGAAGCTTCAACCATATACTCCACCTCACAGTTTTCAACAACACCTTCTTCGAGACAGCCCGACAGGCTGTTCACATCGCCGAACGCGAACTCTCAAAGAAACGGCCGTAATTATAGGCCAGAACGACCCGCTTGTCAAGTTGCGCACGCGACTGCCATTACATGTCCAGATTGATTATAAACCGTTACCCCCGGGGAGGTTCCGCGCGCCGCGCCGGGGGCGCCGAAAAAGCAAAGGCCGCCTGCGGGGCGACCTTTGCTCATCGGTAAATCGTGGACGCCCATCTACGGTGATGGAGTCACGTTGTGCGCTCGAAGGCCCTCATCGGTCCGGATCACCTCGTAGAGGACTTCCTGGCCTTCTCTGAGGGTTTTGTAGCCGTTCATGTTGATGGCAGTGTAGTGGACATAGACGTCCTGATCCAAGTCCTCACCGCAGATGAAGCCCCAGCCTTTTAAGTCGTTAAAGTACTTGACCTTACCTTTGGACATACAGTCTCCTCCAACAGTGCCCGTGGTTTGATCTCATACCTATTATACGAACGAAACCGACTTTCAGCAACAACATTCTTCGTGTCTGTCAGACATTTCCCAGAATGCGGGCAAGAAGTGTCATCGACAGACCGGAGAGTATCGGGACCGTCACGTTGTCGTCGACTCCAAGCGGCAGCGCTTCAACGACCGTGGCAACGACGGCCCCGGTAACTGCGACCTGCCAGGCTATTGCTGGAGCCAGGGCGGCCACAGTAAGCGTTCCCGCCAGACAGGCGAGTGATCCCTCAAGCGATTTGTTCCAGAAACGGTGGCGACCAAACTTGCGCCCGACCAGCGCGGCGAGAGAGTCGCCGACAATGATAAAAGCCAGGGCGGCAACGGCTACCGGCATTTCGAACATGGCGATCGTGGCACAGACAGTCAGCAGGATATAAGTGGCGCCGGTGAAGTCGCCAGCCATTTCATGCTCTCTTATGATAGGCGAGAGTATCCGGCGGGCGAATCGGTGCCAGAACGACCAGTGGCACAGCCGGGCGATGTCAATCAGGATCATCAGGACCGCGACGGGGACCATGATCGTCAGCATTTCTCCCTTGGTGAGACGAAAGAAGTAGTAACTGCCCGGAATGACCAGGGCAACCATGTGGGTTGCCTTGCGAATGAGCTCCCCGCGGAAGCTTATCTGATCCCCGTCGGCCGTATCGGGCTGGCGCACAACTACTTAGTCCGATGTTCCAGGGGTTCGAGATGAACCGGGTGGATTCTACCGGGAAAACTTACATTGAGGTCGTCATAGAGGCGGTCACGGTACTTCGCAAAAACCTCGAGGGCGTGCTGCCTGTGCAGAAGCGGCAGGAAGCTCGGTTTTGCCCTTTCGAGGTCGATCATGTCCTGGTGGCGGAGGACCTTGATGATGTGGTAGCCGTAGGTGGTCTTCACCGGATGCGATATTTCGCCCACGGGTGTTGTTATGGCCCCCATCCAAAGCTCCGGTGGCACATCCGTTTGGCCGATATCACCCAGATCGGCCAGAGTTTCTCTGATGCTTGAGTCACCGGGGTAGTGCCTGAGAGCCAACTCCATAAAATCCACACCGGCCATAGCCTGATCCCGCAAGAACTCCCCGAATGTTGAGTCCTCGACAATGATATGCTGTATACGCATCGGCTTCTCAACCTTGAACTCGTCCAGATGCTCGTTGTAGTAGGCTCTCACGAGGCTCTCGGGTGCGACCCAGGAAGGATCCCGCCGGTCGCGCTCCACAATCATCTTGGAGTAGGTATGCCTCAACCGAGCCTCAATGACGGCGACATAAGGCAGGGTATCCAGTTTCGATTTCCAGGCTGATTGAAGGATGATATATCGCTCCGCGAGCCTGCTGATCATCTGCTTTTTCATCTCGAGGGTCGTGTTGGACACCTGATTTTCCCGCCGGTACTTCTCTTCGAGCGTTCTCAACTCATTGAAATCGATCGTGTCGGCACCGTTGACGATTGCCGCCCACACCTGTTTGTTCACCAGATACACGTTGGTGTCCAGTACCTCCTCGTTGTAGACGATATCCTGCGGTTCGGCCCGGAGGGAGTCCATCACTTCTCGTCCGCGGGTGTTTGCCTTGATCGTCAACAGCGTTTGTTCGGAGGCTTCGTACTGATCCGGCCCGAACGGCGGGAGACCTTCGTCAACGTGTTCGGCGACGAGTATTATGTGCCAGCCATCTCTGTCGGTGTATTGCGCAATCTCGCCCGCATGGAGGGAAAAGGCGACCGAATCAAACGGCGGGAAGTAGATGCCTTTCTTCGTCCAACCGACAAAGCCGCCATGCTGACCGGTATACGTGTCGTGGGAGTAGTCGCGGGCCACTTCGTCGAAGGGGATACCGATATCGATCAGGTTGCGCAGCCGCAGGGCGTAATCCTCCAGCGCCGCATCGAACTCCTCGGACGATAGCGACCAGTAGTAGGCTGAGTCAGGACCGTGTTTCAGGTTCACCGACGAAACCAGGATATGGTGAAGCAGCACCTGTTCATCCCCCGAAAACAGGTCGGGGCGGCTGAGATAGAAGTCGTGTATCTCCGCAGAGTCCGCTGTCACCCGGCCATAGATTATCTCGTCCAGGAACGTCTGCAAGAGGGCTTTCTGATATCTCAGCCGGTACATGCGGTGATTCTGGTAGTAGTCGCCGAGTCTGACATCGCGGGCGGCAAGACCGGCCAACGAATCACACAACATGCTGTCCAGGAACAGCTTGACATCGTGCGCCGAGAGCACGCCCCCGTTTGGGAGAGTATTGCCGGTGTAGACGGAATCGTACAGTTCCGCCATCGTCACATCATAGAACGTGTCCACTCTGGCAACGACATGGGTATGATCACCAGCGTCACCCTTGTAGATCACGGGCGAACCACAGGCCACCCACAGCAGCGTGGAAAACAAGGCAGCAAAACAGAGTTTCTTGATATTTGTCATTCCTGCTCCAATCAGGTCAACTCGAAACTGCAAAATTATACTATCGCGGTGGAAAAACAAGCCAAAAAGTCCGGCCGCGTCGGACTTCAGTATCTGCCGGCTTCGGCCAGGGTCGCTTCTGCAACCGGCGCTTTCGGCCTATCGGGACGGAAGAGTGCGAACTCAACAAGGAAAGTGGTGCCCTCACCAACCTGGGAGTCGACGTTGATATTCAGTTTAAGAGCCGTGCATATGCGGTGGACGATCGCCAGACCCAGCCCGGTCCCCTGTTTCTTTGTGGAAAAGAACGGCTGGTAAATCTTCTTGAGGTTCTCCGGCGGAACACCGGGTCCGTTGTCCTGGACGTACAGCTCGATGGTATCGCTGCCGGGATTGGCGACCAGCCGAAAGGTCAGTTCGTTGTCATCCTTTTCGAACGCCTCGCAGGCATTGACGGCAAGGTTCAACAGGAGTTGTTTGAGGAGGTCCTCGTCACCGACGGCATAGATGATATTCTCACTCGTTTCAAACCGAATCCGGGTGTTGTCGCGAAACGACGGATGATGATGAAGAATCCGGATCACATCGTTCACCAGGTGGCAAAGCTCGATTTTGTTGTAGGCCGGGCGGCCGATCCTGGCGTATTGCAGGAACTCGCTGAGGATCTTTGACAGCCGGTGGGACTCCTTTACGATGAGACGCATCAACTGCGCGTTTTCGCCATCGAGTTGCAGTTCGTTTTTGAGGACCTCAACCGATCCCGAGATAGCCGCCAGCGGGTTCCTTATCTCGTGGGCGATGGAGGCGGACAATTCCCCGACGGCGGCCAGACGGTCGGCCGCCCGCACCTTGGCCTCCAGTCGTTTGGCCACGGTCAGGTCGGAGAAAATGGCAATCAGGCCACGGGTGGCTCCCTCTTCATCCGTGAGCGGCGAGGTCGAGAGTCCGAGGGGGATATTGTTCCCATGACCGTCCGTGATGTCAAGCTCGTCGCGGGGGAGCTGAGCGCTGCGTGCTATGCCGTTCATGAGCGCCGAGGCCAGGTTCGGCATCCGCTCGGCAAGGACCTCGCTGCACAGCATGCCTTTGACTTGTTCCTCGCGGTAACCCAGTATTCTCTCCGCTGCCGGATTGAAGAATATGATCCGCCCGCGAGCATCGATCGTGAGCAAGCCTGAATTCAAATGCCGCAGGATATCGTCGGTTTCCAGTTTGGCCCGCTTCAGTTCACGCGAGGTGTCGGCCAGTTGGCGGTCGCGGTCCTTCAGACGTTCCGCCAGGTAACCTGATATGAAAGCCACCAGGTAGAAAATCAGGATATAAAGAAAGATGGAATAGAAGACGCTGTCCTCTGTCGAAAGGATGGACCTGAAGGCATCGGGAGACAGCACGGCGCCGCTTTTCTCGGACAACCCCAGCCAGATCACAAAGGTGTAAGCCATTGAAACCAGCGAGGCCACCATCAGGGTTCCGATCAACCGGTAGACCAGAGCCGCGGCCACGATCGTCAGCAGGTACAGTGCCGTGAACTGTGAGTTAACGTTGCCGGTGCCGTAGACGACTGCTGACTCGACCACTATCTCAAGGGCAAAATGCGCAGCCAAAATGACCGAGGCGACGGAACTCAATCTGAACCGCCCGCCTGCTGCCAGCAGGACGGCAAAACCGAGCGTGAAAGACGAGTACAGAACGAAGGGCAGCTGAAGGTAGCCGGGGTATCCGATCTGGAATACAACCATCGCGAACAGGATTACGAAGGCTGCCAGCCGGAGCGGCAGAAACCATCCGAGTCCCGTCATTTGTTTCTTGTCATTCATGGTCGACAATGCAAACGGCGCCGCAGGGGCGCCGTTCGTATCCGCTTAGGGTCATAGGAGCTGTTTCTTCGCCATCGGCACGGCTAAAACTTGCCGATAATGTCGAACATCGGTAGATACATAGCGATCATGATACCGCCGATCACGACACCCATAACGACAATGACGATCGGTTCGATAATCGAGGTCAGGGCCGACACCGCCTCGTCTACTTCCTCATCGTAGAAATCTGCAATTTTATTCAGCATGTCGTCTAGGCCGCCGGTCTTCTCGCCGACCGAAATCATCTGCGTCACCATCGGCGGAAAAACTCCCGACTCCTTCAGCGGGCCGGTAATAGTCTCACCTTCGGCGATTGCCAGCACCGACCTGTTGATGGCATTGGCGATGACCAGATTGCCCGCCGTTTTGGCGGTGATTTTCAGGGATTCAATGATCGAGACGCCGGACGCCAGAAGAGTACTGAGAGTCCGGGTGAATCGGGCTACAGCCGACTTGCGCACCAGGTTTCCAAAGACAGGCGTGGCCAGCAGCGTCTTGTCAAAGATCAGGGCTCCACCGGGTGTCTTCTTCCAGTAGAGAAAGGCGCCGAACAGCGCCAGGCCGCCGAAAAACATGTAGACGATGTTGGCCTGCAGGAAGTTTGAGATATTAAGCACAACCAGGGTCGGCGCCGGCAGATCCGCGCCAAGCCCGCTGAACATCTTGGCGAACACGGGGACGATAAAGGCAAGCATACCAATGGTGACGGCTACGGCGACGAAGGCGATCACGGAAGGATAAATCATGGCTCCCTTGACCTTGCGGATCAGTTGGTCGGCCTTCTCCCGATAGACGGCCAGTCGCACCAGGATGGCGTCGAGAGCCCCGCCCATCTCGCCGGCCTCGACCATGTTAGTGTAGAGGTAGTCGAAGATCTTGGGGTGTCGGCTCAGAGCCTCGCTGAGTGTGGCTCCACCCTGGACGCCCTCCTTTACCTCATTGACGATTTTGGCCAGTTCCCGGTTCTCGACCTGGTTGGCCAGAATATCGAGACATTGCACCATGGGCAAGCCGGCTCCGATCATGGTGGCGAACTGGCGTGTGAAACGCGAGACATCAACCTTCTTTATGCCGGTTCCGAACTTCAGTTGTATCTCCGGAGCTTTCTTGGAGATCGACGACACCAGGATTCGGTTTTGCCGCAGCACTCGCTCCAGATCGGCTTTGCTCTGTGCCTTGAGTTCCCCCTGAACCGCCGCCCCTGCCAGTGTCTTTCCTTTGTATACAAAAACCGGCATTAGTTCTTCCTTTCATTGCCGTGACGTCATGAAAACGTCGACGATTTCTCCTTGGAGAGCATCTCACCCAGCTCCTGCGAATTGCTGCTGTGGTTCATCGCGTCGTTTATGGTGATTTTGCCCGTCAGGTACAACTCCGCGAGGGATTGGTTCATGGTTTTCATACCGTACTTCTGGCCGGACTGGATCATAGAGTACATCTGGTGCACCTTGTCATCCCTTATGAGGGCGCGGATGGCGGGCGTACATACCATGATCTCCAGTGCCACCGCCCGGCCGCCGCCAATTTTCGGGATGAGCGTCTGGGATATGATGGCCTGCAGTGAAAACGACAGGGAAACGCGAATCTGCTCCTGTTGATTGGAGGGAAAGGCATCGACGATGCGATTGATCGACTCCGCAGACGAGTTGGTGTGCAGGGTGGCAAAGGCCAGATGACCTGTCTCGGCAATAGCCAACGCCGATTCAATTGTCTCCAGGTCTCGCATCTCGCCGATCAGGACCACGTCCGGGTCCTCACGCAGGGCGTACTTCAGGGCCACCGCAAACGAATTCGTGTCGGAATACACTTCCCGCTGGTTGACAAGCGCCGTTTGGTGTCGGTGCAGGTACTCTATGGGATCCTCTACGGTGATTATGTGTACCGGCCGTTCCTTGTTGATCTTATCCAGCACGGCGGCCAGTGTGGTCGACTTGCCGGAACCGGTCGGACCGGTGACCAGAACCAGGCCGCGCGGCAGTCTGGCGAACTCCGCAACCACCTGCGGCAGGCCCAACTGCTCGAAGGTCATGATCTCGTAGGGAATCTGACGCAGCACCACGGCTACGTTGCCTCGCTGCATGAATATGTTGCAGCGGAAACGGCTCATCTGCTCGATGCCGAAGGAGAAGTCCAGTTCGGAGTTTTGCTCGAACTTGAGTTTCTGTTTTTCATTCAACATGGAGTAGGCAAGTTTCTTGGTGTCCTCACCTGTGAGGAGGTCGTGGTTGGTGCGTTGCAGCTTGCCGTCCACCCGCACAACCGGCGGCGACCCAACTGTCAGATGGAGGTCCGAAGCTCCGACCTTTACCATCTCCTCCAAAAGCTCGAGCAAAGAGACCATCATTCACTCCCGACTATGATTTCCAAGCCGATAGAAGCAAGGTACCTTGTAGTTATATCGGATGCCAAGGCCGATTCTTAACCTGAATCTCAGCCGGCCATAGCGCCAAGGCGTTGCCGGACAATGGATTTACAGGGGCGTTATTCGGAGGATGAGGTCACTGCCAGAACTTCGTCGATACTCACCAGGCCGGCTTTCATTTTTTCGACAGCGCACATGCGCAGGTTGTACATTCCTTCCGCCTGGACAACCTCGCGGATCTCAACATCGGACGCCTGTTTGAGGATGAGTCGCTCGATTGCCGGCGAGATGGGCATGACCTCGAAGATACCGGTACGACCTCCGAGTCCGCTATCGTTGCATTCGGAGCAACCGACACTCTTGAAGGCGCGGACATTCTTGAGAAGCTCCTTGGGAACACCCAGGCTCTCCACCTGCTCCCTGGTGAGGTTTGTCTCTTCCTTGCAGTTCTGGCATATCTTGCGCATCATACGCTGAGCCATAATGAGCTTGGTGGCCGAAGCCACCAGGTAGTACGGCAGGCCCATGTCCATGAGTCGCGTGATCGACCCCGGGGCGTCGTTGGTATGCAGGGTGGAGAATACCAGGTGTCCCGTCAGCGCCGCCCGGATGGCGATCTCGGCCGTCTCGGCGTCACGAATCTCACCGACCATGATCACGTCCGGGTCCTGCCGCAGAAAGGAGCGCAGCGCCGCCGCGAACGTCAGACCGATACCCGATTTCACCGCCACCTGATTGATACCGTCGAAATTGAACTCAACGGGATCTTCAGCGGTCATGATGTTGACACCGACGGTGTTGATTTGCTTGAGCGCCGAGTACAGGGTGGTCGTCTTGCCCGAGCCGGTGGGGCCCGTAACCAGGATGATGCCAAAAGGGAGATGGATGGCTTTTTCGAATTTCTTCAGGTCGCCCTCCCGGAAGCCCAGTTTGGTCATATCGACCTGGAGGGCCTTGGGATCGAGAATTCGCATCACCACTTTTTCACCGAACATGGTCGGCAGCACCGATACGCGCAGGTCGACCGTTCGACCGGCTATCTTCAGTTTGATGCGGCCGTCCTGTGGCAACCGCCTCTCGGAGATATCCAGCTCGGCCATGATCTTCACGCGTGAGACAATCGCCGCCCGATACTTGAAGGGCAACGGCGCCATCTCGCGCAGGTCGCCGTCGATACGGTAGCGGACGCGGATTCGCTGCTCGTACATCTCAAGATGGATATCCGAGGCGCTCATCCTGATGGCGTCGCTGAGAATGGAGTCGACCAGCTTGACCAGCGGCTTGTCCTGGATGGCCGAGAGCAGGTCGCTTTCGCTGGGGCCTTCTTCGTCGGCGGAGACCACCTCGAGATCGGGATCGTCTTCAAGTCCCTTGACGATTTCGGACAAACCGCCTTCGTCGGTGTAGTAGGTGTCAATCGCCTTCTCGATCGCCCTCTCGGGAGAGATCACGGGCTGAACCGTGCAGCCGGTGATGAACTTGACCGCATCCAGAATATAGATGTTGTTGGGATCGCTAATGGCCACCAGCAACATCCGGTTGAGTTTGGAGATGGCGATGACTTTGAACTTGCGGGCAATGTCCAGGGGAATCAGCTTGACGACTTCCGGGTTCAGCTCGATATCGCTGAGCCGCAGGGCGCCGATTTTCAGATGTTTGCCGACGAACTTGGCAATCTCATCCTCAGATTCCACGGCGCCGATGCGCACCAGCGCCGTCTCATACTTCTCGTGGTTCTCTTGCGAGTGGGTTAGCGCCTCGTCGGCCTGTTCCGTTGTGATGATGCCGGCCTTGACCAGCATTTCCCCTAATTCTACAGACATTACTAAGTCAACCCAAGTTGCCTACCGTATGCCAGTAAAGGGCGATCGAACTCATTTCAATCGCCTTGCTGTTTGTTTCAATCCTGGAAGATATCGTCCAGCTTGTCCTGGGCCATGTCGGCGAAATCGCTGGATATGCCCGCCTCCGGTTTGGAGCGCGAGCCACCCTTGACCTGCAGGAATATCTTGGCCAGTTCCACCGACGTCTCCCGCGCGTAGAGGCGAACCATTCCGATCGTCGTGCGCTCGTCAAAAATGACCACCAGGATGGAGCGCTCGCCCACCAGCGACATATGGATGTGGTCTTTCTTGCCCTGGTGAAACAACACCGAGAACTCCGGTTCCCCCACGAGGCGGGCAATCTCTTTCGTGGACGCAAAGGAACCCGCCAGCAACGCCGCCAGGGCAGTGGTATCCAGGGATTGTGTGAAACCCTGGCGGGTGATAAGATGCCCGTCTTTATCAACCAGCAACGCGCATTTGGCTTCGGCCCCCTTCAGCATTTTCGACATGAGGGATTCGATCTGCTTGATCTCTTCCTCATAAATTATCAACGAATCATTGGTCATCTCATCCTCCTGACTTCCTATCTGATGCCAAACAGACGCTTGAAAAAGCCCCGTTTCCTGGTGCTGCCACGGTGCCGCAGCGGCGGCGCCATAGTTGGCGTTGACATACCGGAAGGGGTGGCCTCCTGGCCGTCATCCTCGGGTTTGACTACGTTTTTACCCAGAGCAGCTTCTTCCGACTCGCTCTTGCGGGTGGGTGCAAAACTGCTGGTAGAGATTTTTTTCGAAGCGGAGTCGACCTGCCGCTCGCCCGGGTAGGGGCGATAGCCATCCGCCTGTCTTTCAGGCATAACCGGTGGTGGCGAGGCCGTGCCGGACTCATCCTTGTCGCCGGTCACCTCCGCGGGTGGCTGGGGCTCAGGGCTCGGTGACGCGGCAGCCGCCGGCGACACGGCCCCGGTCGGTGCGGCAGCAACGGGCGCGACCGGCCCCGAGGAGACGCCCACGGCTTCCTTCGGAGACGCGACCGGCTGCGTGCCGGGGGCACTGGTTCGTTTGGCCCTGTCAAGCACCAGCTTGATAATGAGCTTAAGAGTGCCGAAGACACCGTTGCCGACGGTCGCCGAGGCCTCGAAGGTCGGCCAGCCTCGTTCGTTCAACCGGGCGTTCAATTCCTGGACCGGCATTACGCCGGGGAGGTCGCGCTTGTTGTACTGGATGACAACAGGAAGGTCGGCAATGTCATAACCGTATTCCTGCAGGTTTTCCTCAAGGTTCACAAGCGACTCGATGTTCTCATCCAATTTGTCCGGCTGACTGTCGGCGACAAATACAACCCCGTCGACACCGCGCAGGACCAACTTGCGAGTGGCATTGTAGTAGACCTGACCGGGCACGGTGTACAACTGGAACTTGGCCGCAAAGCCGTTGATGGAGCCGATGTTTATCGGCAGAAAGTCAAAGTAGAGGGTGCGGTCGGCTTCCGTCGCCAGAGATATCAGTTCTCCGCGGGTGTTGCCGGGGACCTTGGAATGCACGTACTGGAGATTCGTTGTCTTTCCCGAAAGCCCCGGACCGTAGTAGACGATCTTGCAGCAGACTTCCCGCGATGAGTAGTTTATTGACACCATACGCTATAATTCCACGATTTCCGAGGCGACGTCTATCCGGCCAACCGGAGTTTTCCCACAGCATTCTTGATTTCCAGACGAATAAGACCGATGTTCACGGCCTTCTCGGTGGTTACGACGAGGATGCCCGGGCCGGCCTCGGCGAAGAACAGCTTGGCGTTCTCAGCCTCTATAGTCACCTGATGGAGCGGATGCGTATTCAGGCGGTCAAGCGACTTCTGAATGTTGGTGGTTATCGACGCCGCCAGCGCCCCCACCGTGTCACCGTCAAGATCGGCCCCCAGATCGGCGGCAATAACAATACCGTCGTTGCCGACAACCATCGAGCCGGTTATGCCCGAGGTCTTATTCAGATCACAGAGTACATCATACATAGGTTTTCTCCGCTTTTTCGACCAAACTGTCGCCGTAGCGTTCAGCAACGTATTTTCTCACTATCTCCAGGCCCTGCCTGATTCTGATCTTCACGAAGTCATCCATCTGCGGGTCGGCAACGACGAGGAGACAGAAGGTCTTATCGTACGTTACGACCACCCGCCGGTCGGTCAACGCCAGCGTGACCGTTTCCGGTTCACCCCATCCGGCGCGATGGAGCAGCCCCCGGTTGGCTTCGCGCACCAGAAGGGCATACGGCGCCCAGTCTTCGGCCACCGTGACACCGCGCTGGAAGTGACCCAGCAGCAACCCCTCGAAATCCACCACCGCGGCCAGGTGCACCGAAGCGTCTTCGGCGATATATCGTGTGGCGCGCTCAAACCCGTTACCACCGGTGACAGTGGTCTCTGGAAGGGTTTCCACCTGGAGCTCCGTGTCGGCGGCTGTCGCTCTGGACGTCGGGGAATCCGTTCGACTCACGCCTCTCTTCGTGGAGACGGCTATGGCGGTCCCTCCCGTCTGACCCGATTCGGCGATCTCCATCGGTGGAAGCGCCGCACGGTATACGCGCGGGGCGGAGACAAGCTGTATCGCGACCGGCCTCAGCACAAAGGGTGTGGCGACAATCTGCAAAAGGACTGTCGGCAGATAACCCGACATACCCAGCGACAGCGACACGCCAAGATCCATCGAATACATGGCGGAAATCGTGAAACCGAAAAGCGCCCCGGCGGCCATGCGGTAGATCAGGCACAGCCCGGCTGCCTGAACCAGTTGCAGAAGCGTGGCCGTGCGACTGAAAAGAAAACAGACGACGCCATAGAAAATCGCTTCGTACAGGACGTTGATGAGCGAGGTTCGAGCCAGATCAAGACCGAACCGCTCGGGAAATACTACCATCGGAACCACCACCAGAAGCATTGAGAACAGTATGATCTGGCGCGATGTGCGTGCTGTGATTTCCATCCTTCAGCCCTCAGTTCCCTGTTGAAGATGTTTGCTGAGCAAGCCTTCCAGTTTCATTCTCAAGGCTCCCAGGTTGGTCGAGGTGTTGGCGACAAAGAGGAACATTCCTTCTGTTCCCCTGACCACGTAGAAAGTAAGGTCCCCGGTTTCAATCAGGATTGTGTGAACCCCACCAAAACAACTCCGAACCAACTCCCTGTTAAGCATCTCACCGATATCGCCCACGATCGCGCCGCAGGCGTTGGCATCCATCTGCATCGTCCACTGTGACTCGACCACGAGCCCTTCGCAATTGACGAACAGGGCTCCGTCGATTCCCCGGATGGTGATGCTCTGCTCGAGTATCTGGAAGACACTTGGGGCAGCCGGTGGAATCACGCTTTCGACCTGCTGATCCGGTCCGACCGGCTCCATGGCGCCGGGTTTCTCAGCGACGGTGACTTCCCCCATGACCTGTGCCTGTTGCAGCGGGAGTTGTCGAGCGATATCCAGGAGCTTTGTGATCTGGCTGTTGCCGGGATCGCCGGCGTGCAGTCTCTTCAGCAGCCTGATCGCGGGGGAGAATTCTCCCTTGTAGATATGAATTTCGGCCAGGAGAAGTTCCGTTGCCCGCGTCCAGCCGTCAATCTCGGCCGCCTTGCCGGCCTCAGCCTCGGCCCAGTCATAGAGACCGCGGTCGAGATTGATCTTGGCCATAACGACATGCGCGGAGCCGTATGTCGGATTGATTTTAAGTCCGTTCTGGCAGATGCGAAACGCCTTCTCAAGGTCCCCCTTCTTTCGATAAGCCTCAGCCAGGGCGGCAAAAATCTGCGAATTGGGATCACCATCCAGGATTTTCTGGCACTTCGTGATCCGTTCGTCAATCTCAGCAGGCATCGATCACCAGTGTTTCTATAGTCTGGGGCTCACCAACTCGTTGATCTTCACCGAAAAACCAGCTAACGCATGAGCATAGGAGCCTCATCCAGCCGAATCAACCAAAACAATTCCTTCAGCCGAGAGTCCGTTTGGCCTCATAGACACCGTAAAGGAACAGCCCCGCCATCAGGATCAGCAGTGTGGGCACAACAAACGAAGGCAGGCTCACGATCTCAAGGGCATTCAACAAAGTGGCCAGTTGCGCCAGCGTCAGCACGGCGAAACCTCCCAGGAAAAGCTGCCAGGACTTGCTCAACATTCCCCCGCGAATCAGCTCCACTACCTTCAGGGAACCGGCCATGCAGACCACCGCTGCAATCAGAATCAGGAAGTTCATGAGTGTAGGCGGGCTTGTGATGACCGCGAAATTGGCAGCCTGCGCCGACCCGGCCCCGACAAGAACCAGCAATGCCGGAAGTAATACAATCTTTCTCATATCATCGACCTCTTGTTATCTCCTTATCGATTTGACTACTCTGTCGGCGCGCTTCAGCGTTCGATAGAAATTATCATCGACACCAAACCGCTGAACCAACTCGCGCCTGACCGCCAAAGGTTCCGATATCTCTTTTTTCACGCCGGTCACGGCCCGTCCAAACACCTTCAACCCCAGCAGGCGGAATACGAACTCCAGTTGCTCGCTGAGCATCTCCTCCAGGGCGCGCATCAAATGATGGTATCTTGAAGCCGTCGGCAACGCCCGAACCGCAACCAGGAACTTGTCGAGTGATGGCGCCAACTCGGACGAAGGTTCCAGGCCGGGGAAATAGGTGAGCAGGCCGCTTCGATACTGCGCCGCGAAAGCGCCAAAGCGGGAATTACCGTCACCCAGATAGGAATCCACCAGACTCCTGATTCGAAAGAAGCATCGATTGTAGAGATGAAAAACGATGGACAGGACGATCTCTTCTTCGTCTTCTCGTTCCACTTCCTCCATATCACGGGTGCCCGTCGTTTCGACCAACTTGGTCGTTATCAGCTTGTAGATGGCGCGACAGGTGACAAACTCCCCCATGGGGGACAGGCTTATCAGTTCCGGGAGAGTGCGCTCGCCGTTGACCAGTGACAGCACCCGGTATTCATCCAGCGACATCGTGATCTCCTGGCGGTTGATTTTCGGCGACGGCGACATCGCCATCAGAACGTCGTCAGGCGGCAGCACCTTCTGAATCTCCATCCATTCGTCGATGCGACGGGTCCCCTCCATGATCACATTCATGGTGTTCAGTTCAATCTGAAAGGGCGCGTTCCTGGGCGCCTCTCCTTCGCGGAAGAGGAAGTCTCCTTCGCGCCAGGAGAAAAGATTGTACACGATCTCCTCTATCTGGAGCTTGAGGCAGGCGGCGATTTCTTCCTTGTCGAACAGATTCAGGTCGATCAGAGTAGTCCCCAACTGACGCCCGGTCTGTTTGTGCATGGCAATCGCTCGCTCCAGGTCCGCCTTGGAAAGGTGGCCGCGTCGCAGAAGCGTGGCGCCAAGCAGATCCTCGCTGCTGTTAACCGACGACGCGAAGATGATGTTGCCTTCTTTGAAGGCGACTTCCTTCTGACGCGTGCTGGTTTTCAATTCGAGAATGCCCGTCTTCTTCCCCGTTGCCAAAAGCTGCAGGATATCGGGAAAGGAGACTGTCTGTAAATTACCGGATAGACTCACTTCCTGTTACCTCAGAACGAGTTAGGGCTCACTTCTCCCACACTACTGGTATATCCCTATGTATCGGGGAAAAGGACTGGAACTTAAGGCGAAAATCAAGGCAGCGGCGTCACGGCAACCCGTCGGGACGGGTCGTCGTACAGCGTTACGAGGGCTGCGCCGACCCGGTTGAGGTCGATCACGAAATCGGGTCGGGCGCTATCGTCCGGAGAGACTGTCGTTCCATGGTCTTCAGGTTGCGGGCACTGTTCAATTTTTGAACAAATGATTGCCGAACATCCGGCCTCGGCCAGCTCGGCAAAGTCAGACCGGCAGGGCCGAAAGGGACGATCAACCACCAGCACCGTCTGCCGCCGGGTGGTCGATCGGTGAAGCAGCCCGGCCGCAGGCTCGCCGGTCCATAGAACTGTCACCGGCCCGACATCGGCGCGCAGGCAACCTGCACCGGCGTGATAGCCGCCGCTTTCGATCAGCGGATTGTCGTCTGATGGAGCGAAGCCGACAATGTCCACGCTGTCGGTCAGGATTCCATGGAAGTTGTTTACATCCCTGAAGCTGTTTCTGAAACCGGCCGCCACGTGAACGCGGACAGCGCCGTAGTCTCTGGCCAACCGCAGCAGGTCATCGATAGCAGAGTACTCGGCCCACTGGACAATGAAGGCGCCGATCCGGTCAACACCTATCTTTCTCAGGGCGGGGGCGAGAATCCTCTCATCGACGGGGTACTGCCTGCCCGTGAGAGCCGTGATCAGAAGGTCTCCCTCTCGAGCTTCCGGGCGTGAGATGATCGATACCAGTCCCCCGGGAACGGTAAACACGTGGACCTGTGTCCTGTCACGTTCGTTCCCGCCGAGCAGCAAATGAGTCAGCAGGAGGGCGTTCACCGCTACGAGAACCAGCAGTACCAATGTCCTCCGCAGGAACTTCGTTGTCAACGCAAAGATCAGCAACACCAGAAACACGTAGGCCGCAATGATAGCCGTCACATGCAGATTGCCGGTTTGGAATACGGGGATGCCTTCGCCACCGAATTGTTCCAGGACGAAAAGGACTGCTTTGAGCAGGTAGTCGAGCAGCGACCCGACAAAGGCTCCCGCCACCGGCAAGACTAGGTCCGCCAGCAGTAGAACCAGTGAGCCGACCACGGCCACCGACACCAGAGGCACAATAACAAGGTTTGCCAGGAGAGAAATGACGGGAATGCGCTGGAAATACAATGCTATCAGCGGCGCGGAACAGACCTGGGCCACTGTCGTGACAATAAGCGGAAATATCAGCCAGCGGTACCATGTTCGACGGCGATGGGCTGCGAAAAAACGGCCCACTCGGGGGACGGCCAGGATCAACCCCCAGGCGGTCGCAAACGACAGTTGAAAGCCCACGTCATACAACTGGGCCGGGTTCCACAGGAGAATGATCAACGCCGTCAGGCCGATTATCTGGTTGAGATCATACCGCCTCCCCACCAGCCCGGCCCCGATCACCAGGACAGCCATGATGGACGCTCTGACCACCGATGGTTCCCCGTACGACAGAAGAGCAAAGAGGAAGACGACGGCGAACAGGATTGCCGCCCGGTACCGGCGCGAGAGCGAAAACGGCCTCAGGATAACAATCACAAACAGGATTACCAACGCCACATTCGAGCCCGAGACAGCCAGCAGGTGAAGTGTCCCGGAATCACGGAACCACTGGTAGACGTCAGGCGGGATATGACGAATCTCCCCGATCAGGAAACCGCTGGCCAGAGCAGCCGCCACGGGTGAGACGTTGCGCCGGAAACTCGCCGTCATGGCTGACCGCAGTCGGTCCACAAACCCATGCAGCGCCGAGCGACCGCTCGTATCCAGGCGAACGCTGTTCAATGTCGGCAGGTAGACGATTCCAAAGACGCCCTTGAGATTCAGGTAACGTCGGTAATCGAAGCCGCTCGGCCAGCGGTTGCCTTTGATCGAGTAGACTCGTCCCTTGAATTCCAATCGGTCTCCCCGCTGCAGCGCGGTGCTGGAGTCGGAGACCTTCAGCAGAAGGGAGCCTTGAGCGGACCGGGTGACGTCTGAGCTGAGCGAGTCCAACTGTACCTTGATCTCGGTCCCTGACCGGGTCAGCTCGGGCCAGTCGGACACCCGCCCGTAGATTTGATACACATGCCCATCGTCCAGAAGGTTCTCAAGATGGCTGGGGCCCATATCATAGTGCTCTATGGCGTAGTGAAAACCCGAGATGGAACCAAAAGACAGACCCAGCATCAGGGCCGCCGCCCCGCAATGGCGCTGCAACGCCGCAAAACCGGCAAGACAGGACACAAAGGCCAGCAGCAGGAAGTACTCGGACGGCAGGCGGGAACAATCAGCTATGGCTATCCCCGGCACTACAAATGCCAGAAGAAAGACACTTGGATACTTGCGGGTCATCTATCCCTTAGCGTTTCTTTCTACTCCCAAGTAACCTGAATATCGCCGTTACCTCCCGCACGCGGAAGACCAGGCACAGCAGCAGGTAAAGCAGCACCGCGACCAGCACAGGTATTCCAAGATCGACGAGGCGATCCAGCAATACCCCCTGGCCGGAACCGATGCCATAGGGAACCAGGCGGGCGACGTAGAAGGCCAGCAACGCAGCCAGCGCCATACGTACGAAACTCAATCCCAGCCGTCCATACTCAACGCGCACCTGCTTGGAGTGCAGGTAGTAGGCCAGCAGTGAGAAGTTCACCAGGCCGGCTATTGAAGTCGCCGCGGCCAGACCTGCAAAATCCAGAACGACAATCAACGGATAGTACAGGGCTAAGTTGACCAGGACCGAGAACATCGAAATCTTCATCGGCAGCCTGGAATCGCCAAAAGCGTAAAAGAACGGCACCGTCACACGCACCCCCGCAAAGCCGATCAGTCCGTATGAATAGTGCAACAGGGCCAGGCTCGTGTTGGCGGCGTTGGCGTCCGAAAAGGCGCCCCAGTGGTAGATCAGATCAACGATCTCCCGGCCAAACAGGGCCAGACAAACCGCCGATGGTACGACTACGAGCATGTTCAGACCGATCGCCTCGGAAAAGGCGCGGCTCAACCCTTTCATATCGTTATGGCTGGCCATCTCGGACACGCGCGGCAGCGTCACTGTCCCCAGGGCAACCGCAAACACGCCCAGCGGGAAATGCATCAGGCGGTATGAGTAGTTCAGATACGAGATGGAGCCTTCAATCAGAAACGACGCCAGCAGCGTGTTAACCAGGATGTTTATTCGTCCCGCCGACAGCCCCGCAATCATCGGCGTTATCAACCTGACCACTCTCTTGAGTCCCTCGTCGAGAAAGTCCAGCCGCGGGCGAAAACGGTAGCCTGTCCGCCACAGGGCCGGAAGCTGTATCGAAAGCTGGCCCGCGCCGCCGATTACGACGCCGACGGCCAGCGTGTAGGCCGGCTGCTGGAAATGCTCGTACAGGATGACCACCGTCAGGACGACCCCTAAGTTGAACATGGCCGGTGACAGGGCGGGAACGCCAAAACGGCCGAAAGAGTTCAGCATGCCCATTACCAGTGATGAGAGCGAGATCAGCAGCAGATAGACGAACATTATCCGGGTGAGGTCCACCGTAAGTTCGAACTTCTCGGGAGACTCGGTGAATCCGTTGGCCGAAATGAAAATGATCGCGGGCGCGGCCACGATACCGAGAATGACAATAAGCCCCACCAGCAGGAGGATGAACGTAACGACAACGTTGGCGAGCCGGAAGGCATCCTCATCGGAAGCCCGAACCAGCTTGTCCTTGAAGACCGGTACGAAGGCGGATGACAGCGCTCCCTCTGCAAACATGTCGCGCAACAGGTTGGGAACTCGAAAGGCCGTCACGAAAGCGTCAGTGGCCATGCCGGCCCCGAAAAAGTAGGCCATGACCTGTTCTCTGAGCAGGCCCAGAACCCGTGAGAACGCCGTCGCCCCGGAGACCGTTCCCGCCGAGGCCATAAACGAGCTTTTCTTGACACGACTTATTGACAAACCCGAACCGTCGATATATACTTACAGCCTATGTTGCATAAATGATACTGAAAGGGTTTTTGATTGCCAAACCATAAATCGTGCGAAAAACGTGTCCGGACGTCACAGCAACAACGGCTGAGGAACCGGGCCACGCGCTCGGAACTCCGGGCAGCCATTAAAGAACTGCGCGCCATGACGAGCAAAGAGGAAGCCGCCCCGAAGTACCGGCAGGTAGTCTCCCTGATGGACTGCGCGGCGTCGAGTCATCTGATACACAAGAAAAACGCCGATCGTAACAAATCCCGCCTGGCCCGGTTCGTCCAGAAACTGAATTGATCAGCGCAGTTTCCCGCACAGAAGGCTTTCGCCCCGCCGGGTTATTCCCCGCGGGGTTTTCGCGTTATGGTGGCAGATTGCAATTCGGTCCTTACAGGCAGGGTTTTGACACACGGACCTATAGAAAACGCAGTGATCTCTACAGATTCATGTGTCAGAACCACAGGGATTCTTACCTACAGGACTCTTGTGTCTCTTGTTCGGGGGTTTCGCGGTGGCGGGCTAACGATTCAGCAGATAGATGCGGCCCTCGTAGAAAGACGTCTTGAGCGCCTGCTCGCGGAACATCACCAGTTCCTTCAGGAAAGCCTCTTTCTCAGCGATAGAGATGCGGGATGTCAACACCGACATTGGAAAGTCGATCTCCAGAATCCGGAAGCTCGACACGACCCTGACAATACCCGCCGGGAAAAGCCGGTCGGCCAGAGCAGCGGTCTTCAGGTCGTCGATATTGAACGACGGAAGCGAAAGAGTGGCCGTGAATGACACTTTCCTGGTAACGGTGTCGCTGTTGCCGGGGAGTTTCACCACCGGTAAGTAACGCCCGGTTCTGAGAATCGACCGGAACAGGTATTCCAGCGGAAGGGGACACCCGGTTTGGCTGGAGTGTCTCAGTTGGACATCAACTGGAGGGCGGTCGCCAAATTTCAGGTTGACATTCAGATACCCGGTTGGCCCTTCCACCCGGCCGGGACGCCGACCGACAGCAATCTGCCTGGGATAGCGGGCGGCCAGCCCGAGCAGGTCATCGTAATCGAAACTGGTGAGCCCGATTGCCTGAGAGATGAACCGCAGACCGGCCTCGGGGCAAATCTGAACAGGAATATGTTTCAGTCCGGCTTCGACCAGCGCTTGAAAAGCAGCAGTCTCCTCCAGCAGCAGGTAGCTGTCATCTTCCAGGTGAGTCGTCAGGAAAGGATGGCGAAGTAGCGGAAGCTCGGACAGGTCAGCCGGTGCCCGGTAATCGGCTGGCTGACAGAATTCGAATGGCCGCAAACGGCACGAATCCAGAATCCTTATCTGTGAGTAGATCTCGCTGTCCATGCCGCAGGTTGAGCAAGCACCGTGCCGTCACCGGGAAGGCTCCCGCAACTTGTTGCGGTTTACGATATTATCTTTACTGCCGATGCCCGGGGCGGGCGCTGCCGCTGGTCAGGGAGCCTGGAGGTTGTCTGGATATAGTCTGGTCTTCACAAAATGTGCAAACCGAAGAACCGACCCGGCAAGATCAGAATCACTGCCGGTTCATTCAGCGAAATTACGGTCCGGGTGGGTGTTGTCAGATGAGACGGTAGCAGCGGCCCCTAACAGGTTGTTGAAAAAGCCTTTTGCCATGCTCGGAAGCCGGTGGATTTAACATAGCGTTGAGTCGGGCTCTAAAGCCCTGCCACCAACCCTCTTCCGCGCGGATCGCAGGCGCCGGTCATCAGGCCGTCGTCATCAACAAAGATCGCTTGCAGATCGCCGTACGGCTGCCTTTCCCTGACATCGTGGCCGCGGCCGAGCAAACCCTGGATGACGTTGATGTCGAAGGCATCCTGCTCCAGGTAGACTACATCGGGCAGCCACTGATGATGAAACCGCGGCTGAGCAACCGCTTCCGGCAGACTCAGACCGAAGCGGGCAAAGTTGATAATGGCCTGCGCCACCACGGTGATTATCTTGGAGCCACCCGGTGAACCGAGAACCATGAACGGTGTCTCATCCTTGAGTACCAGGGTGGGGGACATGGATGACAGCATCCGCTTTCCCGGCTCGATCTTGTTCGCCTCCCCGCCGACCAGACCGTAGACGTTGGGAAAGCCCGGTTTGATCGAGAAATCATCCATCTCGTTATTCAGCAGAAACCCCGCCCCGTCCACCGTCAGCTTGCATCCATAGGCCGTGTTCAGCGTGTAGGTGACGGCCACCATGTTTCCGTCGCCGTCACAGAGGCTGAAATGCGTTGTCTGGTGCGATTCCCCCGCCGGAAGGTGACCGGGCCGGGTCTGCTCGGAAGGTGAAGCCTGGTCCGGCCGAATGAGTTTCCGGCGCCGTGCCAGGTATTCTTCGTCAAGAAGCGACGTGCTGACGGGAACGAAATCCGGGTCACCCAGATGCTCGGAGCGGTCAGCGAAAGCAAGCCGCGCCGCTTCACAAAAGAGATGGAGGTAATCGACCGACTCCGGTGTGTACCGGGAAAACTCATACGGTTCGAGCAGCTTCAGTATCTGTCCGACGCAAACTCCCCCCGAACTCGGCGGCGGCATCGAGTAAATGTCAAGCGAGTCAAACCTGATGTGAATCGGCTCCCGCCATACGAACCGGTAGTCGGCAAGGTCAGTCCTGCTGATCAGGCCGCCGTGCCGCTGCATGCAGGCCTCGATTTTCTCAGCCACCTCTCCCTTGTAGAATCCGTCTGGACCCTGGGCGGCGATCGTCTTGAGCGTCCGGGCAAGGTCCTGCTGCTGCAGTCTCTCTCCGGGCCCTGGGCTTCTGCCCCGGGGGAAGAAGACGCCGGCGGTTTCCGGGAAGCTAAGCAGCTTCTCGCGATTCTCCTCCAGCGACGCCGCGAAGTACTGGTCAACAACAAAGCCGGTATCGGCTAGATCCACCGCCCTTTGGACCAGTGCTTTCCAGGGGAGCGAGCCATACTTGCTCCATAGCTCGTACAGTCCGGCCACGGTGCCCGGCACTGCCGTCGCGAGAGCGCCGTGGGTGGAAAGACCGGGAACGACTTCACCGCCCTCGTCCAGGTACATCTTCTCAAACGTTGCTTCAGGAGCGGTTTCTCGAAAATCCAGCGCCGAAATGACACCGCTGGAGCCATGACGGATAAGGGCAAAACCTCCCCCACCTATGTTCCCGGCTTCGGGATGGACCACGGCCAGAGCGAACCCGACGGCCACAGCGGCGTCGAAGGCATTGCCTCCCTCCCGGAAGACGGCGTCGCCGACCGCGGTGGCGATCGGAGCCGCCGTGACAACCACGGCGCGCTCGTAGTAGTGAGTCAAGACCAGGCCGGGACAGTTGCACAGCAGTGCGACAGCTGCTATTACCACTGCCGAGACAATGATGGAGCTCGGGAATCCTCTTGGGGGGCGGGCCATGACAGGCAAACGAGACCTAACGCTTCTCCACCAGGAAAATGCGGCCGTCGGGGAAGGTCATCTCCAGCGGGAGGCCTTCCCTGAGTTCCTTGGCGGTGGTTCGAAGCGGTCGGGTCTCCTCTCCTTCAAACAGATCGGTCAATTTGAATTTGGCTCCCATGAAACCGAGCGGCTTGAGGTCGGCCTTGATTATTACTTCCCTGCAACCGGCTTCCAGACCATCCGAGAGCTCACCCGGGGGAGGTGCGACAATGAACAGAAGGCCCTTTTTCTCACCCATCTGGAACGAAACGTCAACCGACGGATCGCTACAGAACAGATGCGCTGATATTTTCTCCGGCCGTAGCACCGACTCCAGATACGAGAGCTTCTGGTGATTTCCCCCGGAGGAAATGTCAAAGGCAAAGAGGTATAGGTTGCCCTTGAAACGCGACGAGCACACGCCTGATATCCTGGCGCCGCATTTGCACAGCTTCTTGACCTTGGCGTCGTCCGAAGACCGGATCGCTCCGTAGATGTAGGTAGAAAAGGAGCCTGTCTTGTGCTCGACCGTGCCTATGCGGTAATCCACGCTGGTCTTGATCCGGAAATGATTGGCCAGAACCTGGCAGTCCTTGAGGTTCTCATTGTAGCGCGGCATCAGCCCGCACAGGACCACAGAAACCCCGGACTTCACCAGGTCGACAATTGCTTCCTGATCCTTCTCGGCCATTACCTCGGTTGACGGAATGTACAGGAGCCGGTATTTTTTCATCGTCCCCCACTCCCGGTTCTCACGGATACCGTAGCCGATCTTCAGCCTCATCAAATCCCGGCAGAAACCGGAAGTCGATTCGTCCATCAACCGCTTGACATAGGGAAATAGCTTGTCTCCCGACGTGTAACGCATCCAGGAGTAGAGCCGGTTGCCGACCACGGCGACCTGCTGACGGGACTCCATTTCCTCGAGACCGACGGCGGTAATGGCAAGGTTGAATCGCTTGGCCACCTCATAGCCGTCCGAAACCGTTCCGTCGCTGTGCAGGGGGGCGCCATACCAGTGATCACGGTCGACAAACATGTACTGGTTGAGGCCCTTGAAACCGGACGAGAGGCCGGCAGCGAGGTAGAAGCGGCGGGTGTGGCTCGTGATGGGAGCATGCTCTGCCTCACGCTCGGGATCAGCCGCAGCGGAGCCGGAGAAAAACGACGACGCAAAGGCAAAGCCATACTCCGACTGCATGAACCGCCCCTTGACAGACAAATCGAAATAATTGCCACCCGGGAAGACATTGGTGCCCAGGAACGGCGACCTGTCATTCGGCACCAGGTTGTAGGCCGGCAGGATGTCTCCAGGACGGAAATACAGCGACCGAAAGATCAGCGGCTCGACCGTGTAGGAGGTGAACACTTCTTCGAGCATCTCAAGATAGGCATTGAGCATGAATTCCCTGAAGCGGAACCAGTCCATCGCCTTGGGGAAGCCCTTTGCCTCAAGACCCACGAACTTCCGCGGTGGCTCCACCCGGTCGAAAGCTGCGTTCTTTTCCTTGTAGAGAGCGTTGAGCTTCTTGATGTCCCCGTATAAGTGTTCAAGAAAGGGGGGGTAGTACTCGGCCAGAACGTCCGTGTTATAGTCCGCGCTGTCAGGCTCAAGAAGGCGGCCGAACGAGGTCTCGTAGTCTAGTTCCACCAAGAACACCGGACCGCGAGGATGAACGTAGTTCTTTGTGATCTCAATGAAGGCCCGGAAATAGTTCTTGAGATGGAATTGGAAGTTCTTGTGAAGATAACTGGGCAGGTAACCACCGTCGACCCCGTGATCTCCACGCAGCTTCCTCTCCTGGCCGGAAGCATCCCTCGCAAATACCTTCAGATCGTTGAATATGGACCGAGGCAGCCCGCCGTTCTCAAGCTGCCCCCATACGCAGGGTCCGGGGCGCAGGATCACCTTGAAGCCGAACTCACGCGCCAGTTCAAGGAAAACAATGAGGTCCTTCCTTGGATCGGAGAAACCGGCGAAATCGAGATGCTTGTTCTCATCCTGATGTACGTTCCAGGGGACAGCAGTAGCAATAATATGGTAGCCGGCCCTCTTCATCCGCTCAAAACAGATCGACCAGTACCGCTTGTCGATCCTGAAATAGTGCATCTCAGCGGAGAACGGGTGATACGTCTCCTTACCGATCGAGAACTTGTTGCCGATCACTCCTAACATATAACGCCTTATACCTCAATAAGTTACATTATGTCATATACCGGATACAGACCTATATGATACCAATAATGAAGCGGGAAGTCAAGAATAAACATGTAACGCACTGCCTAGTAAGCACTTAATATGCAAAAAGCGCCCTAGGCCACACCCAGCGAAAAAGCCCCCGGAGACCGGGGGCTTTGACATAATCTGATGGAGCTGCAGGTACTACTTGAGCAGAACCATTTTCCTGGTTTCAGTAAAGGTCTCGGCTTCAATGCGATAGAAGTAAATGCCGGACGATACTGCCGATCCGCCCTGGTCGGCGCCGTCCCAATCGACCACATACTGGCCACGTGACAGTACCTCGTCGACCAGCGTGTTCACCCGCTGGCCGAGGACATTGTAAACCACCAGATTCACATGCGTCCTGACGGGCAAGTCAAACCTGATTTGTGTCCTGGGGTTGAACGGGTTCGGGTAGTTCTGACTGAGAGTAAAGCTTGTCGGCCGACTGTCACCGCCGTACAGTTCAACGCCGGACGCTGTCACGTGAACGCTGCACGGCACGGCAAACGGTGAGTTATAAGCGTCGTCGGACGTTACCCAGATAGTGTCGAAATACGTCTCGCCCGTTTCCAGGTTATCGACCACCAGCGAGCAGATTATTGTCTGCGGGGTGGTTCCTTCCAGTTCCGGGTCAATCACCAGCCAATCCTGGCTCTTGGCCAGCGTGAAGCTGATTCCGCCGCCGTCTGTATCGGTGATTTCAATCTCGACATTGGCGGGCTGGACCTGGTCAAGGTCCCAACTTACCTCGGTGGGATCCGCCACAAAGCTCGGCTTGGCGTCAGGATCGTGAACTGTATAGCAGTGTGGTCCGTCCCAGTCGGGGAAATAGTCAACGCTGCCTAAAGCCGCCCACTTCCAAACGCCTGACGGCAAATAAAGCGATGAGTCTAAACAGATCGTCTTTGTATGGTAGTTTGATTCGATCGGGCCAATCGTGATCGTGTACGCGGTGTCATCGAAGTTCACCGGTAATCCAGCAGAGAAGGCGATACCACCAAAACCGCACGTGTCCGCACCTGAACCTGTTGGCACCGAATGTGCATCCACAATGAAGAAACCATCAAACTGAGCCTTGCCAATAGTCCCTGTCGTGTCATCAATGGTCGTTGCCCATTCAGCCCCATCTGGGGAATACACTCTGAAACCATTCGCGACACCCGTTATGATTTCGCCGGTGTTATTAGTAACACGCAGGAGGAATCTGATTTCCTCATTCGTCTTTACCGAGTCCGTATTCCACAGACCCGTAACTTCTTCGACTGAGACCACTCCATGCTGCGTAAAAGCCGAACCAGCCAAAAACGCCATCAGGGATAAAGCAGCAATAATCAACTTGACCTTCATATTTATCAACCTCCGTTCAACAAGTGATTATCTTTCAACTCTCATTCAAACCAAAAACGCGACCAAATTAGCTATCTTCTCTCGCTTCACCTCCCTGCAGTGCGAGACATATCCCACACTATCATCAACAGTTCGATTCACAATCCTACATAATTATAAACGTACCACACAGCCCTGTCAATCAAAAAAAAACGCGCGACAGCGAATTGCCTCAAATTAAATGTTACCGAAGGGTGATGGATTTGATCTGAGAAATGATACGCTGCCTCATATTCAGTGTTACCGAAAGGAGACACAATTATGGGTGGAGATTCCAAGCGAGAATACCTTGCTGCAATCCGACAACGTTATCTTCAGGCCTCCAAAGAGGAGAAAGGGCTTATCCTCCGGGAGTTCTGTGAGGTCTGTGAGTACCATCGC
>Ga0114922_10000454_pt1 | contig 39257 bp, 36 predicted proteins | sample AartaG_FD_100975 | JGI IMG/M metagenome (GOLD analysis project Ga0114922, IMG submission 100975) | Deep subsurface microbial communities from Aarhus Bay to uncover new lineages of life (NeLLi) - Aarhus_00045 metaG | ecosystem: Environmental > Aquatic > Marine > Oceanic > Sediment | place... | reverse complement strand
TTCAAACACACTACCAAAAGACAAAAATCCAGGGTGGGGCAGGAGTCTTTGTTAGGTGTTAGTTTTATATTTTTAAATCTAAGTTTCTATTTCTGTCGATTTTTAACTAATTCTCCCTTTAGTTAATAATTATTATTATAACAATGTATAATAAACTTTTGTGTTGTTTAAATTGAAGATTAAGTTGAAGTTTTTTTTTTTGATATGATATTTTTTCGTTTTCTAATAATAATGAATGCCAGACTAGCAATGAGTATGACTGAGCTAGCACCTAAGAGAATATAAATTAATTGCACCAACGGATCGTAATTTATGCTTAAAGAAAGTACAATTGTTGTACTCCATTCTCCAGAAGTGAGATTTTTTGATTTATAAAAAATATCAAAATCATAATCAGTTTTATTATAATCTGTTAGATCGGACCATACAAAATGAAGGATGTCATTGGTTCCAATCGAAATAGAAGGATAAGTTGAATGTGATGTGCTCTCTTTTGATGCAATCTCTATATTACTCCAAGTTTCGGAAGAAACGTTTTTGTAGCGGTAACATATATCTACATCATCACTAGAACCATCTTCCCAAGCGATGTGTATATTTCCGTATTGATCTAAAACCATGGTAGGACTATCCACCAGGTAACCCTCATAAACTATTTTATGAAATATTTGACTGGTGTTTCTTATATATTTTGCATAGTGAACTTCGCGATGATAAGCCCACTCCATCCAGGTGAAATGTATATTATTTGCAGCATCGCATGCAATTTTAGGCTCTTCACAATCATTCCCTGAGAATGTTGAAATGATACTTGAATTCGTCCATGAACCATTGTTATTATATCTCAATTTATAAAGAACTTCACTTTCATCAATCCATGCAACTGCGATGTTATAGTCACTATCAAAAGTGATAGTTGGATTACATCTCATAGATGAGTTAGTTTCTAAAGTCAATATTTCTATAGATTGCCAAGTTCCATGAGTAGCATTCTTGCATCTATATAGAAGATTAGGCTCAAATCCATCTCCTGAATAGTTACTCGAATCACACCAAACTATGTGAGCATTGAAATTGTTATCTACTAAGATCCTTGGCTTAGAAGAGCCAGCCTTATTAAAGTCTGAAATAGTTTCGATAGGATTCCATTTGTTTTTACTGGTATTCCAATACCTATAATAAACACTGCTATAATCAAGATCTTCTTTCCATACAAGGTGGAGATTTTCTTTTTTATCAATTACAAATTCTGCATCCTCGAAAATGTTCTCAATAGGGGCATAAAGTGTTTTAATATCAGACCAATGTGTTGAATTCACGGGTTTTTTAGAATAATCTAAAATAAATTTCTGCATTCCATCAGATTCTTCTGATAAAGTCCAAGTTGTATGAATATTGTTTTCAAAATCAATGTATATTTGGGGATAATAACATTCACATGTTCCAAATATTCCCGAACTTTTAAGAGAAGGTGATGAAACCTCGTAAATTTTGCCAATCTTAAAATTAGCTATTGATGGTGTAAAAAGAGTAAGGGATACTAAAAAAATCAATAAAATAAAATGAAAAGATCTTCTCGACTTCATCTTCTTAATTTCATTTTGATTTATGTTAATTTATTTAGTCAACTTAAATATTTAATGGTATATATCTATTTATAATATTACTTGGTCTTGGATTATTAACTAATGTGAAGATCGGCGATTTGTAGAATTTTTAATATCAAGATTTTTGAAGAACATTTAAAGCAATTTCTGTTGAAATTTTAGCTTCCTCGACAGTAACCATCCCAATTGTCGAGCAACATATATTATGTTTGGAGATATATTCATAAGCTTTGAGTGGCTCTAATTTACCTGCTGCTAAAGTTTTCATTCCTATAAAATAATGGTTTTTATGATTATTTACAATATTTTCTAACTTTTTTTGTTCTCCCATGTACATTCCTCGAGCGTTAAAGGGGATTAGAAAAGCTTTAACGTAAGGAATGTGTTCGAAAGCGTATTCTAAAGTAGAAACGGGGTTATGAGCGGCAATTCCGGGAATTATCCCTCTTGACTTAATATCGTCTAATAACTTTATTAATTTATCATCCTTCTTATCCGAAATCATTCCGTGCGCGAAAATTATCTTAGCATCAAGCTTTGCAAGTTCTTCAATTAAAGGATCGGGTCCAGGAAAGGTAGAACCTGTTATTATAAAATCGTCGTGAGTTTCTGCCATTATTCTGGCAGCTTCACTAACTTTACCCGCGGGTATTAATTCTATACCACGCCCTCCAGCTTCATAGCACGCTTCTAATATCTCTAAGACCGCTTCCGTTTTATGTAAAAATTTTTTGCGGTAAATTCGGGCGTTTTTTCCGAACTGCGTAGCCCCTAAAAAAGTTGAAGTCCCTGTCGAAACTAAGGGGATTTTTTGGCCTTCTATTTCGTAAAAAATAATATATCCACTTTATTTTGTTAGTTTAAAGAAAAATTTATCAAAAAATTTTAATGAATTATAAAAAGATTAAAAACTATAAAAAGATACACATCCAAATTACATTAAACTAAATTAACTAAAGAAAAGTGTATAAAAATGACAGATCCAAAAGCTATAAAAAATAATCCCTTCAAAGATTTAGGTGAAATTCCCGAAAAGAAATACCACGATGGATACACCCTCGATTCAACGTACATTACAGTGAGAGATGGGGTTAAAATTGCTGCGACAATTTGCCTTCCTAAGGGACTTTCTCCGGACGATAAAATCCCTACGGTATTAACTCAAACGAGATATTGGAGAGCGATGGAATTGAGAATTCCATTTAGATGGCTTTTTGATAGTATGATAACAAACGCTCCAAACCCCGAGATTGTTACTAGTCGAGGCTATGCTCTCATTTATACCGATGTTAGAGGGACTGGAGCATCATTTGGTACAAGAATAATACCGTTTTCCGAAGAGGAAGTAAAAGATGGTTCCGATATAGTTAATTGGATTATAAATCAGCCTTGGTCAGATGGAAATGTAGTTTCTAAGGGAATTTCATACACAGGGACTACGGCAGAATTATTTTCTGGAAATAATCATCTAGCAATAAAAGCAGTTATGCCAGGACACGGATATTGGGACCCGTATACTGATGTAGCATTCCCAGGAGGATGTTATGATCATGCTTTTATGCAGATGTGGTCATTTCTAGGGAAAAACTTAGATTTAAATAGCCCTAAAGTCTTTTCGCAAATAATGCCAGAAGTCTGGTTATTTGTTAAAGGCGTAAAACCGGTAAGCTCTGATACGGATCTAAAATTATTAAAAGATGCTATAAGTCAACATGAATCAAATCAATATGTATATGAGCATACGGTAATTAGAGATTTCCGCAACGATAAGCTTCCTGACGGCACTCTTTTTGACGATATTAGTATATTTGCTCAAAAAGAAAAAATTGAAAGTTCAAAAGTTCCAATTTTGGCTTGGTGCTCATGGTATGATTCAGGGTATGGAGACGCAATTATTAATCGATTCATGAACTTAAGCAATCCCACGATCGCTATTTTAGGTGATTGGACTCATGGAGCTGGATTACCAGCAAACCAATTTTTTCCTGAAAGAACCATAGTAACTCCAAAACCACGAGATAGAATTAATGCTTGGATCAATTTCTTCGATAAATGCGTATATGGCGATGGAATACAAGGAAAAACGCTATATTACTATACATTGGTTGAAGAAGAGTGGAAAAAAACTAATGTATGGCCACCTTTAGGACATAATTATCAAAAATGGTATTTTTCAGAAAATTATTCTCTAACGAGAGAAGAACCAGCGATAGATGTTGGAGCTGATAACTATAAAATTAATTTCCGGGTCACAACTGGACGAAATAATAGGTGGTGGGCATTATTAGGTTTGCCTATAACATACTACAATAGAAATAAAATTGATGAAAAACTCCTATGTTATACAAGCCAACCATTCGAATCTGATACAGAAATCACGGGACAAATAATTCTATGCCTATATATGGCATCGACACACGAGGATGGCACAGTCTTTGCTTATTTTGAAGATGTAGATGAAAGTGGGAATATCACTTACATAACTGATGGAGAATTTAGATTGATTCATAGAAAAGTTTTATCTACAAAACCACCATATAAAATTTTAATTCCTTACCATAGTTATAACGAAGAAGATGCAGCTCCACTTGTTCCTGGAAAAATCATGGAAATAAAATTCGGACTACACGCAACTTCAGTTCTTATTAAAAAAGGACATAGAATTAAAATTGCCATTGCTGGAGCAGATAAAGATACATTTATACGTTATCCTAAAGAAGGAAGACCAACAATTACTATATCTCGATGTAAAGAATTTCCATCTTATATTAAAATTCCAATTATAAAGAAGGAGTAAATTAACTCATTAAATAGGTGATAGAAAAAATGGAAGAAATTATACCAAGTTTAAAAGGTATGTTAAAAGATGCGACTGTTATAAAGTCAGATGCAACCAGATTTGAAATAACTATAACAATACTTAATGAAATTAAGGGTAATGTGGCAGATCCTGGCGAAATTTTAGTTATGCTAAAAATGTTTGGTGGGTTAAAGGAGGATGTCCCCATGGAAATAGACATCAATAACGAAACGCAGATTATCGAACTAAAATTTCAAACTGAAGAAGACTTTAAAAAAATCCAAAAAATTATGGAGACTATCTGGGATGATGCGGTAGATATGCTCGAACAAGCCTCACAAGGCGATTTTAGTCGTATAAAAAAAGTTCCTAATATTGACGATTAGTTTTAACTTCTTTTTTTATTTTTAATTCACTTTTGTTTTTGTATGTTTTTGTTTTAATAAAGAGAAGAAGTCAGTTAAATCGATATTTCCTCCGCTAATTATAAGCCCAATTTTTTTACCTTTAATTAACGACGGTTCTATTTCGCCGTACAATAATCCTGCTAAAGGAACTGCTCCCGAAGGTTCTACAACTAATTTCATGCGCTCCCAATAGAATTTCATTGCCTCAATAATTTGTTCTTCAGTAACCGTAATAATATCGTTGACAAACTCTTGGATTATTGGAAAAGTTTTTTCCCCCACTGAAGTTCTCAACCCATCAGCAATAGTATTTGGATTTTCGACGGGTACCCTCTTTCCTAATTGAAACGACCTAAATGTATCGTCAGCGTTTTTTGGTTCCACACCAACGACTTTAATTCTCGGATCCAACCCTTTAGCTGCTATAGAGCATCCACTAATTAATCCACCTCCGCCAACAGGGACAAGTAATAAGTCTAGAGCTTTATAATTGCTAATGAATTCATAACCAGTAGTTCCCGCGCCATAAATTACGTCATAGTCGTCGAATGGGTGGATTAGTCTATATTTGTTCTGCTTTATTAATTCAGCGGTTAAATTATCTCGATCACCAGGCTGGTTTCCACATAAAACGACTTCAGCCCCATAACCTCGTGTAGCAGCTATTTTAGACGGTGTCGCATTATTGGGCATAACTATCGTAGCTTTAATGTGTAAAATTTTAGCTACTAAAGCAACCGCTTGAGCAAAGTTCCCTGACGAGTGAGCAATAATTCCCCTCTCCCTTTCTTCCGAAGATATGTGGCTTATACAATTCCAAGCCCCCCTAAACTTAAACGAACCAGTTCGTTGAAAATTTTCACATTTTACTATTACTCGTTTCGCACCTATCAACGAATCTAAAGTTCTACTAGTCATTAATGGCGTTCGGTTTACAACATGGGACACTACTTTTTCGGCATGCTTTATGTTTTTAAATATTTTAATCAACCTCTTAATCGTCGTTTATAAAATTATTGTTCAATTTAGAGCGTTTACTTGTTTTTATTCGTTAGTAATAATATATAATAAATGTGTGTAATCTTAAAAAAAATGCTTAAAATTTGAATGTTTGAAGTTAAGAATAATATTTAAAAGATTTATAAGAAATCTTTTTTATCAAATTATTACTTTTTTTAGAGAACTATCGTGTCACCAGTAGCAAATTTATTCAAGGCATCTTCATCTAATTTTACGCCCCACCCTGGTCCATCTGGAACGACGGCGTAGCCATTACTGTAATCAATTGGTTTCAAGATGAGATCGTCAACGAGCATCTCTTGACCAAATAATTCTGTCGCGTAATCAATAAAGGGATATTTTGCGGTTGCAAAGTGAATATGCATCGCTGAGGCAATTCCTAACGGTTGATTATGTAAAACAACGCCTAAACCACGCATTTTTGCATAATCCAAGGCTTTCAGGGCTTTTGTTACTCCTCCTGGACGATCTGAGTTTAACCCTAAAACTCTTACTGCTTTTAATTCGACTAGTGTAATAAAATCTTTTAACGAAAAAAATCCCTCGTGAGACATTAAAGGGATGTTAACTCTACTTTGAACGTAAGCCATTCCTAAATAGTCCGATGCATTCACTGGTTCTTCGGCAAAGTCTATTCCATAAGGTTCAATGGCTTTAATAGCTCGAACGGCCATTGAAGGATTATAAGCTTGGTTGTAATCTACGCGTAAATTAATTTTGTTTCCAAAAATCTTTCTTATCGCTTGTAAGATATTTACGTCGTCTTCAACGCTTTTTCCGAGCTTTAGTCGAAAATTTCTGAACCCTTTTTTGTAATAGGTTCTTACTAGCCCTTTCATTAACATTGGATCGCCTAAAGGTATAAGCGCCGCTAAAGGAATCTTGTCTACGAATTTACCCCCCATATAATAACACGCAGGTAAATCAGTTATCTGACCCATTAAATCGTAGCAAGCCATATCGATCATTCCTTTTGCAGCTTCGTTACGCGCCAAGTTTACATCCATTCGATAATTTATCTTTTCGATATTGAACGGGTTTTCACCTAAAATATACTTCGTTAAACAATTTTTTATGGCATCAATAATCTGGTTGGGCGATACGCCAGTCTCAGGTAACCAAAGAAAAGCTTCTCCTAATCCTATATTTCCACGTTTACTAATGAGTTTACAAACTACGAAATCTCCCCCAAGCCATGCCTCTTCTGCAGCAATTGCCATACCTAAATTACCTTCCCCTTCGCCCATTGCCTTTATAACATAATCTTTAAATGGTACATGTAAAGGCGTTAATTCGATTCTTTCGATTTGATATTTCATTGTAACTCCTACATTATCTTATTTTTGATTAGTAATATATCAGTGTTTATCAGTTTCATAAAAAATAAAAAAAAATTAAATAAGAGCCGCCAAATCCTTACAATTATATGCAATTCTCATTAAATCTCTAATCTTTTCCTCTTCTTTAAAAATACTTTACTCAATCATTTCTAATTAACCATTTAGCTATTCGATCTGGTAATAAAAAACCTAAATAGTACTCAATCGCACTTGATATTAATAACAATCTTATAATTATGACACCCGTAATTCCTAATTCAAAACCAGAATCTAATATTGCTGCTATCGCAAATGAAATGAAAGCAATTAATAGAAATCTCCCTTTCCATTGAACCTTTGGATCCTTTGATTTTAAGGATTTTAGAGCAAAGAGAACCCCTGTAATTAAGGCTGAAATTATAGCAAATGCTTGAAAAATCCTTGTAAAAGATAGATATCTTGCGTCGAAAGTCCCGTCAAATTCTCCAATAACATTTACATCAATTACCATAAAGATAAGAAAGAATATTATGAAAATAATACTTATTAATGAATAAACTATTAGTAAAATCTTTTTCGCCTTAACATACGCCATTTTTGCGAATGAGTATATCCAACATATTATTGCCACAGGAATAAATATATTTCCAATAAGGAAAAAAACATGAATTTCCCATAATACACCAAAGAAAATATATGAAAGAAATGAAAATGGTGCGGACCACCATGGTGAAGAAAGGCAAATCCAAGCAAGTCCTACCAAGATTAATTCTTTTGCATTAACAGAAAAATACTTCAATAAAATCTTAATACCAACAATTAAGGAAATTATCACAAAAAGCAATGTAAAAGATGCGATTATTATATTTTCTTGAGATAAAATTTGTAAAATCATACTTAAAATTTGTATTTAATAAATTTATAATTTACGAGATCTTTATGTTATATCTTCAAATAGTTTTATTTTGGTAATACTAAAAATAAAAAAAAAATTAAATTAATAATTTATTGGTTTTAGAACGGACCATCTAAGCTCATAAAAACGCAAGGGTGATCAGCAGCGGTCCCTCCAGTATATGTGATTGAGGAGACTGATGTATTAAGCCCCCCAGATATGAAGATATGATCAATTCTTCCATCTGGAAGTATAGTCTCCCAACCTTCCGGTACATTGCCAATTGTCTTTCCTAGGGCAACTTCCCAACAATCGTATAATTGTGCTACTGTTATATTGTATTGTTCGGTACCAAGTTCAAAGTTAAAATCTCCCATTAATATTACGTTGCTCAAACCGTTAGTTACCGACAAAATATTTTCTTGTTGGACAATTTGCGAAAGATCTTCTGCAGGGTCTTCGTAATTTCCTAGGTGTGTAACGAAAATATTGAATGTTGTACTTCCAACCATAATTTGAGCCCATATCGTCGCTGTTTGTTCCCCGTTACTTTCCATATAAAAAGTTTTAGGGTTTAAGATCGGATATTTTGAAAGTAATGCAATTCCAAAAGTTCCAGTTAATGTTTTTGGTCCAAAGTATGAATACAACTTCAATCGATTACTAACGAATCTAACAATATCTGAATTTCCACCTGAAATTCTGCAAGTATCTGATTCTTGTAATCCTATGATATCAGCATCCAGATATCTAATAACTTGAAATTGAGCGTCAAAATTTTTGTTACCTGATTCGTCTGATCCTTGTTGTATGTTATATGATAAGACTTTTAAAGAATCTCCAGATACATCGTGATCTATAGGGAATTCTAACACTACAGCTCCAATAATTGTCGTTAAACTAATCATGACAATTATTACCATGGCTTTTTTTTTGTTTTTGACGGATGAATTAATTGATTCAAATGTACCTCTTGAGGCTTTATTTATTAAAAAGAGCGGTAAGAACACGACCACTCCTAATATTAAGTATATAGCCCAGATTGCGTCTCTAAATAAATCTCCGATTAAAGGAATGTAGTCCCATACAATCGTAAAAACAGCAGATAAAATCATAATTAAGAAAAAGCCAGACGAGACGAAAAAACTACCGCCTAATTTTCTCATACCTGGTCTACTTCTAAACAACTCGCTCGATAGTAATATAAAATCAAGTAAGATTATTGGGCTTAGAACTAGCATAATCATTAGCATTGCTTCGTTAAACATATTTGCGTCAGGAGGATAGAACGGATAAAACGGAACAAAGGCAAAGATTACAGTATTTCCTAATATGGTTAAAGTTAGCGTCGCAATAAAAGTAACATTCCAAATAGTAACTATATATGATTTCAATTTCCCGATTATACCAGGGTTAGAGATTACAAGAATTATAAAAGCAGAATTTACTAAAACGAGAAGGGTTAGAATTAAAATGTAATTTGATTCCGTCCACCTTGTTATAACTGTAGGGCTGCTAAATACGAAATATATCAGAGTTATTACGCTTATCATTCCTAGAGTTAATCCGATAATTTTCCATTTGCTTGCTGGTTTAAAGCCACTTTTAGTTATGTCGCTTGAAGAGGTTGAGCTTTGCTCTGAGTTTGCTAAATGGAATATCATCAATCCCGCAAATATTGCTAATATCCACCCAATCCACATGAACCAACTGTATGCAGATAGATCAATAGAAGATCCTAGCGTTCGCAATAAGATCGATAATAATAATCCTAAACCTAACCCAGCTCCTAATAAAATTCCGTTGCTTTCGTGGTTTCCTTTTGTTTTTTTATGAAGGTAAACTGGAAAAAAAATCATAAAACAAGCCAATCCGAATCCTGTGACAAGCATTTTTAGTTGAACATCTAAAAAAGGTTGTAAGACTCTACAAATAACAATAAACTCACCGATTGCGATAAAAGCTTTGTTAGGAAAACCTCTTTTGAAGAATAAAAGCAGAAATGGAGTCAAAAGAAATAACAAAGCTAAGATATTCTCGTTCAATTCAACTTCAATGAGATTTAACGCGTATATCGATTCTAAGAACTCTGTCATGAGTTGGAAGAAGAATAGAAACATTATACTGAGAAAGACTAATTCTGAATAGAATTTATTAATAAATTTGTTATAGATTTCCATATTAAAACTTAATATTTTTGAAATATATAAGCTTTTAAAATAATCTAAAAATTTAAGTGAAATTTAGATAAAAATAACGTTCTCGAAAAGAAAGTAGAAAAATGACACGCTACCAAGATACATTAGCATTACGACAAAAGCAACAACAATTAACATTAAGTAGTGCTGATTTTTTGTCTTTTCAAAATAATAAAAAGTGGTAAGGCCTAAAATAACTTCAGGTATAATTATATAGACGGCTAAATGATCGAAAATCAGAGTGACATTTTGTGGGTGCCAAGATTGAAGCATCCACATAGATTGTTCGGAAAACCCAAAAATCGTCAATGAGATTAATCCTACGATAATAAAGGTCTTAGAGTAAGAATATTTTTCCTTTAACTTGAGTCCAATAAAACAAATTAAAAATAAAGGGATAGCCCATAATCCCGCCATGTATCCAGAAACAGTTCCAATTTTAAACAATCCATCCTCCGGAAAGACTAAGATGTCTAATTGAGCCGATAGGAACCAATCTGGCCATATTTGAAACAAACTTATTAAAAAAACAAAAACCCATAGCTTTACCCATTCACTATATTTTCTTAACAAGCCTACTAATAAAATTAGTAGATTATAACTAATTACAAGTATAAACAATTTTATCCCCATCTCAATTGGGAATGGTATAATTAAAACAGCGAAGCATAAAACTGTGAAAATTAAATGAACTATAATAAAATCCCTAGTCGTTTTTGCTGTATTTACATTTTTCTCCATAATAGTTACCACAATTAAAGAAATATATATACTTATAACATATTTTAAATAAACAAAAAATCGATTAAAAAAATAAAGTTATTTGTTAATGTGATTTGATATGGGAAATGAAATTAAAAAAGTTGGAATTGTTGGAGCGGGTTTTACCGGTAAACAGATAGCTGCTCATACAGCTCTAAACAACTTCATAGTAAAAGTTTATGATATTAACTCAAAAATTTTAGAAGACGCTAAAAAATATATCACAGGAGTTTTAAAACGAAAAAAACAATTAGATGCAATTCAAAACGTTTCATACTATTCAGATTTAGATAAAGCGTTGGTGGATGTTGATCTTATAATTGAAGCAGTTCCAGAAAATCTCGAATTAAAAAGAAAAGTGTTTTCTCAAATTGATAGTTTAGCCCCTGCAAAGACTATTATTGCTACTAATAGTTCTTCTTATCCTGTTTCGCGAATTGAATCTACGATCAATAGAAAAGATAAAGTTCTAAATATTCATTTTTATCCTCCAATTCCTACTCGACCAATGGCAGATATTATGCGTGGAACTGAGACTAGCGATGAAACATTTGAACTTGGAAAAAATTGGATAATAAATATTGGATGCGAACCTCTTATAGTTAAAAAAGAATGTTTTGGTTTTGTTTTTAATAGAATATGGCACGCCGTAAAAAAAGAATGTCTTAAAATGTGGGATGGAGGTTACGCAGATATAGAAGTTATCGATACGGCTTGGAAAATATTTACTAAAATGAAATTGGGACCATTTACTATGATGGATGGTATCGGCTTAGACGTTGCGTATGCTGTAGAAATGTCTTATTATGAAGAGAGTGGAGACCCAAAAGACGAACCGCCGCAAGCTTTTAAGGAGATGGTTGAGCGGGGAGATTTAGGCTTAAAAACTGGAAAGGGTTTTTATACTTGGAAGAAAAAAAAATAATTTTTTTCTTTAAAACTTAATAAAATAAAAGAATTGAAAATATAAGGTTTGAGATTTCATTTTGACTGAAACTATTAATTTTAACCCCAATCACTTTTATATCCCGTACCTCCCAAAGGCCAAGTGAAAATAACTGCGTCCTCAGAACAGACATACCAACAGGATGCACACTCCATACATTTTTCCAAACTCTTAACCCTTGCTTTTTTTTCTACAATTTCAAAGCAACCCGCTAGACATACATTTACACAATTCCTACATCCTATACATTTTGCTTCATCAATTTTTATGAAGTCACCTGTTCCCTCAACCCACTCCACACCAAGAAATTCTTTAAAAGTTCTTACCATTGTTAATTCACTCCTTTTTAATTATATATAAAAAATAGTTGGATTGGCATATTCAACAAATTTCAATATTTTTACATTTAGACGATTTGAAATAGGGTTTAATAACCTTAAAATAAAAGAAAATATAGGTTCAAAAATTGGTAGGGTTTTTTTCATTAAATTGTTTAAAGAATTTGATAAAGGAACAACTATAACAGATAAAAATTTTTGTTTTTTTCTTAGAGACTTTAAAAGAGAATCTATTAATCTCAAATATCGCGTGAATTTCATTTCCATTTTTTTAAGCTTTTTAGAAGTCGTTTCTCTAAATTTTCGTTTCCTAGAGTAATCATAACTCTCATAAAACCAATTTTGATAATACCTGAAAAACATCTTTATCCACTTAGTTATAATTGTCGGATCATTATTGACATAGGAAAGAAGGGATTTAAAAAAGGGAGTCATAAAATGGGTTAACGAACCTAAACCCCACCCATTATGAATATATTTTCTTAGTTTTTTTAAATCGTGCTCTTTTTGGGCAATTCGTAAATTATATCGATTTCTTCCAGAAATTGACCATTGAATTATTGGATGTTCTTTTATTTTTCTATCATATTTTTCCAAAAATGATTTTGAAGTATCTTTGGCTTCAATTGCTTCAATTGCTACTTTAGCAGCTATTTCTGCAGAAAACCAAGCCGCAGGAACCCCGTCACATAATTCTGTACTTTCAAGTCCCGCAGCATCTCCTATTAATATCATTCCATCTGTATGATTAGGCATATTACGTAGTTTCTTATTCAGACCAACATATATTTCAAATCCATCCCACATTCTTGCTCTTAATTTAACACGAGGTTCTACTAGATTTTTCCACCAAGACAATTTTTGAGTAATGTTGCTATGGTATTCTTTAAATAGTTCAACTAAATTTGGTACATGATTTTTATTTATTCTTAAACATTGATCCTGCATAAAATGAAGACTATTTCGATAAGGCCAAACCATCAACCCGTTTCCATACCCAAGTGGTGGTGCTATCCTTTGCTCATCCCATCCCCAACACATCTTCACAGAATAACCAAAAACTTTATCAATATCTTCTTTTAACATGGCATAATCATAGATGTCAGCCAAAGATATTGTCTCAGGGCGGTATTTTTCTCTTATACCTGCCTTTATCGCTAGTAATCCTTTTGAACCTTCCGCGTCAATAACGATTTTACTTCGTATTCTATCTCCTTTATCTGTCGTGACACCCTTAATACAGTTATCCTCTTTTATAATATCTATTACAGTAGTGGATTTCTTCAATATAGCCCCCGTATCAACCGCTTTTCTAACTTCCCATTCGCAAAAAGGTTTACAATATGCATTATACCCAAAAGCAAATATAGGAGAGAAAGGTTTTGGAACTCGTAAAGAATCATCAATTTCAATATCTCCTTTTTCTATATCCTTTATGATATAATTGATGATCCCATCAGAAGGACGTTCAATTGGAGGATTACCATCTCTAATAAATTCTGGTCCTAACAAAAAACCATAAAATGGAATCGTTAGTCCAGAAATAACTTTATCTCCTACATTCCCAGACCTTTCGATTATTAGCGTCTTCAATCCCGCTTCTGCACATATCCTCGCCGCAACTGGACCCCCAAATCCTGCACCAACGACGATAACATCAAAATCTTCGTCCATTTTATACCTCAGGTAAAATTACCAATCTTTAGTATATTAAAGGTTTAAAATTGTATATTTCAAATATTTAATAATAATAATCATTTTATATTTTAATTTTACTCTAAATATCAGCGAGATAATTCTCGAGACTCATCTCTATTTAGATTAACTTTAATAGCAATTATTGTAAAGAAATCATGTTTTTAATAGCTCTATTAACCAAATAGAGCTGAACATTCCGAGCACCTCCTATTATTTCCTGAACTTTAGCAACTTCTAATGCTTTATCAATTCGCAAGTTATCTGTAAAAGCATTTCAGAAGAAATTTTATGAGCTAAGTGTGAAGCAAGGTATATTGCTTTTTTTTCTCAAGAAGAGATTTTGTTTCAGAGTTTTTTTATCCATTTAAAATTAAAATTAAAACCCAGATAAGACCAAAACTAATTATAATTGATAGGTTTACAATCATCGTCACAAATTTTTTATCGTAATCGTATTCTACAGAGAAAGGTATAACTGCAAGACCCACAGGCAAAAGCAAAGAAAGGCAAATAATAATCCTAAAAAGTGGGTCAAATAAGCTTGTTGGTAGAAAAAAGAATAACATTAACCCTACAAATAATCCTAAAGCATATCTTAGCGTAAGAATTTTAACAATTGATATCCATTCGGCCTTTCCGAATTTAAAATTAAGAAATATTCCCAATAATAACAACGCTAAAGCTGAATTTGCTCTCGCAAAAACATCTATTAACTCAGAGAAAATAATTGGGATTGTAAATCCCGAAAAATTTATCGTAAGAGCGATGACATAGCTCATTAAAGGAGCGGACTTGATTAAACGCTTTAATATGAATTTAAAATCGATTTTAACGCCTTCTTCGTGATTTTTTGGAGAATAGATCGATGCTAAAATATAACACAGTACGAAAATCGTAAAAGCATTACCCGCGTCTATAAGTGCAATGTATCGCATTCCATCAGCACCCCAAATGCCTTCTACTAGCGGGAAAAAGAAATGCGCGATGTTAAAGCCTACCATAGTCATAATCATCGCTCCTTTTAAACGATTCGGACGCTTTTTAAAGCTTAATATTCCAATTGCGGCCATTCCAAGGCCAAAAGCTAAATTAACTAAAGGGAGTAATATTAATGACAATTCAAATTGGATTGTACTGGTAAATTTAAGAATTACTGCTGGTAAAGTAATGTTAAAGATGATTTTCGCAATAACATCCCCATTTTCTTCTTTTATTATTCCTAATCTTTTAATCAAATAACCAATAGCAACGATAAATATTGATATCAAAAAAACGACATTTATGTCAGTCATATCAGCAGTAATTAATGTTTTTTTAGTAGATTATTAAAATATTTAAAATAATTAAATAATTATTTAATCCTAGAAAATGAAATAATAAAGAATTCATTAAAAGTGAAGAAAATTGAAACCTAATCTACTTTCAGATAAAAAAGTAATAATTACGGCAGCAATTACCGGTGGAATTCATGGTAAATGGGCTAATCCAGCTCTGCCATTAACTGCCGAAGAACAAGCGCAAGCTGCACTAGAATGTTACGAAGCGGGGGCTTCCATTGTTCATATTCATGTTCGCGGCGATGATGGTCAAAATACTCCTGATTTAAAATATTACGGTAAAACAGTAAAGCAAATTGGAGAAAAATGTCCCGTAATAAGACAAATTGGAAATGGGATAGGCGCTAAAGTTGTAGAACATGCATTTACCACCAAATCTGGTAAAAAAAGAGTTACGACGGAAATTGTCCAACCCTCTTTAGAAGAACGATTAAACCTAATAAATATTGAACCCGAACCTGAAATGCATACTATTAATGCTGGTTCTTTCGAATTTAGAACTCCCTATGGGGGCTCACTATTCGTAAATCCACAAGATTTCAATCGCAAATATATTAAAAGGTGCAACAAAAAAGGTTTTGGTATAGAAATCGAAGTATACGATTCCAGTCACATTACTAATGTTTTAGAGTTTGTCGAAACCGGTTTATTAACACCCCCTCTACACTTTAGCTTAGTATTGGGGATTAAAGGAGGCGCTGAGGCTAATCCTGCTAATCTTTTACGCATGGTTGATCAAATCCCAGAAGGATCAACATGGCAAGTAGTTACAGTTGGCAAATTCAATTTGCGTACGACTGTAATGGCTATGTGTATGGGCGGGAACATAAGAACTGGTTTGGAAGATACTATTTATTATGAAAAAGGAGAACTTGCTCAAGGTAATGCTCAACTAGTAAAAAGAATGGTTAGAATAGCTAAAGAAATCGGAAGAGAAGTCGCAACAGTTGAAGAAGCTAAAGAAATATTAGGAATAAAATAAAAATCGTTGGATTTATTCAACGTGACTTATTTTTTGGACATTACCATAATCTCATACTAACATTTATTAATTGACTTTAGATCACAATATATAGCACTTTTGAGAGTGAATTTGATGAGTAGAAAAAAAATCACTTGGTTTGGATTTAACTTAACACAGAAACAATCTGTACAAATATTTGTTTTATCAATTGCAGGACTCATAATTTCATTATTTTTGTTAATGACGATAGTGCCCCCTTTAATAATGAACTTCATATATTACGAATCTTATTATGATCCTTATTATGAACCAGATGACTCCTATATTATTATGATGATTTTTAGCATGCTTCCTTATATAGCTGTAATTTGTGGGATATTTTTATTGAGTCTTTATTCCTTGATTCGATGCAGAAAAATTGCCAAACACTACTCTCCCTTGATTGATCCTGTGTTAGAACCGAAAACAAACTCCCGCTATACTGAAGTTACACCGAACCCTATTGCCCAATTTTGTCCTAACTGTGGAAAAGTAAAGAAAGGCCATGAAAAATTTTGTACTAATTGTGGGCACAATTTATAATTTCAACGGATAAACTCCGTATTTCTTTGTGGCTTCAATCATCCACTTAATATTTTGATAAGTCATATCAGGATGGGAATTAGAAGGAGATAACATATAACCTCCTCCATGGCCAAGTTTTCCAATTGCGTATTTCACAGCATCTTCAACTTCTTTCTGGGTTCCTTTTACTAGAACATGAGTTGTGTCAATATTACCAAGAAGGCATAATTTATCACCAACCTTCTTTTTTACTAATTCTAAATCTACATAGGGTGGTTCCAGACAATGCAAACCATCAAAACCGGCTTCAAGAACGAAATCAAGCAGTGAAGTGATATCACCGTCCGAATGGAATATGAATTTCCCTCCCCACTCGTGTACTGCTTCTGTTACTCGTTTCATATGAGGTAAAACGTATTTATCGATGTATTTTGGATTAATTAGTGGACCACTTTTGAATGCAATATCTCCTCCTTCGATGAATATCTTCGCCCCGCAGTCAGCATAAACTTTAAAAACTCCTAATACAAATTCTGTAGTTTGATCAAACCTCTCTTGAATTAACTTCGGATTTTTACTTAAAGCTCTTGCAAATGGGCCCATTCCCATTCCTTGCCATACGGGAGGAAACACACTAGCGAAATCATCTTGAGCCATCATGCAAAAATCAGGGTTCACGAACTTTCTTTTATGTCTTTGAATTGTTTTGAAAAACTTTTTGGCTCGCCTAAAGTGCTCTTTTAAGTCTGGTTTAGGAAAATTTTCCCAATCTTCTTGATTTTTAATCTGACCTCCAATATAATCAGGAAAGATATTTCCGTCGATATTAATGATTTTATATTTTCGACCAAATATATCCGTCATTTCTTCTTTGTTTTTAAACTCAAATGGAATATATCCAGCTCCGCATGTATCGTAACCAATAGCAGCCGCAGTTTCTATTGCTCGTGAAAACACATTTGTTTCGATTTCCGTCATAATGTTATTAACCCTGTCAACCCAGTCGTCAGGGTATTGTTGTTCAAGTTCATCGAAAACATCAAATGCGCTTCTAGGTGGTTTTCCCAGTTCTTCATCACATATATTTGCGTCAACAGCTAAAGCATGGATAGGGACGCGATCTACGGGTTCGTGATTTAACGCTGCCCATACTCTTTCTTTACTATTCATTATATAGATTGTTTGAAGTTAATTTTAAAATTAAATTAAATATGAAAAAATAAAAAAAATATAAATATTTTACTTTAAGCTCAGATTTTTTTCAATTCTTCTCTTATGTGTTCAAGTTTTTCTCCATGTAAACTATAAGATTTCATGGATAGAAGTCCAATTATAAGTGCAATACTCGGAAATATAACCATTATGGCTTTTAGACCTAATATTACTAAAGCTGGGTCAGAAGGTAATGGATCAAATTGTTTGTCCCAACCTATATTACCAAACATAAGTCCAATAGTTAAAATGACTAAGATTATTGAGACCCGATGAATAAATGCGTTAATTCCATAAAAACTTGCAGATCGCTTAACTCCAAATTTAACTGCGTCTTCGTCTATAACATCAGCGTGTAATATGTCTACGTAAAACAATGCCCCTGACAATGGAAATCCTTGAAGTGCTATAAGAAGAATAAAAGCGATTTGAAACGCTTCTCCAGTTATAAATAAGAATGGAAACAGCGTACAAATCCAAATTCCTAATGTTATCATGAAAGCTTTTCGCATTCCGTATTTAAAGCCAAGCTTTTTGTGAATTGGCAATACAAGTGCAGCAATGACAAAGGCCAACATTAGAGCTATCCCAACTATAAGCGAGCCGCCTCCCGCAAAAAGATCCCCTCCTATAACGAATTCAGCGTAAATGGGGATAATCATAGGTAAAATGCTAAAACAATACCAAACTGCGGTATTTGCTATAACAAATTTTACAAATGTTTTATTTGTCAATGTAATTTTCAACGATTGAAAAAATGATGGTCTTTTTTCGAAATCTTCCGCCCTTTCTACCTTCTCTTCAATCGCCTTCAAAAGAAACGGAATTGAGATTAATAACGTAAAAACTGCTATGACGATCGCCATCGTAAAGTATTCGCTTTTAATGAGGGGAATTTGTGTGTCGTTTTCTGGAACATAATCGGAAATAAATATCATTGGAATAAGTGAGCTTAAAATTAAGGCAACTACGGTTAGACCCTTTATAAATAGATTAGCAGAAGCTCTCTGCTTCTCATTTGGGAACATCTCTGGGAAAAGTGCGTTCACATTTACATCAAACATAGTGTAGAAGAACTCAAAGATAACAATCGTTGTTAAAAAGTAAATAAACTCTAGCATTTTATCGCTTGTATAGAAAGGCATGTAGAACATTAAAACAACCATAACACATAACGGAATTATCGAAATCAGTAGAAAAAACTTTCTTTTTCCCCACTTTCCTCTGTGTTTAGTTCGTTCCGAGAGTGCTCCGAGCATAGGATCGTTAACTGCGTTCCAAATCCCCCAAATAACGTAGGTAATTATCATTAAATCCAAAGGTATTAAGACGACTGTAAAATAGAAGGTAAAAATCAAGAATTGAAAGATTTGGTAAGTAAGCTGGTCCGGAAATGCACTAAGCCCAAATAGGAATTTCTTTTTAAATGTTAATTTCTCTTCACTCATTTTTTTTATACCCTAAATTGTAATTAAATTGTAATTAAATTTGATTACATTATATCTTATTTAAAATTATTCAATTATATCATATCTTACATCTAATTTTATTCGGAATTAATTTGGTTAAAATCTACAAACAATCGATACTAAATGCTCTTTTTATAAAAAATGAGACAAATATTTTAAAACATGGAATTCCCTTTATATTACATATATTAAAAAACTAATTTACGAAAAAGAGAAGAAAAGCTATGAAAATTATTGATATTGAAGGCGTTGGAGAAAAATACGCAAAAACACTAGGAAAAGCTACTATTGCAAACGTTGAAGACCTAATACCGTTAAAATGGGGCGAAATTAAAGAACTTGCTAATACTACTAGTATTTCCTTAAAATTACTCGAAAAATGGCAAGACCAAGCTGAATTGATGGTAATTAAAGGCGTTGGTCCAGAATATTCAGAATTATTAAATAAAATTGGTATTGATTCTTCGCGAGAACTTGCCTATCGAAATCCTCAGAATACATTAGATAAAATTATTGAGCTTGATAAGGAGCAACCTGATGTCATTAGAAAAATACCTAAAGTTGAAGATGTTGAAGGTTGGATTAATGAGGCAAAAGATATGTATAATGTAAAGAAAACTAAGACAAGCCCTAAGGAAACTCCGATTATTGAGATCGAAGGAATCGGTAAAAAATATGGAACAAAAATGGAAACAGCAGGAGTTCTTGACGTTGAGAGCTTATTAGGATTAGACAAAGATGGAATTAAAAAATTAGCCGAAAAGACAAAGATTTCAGAAAAATTAATAGATAAGTGGGCAGAACACGCTGATTTAATGAGAATTGGAGGCGTAGGCCCTGAATATGCAGAAGTGATTAATGAAATTGGAATTGATTCAGTTAAAGAATTTGCTCAACGTAACCCAAATAACACTCTAGAGCGTATAACCAAACTAGATAAGGAAAAACCCGATATGTTTAGAAAACCTCCAACGTTAAAAATGGTTGAAGATTGGATAGAGGAAGCTAAAAAAATTAAATAACTATTTCTATAATTTATTTTTCTTTTTTGATAAATTAATAAAAATTCTCTTATTATCAACTAAGATTTTGGATTTCGCATATTTCAAATAAGACCAAAAGTATAAAAACTTAAAATTGATATTCTAATAATAAAAACTACAAACGATTTACTTGTAAAAGAATTAATCTTTAAAGTGAAATAAATGGGAATTGATATAGTAAAATTAAGAGAAGATTTCAAGGGTCCTCATTATTTAGTTTCTACCTCTGATGGAAAAAAACTATTTTTAAGAGTATGGGAACCTGAAAACCCTTCTAAAATCGCTATTCTTATCTTACATGGGATAACAGCTTATAGTGGACCATATGAAACGCTTGGAGTACCGCTATCTAAGATTGGATATACAGTTTATGGATTAGACCTGCGAGGACATGGATTATCGGATGGAATTAGAGGGGATTATCCCAGCAACGATAGACTCGTTAAAGATCTAGGGGAATCTATATTGTTTTTAAAAGAAAAGCATCCTACATTAATACTATTAGGACACAGTTTAGGTGCATTAACAGCACTGATAGCATCTAATTTTTACTTGAGAGAAATCAGTGGCTTGATTCTATTAAGTGCGGCTAGAGAAGTTAGACCAGGCGTTTATAACAAGATGTCTATTTCTACTAAGTTAAAAATTCTTTTGAGTTCCATTATAAAACCCAGTAAACCAGTAATCTCTTATTATCGCAATGGGATGACAGGATTAAACGATCCCTTATATAATTTTAAATATACCCTTCGTTTTATGAAAATTTTAAATGCTAAAAAACTGAATATTCCAGATAAATTTGAAATTCCTATAGCTCTAGGAATAGGTGAACACGATGAAATCTTTACTATCGAATCTGGTCGTTCTTTCTTTGATGAAATCCCTAGTGAAAATAAAAGGTTTATTGTATTACCTGGTGCTAAACACGCAGAATTTCCTGAAGGTTCTTGGAAAGAGCTAATTAATTGGCTATCTTCAACATTTAAATTATAAATGATATAAAAAACCTTTAAAAAAAATATGAAAAAAAAAAGGTAATTTTAAGGAAATTTATTAACCAATTCCTCTATTTCGTTCAAATTAAAATGATCCATTTTTTCTATTTCAATTATAATAGAATCCAGATATGATTTTGTCTTGTCTAACCTTTCCATTCGATTTTGCAGTCTATTGTACAATTTTTTAAATTTCGATCGATATCCTCTAAAAAGGTCTATGGCATCTTCTGTGTTTTCAATATTCTCTAAATTTTTTAATAAACGATTTTTAAAGCGTTCACTTTCAAATGGATTACCATATTTTTCTGGAGGTGCGATATCAGTCATTCTTAAGAATTTATACGCCCATATCTCTTTAAGTTTCTCTAAGTTTTCTTTCCCTTTATCTGTAATGGAATAAATTTTCTGAGAGCGCCCTTTAACAACGTCTTGAACTGTGGATAACGATTTATTCTCTTCTAATTCATTTAAACTTCTCATCATGCTTCCACGAGGTAAATTATATTGCTCCTGTAATTGGTATCCAGTGATACCTTCAGTAATTTCAGATAATAACGTTAAGATCATTAAATGTTTGATCTCCTTAAATTCATCTCTTGACATTGGCAAAGGTGGACCAAATGGATGAAAGTGAGGAGGTTTGGGATGTCTGTGTTTATTCCGTGGTGATCTGGGAATTGGAGGACCTCGATACGAATTAACAAAATTAGGTGAGAATCTACGCATATCTCTGTTATGGAATGAGGCAAAATTGGGATAATCTTCACATCTTTCTGGATCTTTATCTCTAAATTCTTTCATAATTTTTCTCCATATGATTATTGATCATATGATCATATATCAATCACCCTATTTAAATGTGATCATTGATCATATCATAAAGTAGTTCATAAAAAATTAAAAAAAAAAAAATAACGGTTATTCTGGTCGGGAGGGTATAAACCGAACAATTTTCCCATCTTCTTTTAAAGATATTGCTTGTTCAGGACAAAAATATGCGCAATATAGCGTGCGGTGATTGCAGAGAACAAACTGATTACACGGCGAATCCGCAAAAGTGGGGTGTATGTGTGGCAAGAGAGCATACATCCGGTTTTGAAGCCTTTTTTGGTAGGGGAAAAATGCAAATAATTCGCTCTCTTTGGCAGGGAAAATTAGAATTGAGCAAAGAAATGGCAGACGTGATATTCCAGTGTCTTACATGTAATGCCTGCTCAGAAGCGTGTGCATACGATATGGATAATGTTGCTCTTTATGAAGCTCTAAGAGCGGAATTAGTAGATAATAATTTATTTTTCGGATTTATATAGTATCTTATCAGTTTATAGTATTTCTTCTTGTTTTAGGTAAGATAGTAAGAAAAGAACAACTAAACTAACACCAACAATATAAAATGTAATAGAACCTAAACCAAAAACGGGGATATTTAGTGACACAGCAACGAGCATTAAGATTAACCAAACAATTTCAGCTATCACAATAATTTTTACTTCCTTCCATTCTTTTGCCATAAATCCAAATAATGAACTTATAGTAAATCCTGCCCCCGCAGCACCCACTACCATACTAAATGCTCCACCCTCAACAGAGTATGAAATCCCAAATAGAGGAGCACTAATTTCTGGAATCCAATAAAAAATCGTGAAAATCAGACCAAGTATAAAATGGATAAGGAAGGTGTATTTTGTGAATTTTAAAATTTCATCAACCAATAATTTCACCTTTTTTTGATATTTTTGTAAAATTCCAAATAAGGTTTAAGTTCATTATTTATTAAATTTTATTATTTATTAGATTAATTAGATATTATAAATTAAAAAAAAGGAGTTTATGATATATGGCAGATTTAAATTTAGAAGTTATGTATTTTGAGAAGGGGGGCCTGCAGAATACTGATAAAGCTTTAGAAATTGCGAAAAAATACGCTGATCAATTTGGTATAAAGGATGTCGTTATCGCCAGTACCACAGGAACTACCGCTGAAAAAGCTGCCGAAATCTTTAACCCAAAGGAATATAACGTAATGGTTGTGACCCACGCTTATTATTTTGTGAACAGTACAACAAGACAAGAATTTTTAGAGGAAAAATTGAATAGTCTTAAGGAACTTGGCTTAAAATTTCATATTGGGACGCATTCAATGAGTGGCATTGAAAGAGGATTAAGATTGAAAAAAGAGGCTTGGCAATTTGTGGATTTATTTGCAAAGATGTTAGGATACCACTTCAGTCCGGGAGTTAAGGTCTGTATGGAGATATCAGCTACAATTTGCGATGCTGGACTAATCCCCGACCTTGAAAGAGACGTAATCGCAGTTGCAGGTACGGGTAGAGGCGCTGACACTGTATGTTTAATTAAACCCGCCCCAACTAGCAATTTTAAAAATCTAAGAGTAAAAGCAATTTTAGCTAAACCTCTGTAGAAAAAAATAAGAATCTTAATTTGATTTTTTTTTAAAAGAATCTGAAGAACACTGATTTAGTTGGCACAAAATTTATAAGAAAATGGATTACAAAATCTATTAATTAAAATTATCTTTAAAAAATGATTTAAATGTCGTTAGATATAAAAAATGAAGAAATAGAAGTAGAAACTACAACATCAAAGCGTAACGTGTTTTGCTGGGCTATGTACGATTTAGCAAATACGATTTATTCCATGGTAATTGTTAGCCTAATAATTAATCGTTATGTGCTGGTGATAGGTCAACTACCACCATATGGACTGTCTTATGGTAGTGTTAGCTTTCTCTTTGGTGTAGTTGCCTTTGTTATGCAGATTGGAATAGCTATTTGTATACCTATTTTAGGAGCGCTCAGTGATAATGTTGGAAAGCGTAAACCGTTTGTTATAAGCCTAACAGGGATTATCATTCTCTTTGCGGGTTTACTTGGTTTTTCCCATGACCTTACATTAGTTTTCTTGTTTTACATCATTGCAAATATCGCTTATCAATTTAGTTTATTGTTTTATGACGCAATGCTTCCATTTGTTGCTAAAAGAGAAGATATTGGAAAGGTTGCTGGATTTGGAGTTGCATGGGGCTACTTTGGCACGATTATTTCTCTCTTTATCATGTTGCCTTTAATCGCATTGGGTGATATCAATTCTGATCCTGATAAGGGAGCTGTAGTATATGGTTATACCGGTAATTGGTTTACATTTGTTCTACCCATGATTCTATTTTTAGTTTTTGCAATACCATTTCTTTTTGTTCGTGAAAAACAGAAAAAAAGTAAAAGACCTCCTATAGGCAAATTAATCGGTAATACATTTAAGCAGTTAGGTAGTACATTTAAAGACATCAGAAAACATAAATCCATGTTGATCTTTATTATAGGTTATTTCTTTGTTGCTGACATTGCTAACGTTATAGTTCTATATATGACCCCCATTGTTACTGACGGGTTAATTCTTGGAGGTGGATCAACCACATGGGCTATATTTTTTATAATAATTGCCACATTTTCGGCAGTCATCTTTACATACTTTATTGGAAAGTTTGGTGAAAAATATGGAGCAAAGAAAACCTTTTACCTTGTAGGCGCCTTATGGGGTCTTGCATTAACAATTGCGATTGTGTTAATATTTACAACACCTTATATCGATATTGGTGCGAATCTCCCGTTTATATTTAGTATTATTATGGGGATGGTAGCTGGTGCAGCTTTGGGTGGAACTTGGACAGCACAACGAATTATGGTAGTAGAACTTGCTCCTAAAGAAAAGTTCGGTGAATTCTTTGGATTTTCTAAGTTAAGCGGAAAACTCTCTTCAGCATTAGGTCCATTGATTTGGGGCACTGTTATGATAACTTACGATGTAATAGGCAAAGCGGCGTACGGTTGGGCTATGATATCTGTAGGTATTATATTGGCATTAGGAATTTTTATCTTAAGCTTCGTCCAAAAAGAATCGTCATAAGAAAATACTTAATCAATTTCCTTTTCTTTTCATTTTATAATAAATATAAAGAGTAATAATTGTGATTAGTATCAAGTTCGCATCTTATTCTAAGTTCCGTTGAACTTCAATAGTCCAAACTATAAATATTTAAATTTCATTATCTTAAAAGTGAAAAATATGGATATTAAAAAATTAGATTTTGAGTCAATTTATTTTGACCTATATGAACTCAATACAGGAATTTACGCTGCCATAACCGCTGAAAAATTGCCGTCTGCTAACGCTGGTTTTTTTGATCTTGGCAATTATTTAGTTATCTTTGATACAATGATGGATCCATACTCAACTGATGACCTAATTAGAGCTTCTAAAGAGTTTACTAAAAAAGATCCTTCTTTCCTTATAAATAGCCATTATCATACGGATCATTTATTTGGTAATCGCAAATTTCCAATAGAAACACCTATCATTAGTTGCTCCGAAACATTATCATTATTTCATAAAAATTTAGAAGAAACTCTTACACGGTATAAAGGAATTGCCACTCGAGAATTAAAAAGAATAAAAGAAGATATAATCAAAGAGACCGAACCGAATAAGATTCTTGAAATGAATAACGATATTAATACTTATAACGAAATTCTAGAGCCAAACTTTGAATTGAGATCTCCAGATTTTATTGTAAACGATTCTTTTACAATAGAAGGGACAGAGAATAAAGTTCAGATAATTTATATAGGAGCCGCTCACACACCAGGAGATATGATTGCCTACTTTGAAAAAGAAAAAATAGTTTTCATGGGAGATCTGCTTTTTGAAGAAACTGACCCTAATTGGGCAACGACAACTGATCCCGCACCAGTTCCCGCGAATCCTCAGCGACTTTGCGACACTTTAATTGATTATATGGAAAAAGACATTGATATATATATTCCCGGGCACGGTAAGATCTGTTCGAAAAAGATTCTTCAAGAAAATGCTGAATTCTATGCAGAATACTTTATTGAAAAAACAAACTAAGCTCTAATTTTTAAAATCTTTCATTTTTTTTTATAGCTCTTCATCTATTAATTCTTACACATGGTTTTTAAATATCTAAGTGCCAGATGCTCGTTCAAATTCATCTACTCATCTTTTAAATCCAAATCGGTCAAGTAGAAAAAAAACATTTAAATAATTTATTTATATAATATTATAAGAACATCTAATTGAGAAAAAATAACAAAATAAGATGAATTTAGAAATGAAAAAAAGCATAATATATTTATTTCCTATGGGTTCGATTATTTCAATTATGTTAGCGTTCTTATTCCCAATTTTAAGATATGAGGTCTCTCCTTCTAATTTTTATCCTTTTTGGATTTGGGGTTTTCGTTATTTCCCTTTATTTGAAATAAATATACTTGACATATCCCAAAAAATCATATCTTTAAGTATTATTATTATTATGTTATTTCTAGTGAGCTCGATTTTCTTCTTAAGAAAAAACCCCGACCGATTAGATTTTATTTCAAATATATGGCTAGGTTGCGGTATTCTGATTTTAGTTCTGAGCATATTCTGGATTATAATTTTTATTAATGTGGTACAATTTTTCGCCCCTTACGGTTTTATTTTTGAGTTTGTTATTGTTCTTCCCTTTGTCGGCGGGCTAATCCTGATTTTTGGGAGAATATATGTCATGAGAATTTTCACTGAAAGAAACAAAAAAACAAAGAATAATCTCTGAATAGCAACATAAAAAATTTGGGAATCATTTTTTTCTATAATTTTATATTAAAGTTAATGAATTAGAGTATTAACATGCCTCGAAATAGGTCAAGTGTTTCTTTCAAAATTGAACAAAAATTCATTAAAGATGCTTTGGAATCGGGCCTTTCCGTCGTAAAAGCGTTGGAGAATTCGCCGCAAGACGGATTTACGATAATCGATGAGTTAAAAGCAAAAGAAGGAAAAAGCCTTAAAATCGGGAAAAGGCAATTAGTAAATATGATAAAGGCTTTACCTGCTGTTGCTGGAAATTACTTGATTAGAATAATGATTTCTGTGAAAAAAAGTTTCAAAGTTCTTTATCCTTATTTAGAAGATCCTACGCGAAATGTTGAAGATAATATTAATCCTAAATTATGGGAGGATTTAAACCGATATTCTCGCGATAAATGGGGGATTATCAAAATCGGATTCACTAAATTACCGAGAGAGTTGATTTTTAGAGATAAATTGGTATTATTTCCCTATGTCCTTGTCTTTATGATGGAGATGGACAAAAAAAGGATTAATACAGCTCCAAATGTCCCGGCTGGGAAAGAAGCAATACGAATTTACGCAAGATTGGGAAGAGCAGTCAACGATATTGCTGACTGGCTAAGAGCTCAAGGAATTCGATGTCAGTCTAACCATCCTCTTAGGGGTTTAACTCTGACGCCCCCCTTAGGTGGAAAGTCTGGTATGGGGTGGCAAGGCCGTCAAGGGTTGTTAATTACTCCGGAATTTGGCCCTCGCCTAAGATTAGCACCAATTTATGTGGAAAATAAGAGTTTCGAATTTACCGACTCTTTAGAACACAAATGGATAGAAGAATATTGCAAAATTTGTAATAAATGCGTTATAGAATGTCCAGTTGGCGCAATCTGGGAAGAAAAAAAAGTGATAGGTAAAAGAAGCACCTGTATTGACATAAAAAAATGTTTTCCTTATTTTAGCGAGACTTTAGGTTGTTCAGTTTGTATAAAGGTATGCCCATTTTCGGAGGGATACGAATTTTTTGAAAGCGCAAGACTAAAATTTGCTAATAATTTGAATAAATAGTTTTAAATTTATATTCCTTCGACTTAATAGTTAATGCTTTGATTAAAAAAAAAGATTAAAAAATTAATTAATAATATTTTTAATTATTGCGGTTATCCTCTCTGTTTCATATAACTGTAAATACCAAGTACCAAAAGTGAACTCATTAGGATTACATCCATGACTAACTGAGATAAAAATTCATTAGAGAGTGTTGGAAAGTATATAGCAGTCAATGAAACTTCTAAAAATATGTTAATTGGTAACCAAGAATACAAAACCATGTATGCCACTTTTATCTTTTCCCAATCCCAATCCTTGTTGAATAATACTAATAATGCGAAAAGTACCACTACTAATAATGCTCCACCAAACCCTCTTGGATGAAATGGATTTAAATAAGTAGGCATATTAACCATAACTATCCAAAAATCCAGAAAAAATATGAGTAAAACCGCAAAAGATAAACAAACGATAGCGTATGCCAAAATTGAAATTTTTGTAATTTTTTTAATTTCGGTCATTCTTTTAACCTCTTATTTAGTTTTATATTTCATTGAATTCCTTATTCTGAAAAAATAAAATCAAACTTAAATAAGCGGAAATGTTTTAAAAAGATTTGCTATTTTCGACTTTTTTGTCGAAAGAATACTTGGATACGATTTGTTTTTAATTTTAAGTGTAATTGGAATCTTTACAGTAATTTTAATTAGAAAGTTAAAATTAAGTAGAAATCAGTTGAATTAATTTACAGGAAACAAAAACATAACAAAAAAATAAAGAAAAATTAAATAATATCTAACTTCTTACCAACTTTTTCGATTGAACTTAAAGCTGTGTTCAAGTCATCTTTAGTAAGTAAAGCGTTCATTTGCACTCTTATTCTTGAGAGTTCTCGAGCGACCATTGGGAAAACAATCGGAGTTCCATAGATATTCTCTTCTTCGAACAAGATTCTTGCGAGTTCTTGAGCTTTACCAGGATCGCCGATAATCAAAGGAATGATTGGAGTTTCTGATCTTCCAGTGTCGTATCCCATACTTTGAACTTCTTTCTTGAAATAGTTAGTATGTTCCCAGACTGCTTTAACGTGTTGAGGTTCGTTTTCTACAACTTCTATCGAAGCGATGTTAGCTGCTACGACTCCAGGAGGATGCGCCGTGCTTAACAAATATGTTCTACTTTTGTTTTTACAGAATTCAATTAAGTCTTTAGAACCCGCGACGGTACCGCCAAACACTCCGAAACCTTTGCTCATTGAGCCCCCTTCCACGTGAACTTTTCCTTGCAAATTGAAGTGTGCAACTATGCCTTTGCCGTCTCCAAGAACGCCTTCACCGTGGCAATCATCTACGAATATCATAGCTCCGAAATCTTCCGCTATATCTACAATCTTATCTAATGGGGCCATATCTCCATCCATGCTAAATACGCCGTCAGTTATTATACAGATTCTTCTAGCTCCTCCTTTTTCAGCTTCTTTTAATTGTTTTTCCAAATCTGAAATATCCCTATGCTTATAAATCACCCGCTTCGCACCAGACAATCTAACGCCATCAATAATAGAACCATGATTTAATTCATCTGAGACTACTATATCGGGCTTTCCAACCAACATAGGAATTAATCCCGAGTTAACTGCAAATCCCGTCTGACATAAAAGAGACGCTTCCACTTCTTTATATTTAGCAAATTTTTCTTGAAATTCCCGGGTTAAATCAAAACTACCTGCAATTACTGGAACTGCTCCTGCCCCCGCCCCATACTTTTTAGTAGCGTCAATTGACGCCTGAACAACTTTTGGATGTGTAGCTAACCCCAGATAATTGTTTGTATTTAGCATCAAAACTTCTTTTCCATTTACAATGCAATGTGGCTTAGAACCCTCCTCTAAATATCGAATAATCCATTCTAGATTGCTTCTTCTCAATTCGGTCATGTCCTCCTTAAGAAAAGCTACAGGATCTCTATTCATATAATCTTATCACCTTAAATTTTTTTGAAACATGTGAGTTTTTTAATAAATTAAGTGTATATAGAAACCTATATTAGTTTTTCCTATAAAAAAATAAGCCTTAAAATTTAGAAAAAAATGGATAAACCTTTTTTAATTAAGTGAATTATGAATGTCATTATATTTACTCTGGATTATGAACTTTAAAATTGATGAATATGAGTAGAAAAATACTAGTAATAGGCTCGGCCGGACAGATAGGATCCGAGCTTGTACCGGCGTTAAGGAAAGAGTACGGTGGGAAAAACGTAATTGCTACTGGTAGGAGAACTCCACTTCCTGATGCCATCAAAAATTCTGGCCCCGTCATCTATTTAGATGCTTTAGACAAGAATTCTATTGCCAAAGTTATTTTTGAGTATGAAATTGATACGATCTTTCACATGGCGTCAATTTTATCAGCCACCGGAGAGAAAATACCTCAAACAGCTTGGGATATAAATCTAAACGGTTTAATTAATGTTCTAGAAGTTGCGAGAAGTTACAAAATTGATAGAGTTATTTGGCCTAGCTCAATAGCTGCTTTTGGACCTACAACACCCAGAGAGAATACGCCCAATATTACGGTTCTGCAACCGACTACGATGTATGGTATAACCAAAGTAGCGGGGGAACTCTTAGCCGAATATTATTACAATAAATACAATCTCGATATAAGATCCATTAGATTGCCGGGAATTATTAGTAGTGAAACCTTACCTGGAGGTGGAACCACGGATTACGCTGTGGAGATTTTCTACGAGGCTATCAAAAACAAAAAATATACATGTTTTCTAAAAGAAGATACCGTATTGCCCATGCTATACATGCCAGATTGTAACAAGTGTATGATAGATCTTCTCGAAGCAGATAATTCAAAATTAAAACGCCGCGTTTACAATTTAACTGGAATAAGTTTTTCAGCCGGTGAGATCGCAGCAGAAATCAAGAAACATATTCCCGAATTTGAAATTGATTATAAACCAGACTTTAGGCAAGCAATAGCCGATTCTTGGCCTAAAACAATTGACGATTCTCTTGCTCGAGAAGAGTGGGGCTGGAACCCCGAGTACGATCTTGAAGCAATGACAAAGGATATGATAAAAATACTCAGGAAAAGATTATAATTCTTAAATAGAGCTTCTTATTTTTATTTATTTTTTTTTCTTAATTCTTTTTTCTTATTCATGATCATAGCGTAAAGGTCTTCCTTAGTTTTAGGTGGAATAGCTTCAGTATCTTTTTTCTTGAGTTGAATAGCCTCCTCGGGACAGGTTGGAACACAGACTCCACAACCAATGCATCGTTTAAGAATAACTTTTGATATACTATCAGTAATTTTAAACGCATTGATTGGACATCGCTCTATACAAGTACCGCAACCCGTACATAAATCAGGATTTACTTTTGCATAAAAATTTCCCGATATTATTCGAGAAGGTCGAGGGACTAGATTAATTTTGGTTAAGATTTCGCAACAACAACTACAACAAGCGCACATAAATTCTGGTTGCTCTGTATTTCCCGCTTGCATAACCAATCCATTATCCTCAGCTTTTCTTAAGATTTCAAGAGCTTCTTTTTTATTAATAGGGCGCGCCCATCCTTGACTAAGAAATAATTGCCCAACAGTTCCAAAATATAAACAAGTTTCGCGCATATCCGTTTGTTTACAAGGGTCACCGATTAGATCTTTGCTTTGTCGACAGACACAATTTGCTACACCGATAGGCTCTACAGCATTTTCAATTACGATTTTTAATTCATCGTAATTAGCTACATGATTTTCAGGGGTAATACTTTCTTCAATTGGTATTGTACGAAATTGCGATATTTTTGTCCCCAATAATTCGACTCCAAAAACAGATGTTAGGTATTCCGAAAAATCTTCTATGAAATTTTTAGTTAGTTTATTAACTTGATACTCGAATATCCCTACAACAAAAGGGATGTTAGCATAGAATTTCGTCTCTTTCTCTGTTTTAAAATTAAGTGTGCCTTTTTTGACCATACTATCAAGCGTTTTCTCTAGCTCAGCTATCGACATCTTATTCTTATTTAATCTCTCATAGATTTGCTCCAAAGTGGCATATGTCCAATCTAATTTTGTTCCAACTAATGCTTCTTCATCATTAAAGAGATATTTCAAGATTCTTAATTCTACACCTGATTTTGTGGCAGGAAACCCTATTGGAAATTGGTCTAAATGAATCTGTAAATTTCGATAAAGATCTTGTTTTTCTTCCGTCATTTATATAACTTCCTTTATACATTTCAAATTTGAGATAATAATTAAAATAATATTATATCATTACTTGTTTTTATAAATGTAATTATATCTCAATTATAATTCGTTTTAAAATTAAGATTGAAAAAAAAAATGAAGATTGTATTCCACGAGAAGTATTATAATGAAAGTTACGCAATGGACCCAGCTGCTTCACCAGGGCGCTTAGAAGGAATAATAGATTTATTGTCAAGCAATAAAGAATATGAATTTATAGCACCAAAACCCGCATCGAAGGATGATATTTTAAGAGCACATTCTGAAAGACATTACAACTATGTTAAACGCGATGTATTGCTATTCGAACTTGCTTCACTTGCTGCTGGAGGAGCGATATTAGCCGCAGAAGAATCTTTTAAGGGTAATCCTACTTTTGCGGTTATTAGACCTCCAGGACATCACGCGTCTGCTGATTCGTGTTGGGGTTTTTGCTACTTCAATAACATTAGTATAAGTCTATTAAAATTGCTTTCTGAGGGAAAAATTAAATCAGCGTTTGTGCTCGATTTCGATTTACACACTGGTGATGGTAATATCAATATTTTAACCTTTAGAGACGATGACTTTCGAGTTAAAATCCTTAACCCTGATTCGAGTGGAAGAACGAATTATCTTAAAGAAGTTCAGAACTACATGGAAGAATTAGAAAATATTGATATTTTTGTGGCTTCAGCGGGGTTCGATCAAGGAATTGATGACTGGGGGCATCTTTTGTATCCCGAAGATTATCTAGAGTTAGGGCAATTAATGAAAACATATTCTGAAAAGCTATGCGAAGGGCGGAGATATGCGCTATTAGAAGGTGGCTATAATCACGATGTATTACCTAAAAATGTGAATTCTTTCTGTCAAGGATTTAAATGAAAATAGAGTTGATTTTTAATTGATCATCTCCAATATAGTTGGAAGGTTGTTAATCAATAAAAAATTTGGAAATTATACTTATTTATCTCTTATTTTCTTGAATGCAATAGCAATTATTATAAAAGTAGGAATATTCAGGGTTAACAATATTAATAAGTCTAAGTAAGTCAATGGTTGATATACTGGTGGATCTGTAAGCCCAATAGGATTAGAAGGTAGCCATCCTGAAACTAATAGGAGCCCAATTATTACTTGCATTAAAAAAAAGCCCAGATACCCAACAAATGGTAGAAATTTTATATTTTTTTCTAATTTTTTCATAGTTTATCCCTCCATACCTAATTCAACCACGGCCACCATGAGAAATCGATTCCTTTCAATGGTGTAAATACAATAGCACAAATTATGATGATCCCAATCACAAATAATAGTGGCAAGAAAACTAATATAAAATATACCCCATTTGTCTTTATTGATGACCATTTATCATGTCGGGGGGTATATTTTTCCCAATACCATATAAAATAATAATTAAATGAAACAACAAGTAAGAAAAACCCAATGAAATTGGTTACAGGTACTTGGAGAAACCAAACAGCATCTCCTTTCACATTTAGCCAAATCCAGGCGTATCTTCTAATAACGATTGGATCGATTACGAAGTCTATGGAGGTGCCCATCCAGCCCGCCAATATTAATTTCTTTAAAAGAACTTTATTTGATTCATTTGAAACGACTATTTCAGCTATTTGAAACGAACTATATGTCAATATGAACCACGCACACATAACTACAAAGGGAATAGCTCCAATCCAGAACATATAGGAATGAAAATTGTAATAATATGTAGGACCACCGAAGAGGTAGAAATAACCTTGAATGACCATAAAATTTTCTTCCACCCCCGTTAAAAGAAAACCACCTAAGAAGAAAAGTGATATTTTTTTCCTTCCATATTTTTTATATCCATGGTAAATTAACAGTGCTACAAGTAGATATGTAATTATTTCTATTAAACTTCCCAAACGAAAGCTATCTAAATACTTGATGAAACTAAATAACTTTTCATAGAAAAGTGGATCATAATCTGCCATTGTAATTTTTAAAATATTTTCGATTTCAACTAAATAAAATTAACTCTATATATTTAAAAATCTATATTTTTTAAATTTTTGAACCAACTTTGAATTTTGTTATTTAGTAGAGTGGTTATAATCTTTAGCTTTTCCCCAAAAATGTCGATTCTTATTGTAATGAATTTAAATAGATAAAATTTTTATTATTTTCTATAAACTCCAAAGATCAATGATTTATACTAAACCAAAATTTAATTAAGGTTTGAGAAAAATGTTACAACAATTTAAAGTTTTAACTCACATAATACCACTTAGAAAAGCCAAAAAAGATTTTCAACCATCTAAATTTGAGAAACTTGTTAACGAACATCTCCAACAAGGTTGAAAGGTTATTAATTGTGCCTCGCTTTTCATGGGTGGGGTTAGCCCAACAAATGGGATACATTATTGGGCTTATCTAAGTAAAGATTAGAGTAGTAAATCAATTAAAGAAGGTATCAACTTAAGTTCTATATTTTTTTTTCATTTTCTTTACTTAAAAGAATAAACTCACTTTAGGGCTGGATTTTTAACGCTTCTTCAATACATTTAAGAGTTTCATTATTTTATCAATTTAAATTTGCGGCATTTATTATTATATTCGTTTCTAATTTTGTAATTTCTCCTTGAGTTAATTTTCATGAATTCTTTATTTTAACTAGGTTTTATTTAGCCTAAAATTGGTTTTACAGAAAAGTATAAATAGTCTGCAATAAGTTTTAAATGTAGGATATTTTTTGCGAAATCCTATCTAACGAAAATTATAATCTAAAGGTAAGATTATGAAAAATTTAAAACAAATTTCAATTTTGGGAATTATTTTAGCTAGCGTAATACTCAGTTTTTCGTTCTTAAACTTCGCAATTTACATTCCGTATAATGAAATTGAATCTAAGGAATTACTAAATCCTCGTACTTCACAAGTTGATCCTTTTCTTTATGAGAAATATGTGACAATAGGGGGTAGTTATATAGCAAAAGCGCATTACATTGCACTAGATAGCTCAAATAATATATACATTACAGGTAATATAAGAATTAATGAAACAGAAACAACTGATGCCTTTTTAGCAAAACTTGATAACAACGGTAATGAAATTTGGTATAAGATTTGGGGAGGAATATACGATGACTCTGGAAGTGGAATTGCGTTTGATTCTTCTGGTGATGTTTACATGGGAGGCTCTACATCAAGTTTTGGTCCATCTGTACCAAATGCAAATTGGTTCTTAGCAAAATTTGATAATGTCGGAAATCAAATATGGAATTACTCCTGGGGTACTGTTCAAGGAGAATGGGGCGGTCATATTGCCGTAGATTCCTCAGATTACATTTATTATACCGGATCAACATGGGGACATGGGGGGCCTTCTGCGAACGTGGGATTAGTGAAATTCAACAGTGCAGGTGCGATTCAATGGGCTCGTTATTGGGGTATTGGTGGATATGATTCACCAAGAGATTTAGTGATTGATACTTCGGATAATATTTATATTATTGCAGGCTCGGATAATAGAGGTTTTGGTGGTAGAGATGTAGCTCTTATTAAATATGATAGTGCTGGTGCATTACTTTGGGATACAGCGTGGGGAAGTACTGGTTATGATGATCCAAAAGGAATAGCCCTTGATAATTTAGGTAATGTTTACATTACTGGAATGACAGATAGTTATGGAGCTGGAGATTATGATATCTTTATTGCAAAATATGATGGTGTTCCTACTCTGCTTTGGAATTTTACTTGGGGAGGTGTAGATTCGGATATTTCAGCAGATTTGGTATTAGATTCATCTAATAATATATATATTGCTGGTTATACTGAGAGTTTTGGTTCTGGAAGTAGTGATATTGTATCAATTAAATTTAATAGTTTGGGATATCAACAGTGGAATAAAACATGGGGAGGTATTGATATTGAAGAATCTTATCGTATCAGCATCGATTCTTCAAACAACACTTATATCGCTGGAAGGATCGATAGTTTTGATGCAATCACATCAAATGCCTTAATCCTTAAACGCAACAGTACGGGGGATGCAGAATGGTTTAAGACTTGGGATGGAGAAAGCAGAGATGAATGCTCTAAGATTGCTTTTGATTCATTGGGTAATTATTACTTAACGGGATTTACTGAGGTTTTTGGTAAAGGAGGAAGAGACGCAATACTTATCAAATATGATGCTTCTGGACTTCAACAATGGAAAGTAACCTGGGGAGGACATGAAGCAGAAGAAGCCTATTCTATTGCTATAGATTCTTACGATGATATTTATATCACTGGAAAAACTGAAAGTTTCGGTCCAGGAGATTCATGTGCGTTTCTTTTAAAATATAACGATACTGGAGATTTGCAGTGGAATCATACATGGGGCGGTAATTACGTTGAATATGGAAGTGGAATTGCGTTCGATTCTTCTGGAGCTGTTTACATGGGTGGCTCTACATCAAGTTTTGGTCCAGCTGTTCCAAATGCAAACTGGTTCTTAGCAAAATTTGATAACGCAGGAAATCAAATATGGAATTACTCCTGGGGTACTGTTCAAGGAGAATGGGGCGGTAATATTGCCATAGATTCCTCAGATTACATTTACTATATCGGATCAACATGGGGCCACGGAGGGCCTTCTGCTAATGTGGGATTGGTGAAATTTGATACTGCAGGAGTGATTCAATGGGCTCGTTATTGGGGTATTGGTGGTTATGATTCGCCTAGAGATATAGTGATTGATTCCTCAGATAATATATATATTATTGCAGGCTCGGATAATAGAGGCTTTGGTGGTAGGGATGTAGCATTGATAAAGTATAATAGTTCGGGTACTTTATTATGGGATGATGCTTGGGGAGGTACTGGTTATGATGATCCGAAAGGAATAACACTCGATAATTTAGGTAATATCTACATTACTGGCATAACGAATAGCTTTGGTGGAGGAGATTACGATATTATGACACTAATCTTTGACGAGTTTGGTTCAATTAAGTGGGAAAAAATATTTGGTTCTGATGAAGATGATGAAAGTCGTGATATTAAATTCGATTCGTCAAATAACCTTTTTATAGGGGGATATACAAAAAGCTTTGGCGTTGGAAGTGGTGATATACTCTTATTAAATTATGAAATTGATTTAAATCCTCCTGTAATATCTATAACAGATCCCGAATCTAATGAATTTTGTGGCGTAAATGGACCAGATTTCGCAGTGTTGATTAACGAGGACAATATTGATGCTTCATGGTATACTTTAGATGACGGTATAATCAATATTTCATTTTCTGGACTCACTGGTACAGTAGATCAAACTGAATGGGAAAAAAAAGGTAATGGAACTGTAAATCTAAATTTCTTTATTCGAGATTTTACGGGTTTTGAAGATGATTCCATGGTTAAATTCTGGAAAGACATCATATGTCCCGTATCCTCGATTGATTTTATTCCTCACAGCGGAACTACTATTGTAAACAGTTCTACACAATTTACATTAAGTGCAAGTGATGGTGACGGATGTGGAGTTTCTTCAATAAAATATAGAATAAACTATGGTACTTGGATTGATTATTCTAGTCCTTTCACACTCGCAAGCCTAAGTTCAGGAAATCATCAAATTGAATTTTATTCAGTCGACGATTTGGACAATACTGAAAATATTCAAAATATCTACATTCAACTTGTAGATTTTGAATCAATTCCAGAAATAAGTGGATATAATCTCTTAATTCTAATCAGTTTAGTTGGAGTTATCTCACTATTAATACTGCGTAAAAAAATTAAATCAAAATATTAAATCTTTTTTTCTTTTTTGTAATTCGTTTTTCAATTAAGAACGAATTAGATAGAAACTTGTATATAAAAAATTTTAATTTATTTGATAAAAATGTTCTTCAAATTCAGGCTTTCCCTTATATTTTCCTAAGAATAGCAGTGGAGCCATTTTTATGTTTTTAAAGATATAAGATGGAGCTCGAATCCCTGCTTGTCTCAGCGCTTCTTGTATGCCGTCAACTTCAGGAGGGCATCCTTTAATCGCGATAAGTTCGTTGATATCTGGATGGTCCTTATTTTTATTATATTGGCATTGTCCAAGAAGTATGGTCTTATTCATTCCAGGAGATGGTTCCATGATTTTCCCCGTTAAAATTTCTATATTATCAAAATCCTTACCTTTCCACGCTTCTTTAATTGCCATTAAAATAACGCCATTAAAAAAGCTACAATAAGTACACATTGTTTCGTCGTATTTGCGATAACTTATTCCGCCGATACCCGCTTTAGCATAAGAGAGAGGTAATGTATTGTTATTTTTGTATATGAATTCCCATCCATGAGGAACGGCAAGGTCTTCTATGGTCTCTCCTTTTACTTCAATGTCGGATAAATCTATTGGGCAATTTCTATCTTTAGCCGCTTGAACCAAATGAGGGACGGCTATAGGGTCAATGCCTAATAAACTCGAACCAACTAAATCTGCTGAAAGAATGTTAGTTGATGCAACTATTATGTCACTTCTGCGGGCTTTACCGTCAAAAGTTGGGCCCCTCTCAAGCGTGTAAACCCCATCAATGATTGTAAGACTAGGTGGTGCTTTGTTCGCTAGTTTAGACACATTATAATGAAGAGTATATTTGGGATCGTCACCATGGAACTTTTTACGCGACGGAATGTTAATCAAACCTTTTAAATTTTTTAACCCTAAACTGACAACACATTGAGCGTGTGTTTTGAGAACT
>Ga0114922_10000453_pt1 | contig 39258 bp, 12 predicted proteins | sample AartaG_FD_100975 | JGI IMG/M metagenome (GOLD analysis project Ga0114922, IMG submission 100975) | Deep subsurface microbial communities from Aarhus Bay to uncover new lineages of life (NeLLi) - Aarhus_00045 metaG | ecosystem: Environmental > Aquatic > Marine > Oceanic > Sediment | place... | reverse complement strand
TTAACAACGGTCGGATTATTTTTGGCAAGTTCGAGCTTTTTACCGAACATGCATAAAATACGAAATGGCGTGTAACTGCTTGTTTCATAAGGTCTTCCTTAATAAAAAGTGCGAAACTTAACTATAAGTTAAGTATAGATTATAACTAAGGGTTGGAGCATAAGGCTGCAGCCTTTTTTATATTCACGGTTGCGTGAGCGCGCCAAGAAAAACGTTGCTTCAGCCTAAGCGATCTATCGCCGGACGGACGCGGTTTTTTGAGCATCCGCGAACGAAAGGGAAAAGGGTAGCTAAATAAAAAAAAGGAGCATCAAGCTAAGGCCACCCAAGAACACCCACACCCACGTGCCCAAGAAGCAGCGCTCAGTTGACACTCCTCTTTCTTGGAGGAGGATCACCCACCCCCATAGGTCAAACAAACCTATCCTGAGCTTGGAGGATTACTCATATTATACATCTACCACAATCGTGTTGCTATCAGGATATTCCTGATTTCGGTCGGGAAAAACCCTGATTTTTCATGCTATCGGGGCCCCCATGCCATTGTACCGTACGGTGCAGGGCAAGAACGGGGGCTATGTTTCGAGCGATGTGAGGCCTTTGCGGATGGCATACTTGGTAAGCTCGGCCACGGTGTGAATATCGAGCTTGTTCATTATCTGGCGACGATGGGTCTCCACAGTCTTGGTACTGATATGGAGTTTCAGAGCGATTTGCTTCGTTGACTTTCCTTCCGCAACCAGTTGCAGCACTTCACGTTCTCTGTCCGACAAGACCTCGGAGTTAGAAAAATCAGCCTTTGATAAGCGATGCAGATAGTCATCTACAACAACGCCGGATATGCTGGGACTGAGGTAGGTTTTATTTGCCATTACGGTTCGGATTGCTCGCTCCAGCTCTTCAAAGGCACAATCTTTCAGAAGATAGCCTGAGGCGCCGCTTCTTAGCATCTCTGTAACAAACAGTGAATCCGAGTGCATCGACAGAGCGATTATTTTGACATTTGGGAATTCAGCAACTATCCGGCGCGTCGCCTCCATACCGTTCAAGTCCGGCATACTGACATCCATAATGACCACATTAGGCACAAGTTCCCGCACCAGACGCACTGCTGTGCGCCCCTCCTCAGCCTCGGCCACTACCTCCATGTCGGGCTGCTTTTCAAGTAATGAGCGAAGGCCTTGTCTGGTTATCTTGTGGTCGTCTGCTAACAAGATTCTTATACTCATTTGCGTTTGCCCCTTTCGTTTTCACTTTCATAATCAATCTGAGCGGTCAGAGTGACCCGAGTCCCACGTCCGGGCTTGGAGTCGATTTCGAAACGGCCACCAATGGAGCGCAATCGCTCCCGTATACTGAGCAGACCGAAACCACTTGTTTTGTAGTCGCGAGAACTGATTTTGGACGTATCGAAACCGACGCCGTCATCCTCAACGGTAACCTGTATCTGGTTACCAACCTTTCGGGTCGAGACCGTTGCGTTTCGGGCCTGTGCGTGCTTTGCAACGTTGACCAGCAGCTCGCGGACAGCCTGGAATAGAAGCACGCGGATGTCGTCACTTAGGGGTTTGGGACGTCCATCACTTTTGAAGTCGGTTGAGAGTCCGTGTTTTTGCCTTGCGTGTCTGACAAGCCACTCCACCGCTGCTTCAAATCCCAGCTCATAGAGGACCGGAGGGCTCAGTTCAAACGTCAACGAACGAGAGCTCTCGATTATCTGTGCAATAAGCTGGCAAATCTCTTCTAAAGAGGCTGTAAGCTCGGGCGAAGATGTCGTTTCTCTCAGCGACTCCAATTTTATCTTGGAGATAGCCAGATTTTGCCCGATATGGTCGTGCACGTCGGTTGCAATTCGGCGTCTTAAGCGTTCCTCAGCCAGCGTCAATTCCTTAGCCAAATAGCGCAACTTTTCCTGGGCCGTTTTGCGTTCGCTGATTTCATTTTGCAGCTCTTCGATGGCCTTTGCAAGCTCCGCGGTCCGCTGCTCAACCCGCACCTCCAGCTCGTCGTGCGCTTTTTGCAGCGCCTCCTCTGCTTTCTTTCTCTCAGTGATGTCTGTGAAGAAGCCGACATTGCATTTTCTTCCATCTATCACGACCAGGGCTGTGTTGACATCTGCGTACATTATTGTGCCGTCTCTTCGCAGGCACGGAATGTTTGGTGCCAGTGCTTTTTCTCTTTTAGCCTGGGCCTCGAATTCAGAGATGACGTGGTCGAGACTGTCTTTGGGGTGAATGTCACGCAGACCCATTCGTGTCAACTCTCCCCCAGTATAGCCCAACATTTCGCATATTGCTGGATTGGCATATTTGAATCTTTTCGTTTCAGACTCCGCCACGAGTATTCCCTCAGCAGCCCCTTCAAACAAAGCCTTGTGTCTTTCTTCAGATTCTCTCAGCGTCTCCTCGGCTTTCTTTTGCTCTGTGATATCCCTGAAATACCAAACTCTACCATAATACTCGTTATTTGAATCCAGCAAAGGAGAGGAATACCTATCAAAAACTCTGCCGTCCCTGAATTGTATCTCGTCTCTACTTTTTTCATTTTTGTGAGTATAAAGATATCTCACCTTCTCCAGAAACTGACCAGGGTTTTCTAACTGGTCTAAGACATATTGAAGCATCCTTTCGTCGTCTCTTGTATCTAAAATCTGCTGAGGTATATTCCACATCCGGCCGAAATTTTTGTTGAATGAAATAGATTTTCCTTCACTGTCCACAACCAGAATTCCATCAATTGACGTCTCAGACTGTGCTTGCAAAAGAGTACTCTTAAACAAAAGTTCCTCCTCCGCCTTCTTGCGTTCAGTGATGTCGCGGTCGATGCCCCTATAACCCAAAAGATTCTTACCTTCGCCAAGAATTGGTACGCCGCTCGTCTCCAACACCACAAGTCGTCCATCCTTATGAAGATTCGTGTTCTCCAACCTATCAAAGGGTCTCCGGGATTCAACTATATCCTTGAACAATTCTGCTACTCGTTTTGCCTCATCTGAAGGCATAAGGTCAAATGGTGTCTTACCAATGATTTCCTCCGGTTCATATCCCAACAGGTCCTTGACCTTTGGACTGGCGTAGGCGTAGATGCCGTTGGCGTCTACTTCCCATACCCAGTCACTGGAAGTCTCGACCAGAGAACGGAATCTCTGCTCGCTTTCTCGGAGCGCTCCCTCGGCACGCTTGCGCTCGGTGATGTCGTGGGCGACATGAACGCAACCCACAAGAGAACCACCGTCGTCGCGCAAAGGTGAGACGGATACAATAAAGTGGCCGCCGAGATGTTCCTCGTAAATCTCTTCCGCGTGCTCCTGGCCATCAGCCAACAGCTTGGTATGTGGACAAAATGCAGGCACCTCCTTGGCATGGTGAACACATTCATAGCAAATCATTCCCGCTGCCTCGTCTGGCGCAACGCCCATCCGCTCGGCCATCGCCTTATTGACCCTAACGATTCTGTAATTATTATCAATGATGGCTATCAGGTCGGGGACAGCCGTGAATGTACGCTCCCACTCCTCTTTTGCACGAATGATTTTCTCCTCCGCTTTCTTGCGCTCGGTGATGTCGACAACGGCTCCGGTCATATACGAGACTCGGTCGTTTTCATCGCAGAGAACTTTTCCTTGGTCGCGCAGACATCGAATCGCTCCGTCCGGGCGAACGATGCGAAATTCGGCCAGATACGGCCCACGGTCACGCATGGCACATTGGATCTCCTTGTCAACCATGTCCCGGTCGTCCGGATGAACACGCTGGAGAAAATCTTCAACCGGCTGTGTAGACTCGGCAGCGGACAGCCCAAGAATCCGATTGAAGCTCGCGTCTCGGGTATCTTGGTTGGTTACTGGATTCCACCGCCATGTGCCCATATCCGCCGCTGAAAGCGCCAGGCGCAGACGTTCCTCGCCCTCGCGTAGCGCCTCCTCGGTCTTCTTGCGCTCGGTGATGTGTTCTTCCAGAAGCGCGTTGGTTTTTTCAAGGTCGGCAGTTCGTTCCTCAACGCGTTTTTCCAACTCGTGGTGAGCTTTCCGCAATTGCTCCTCAGCCTTCTTACGCTCCGTAATATCGTGAGCTGTACCGACCAGTTTCACGGGTCGGCCGCTCTTGTCAAAACGAACCTCAGCAACCGAATGAAGAACTCGCTCGGCCCCGTCAGGCCGCACAATCCGGTACTCAATGTCAAAGCCTTTGCCTTCCTTATGCGCGGCCTCCAACGCGCTTTTCATGCGCTGCCTATCGCTAGGATGGATCAAACCGAGAAAATTCTCGTAAGATGGCTGAAACTTATTCGGTTCGACACCGAGGATGTGATAGCTTTCCGCCGACCACGTGGCCTTGTCGTCGACCAGATCCCGTTCCCAATGACTAAAGTGGGCTATTTCCTCGGCCCTGCTGCACAGTTCCTGTCTTTCTCGCAGCTCTGCCTCTGTCTGTTTGTATTCCTCTTCTATCCGCTGCAATTCCACCACACGGGAACGCAATGCCTTCAGTTCTTCCAGGAGTGCTTCTTTGGTCTTATCGGAGTCTGACATAACTTTATCTTATTTCCAACAACTTGATGCCTCTACCTGAACATCTTGGCACCCGTGCACACCCGATTACTCGTCCAGGCCGAAAAACTTGAGCCATTGTTCGGTTTCACTTTCGCTAAGTCCCCACCGCTTGCCTGACGGCTCTTTGATTGTCTTGCGTCGGCTCAATTGCTTTTGCACATCCGTCCAGAAGACATCTGCTTTTACCACTGTGGCTTTCCTCGCCCGCGCTGCGGCTTGCACCTTTCGGTCGCTGCTTACAATGGTCAGTCTTTTCGGGGCTGTACTTGCTTTTATTTTATCCCCGATTACCGTGTCGGCATCGGTAGCCAAACCGGCAAACGATACTTCCAGATTATTTATATCACCAAATCTGCTTTTATCCGAAGGTCCGGTGCCGTCGAAAACAATTTCGCCTTTTTCACCGGTCAGTTTTAGGTACCTGCCCACAATATAGCATAGCTGGAGGTCGGTAATTGACTCGAAATCTTCACCCGCCTTTTGAATTGAGTGCAGCAGATTATGACCATCGATAATAAGCGGCATTTCTTACCCACTGGCAGAGAATCTTATTTCTCCGCCTACGACCGTCTTTTCAACCCTGCCTTGCACTGTCCAACCATTGTATGGGCAGTTCTTGCTTTTAGAACAGAACTTATCTACGTCAATTCTGTACTCCGCGTTAGGGTCGATAATAGTAACATCGGCCTGTTTGCCTTTGCCAAGCGTTCCCTTGTCAACGCCAATTATTCTTGCAGGTTTCTCAGTCATCAATCTAATAAGCCCCGGCCAATCCAAAATACCCGGCTCAATTAAAGCCTTGACGTAAAGGCCGAGGGAACATTCCAGACTTGCTATGCCAAAAGGAGAGGCCAGAAACTCAAGCTCCTTTTCACTCTGCAAATGCGGAGCGTGGTCAGTGACTAAAGCATCAACCAGCCCTTCCCTAATCGCCTCTTTTAACGCCTCGACATCCTTGGCCGTTCGCAACGGCGGGTTCACTTTGTAGTTCGTGTCATATTCGGCGCAGCATTCCTCGGTAAAAAGCAAATGGTGCGGCGTTACCTCACAGCTAACCGGCAGAGAATCTTTTTTCGCAGCCCTTATTAGTTCAACCGAGCCGGCCGTCGATATGTGCTGTGCGTGATAGCGGACGTTTGCTTTCTTAATAAGTTGAATATCCCGCCACAGCATCGCCTCCTCAGCGAGTGCATCTATCCCGGGCAGGCCAAGTACCGTCGAATGGAAGCCCGCATTCATCACACCGTTGGCCGCAAAACCGTCATCCTGACAATGCTGGGCTACAACCACGTTAAACATACCGGCGTATTTTAGGGCCCGTAGCATAACGGAAGGGTCCTGAACCCCCCTGCCGTCATCAGTGAAGCCAACGGCGCCGGCCTCTGCCATAAATCCCATCTCTGCAAGCTCGACACCCTCCCTCCCTTTTGTGATTGCCCCCATTGTATAAACGTGGGTTTTTCTCGCCTGCCTTCCCTTGCGGTGGATGTATTCGACATCCGTCTCATTTTCTATCGGCGGGTTGGTATTAGGCATACAAACAACCGATGTAAAGCCCGCCGCTACTGCCGCAGCCGAGCCGCTTGCTATCGTTTCCTCTTCTTCATCACCCGGCTCGCGTAAGTGAACGTGAATATCAATCAAACCAGGCGTTACCAATTTCCCCGCGGCATCGATAACTGTCTGTGCAGATTTTTCGATTTTGCCGACCTCTACGATTCTGCCATCGACGATAAGCACGTCGCATTCTCTGTCGATGCTGTTTGCAGGGTCTATTACCCGGCCGTTTCTTATCAGAAGTTCAGAGTTCATCTTCTAAACTAAAAACTAAAAGTTAAAAACTAAAAACCATAACTAAAAATTCAAAACTTATTCTTCCCTTTGAGAGTTAAGATACTTGAACCCAGTATATTCGCTAATTCTTTAGTCTCACCTAAGAGGTATTCCAACTGAGCATTATTTATCTTCTTTGCATCTCTTAGCAATCCAAGCCAGTACAAACTTTCATTTGCGGATTTTAGAGCGTGGCTAAAGAAATTCGCAAAATCTTTCTTTGAACTAGCACCCTTGGCTTCAACGATGTTTGCACCTATAGACGTAGCCGACCTCAACAATTGTTTTGTAATAACGCCAGTAGAGATATCTTTCGGTAGAGTATCCAGGAATTCTATCGTCTTAATGGAATATTGATATGCTCTGTATTTTAATTCGGTTTTAACTTTTGAGTTTTGGTTTTGCATTTTTCGTTTTAAGTTTTACGCTTTCTGGGCCGCAGCCTGGTTAACCAGGAACAATACCGCCATTCTTACTGCCAGACCATTCTTAACCTGCTCCAGGATAACACTGTGTCGGCCATCAGCGACTTCGCTTTCCATCTCGAGACCTCTGTTAATCGGCCCCGGGTGCATAACCAAAATATCTGGTTTTGCTCTTTTCATACGTTCTACGGTCAGGCCGAAATAATGGGAGTATTCCCGTATTGAAGGAAACGGATTGCCGCCGAGCCGCTCGAACTGAATCCGCAGCATATTTATCACGTCAACCTTCTCTATAACTTCGTCGAGCGAATAGCTCACGCTGACCGGCAGCCTATTTACCTGCGCCGGCATAAGCGTAGGTGGACCAACGAATATGACCTCGGCACCGAGCTTTGTCATCGCCCACATGTCACTGCGGGCAACGCGTGAGTGGGCTATATCGCCGACAATTGCAATCTTCAGACCATCGAGAGTGCCTTTGATTTTACGAATTGTATAGACATCCAAAAGTCCTTGTGTGGGATGCTCACAGAAGCCATCGCCTGCGTTCACAACACAAGCATTTATACTTCTACTCAAGAACTTTGGCGCGCCTCCGGCACTGTGACGAATCACAACAATATCAATCCCCATAGCTTCGAGGTTCTTGGCGGTATCTAACAAAGTCTCGCCTTTACTGACCGAGCTTGTTTTCCTGGTGAACTCTATAATATCGGCGCTCAATCGGCTTGCGGCAAGTGCAAAGCTGTTTCGGGTTCGCGTGCTGTCTTCAAAAAACAAATTTACCACGACCTTGCCTCGCAGCGGCGGAGCTTTCTTAACCGAGCGCGTGCTTATCTGCTCAAAACCTTTGGCGGTGTCAAGTATATGTGTAATCTCTTCGGCACTCAGCTCACGCAGTCCAAGAAGATGTTTGCGATTCCACCTGAATTGTTTGCTTTTTCTTCTCAGTGCCATATTTATTGCGTCCAGTGACCTGTGCCTCGTGATTCGTGATTTCCAGCTCGATTCACGATTCACCCTCCCCTACTCGACAACCACTTCGTCTTTTCCGTCCGATTCGACAAGATTGACCTGCACCGATTTACCTGGCGCAACGTCAGTTTTGTAACCTGCATAATCGGCCTGTATCGGAAACTCCCTGCCGATTCTATCCACCAGAACAGCCAACTTTATCGCCCTCGGTCTGCCCAAATCTATCAGGGCATCCATTGCCGCTCGTGTTGAGCGTCCTGTATAAAGGACATCATCAACCAAAATGATGAGTTTATCGTCTATGTCGAAGCCGATTTCGGTAGTTCTGACCTGCGGCTGACTATGTCCTTGTGGTGAATTCAAGTCATCCCTGTAGAGGGTTATATCGAGCGTTCCGTACGGGACGTCTTTGCCAAGTTGCTTTGATAACCGCTTTGATAGCCGCTGCGCGAGAATTTCTCCCCTGCTGCGAACACCCACTGCAGCGATATCCACTCCAGCCGGGGTTTCCGAGACTATACGGTCAGCCAAATCGTCAAGGATTTGCTCGATTTGTCCGGAATCTAAAATTACTTTCATAGCAGCCACAATCCCTTGTCATATTTACAGTGAGAATATCGGCCTAAGTATAGCAGCAACAGCCCGATAAGGCAATATATCTACCTGGAGTTTTCGAAAACCGCGTTTTCAATACTGAAAACGGCATATCATAAAAAATTAGCCGGATAATTTTACTTGAAAATTGAATCGCTTTCTGGTATCATACGGGCAAGAGTGTACCGGCAAACGTGGACTTTACCACCTCCTCTGGAGGAATGGGATGGTGCAAAGTAGTAAAAGATTGTTTTCTTTCCTGATAGCCTCTGCGGTACTGCTATTGGTGTACACCTGCACTGCCGCCGCAGCGGACGGACGGGAAACCCTCACGACACAGCCACAGGCGCTCAACCACAGCGGAGTTTATGGATTAAGACAGCTATACCCCAGTTTGATGGGCGCTGGCGTTAAGGTCGGTGTTCTAAGCCGCAGTTTCACTTACGTCGACGGCGAACCACAAAACGATTACCGGCCGAGTGTTAGCCATAACTGCTTTGAGGGCAGGCAGTTCGGCTTTCATGACCGAACTGGACTGAAAGTGGGCGTTTCACCCCACGCAACAGCTATCTGCTCCATATTACTTGGCGAGGACGCCAATGCTTTTAATTCCGAATTGGGCCAGTTCCACTATCAAGGCGTTGTGCCTGCGGCTGAGATTGATGTCTACGAGTTTTGGCATTTCTTAATTGATAATGTGTACGCACATTCACCGCCAGAGGTGGATATTCTGACGGCCAGCGTTGGCAACCAGTTTGAGGACTGGTGGACGCGCGGCATTGATTCAATGGCTGAGCATTACGGCCTTATCATTGTGGCTGCTATAGGCAATGGCTCCGACGCCCGGGACCCTCCCCTTTATCCGGGCGCATCGGCAAATGTCATTGGAGTCGGCGTTGTTGATTCCGTCAACACAAGTAAGCTCGCAACTAATTTGGCACATTTTGCATTGGCTTACCCGGAGCACTCAAGCTTCGGCCCAACTGCAGACGCCAGGTGCAAACCTGACATTGTCGCTCCCGGCGATTGCTTGGCCGCCGACATCAACGAACCAAATCGCTACGAACCGATGGGCAGCTGGGCAAGCTTCTCGACCCCGATAGTTACAGGTACAATCGGCCTGCTCGTCCAAAAAGCCAGGCAAGACCCAAATCTAAGTCCCGCCGTTTCACCAGAAGGCGGAAACTGCGTAATCAAGGCTATTCTGCTGAATTCGGCCAAAAAGCTCCCCTATTGGCACAAGGGCCGCCTTGAAAAAAACGATGACCACCAGGCACCGTTGGACCACATTCAGGGTGCGGGTATGGTAAGTGCCGTTGACGCCTACAAACATCTGATCACGGGTCTAAAAAAACCCGGTGATGTTGCAACAACCGGCTGGGACAATAATCTGCTGGACAAAAGCCAAAAACAAAAAAACGCTTACAACATCACTATCGCCAAACCGGCAGACAAAATTATGACGGTCACCGTCACCTGGAACAAGCACTACAGCAGAGTTTATCCTTTTGAACCGGTGCCCGAAGACGACAGCAACTTCCGACTTGAAGTCTGGGCTGTTGACGTGAACGACCCCAACAACAATTATTTGCTCGACTACAGCGATAGCAACACCGACAACGTTGAGCACATCTACTGCCGAGCAGATGCCAACTTCACAAATTACAAAATTATCGTCTCTGTCGATGACGCTGACGAGCTAAACCAAACACCCGCCAGAGAACGCTACGGCCTTGCATGGAACGTCGGCAAGCGTCAAGACAGTGACAACATCTTCTGGTACGACCTTAACGCCGACGGTGTAGTCAACGACTCAGATTTTGCCACTCTGCTCGATAATTGGATAACCAGTCTTGAATCACCGGGAAGTTACTTCATCGGCGACACCGACGGCAACGGCGAGTTCGACGTCAGTGATGTGAAAATCCTGCTGGATCACAAAGACACTAAGGCCGATTGGCACACCAAGTAGTATCTGCCGATACAAGTTATAAGCAGTATCCTTTTTCGCATCTCAGTGCTGCAACAACGAAAAAAACGCTCCGCAAAAAGCGTGCGATTTCAGTGGTATCTGTTATCAATCTCCCTCCGTGCGCTGTCTCTTTGATGTTTGATATTCCAACTTGTCAGCTTCGTTTTGACAAGCAGGGATTCTGGACTATCTCAGTCCAACTTTGCGTTTGCCGGCAAGCGCAGACAGAGACACATTAACCTAAAGGCCGTAACTCCTGTGACTACAAGGAGTTATGCCTTTTTGTTTTGCCCTCGCGTCTCCTTAAAGGGAATAAAGTGTATGCAAAATTCTGCAATTTACGCGACATTTTCTTCCCAATCCGACAGCCTAAACAAAAACCCGGTCCAAGAGCTCCTTTTGAGGGAGTTACCGCTCGGAGATTAGGTCATTCTCTTACCTATTGCATATCTTTTGTACGGCTCTTGCAGATTGGACGTTGGTGTCACCGCCGCGGGACATTCTCGTCGATGCTGCTGTTATTTATCTCGACGCTACGACTGAACAGTCTGCAGCGCAGGGTCCCGGATGAAAAATCACTGAGATTGTCCCCGGCAGGCATTACACTATTGAACACGACGCGCAATAGCGTGGCCGGCACATGTGTACCAGTGATTGCACCGGATGAGATTCGGTACCAGCAAGATGGTTTTGGCGTAGTCTCTATTAGAATAGCGGCTGTAGGTACCGCTATGGGTGGAACGGTTGAAGCTAATCATAGCACTATGGATATGGCTACGCCTGACTTTCGTCATTGGGTCGTCATCATGGAGATTTCCGAACCGATGAGCATTGCTCTACTGGCTCTCGGCGCCCTGGCCCGGCTCAGAGAACAAAGCTCATAACAAAACGCAAAACTGAAAGGGCCTCAAAGCCCTGGGGTCGAGCAGGATTAGCGACGCAAATTAAGGGTGTACATATTACTTCCGGCAGTTTTCCGGTCTTAGCTACTGTTACAAAATTTTTAGATAATCACACCACCCTGTCATTCCCGCGAAACTTGCCCCGTGCAGGTGGGGGGCGGGAATCCAGGAATAAAATAGGCCAAACCCTGTCATTCCCGCGAAAGCGGGAATCCAGGAATAAAACAGGTTGAGGCGAAGCCTCAATCAAATTATTGTCTAAAAACTTATTCAAGGTAGTTTTGACGTTTGAATTTCCACAATAACGTGCTACAATAGCCCGTGCGGCCAACTTTTTCCTGTTTTTGAGAAAATGCTAAAAAAATCCACCGAAAATCTTACAATTTGCTTGACAGTCTTTGCCTAATCGGTTACACTAATTCTATCCATAATATGGGAGTGGGGAGAAAGCATCTTGTGTTACTTATTGAGCTTTACCCCACTGGAAATCCAAATCTTCTGTAGCCGAAATTTGACAAGTCCACAGATAATAAACGGCGTTTTGTTGCGAAGGAACTTTGAAAAGAAGAGGAGAGCATAAGATGAAGCGCAAAAGCATTCTCTTAGCGGCGGTTTTGGCGCTGGTGCAACTATGCTGCGGCAATTTGTGCGCGGAACCTACAACTGCATACCAAGCGGAAAAGGTGGTAACAGGCTGGCTGCGAGCTGATCCTCAACCGCTCGAAACAGCACTCGGGCAGCAAGTGGAGAGGGTCGAAACTTTCACAAACGATAGTGGCATGCCGATCTATTACATCGTCTATTTGCAACCATCCGGATTTGTGATTGTGCCGGCAGACGATTTGGTCGAGCCGATTATTGGATTTGTTGAGCAGGGAACTTATGACCCCTCGCTGGACAATCCGCTTGGAGCGTTAGTGACTAACGACCTCAACGGGCGTATCTGGGCGGTTCGGGATATCCAGAGACTTGAAGCGACCGGTGCAATGGAAAAGGCCCTTGAGTCGCAGGCCAAGTGGGACCAGTTAGAAAGCTTTGCTGATGGGTTTGGGATAATGGGCCTCGGCAGTATCTCTGATGTTCGCGTTGCTCCGCTGATACAAAGCCTGTGGGGTCAGCGTGCAGCTTGTAGTCTCTGGTGTTATAACTATTACGTCAGCTTAAACATCATTGGCAGCGGTTATGCCGGTTGTGTCGCCACCGCAATGGCGCAACTGATGCGTTACCATGAGCATCCTACCGATGGCATCGGTGTCAACAACTATACTATTTACATAAATGGAAGCGAAGACGATGCAAATACGCTCGGCGGTGATGAGAATGGAGGCCAATATAGCTGGAGTGATATGGTACTTGAACCTAATTGTGATAACTATACTGCTACTCGTTGGAAAGCCATCGGAGCGCTATGCCATGATGCCGGTCTTTCAGTTAATATGAATTATCGTAATGTCTCTCCCCCTGGCTCAACGGCTGATACGCGCGACGCTGCCGATGCTTTCACAAGCCTCTTCGGATACGGCAACGCGGTAAAAGGCTATAATTCCGGCAGTGAAATTGGTGCAGGTCTGACAAATATGATAAATCCGAATCTTGATGCTAAAGACCCTGTTCTGCTCGGCATTAAGAAGGGTACAAGCGGGCACGCCGTTGTGTGTGACGGATACGGCTATAACTCCGGTACGATGTACCACCATCTTAATATGGGATGGGATGGCAATTATAATGCCTGGTATCATCTGCCAACTATTGATTCGTCCCCATCGTATGATACCGTTTACAAATGTGTTTATAATGTTCATATAACCAGCGGCGGCGACGGCGAGATGATCAGCGGCCGCGTCTTTGACCCAAACGGCGACACAATTCTCAGTCCGACCGTTTACGCAGAACCTGTCGGCAATGGCCTTTGGATTCCTGCCGAATCAGATGACCAAGGGATATATGCACTTGACAGTCTCAATTCGGCCACCAGTTATACTGTAAATGCATTGGTTGATGGGTATGCTTTCACCCCTCAAACCGTCGCCACTGGAACCTCTGCCCCTAACAATCCCACCTCTGGTAACGTGTGGGGCATTGATCTTCATGGTCAGCCGCTGACAATCTCAAGTATCACCCCGGCGTCGGGCCCGAGGGGTTCCTATATCAAGATTGAAGGGCAAAATTTCGGCGCTTCTGCCGGCACAGTCATATTCCCTGGCGGACCCGGAAATGGCGAAGAAGTGCAATGGAGCGATACCGTCGTTTACTGCCGTGTGCCGGACGATGCGACAAGCGGAAATGTCAAGATTCAGACAGCCGACTGGCACATAAGCACCAGCAAATACTTCGAAGTTACCAGTCCCAACGATGTGATTGTAGACCCGAATAATGCCACGCCAAATATCCAAAACGGCACTGCCCAATACCCGTTCAGTACGATTCAAAGGGGTATGCGCGCCGCTACGACAGGCGGCTCTGTAACGGTCAAGCAGGGAACTTATTACGAATACATCGACTTCAATGGCAGGAGTATCACTTTAAAGAGTCTGGACCCACAGGACCCATGTATTGTGGCAGCCACTATTTTTGACGGCAATGACGGCGGGCCGATTGTTACATTTTCAAGCGCCGAAGATGCTAACACTATACTGGCCGGATTCACAATTACCGATGGTAATTCCACAAACGGCGGAGGAATTTACTGCCTTGGAGCCAGTCCAACTATTAACTACTGCATCATAAAGAATAATACGAACCCTGACGCCGATGGCGGTGGCATGCATAATAGCTGGGCTGATAGTAATGGCAGTTATCCAACATTAAACTATTGCACATTCATCGACAACACTGCATCATCATATGGCGGTGCAATAAGCAATTACGAGAGCAGCCCAACGCTACGAGATTGTCTGTTTATCAATAATTCAGCAACTTACGGCGGTGGCGCCATTGCCAACTGGTTTAACGGCAACACAACTGCAATCAATTGTTTATTTCTCTCAAACTCGGCAACAGACCAATTTGGCGACGGCGGTGCGATTTATAATGCCTCAGAGGCGTATCCGAAAATATTTAACTGTGGATTCCACGGCAACTTGGCTGAATATCGAGGAGGTGCGATATACAACTTTCTTGCCGATTCGACGCTGACCATAACCAATTCTACTTTCAGCGGGAACTCGGCCAAAGGTAACGGCATCGCGGTTGGTGGTGGCGCAATAGCTAACTTATGCAGCAGCCCGACAATAACCAACTGTACATTCAGCACAAACGACTCTAACGACCAGGGCGGTGCCATATTCAACTGGGATAATTCCAACGTGACAATAACCAATTGCATCCTCTGGGGTAACACCGCATCAGGCAGCGGCTCACAGATCTACAAAGATGGCACCAGCTCGGTCACTGTTAACTATTGTGATGTTGAAGGTGGCTATTCGGGTACAAAAAACATCAACAGTGACCCGAACTTCGCACGCGACCCCAACGATGGCGGTGATGGCTGGGGCGTGGGTAATAATGACGACTACGGCGACCTGCACCTTACGCCTGGTTCGCTGTGTATCGACGCCGGCGACAATAATGCGGTTCCTGCTGATACCGTCGACCTTGACGGTGACAGTAACACGACCGAGCTTATCCCGTGGGACTTCGACCGCTATCCACGATTTGTAGACGACCCTTGTACTGCCGATACGGGAAGTGGCACACCACCCATCGTTGATATGGGCGCCGATGAATTCTCTTACCTCGGTGACCTGAATCTCGACTGGTGTGTGAATTTCGAGGACTTTGCTCTATTCGCCCCGCACTGGCGCAAAACCAACTGCGGCACCTGTAGCGGCGCCGACCTTACCGTCGACGGAAATGTGGACTTTGACGATTTACGGCAGCTTGCCTTAAATTGGCTGGCAGGCTGTGGGCCATAAATTCTCTCAAGCTTGCCAATAGTCCCAAAAAGGGTTGTGAGTTCACCTTGCACAAGAGCTTGCAGCCCTTTTCTGTTTCGGCTTTAGTCAAAAACTTCTTTCAATTCTTCGTAATTTCTGGTAAAAGTGCTACCTGCTATACACAATGCGGAAGGCGCACATACAATAACAGCTATGAAACTGATTGTACGAAAATCAAGGCTTGCTGGTAAGGTACTGATTCCGGGCTCCAAATCGCACACAATACGTGCCGTTGCGATTGCCTCTTTAGCCGAAGGCCAAAGCTCCATTCGCAGACCTCTTGTCTCGGGCGATACGCAAAGCGCGGTCCAGTGTTATCGAGCACTCGGAGCCAAGATTGACACAACCGACCCCGAATGCTGGAAGGTATCAGGCACGGGCGGTACAATACAGCCGTCCGAGGATGTCATAGATGTTGCTAACTCCGGTACGACGTTGCGTATCGCGATGGGTTCAGCGGCCCTCGCCGCGGCCAGCCAAACAACAACCTTTACAGGCGACGAACAAATCCGGAGCCGGCCGGTCGGACCGTTGATGAATGCTCTGGGCGATTTAGGCGCAAAATGCAAATCTGTTCGAGGCAAGAGCAAGCCCCCCGTGAAGGTAACCGGGCAGTTAGTGGGTGGAAAAACTTCTATTGCCGCAACCACCAGCCAATATCTGTCCAGCCTGCTACTGTGCACACCTTTGGCAGCCAAGGATACCGAAATAGACGTTACCTTGCTCAATGAACCAGGCTACGTACAGATGACGCTCGATTGGCTCAACAGACAGGGCATAAAGTACGAAAAACAGAACTGGCGCCGATTCCTGATCAAAGGCAAACAAAGCTATAAGGCCTTCGACGCCAAGATACCTGCCGATTTTTCCAGTGCAACATTCTTTCTCTGCGCTGCCGCACTGGTCGCAGATGAGGTAACTTTACTTGGATTGGATTTTTCAGATAGTCAGCCTGACAAAGCTGTGGTCGATTATCTAAAGGCAATGGGCGCTGACATTCATATCGAGCCGACATCTGTAACAATCAGAGCCGCAGCACTCAAAGGCGCCGAGATAGATATGAACAAAACCCCGGACGCCCTGCCCGCTTTGGCTGTCACCGCCGCATTCGCTGAGGGCACCACTTCTCTTGTGAACGTGCCGCAGGCGCGGAGCAAGGAAACCGACAGAATCAAATGTATGGCCGAAGAGTTGCGAAAAATGGCTATAGATGTTGAAGAGTTGCCCGACGGCCTTATAATACGACCGAGTAGACCAAAGGCAGCTCGATTAGATGGCAGGAATGACCATCGAGTTGTGATGGCCTTGTCGTTAGCAGGCTTAAACCTGAAAGGTCAATGCGTGGTTGATACTGCTGAAGCGATGAGTGTTACTTTTCCCGATTATGTAGAATTGATGAAGAGCATTAGCGCAAATATGGAACTTGAATAATCACAGTCACAAGGAACTATTTTGAGGAGACTTGAGAAAAATGATTGGATGCCACATAGGACGCTGTTTTCAGGTAACGGTAGCTGGAGGGTCTTATCAGGAAGGCCTAACCGCTGTCATACAGGGACATCCTCCCGGAATGCTGCTGGCCGAGCAGGAAATTTACGGCGACCTGCTTCTGAGAAAGCCGGGTGCCGATGAATTGAGCAGCCCCCGGAAAGAGCCGGACCTTCCCATTATCTACAGTGGGCTAAACGCTGATGATACAATCGAAGGTGCCGCAAACAAAAACCATACCAATGGCACTCCGCTGACGATTCTGATTCCGAACCTGGACCGCCATTTCATCCACATCAAGCAGTATCAGGACACGAACCGAACGCCCCGCCCGGGTCACGCGTCTTACGCTTCGTTCATAAAATACGGCCCCGACGATGACGCTATCGGTGCGGGGCTTTTCAGCGGACGCTATACCTCGCCGATTGTAGCTGCCGGATACGTCGCCAAAAAAGTCCTGAAAAAATGTGGTATCGAAATCTGTTCCTACGTCAAAGAGCTCGCCGGTGTGCGCTGCCCTGATGTAGCTCACGACAAAGCCTTTGAGTATACCAACAGCTACAAAAAAATGCGGCGTGACCTCGACCCCTTTTACCAGGAGATATACGTCAAGGGCCGTATAACAATGGAGATGCGGTTCCTGGAGAAGGCCAAAATATTGGCCGAGGTTGAGCAGGAAATAGAGGCTATTCGCGGCAAGGCTCCAAAGATGAAGCCGGCTGCAATCCGAAATAAATACACCGTGCATCCAATTCTAAACTGCCCTGACATGAATGCAGCAGAGGCAATGGTTGAGGCCTGTAATAAAATCAGTAAAACAGGCGATTCGGCCGGCGGTGTAGTTGAAGTCGTCGTTACGGGTGTCCCCATAGGTCTCGGCGAGCCGGTCTTTTACAAACTCGACGCTGAATTGGGCAAAATGCTCGGCATTGGTGCCGTCAAAGGCGTTGAGGTTGGCGCCGGCTTTGCCGTCAAAGATATGACCGGAAGCGAAAATAACGACCAAATGCGCTCCGAAGCAGGTAAAGTTATTTTCGAGTCAAATAATGCCGGCGGCATTACAGGCGGACTTTCCACCGGCCAACCCATCATTGTCAGGCTTACTGTCAAGCCTACATCTACGATTGACAAACCACAGAAGACAATTGACAAGTACACGCTGGAGAATAAGGCGCTTGCAGCTATCACAAGGCGTGATGCTACGATTGTGGGCCGCGTATGGCCGGTCGCCGAAAACTACACCGCTATCGTCGTACTGGACCACTTGATGGCCCACTACGGCTATCAAACACTAAGAGAAAAATGTCAATAGGAAAAGCCCCGGCCAAAAGCCGGGGCTCAATTCTTAGACGGAACGCTTCGGCCACAAAGTAAACTGCGACCGAAACGATGGCTTTTTACGGTTTCCACGAGTACCACAGCGGCATTGGGTCCGTCGTGTTATGGTTTGGCGACCTGTCGCGGACTAAGACTTTGAAGCTAACACCTACCATCGCACCGCCAATTTTCACCCTGTATACGCGGGGGTCACCCGCAACGTTATCTACGTTTCGCCATTCAACGCCCTCACCATATAGCTGGTCGGATGGGCCGCCACTGCTGAAATCGCTATCATCACATATGAATTTATACTCCACGCCGCTTGCATCCGTTGCTGTCATAGCTGTCATCTCAGCCCAGTAATCAAAGTCGCCTCCGCCGCCCCATATCTGATGAGGCTCGCCACACGGATCCGCAGCCGGATCCCATTCCGCCGGGTTAGGTTCCGGCTTGATCCAATCCTCAGGAGGAGCCGTAGTTGCACAAAGCACGGGCGACCAGCCGGTTGTGTTCTGCAGGGGCGATTCGTCCCTGGCCCGGACCTCATAGCAGTATTGCGTATCCGGTACCAGGCCGGCATCTGTCCAGTTCGGTTCATCCAGCCACGAGCTTAAGACCACACTATCGCGCCTGAACTGGTACTCTACGCCGCTGCCATCGTAGGAAATGGAGGCCGTCACCGTAATCGAATTCGGTGAAATTGCTTCAAATGTCAGGATCACAGGAGGCGGTTGCGGCTCAGTGATGTCTGGTCCGCCGCCCGCCACGGCACAACGGATTTCCGACCAATCCGTCTTGTTACCCGGCTCACCTGTTCCATCCGGAATCCAGCCAACACCATCGCGAGCTCTCACCTTGAAGCAGTACTCAGCACCCTGTGTAAGGCCGGTGGCCTCGTTGGAAGTACCGCTCTGCCAGCCGCTGCTGAAATTAGCGTCAGTGATACATTCGAAGTAGTACTTAACGTCCCAGCCCCAGGCATCAAAGGCGGGCTTTGCACTCATAGCAATTGATGTCTCCGAGCTCGGATAAGGCTCTATTTTCCATTGACTTGGGTCGGGTTCCGGTGCCTCATCATCCGCTACAAACCAGCATTGAGCAAAGAGGGCATAGTCTGGGAAGTTGACATCTCCATCAAACGTAAAGTCTGCGCCATCGCACCAGCCATTGCCGATGGAACAATCGTCCCTGAGCCAGCTCAAAAGGAATTGTTCAAGGTCATTGAAGTCGATGACACCATCGTAAACCAAATCGCAGAATCTGCAGCGCTCTACCGTTGCTGCGGTATAGTGGTAGCCCATATCAACGGTACCTATATCCACTACCTCGTCCGTTCGGGTGGTGTACATAATCTTCTTGTAATTGACCACCAAATCAAGATTAACCGCGAGGTCGCTGCCCGCGTCGACGCACGGGCTGTTCTGTAACTGTCCGGCGTCGGTCTGACTGAGATAGTAATCCCCGAGCAACGCGGTCACGAAGAGCGGATTAGTGTCGATGTTACTGGGATAATGAGCATCCTCAGGGTACCATCCCCAGAGCTTGCAGTAATCGTCAACCTGGGCTCCAGAGCGCCCGCCTTTAACGTCGCTATACGTGACGGTAAGAGTTGAAGGTATTGGGTCGAACAGGAAGCCGCTCCCGACCGCGATCTCGTTACCTTTTGGAGCATAGTTATTCCAGAGGATGCTGTCGACAATCGCGGAGTTGCTGTCATAAGCACAGTAGAACCCGCCGCCGAGACCGGTGCCGCTGTCGCCGAAGAGGCCCGGTGCCGCATTGCTGACGATTGTGCAGTTTGCGATCAACGGGTCGGCATTCCAATTCACAGAGATACCCGCACCGTCTCTACCGGCAAGGTTGCTGGTTATCAGGCAGTTCACAATCTCCGGAATCAGTGGAGTATCTGACCGTCCGGTCAGATATAGACCACCGCCGGAAGTATTGGCAATATTGCGGGTTATGACACAATCGCGAATCAGGGCCGCTGTGGCAACGCAATATATTCCACCGCCCTGCCCGACCAGTAAAGCATTCGGGTCATTCGGGTCATTCGGGTCAAGCACATCATAAGGAGCCTGGTTGTACCTGACTGTACACCCGATAATTGTTGTTTCCGGAGAGTAGATACAATACAAGCCACCGCCGTACTGGGCCGAATTGTGGGTGATATCGCTGTCCATAATTGACATTGTCGCTTCAATCCAATACATCGCGCCACCCTCGTTGTCGGCTACGTTCTCGATAAGTATGCTGTCGGTGACCGCAACTACGCTGTTAGGTTCGCCATACAAACCGGCACCAATCGGCGCTGTGTTCTCCGAGAAATTACAGTCGGCGATGGTTATCAGACGCAGAGAGTCACAGAGCATACCGCCGCCGAAGCCAGCCGAATTCTCGCTGAATGTGCAGTGCCAGAATGTCGGGGAACTGTTTGAGTCACAGTAAGCGCCGCCTCCGCCTTCAGCCAAGCAGTTAGTAATGACGCAGTTTACGAAATTCGGCTCACTGTCATCGGTAACATATATTGCTCCGCCGTAGCCGCCGCCACCATTGGCGTCGGCAACCGCAGAGCAGTTGCTGATAACAAGATTCTTGATTGTCGGACTGGAGTTGGAGCCGACGTATATTGCTCCGCCATTTTCACCCGTAATATTAGCATTTACTATGGTGAAGCTGCGTACCACGGTATCCGCACCTTCGCCGCTGTTGAAGATGAAGGCCCGACCGCCCTGCTGGCAATCAATAATTGTAGCAGCGACGACATCATTGTCATCAGGGTTGGTGCTGGTGATTGTGATATCTTTGCCACGCAGGTCGATACCGCCGGTGGTGTATCTGCCGGCACCAACAATAATCGTATCACGGCTTCTTGCCGCGTCAACAGCATCCTGAATGCCATTGGGCTCATCCAGGATTGAGACTTCGATTGTCTGCGGCTCTTCGAACGCAACGGCGACCGTCTTGTCACTGTCCAACATAACGCTGTTGTTCGGGTCCACGGACAAATCATCAGCGGTGCCGAGCCACGCCCTGACACGATAGCCCGGACCAGGATACGCCATAAGCGGTATGACATCTTCGGGGTACTCACCGCTTGGCGGCTCGATTGTTCCAATGCCGGCCACTACTTTCGTCGATAACCAGTGTCGTGGGCTCTCCTCGAACTCAACGGTCACGGTCTTGTCTGAGGTCATCGTAACTGTATTATTCGGCTCCGTTGACGAATCATCATCAGTACCCCACCATTCTTTTACTCTGTAGCCATAGTCAATATGTGCTACAAGCTCCACTATAGCATCCCTCGGATACAGCCTGTTGTTCGGGTCGACATAGCCGTGGGCAAGACCCGGGTCGACAGGGTCACCGTTGGCATCAACAACAATGACAGTCAACCGAGGCATAGAAGCAATCAGATAATGATATCCTATATCGACGATATTGGCGTCACCGATACCATCGGTGCGCGTAGTATATAGGTTGGGGTCCAGGACAATGTTGGGGTCACCGGCATCAATGCAGTTGCTGTCAATTGCCTGTCCAGTAGCAACGTGACTTAGATAATAACCAGGGACGAAGTTCGGCCCTTCGACAACGTTAACGAAGCAGGGGTCGTCCTCGATGTTATGGCTGCCGGCATCCCAACTGTTGCTGTCAGCATCCCACCACTGGAGCGTACAATCATCTTCAACATAAATCATGGGTGCGATGCGCGTAATTAATCCGATTGCGGTCATCATCGCTTCCACTACTTCGCTCGAACCAGCCGCCTCGAGCATTACCCCCCCAGTTCCTTCTGCCAAAGCTGTAAAATCTTCAACTGTCTCTTCCCAACCTCTAACTGGGATTGTGAAAATCCTTATCGGTGTGGGTGACTCTGTGGCTGCTGTGATAACATCGTCAATTGTGTATCCCGTAAAAGGTTCAGCGGGATCATGTGGCGGACGATGTGATGGGGCATCACCCATAAGAATAATTGCTCTACTGACATGACCACCCGCACGCCAATCTCCCGGCCCTATGTGGTCCGGGTCCGCTCCATACAGGTTGGCGTCCAGTACGGTCTCCAGCGCGTTGTGGTTAATACAATGCATCAACACGGCTAAAACGGATTCAGGCCCGTCGGCACCGCCAGACGCCGTTAGTGTATCGATTGCAGCCACTACTGCACCCGTGTCGGTTGTGAATACCGAATCATCTCGATACGGATAATTATCGGAACCGCCATAAGGAGACTCATTAAAATCTTTATAGTCCACGACGGCAATTCTGAAATCGGGAACGCTCGCCGCTATCAAACCGGTGATTCCCGTTGCCGCATCTTTCATGGCGTCGATGTCGCCGCCCATGCTGCCGGTTGTATCTATGCAGAAAACAATATCGAGCGCCGTCAACTCCGAGATTTCGTTCGGCTCCGGCTCCGGCTCAATGTCACTGTAGGATATCTTGACGATCGAGGTGAACGGCGCTGCCCAGTCACCGCTGCCTACCGCAATTTGGGAGCCCTCGTAGGTACTGACGTTGCCCCAGATTATCGAATTAATAACCTCGACATAGCTTTTATGGGAGCAATACAGGCCTCCACCGTATCCCAATCCAAGACCACCGATGATTTCGTTATTAACTATCGTGCAATTGGAGATTATCGCTTCCAACCACCAGTTACAGGAGATGCCGCCGCCATCCCGGCCGGCTTCATTATTCGCTATCAGGCAGTTATTAAGCTCGGGTCCGATGGTGGTTCCCGGGTCCTCATCACTTGCCAGGTACAAACCGCCGCCCGACATCCTGGCAGTATTGTAGCAGATTTCGGTATCCTTAATTAGCCTCGGGCCCACCCAGGAGTATATACCACCGCCCTCGGCAATATCGGAGTGTGCCTCATATCTGTTTCTGATATAATCCGGGTCATTCGGGTCGAAATTCGGATCGCTGGTGTCAATGGGGTTCAATGGGTCGAGCGGGAAGTTCGGGTCATTCGGATCACGTTCGAAGTACTCGAACCACACGGTAACTCCACCGGAAGCGTTGTTGTGTTTGATTTCACAGCGGATAATCCGCGATTCCGGAGAACGGAAGCAATATAAACCACCGCCGCAGGCAGCCGTGTTGTAGGAAATGTCGCAATCGTTAAAGTCTACGTAATTATCACGGTCGAGGAATATTGCGCCACCGTTTCCATTCGCATCGTTCTCCACCAATACAGTATGGGCGATTGTTCCCAAGCAGTTCGGGTCAAAGTATAGTGCGCCACCGTAGTTTGCCGCGTTATCTGCAAAGTTGGAGTCGATGACCAGTATTAGGTTGTCGGAACTATAGAGGATAGCCCCACCGCCGTCTTCGGTTGCTGTATTATGCGTGAACGTGCAGCCATTCACTTCTGATATGCATCGGACATCGTAGGCAATTCCACCCCCGGCGTATCCCGCGGTGTTGCCGGTAAATGTGCATCCGTTGATAGTTGAGTTGCCATCTTGAGCATAATAGATGCCGCCGCCATCGTAGCCTGCCGCGTTCTCGGCAAACGTACAGTCAATAAACAGCGGCCAACTGCCGGTAGCACAGTAGACTGCGCCGCCATACCCACCAAAGGCTGAGCAATTGGTAATTGTACAACCTATAAAGTCAGGTTGGCCATTACTGCTGACATATACGGCACCACCATCGGCATTCGTGACGCTGCAGTTGCTTATCATGACCTTGCGCAAGCTCGGGCTACTACCAGGGCCAACGTATATAGCACCACCGTCGGTAGCGGCGCTGCAGTCGCTTATTATAAGATTCGCAAGGGTCGGACTGCAATCGGCGTCGATGTATATAGCGCCGCCGGGCCCTTCCAAAGAACTGGCGTTGATTATCGTAAAGCCATTTATAAGCGTATTAGCATCTTCACCGTGGTTAAACGTGAAGGCCCGACTACTCCCCCCACAGTCAATTATCACAGCGGCAACAAAGCAAGGATCCTCAGGAAGGGCACTGACCAACTTAACGTCTTCTTTGCCGTCAAGATTGATATCGCCGTCATAAGTGCCCGGATAAACGACAATTTTGTCGCCACTTCTCGCCGCGCCAACAGCCGCCTGAATTGTTGTATGATCGTACCCCACACCTTGACCCACGGAAATCGGCTCTGGAAGCTTAAACTCAAGGCCAATAGTCTGGTCGGAGTCTATTACCACGTCGTAAACCGTAAGCACAGAGAGTAAGGCGCCATCATTAGCATCGTACCAGCCATCGACGTAGTAGCCCAGGTTGGGTTCTGCTCTAAACGTTACTGTTTCGCCTTCGAGGTAATAACCCACGAAGTTGTCAATTAAATCTGTGTTGGGGTCCACCGAGAAGAAGCCGTTGCCGTCGACCACATTCACTGTCAGCTCGTACTCAGGAATAGGCTCAAACTCAACGGTAACAGTCTTGTGTTCGGTCATTATGACGGTGTTCTGGTTAGCATCAAAGGCTGGCTCGTTCTCCGCACCGCTCCACGCCTTGACCCTGTAACCGTCGCATGGGTCGGCAACGAGTGTCACCTGCGTATCGGCGTAGAAGACATAAGTATTGAGGAACCAGATGTAACTAATCGGTCTCGGCTCACTCGGCGCAACCGTGCCGTAGACAAGGTTCGGGTCAGGGATTGGGTCGCCGTTAGCGTCAACCACGTTAATGGTCAACAGGTACCAGGCAATTCCATGCTCATAATGGTAACCCAAATCAACCTCATTATCGTCGCCAATCCCATCAGTTCTCGTGGTATATACGTCTAAACCGAAATCGCTTGCGAGGCCGCTTCCGGCATCAACACACGGGCTGTTCGCATCCTGGCCGGCATCCCACCAGCTCAGATAGTATCCGGCCACAAACAGCGGATCTAAATCGATATTATTCGTGTCGGGATTCCAGCTATTCACATCCCAACTGTAGAAGTCGTTGGCGTCATTCGGCTCCCAGCCGTACAGCCAGCAGGTTTCATCAACATAGATGGGCGGCCCGACTGGAATTTCACCACCGAGCACTTGCTGTAACACTCCGCCGCCAAACTCGGTAATGAATCCGGCAAACGACCCAATCCAGAAGTGATTAAGCGCACCGAATCCCATGCCCTCAAGGTCATACGGAAGCGCCTCATGATAGAATTCGTTTACAAGCACCCCGTCCGGCGTGTATTGCAAAATCCAGTCCCCGAGCTGGTCGCCAATCCAAAGGTAGCCGTCGAAGAATTCCATTCCATCGTGGTGTGACGCACCTGTTTTTTCGGGATAGGTGAATATCCACTCCCAGGTACCATCAGGACCCCAGGACCCATCATACCTATACATTTCGAACCTGTCAGTGCAGGAGTACCAGATGTCGTTCTCCTCATCATACGCAAGCGTTTGCGGACCCATCGACCCCGCTTCGAAAGAAGGAGCAATCGTGGAGTCAAACACATAGTTACCTGCAGGACCGCCTGCAACAGGATTTGCTGCCGCTGGATCAAACACGAACTTTAGAATACCAGTACTTGAGCTCTTTACATAAATCTCGTTATTCTCGGCATCGACATAAAACTCAGCTGAATGACCGAAAGAGTAATCGCCGAGAGCGAACGTTCTCTCGAGAGTGAACGTTCTTGGTTCCATTGGGCCAGTGTCGTAAGGATTGTTCGGATGTGTATCGGCACTCGTACCTTCCGGAATGGTGACGGTATGAATGTAGGCCGTGCTGCCGCTGACGTAGATGATTCTATCAGTTCCATCGCTGCCTACCCAGCCGTCAGGGCCAAAAGTACCCGACAGGTTGGTATCAAAAACTGCATAGATAAAGTAGTCCGGGTTATTCGGGTCACCACCACCAATCGGGCCGATCGGGCCAACGTCATTAGCCTCACACGGATCCTGGTATATCTGGATGTCACTATTGGTAATGCTGACCGTCGAAGGTATTGGATAGAACGGCTCGTCTTCTATTGCCACCTGCGAACCGTAAGCGCCAATATTGCCCCAGATGATGGAGTTGATAACATCTACCGTGCTTCCATAAGTGCAATACAGACCACCACCATAAGACGGCACCTCGGTCAGTTCGTTATCAGCTATTGTACAATTGGAAATCGCCGCTTCTACCAGCCGGTCACAGGATATGCCACCGCCGTTCTTGCCGGATATATTGTTCGCTATCAGACAGTTTGTAAGTTCCGGAGTAGCGAGATAACCAAGATTTGTTGTTGATGCCGGATGACCGCCCAGATACAAACCTCCGCCTGAGCCGGTGGCCCTGTTCTCCATGAAAACACAGTCGAAGATATTGGCATCGGTTGTGAAGACGTAGAAACCACCGCCGGCACCGTATATGACAACCGGCACATTAGCATCATTGGGCTCGTTAGGCCCGACCAAACTTGCCTCACCCGAAACGATATTACCCTGGACAACGCACCTGGAAATATCGGCAACACTGTCTATCGAGAACAAACCCCCGCCGACGTATGCCGTATTGTCAAAGAAACTGCAATCCATCATCCCGACCTCCGCTGTCGTCCAGTAGATAGCGCCACCGATAGATGCCGAATTGTCCACGAAGTTGCAATCAGCTAAGGTAGCTTCCACAGGTCCAAACTCGTAATAGCCGTAGTCATAGGCATCCATATATCTGCCATACATATAGATGTCGTTCGGGTCCAGGCTGGTTCTGCTGCCTTCCAGGCATATCCCGCCGCCGTAGCCCGTAGGCTGGCTCCCGTGATACGTAGCCCGGTTGCCTTCCACTCTGCAGCCCTCGAACGTTGCCTTGCAGCCGCTGCCGCAGTGTACTGCCGCGCCGAAGCTTGGAATGTTGTAGTTCCTTCGAGGCTGTTCCTGAACACCGGACCAACTAAAGCCGCCGAGCCCGCTGATGCTGCCTTCGGTTACGTTATCAACAAAATTGCAGCCAACGAAGTTAGGCTCGCTCAGTACGGCACAGTACACGGCGCCGCCTCTTGCGCTGAACTTCGCCGGGTCATCTTGATTGGGGTCGTGGTCGGTTAATCCACCGTATCCACCGGCACCATACTCACCGCCGTCGCCGCCGTCACCGCCGTTACCGCCGGTGCCCTGGCAGTTTCTAACGGTGCAATTTATGAATGTCGGCTTCGTTCCGGCATCGCAGAATATGCCGGCCCCCAGCGCCTGACCGGCCATACCTCCTGAACCGCCGCGGGCATATTGTGCGCCGCCACCACCGTCACCGCCGTCGGCACCAAATGCGTTGCAGTTCTCAATCAGGCAGTTAATGATTGTCGGGGTGCAGCCCCACCGGAACATCTTGTAGCCGAAGGGGGAATAGGGGTCAGCCACGTATTCATAGTAGAAGATCTCACCGATGTAAATACCGGCACCTCCGGCGCTGCCGCCGTTACCGCCGGCGCCGCCAGGCTGTCTCTCTTCGCCGCCAGCATTTCCACCTGATGCATTGCCTCCGGTAACCGAGCAGTTTCTGACGATACAATTGGCAACGACGTGATTTCCAACCACAGTAATGGCCGCGCTGCTCCCCACATAGCCCGTACCTGTGAACGCGCCCCCGTAAGTATCCATATTGACATAAGACATGTTATCACCGCCGTCAAAACCGCGTTGACCCGGCTCTTCGGGGTCTATAGCATCCATAACATAGGTGTTTATGTTCGCTATGGTAACGCCATTGAGCACGCAGGTGCCTCCGGGCGTACCAATAAGGTGGAAGCCCCCCCTGTTCTCGTCGGCGCAATTAATAACCACACTGTTCGGGTCATCGGGGTTGCCGACAATCGTAATATTCTTGCCCACAACAGTGTAGCCGGTCCCTGGGTACTCACCTGTGGCGATGACAATTGTGTCACCGTCTCTCGCGTCGTTTATCGCCGTTTGAATTGATGTGTACGCGTGGGTGCCGCCCACGTGCAAAGTACGAGGCCACACCGGCTCAAAGGCAACATTGACAACTCTGTGACTGTACATCGTAGCCGTGTTGTAGTTGGCAAACGATGTATCATCATCGGTGCCCAACCAGTAGAGAACTCGACAGTTAGCATCAGGCTGTGCCAACAGGGTCACCATGGTGCCCGGGATAAGATTGACATCAACAGGCGATGTCACCGAGTTGACCTCGCCAATAATGGTGACATAATTAGGATCATGATATTCAAACTGGACAATGCCGTTGCTACCATCAATACTTATCGTCAACGTGTACATGACCGGCGGCCCGTCGTAGAACGGATAGTGGTAGCCCATATCCGCCGGTCCCGAGTCGGGGTAATTCTTAATGTTTGTTGTTATCTCGCCCAGATTGTAATTCGGGTCATCCAGCAGGTCGTTGAGAGCATATTCCCCACCGGCATCAACACACGGACTGGTTTGCGCCTGGCCAGCTGTCATTTGACTGAGGTAGAAAGGACCAAGACCGCCGGCTGTAAACAGCGGATTGAGACTTATGTTGCCCTCGCCCTCGTCGCCGTTCTCAATGCAGGAATATGTCGCTGAGCAATTATAAAGGTCATCGCCGTAGTACCATGGGCTGCCCCAGTAGCCCCACAAGCCGCCGTTGAGGCCTATGATACAGTGATTGATTACCGGGCTGGAGTCACGAGCGGCAATGCCACCCTTCGGGCCCGGACCAGGGAATTCCTCAGTTGGGTACTCAAGGCCGTAATTGTATACGATTGTGCAGAACCGGATTGTAGCAGGCGACTCATACAAGTAAATCGCGCCGCCAATCTCGGTCGATGTGTTCTGCGTAATCAGGCAGTTGATAATCTCCGGAGCCGACCCGGCCTCAGCGTACACACCTCCGCCAAACCCGCCTGCCCAGTTGTTGCTGATTTGGCAGTTGGTGATTCTGACGAACGCGTTCGTAAGATAGATTCCGCCGCCGTCACCGTAGGAATAGTTGTTGATAATCTTGCAGTTAGTTATCATCGGAGCAACTGCATTCGGGTCATCAGCATCCGCGCCACCGGATGTATTGCGCAGGTATACACCACCGCCTCCATCCGTAGCGTGATTGCCGGTGATTAAGCAGTTTTCAACCCACGGGCTCGAGTTGCCGTCGTAGAACAGGGCGCCTCCGAAGTCGGCGTAACCATCGGTAATAGTAAAGCCATCTACGATATAATTCGGGTCTTCACCACCATCGAATATGAAACCACGGTGCGGCTCTGTTCCTGGGCCGCCGCCGTAGCCGCCGCCGCCGCAGTAAATGATGCAGTTGTCGGAGCCGTCTTTGCTTCGCACTGTTACAGGCACGCCCCTGAACTGCAGGTCGCGGTTACCCGGGCCGGTGTAGGTGCCGTCACAGACAATGACCACGTCCCCCTCATAGATAGCGGCGTCAATGGCAGACTGAATTGTCACATAGAAGGTATTGGGTTCTCTCTCAATATAGATATCATTCAGACCCTTCAGCCCGAATTCGACCGTGACGTACTCATTAGGTTCATTCATAGTCACGATTTTGTTAGGCTCTCTGGTCAAATCGTCATCGGTGCCGGTCCAGAACTTGACTTCGTAGTTCGGGTCCAGCGGCGTCGCAATTAGCTGTACTTCCGTAAGGTCGTAGTAATCGTAGATACCGGCGTTCGCATCAGCAAAAAGAGGTGCCGGATAGTTCGGTTCCACCATTCCGGGCCCGCCGACTACACTCAAATGTAACTGGCGTATCGGAATCGGCTCGAACGCAACCGTGACAGTCGTGTCTGACGTCACTGTGACCGTATTCTCGTTGGTATTCCAGGCAGGGGTATTCTCGGTACCGGTCCATTGCATGACCCTGTAAGCCTCGCAGGGATCGGCTATCAGTGTCACCACCGTACCAGCGTAATAAGAATAAGTGTTGGTATTCGGATCAAAGGTGACCCATCTCGGTGCGTTCGCTTCAACAGTACCACCGTTGCTATCCACGACAATAATAGTCAAATCATACCGAATGAGGCCCTCGCTGTAGTGGTAACCCATATCAACCAGGTCGGTGTCGTTGGCGCCGTCCATACTTGTAGTATACATGTCCATAGCAATGTTGGGGTCATTTGCATCCCCGCTACCGCGGTCAACGCATGGGCTGTTCGCGTCCTGGCCGGTGTCGTAATGACTTAGATAATAGCCGCCGACGAAGGCCGGGTCTTCGTCGATATTATTAGTGTCATCCGTCCAACTATTGACATCCCAGGTCCAGAAGTCATAGGGGTCGTTGGGCTCCCACCCATACAATATGCAGCCTTCCTCAACACGGATAGGCGGCCCGACTGGAATTTCAAGAACCCCTTGTTGCATCTCACCGCCGCCAAACTCGGTAATAATCGGACTGAATGAGCCCGCCCAGAAGTGACCCAATGCGCCATATCCCATGCTCTCAATCTCGCCGCCGCCGCCAATCGGTTCATGATAATAAATGCCCACGAACTCGCCATCCGGGGTATATTCCAAAACCCAGTCGCAGACCATGTCAACGATAAATAGGTTTCCGTTGGCGAATGCCAATCCATCGTGGTGCGAGCCAGCAGTCACGGGCGTATATTCAAATGCCAGTTCCCAGATGCCGGCAGGACCTTGCGCTGCATCATACTTCAATATCTGCACGGGGTCGTGTGTCCCGGCGTAAAAGACGTTGTTATTCGGATCCCAGGTCATGGTTTGTGTAAGCTCACCGGGTTGCGGACCAACCACGGAGTCGAATACATAGTTACCCGCAGGCCCACCAGCCACTGGATTTGCCGCGTTTGGATCGAACACATACTTCAAGATACTGGGGTCGGGACCCAAATAGAGCACATTATTCTCAACATCCACACAGAACGCGGAATGGTCACTAAAGGTAAACTCGCTGCCGAGTGGGAAACTCCTCTCAGCGGTGAACGTCCTTGGGGCAATGGGCCCAGGTGAGTATGGATTGTTCGGATGCGCGTGTGGGTCGGCGCCCGCGGGGATAGTAACTCTGTAAATATGGGCGTTTAGACTATATGTGGTACCATTAGGATCATCGTATGACCAACCGTAGTAAATGACTCTGTCAATCCCGTCACTACCTACATACGACCCAACGCCAAGGGGACCATAATTATCACCCTCATCGGTCCTATAATCGAGCCCCGTATCAAACCTACTGTAGATAAAGTAGTCTGGGTTGTCAGGGTCGCCGCCGCCGATTGGGCCTATCGGGCCAACGTCATTGGCCTCACACGGGTCCTGGTAGACCTGTATGTCACTGTGAGTAATGCTAACAACCGATAGCAATGGTACGGCTGGGTTGCCGCTGCCCACTGCAACCTGCGAGCCATGACTGCCAACATTGCCCCAGATGATTGAGTCGATGACTTCCACAATGCTTTTATAAGAACAATACAAACCTCCACCGAAGGAAGGTACGATCGTAAGTTTGTTATCAGCTATAGTGCAGTTCGAAATTAGCACATCCACAAACCAGTTGCACGAAACTCCGGCACCGTCTCGGCCCGCCGTATTATCGGTTATCAGGCAGTTCTTAAGCTCTGACCGAACTGCTAATTCAACGTCGTCGTCGCTGGACAGATATAAACCTCCGCCGCACGTGGTCGCGGTATTGTCCGTGATTTGACAATCAGCGATTAAGCCCGGCCCGGCAAATGAGAATATGCCGCCGCCCCGAGCGATGCCTGTGCCATCCTCAACAACGATATAGTTCGGGTCGCCCGGGTTAAAGTTCGGGTCGGTAGTATCAACTGGATTGTCAAGGTCCGGTAAGTTCGGGTCATTCGGGTCCGGCGGGTAATAAGAGCGAATAATTCGTCTCGCCTCGTTATATTGTATCGTACAGTTAATTACCTCTGCCATCGGAGAATAACTGCCATACAGACCGGCGCCACGAGCAGCTCTGTTGCGCAAAATACTGCAATCCACAACCAAAAAGTCATCGCATTCGGTAAAGTATATGCCGCCTCCATCTTCATCTGCTTCATTAGATGTTAATGTGGTGTCGGTAATTGTTCCCTCGCAGCCCGAGCCAAGATACAGCGCGCCACCATAGTTTGCTGAGTTGTTTGTAAAGTCGCATCCGGCAACCGTTATCACATTCCCAACGTTGCACAGGACGCCGCCACCGAGGAAATCAGCCGCGTTGCCGCTGAAGGTACAGTCGGTCAGTTCTATTTCGGCGTCGAGAGCACAGCATATCGCACCGCCATCGCCGCCGGCATAGGTCACTATGAAGTTCGGGTCCACAGGTGTACCGCGTTCGGAACTTACATAGTTGTCGGCGAACGTGCAGTTGGTAAATACTGTTGAGCTGCTCATGCCACAATAAACCGCGCCTCCGGAGCCGCGACTGACCGTACAGTCCGTAAATGTGCAGTCTCTAAACTCGGGACTGGCGTAGAAGCTGACGTATACCGCACCACCGTCCGAACTATAGACGCTGCAGTTATTAATCGTGACATTCACAAAGGTCGGACTCGCGCCGGCACCAATATATATCGCGCCGCCCCTGCCATCACTTGTGCCACAGTCACTTATAATCATATTTGCAATGTATGGACTCGCACCGGCACCTACGAATATCGCTGCGCCGCCTTCGCCGGCAAGAGAACCATTGACTATCCTAAAGCCGCTTATTACTGTGTTTGCATCTTCGCCGCCGTTGAAGATAAATGCCCGGCCGCTTCCTCGGCAGTCAATAACCGTCCAAGGAACAATGTTAGGGTCATCGTGGTTGAAGCTAAACAATCTTATCTCTTTGCCTTCCAGGACAATATTGCCGTCGTAGATACCTTCAGAGACAATAAGTACGTCACCGTTTTCTGCATCTTCGACGGCCTGCTGAAGCGCATCTCCGCCACCTGAGACTTCGGTGTAGTTCGCTGGCTTAAACTCAATACCAAAGGTCTGGTTAGAATCCATAACCACGTCCAGAGTTCTCTTGATGGAAATCGCTGTGCCGTTCGCATCATACCAGGCCCGGACGTAGTAGTTCGGCTCCGGTATCGCACGCAGAGTCAACTCTGTACCCTCGTAGTACCAGCCGCTGTTTGGATCGACATAACCGCGCGCCGAGTTCGGGTCAACAGGTTCACCATTAGCATCAACCACAGTAACAATCAGTTCGTGCTGAGTCGCCCCTTCACTGTAGTGGTAACCTATATCTACTATCGCGCTATTCGGGTCGTCGTTGGGGTCGCAGGGGTCATAGTCATCAGGAACACCGTCAATCCGTGTCGTATACGTATGCAGAAGGATGCTGGGGTCGTTCGCATCAGCGCTTCCGGCATCGATGGCCGGGCTGTCGAACAATTGACCAGCCGCGATATGGCTCAGATAGTATCCGCCGACAAAGCACGGGTCACCGCATATGTTTGTGGTGCCAAGCTCCCACGGACAATTCGGTTCGTTGGGGTCCCAACCTATCAGTGTGCAGCCATCTTCTACATGGATTGGGTCGCCGGCTGATATGCGGATTAGGCCACTCTCAACGGCAAAGATAAGACGTCCCGGAATTGAGCTGTCGCGGCTGAGATATATCAGACCGGTCTCACTGCTGTCCAGGAACGCACCATGTACGCCGGAGCCCTCAAGTTCCATGAAGGTCCCGGGACGGCCCGTGCCATTCGAGAAACCAGCCCGTGCAGACTCGCCGCCGAAGCCGTTCACGCCCATACTGGCGTCACCGGTCTCCCACTCAATCTTCTCGTAGTTAAACTCAATGTCAAAATCACCCGGAGCCCGGTCAGAGCGGTCAATGAGTATTAACTGGAAGCTGCAGAGCTTATCCATATGGTAACTGTAGTAGCCAACGTTGAGCCAGTTTACGCCAAAGGCAAGATGACCATCAACGAGACCTGTCCCGTAGGTCACCAAAGGCGAACCTTCCGGTCTCGTGTCGACATCGGCGAAGAACGGCGCGATAATCGACGTGCCGATTTCCCCGGTCAGGCCGAACGGCGTGTACGTTCCCATCGGAGCATCAAAGGTTACATTGCCGTTGTTGTTCACATACAGGCTGGAAGTGATAGTGCCGTAATAGTTTATAATAAATCCAATATCTACTAAGTCGGTGTAGAGGTCGTCATTCGCCGCCAGTGAATAAGCATCAAATCCCTCCCGAATAACCGGCAGCGCATCCGGGTTAACCGGCTGCGAAGGCTCGGCAATTCTGGTGTCCACGACGCTGTGCTCGACTGTAAGTGTGGACGGCCACTCGTATGACCGAGCACCGCTGCCAACTGCTAACTGAGAGCCCTTGACCGAGGAATTGCCCCAAATAATGCTATCGGTAACCAAAACGTCACTCTCAAACGAGCAGTACAAACCCCCACCGTAGGAAAGCAGTCCTATCAGTCTGTTATTAGCTATCGTGCAATTGGAAATTATCGCTTCTATGAACCAATTACACGAGATGCCCGCCCCGTCTCGGCCTGCCTGGTTCTTGGTTATCAGGCAGTTCTTGAGCTCTACGGCCACTCCTGATTCAAAGTCATCATCGCCGGCAAGGTACACAGCTCCACCTGAGGTTGTGGCGGTATTGTAGCTGATTTGGCAGTCTTTAATAAGCTGCGGACCTGCAAACGAGAAGATACCGCCGCCCTGAGCAGGCCCAGTGTCATCCCGATGTTGCACGGAGGTATAATTCGGGTCGTTCGGGTCAAAGTTCGGGTCGCTCGTATCAACCGGATTGTCAAGGTCCGGCAGGTTCGCGTCATTCGGGTCAGGGTAGAAGTACTCGTACGATACAACGACTCGCAGAGCCTCATTGTGCCTAATGTTACAGCCGACAATACTCGATTCCGGACTGTACAGACAGTACAAACCAGCGCCGTGTGGAGCTGTATTGCTCAATATATCGCACTCAGAAACAACTATGTTCGAATCAGTAATGTATATCGCGCCGCCGTCTTCGTCCGCGTCGTTGCCTACCAAGAGGCTGTTGGTAATTGTTCCCGTACAGTTCGGCTCACAATACAATCCACCGCCGAAGATTGCTGAGTTGTTTGCAAAGTTACAGTCGTTAACTGTCATAACGTTTCCGACACCGTAGAGGATACCGCCGCCGTAATCTTCAGTCGCTGAATTCCCGCTGAATGTACAACCATTGACATCTGATACGCAGTTGATACCGCAGTATGCTCCACCACCGGAATCGGCTGTGTTTCTGCTAAACGTGCATTCGTTGAGCGTCACTGCGCCCTCGTGAGCACAATGCAGACCACCGCCACTATATCGTGCGTAGTTATCGCTAAAGGTGCAGCCCGTAAATTCTGGTGAACTGGCAGTACCACAGTAAACGCCGCCACCTGAGCCCATGGAAGCGGAACAGTTGATAATTTTGCAGTATTTCAACGTAGGATTACTGTTGCTGCTGATATATACGCCGCCGCCGTTGCCACTGGCGCTGCAGTTCTCAATCACAATATTGTTCAGGCTGGCGCCACTGTTGGAGCCAACATATATGGCGCCACCGCTGCCATTAACGACGCTGCAGTTTCTTATGATAAGGTCCGCGAGCGTTGGACTGCTGCCGAAACCGATATATATAGCACCACCCGACGTACCGCTAAGACTGCCGTTGATTATCGTAAAGCCCTCGATGACCGTGCCGGGGCCTTCACCGCTGTCGAAAATAAAGGCACGAGTACTACCCCCACAGTCGATAATGGCTGTCTCAACTAAATCGGGATTAACGGGAAGGATACTGACAATTGCAATCTCTTTGCCCTGTAAGTCAATATCGCCGTCGTAAGTATAGCCTTTCTCAACAACAATTATGTCGCCGTGGCCGGCAGCTTCAACAGCATCGCGAAGGGCAGGACCTCCACCGGTAACGAGAGTCGTGCGTCGAGGTTTGAACTCAAGCGTGTACGCACGGTTAGAATCCATTACCACGTCAAAGACCTTACTAATGGAAGCTGCCGCGCCGTTAGGCTCATACCAGGCCTCCACGTAATAGTTGGCATCTGGCAGCGCCGTCAAGGTTGACACATGGCCCACAAAGTTTGTGTATGTGTACGTGTTAGTGTTAGAATCGTACGATTTGAAGTAGTCGGGGTCTACCGTGAATGTACCGTTGGCATCGGTCAAAGTTATAGTCAGCTCGTACAGGGCGACACCCTCGCCGTAGTGGTAACCCATGTCCACGTTGCTGTCTGGAATGTCATTTGCGCCGTCGATTCTCGTAGTATACGTACCCGCACCAGTAAAGACATCTTTTGCAAGGCCGGTTCCCGCATCAATGCACGGGCTGTTTACCTCCTGGTCGGTGTCGATGTGACTTAGATAATAACCGTGGACAAAGTTCGGGTCTTCGCCAAGGTTAAAGTTGTTGGCGTCCCAGCTCTCAGGCGTCCAGCTCCACGGATTATTGGGCTCATCCGGCTGCCACCCTACAAGCGTGGCATCACCTTCAACAAAAATCGGCGGATAGAACGGTCGCACGTCAGAGAATGACCCATACTGGAAAAAGACCGCCGAATCAAGGATACTATCGCCCGCGTCGGCAATGGCCAGCTTGATGTGGTGCACGCCCGGACCGACATTTAACGCCTCGGCGGTAAATACGTTGAGGAAACCGTCGTATTCAAATGCGTAGCCCGGTTCATCTCCCTCGAGATCACTGGGGTCATTATTATTGAACAGCTCCGGATAAGAGGCGTCTTGCCCGAACGGATTACCACCATTAACGTTATTTATAGAAACCGGCGTCTGGGTCCCGGGAATCAAGGCGATATTCTTACCGTCAAGGAAAAATCCGAACACATCGTTAAAGCTCGTGTTTGCGTATTCGTTGTACTCTTCCGAAGCAAACACATAGCTGAAGAACAGGTCGCCTCCTTCGCTGACAAAATCAAATTCAAGCACGACCGCATCATGAACCGAATACCCGGGAATAAGTTCAGCTAAATCATCATCTCCGGGTTGACCGTTATTTCCTGTCGCGCCGTCTTGTGAGTTGACCCCCGGCTGGCAAGGGTCGGCGCCGGGCGCAGTACTTGCATGCCCGCTGGTCAAGATGATACCAGCTTCCATGCCAATACCGGCTGCTATACCGCCCACAAAGGTTCCCGCAGCATTCGGGTCACCGGTAAATGATATGTTACTCGCTGAGATTCCCGTGCCAAGAATGTTCTCTACCAAAGTCTCTGCGTCGACCGGCGTGGTGACCGTCAAAACAGGAGCAAAACCGATTGGACTGATAAGGCCGACCTGATTCGGGTCGTTAGGATCAACGGGTTCGAAGTACGGCCCAACAGTGCTGTAAGTAACGTCAACCGCTGCCGCGTACGACTGACAGTCCGCACCGCTGCCCGCAGCGATTTGCGCACCGGCTGCGCCGATATTACGCCAGATTATAGAATTGACAACCTCTACGTTGCTCTCGTAGGAAGCGTACAGGCCGCCGCCTATTCCGGGAACCGTGTTGTCTGCTATCGTGCAGTTGGAAATCAACAGCCAGTTGCCCCAATTCGAAGACACTCCTCCACCGTCCCTGATGGCTGAGTTGTAGGCCAGCAGGCAGTTCTTAAGCGTCGTTAAGTAGTATTCTCCATAGGCGAAGTATATACCACCGCCTGATGTTCCGGCACTATTGCCAATGATTTCACAATCCTGTATTAAGCTCGGGCCTGACCAGGAGTATATACCACCGCCCCGGGCAATAGCGGTCCTGTCCTCGATTGTGAGGGTAATAAGATTCGGGTCGTTCGGGTTAAAGTTCGGGTCATCCGGGAAGACCTGAATCGGCGGCAGCACCTGCGCGTTCGGGTCGTTGGGGTCCAGAGGCCAATTCGGGTCATTCGGGTCAGGCAGATAGTACTCGTAGTATATCTTAATGCCGACAGCCTCGTTGTGTTTGATATCGCAGTTGGCAATTGTCACTAACGGCGAATCGACGCAGTACAGGCCTGCACCATAAAGCGCTGTATTGTAAGAGATATTGCAGTCAGCGACTAATAAATCGCAGTCGGTGACGTAAACGGCACCGCCGTACATATTCGCGTCGTTACCCAACATTAAGCTATTGGTGACTGCTCCTGAGCAGTTCGAGTCAAAGCACAACGCACCGGCATGTTGAGCCGAGTTGTCGCTGATGTTGCAGTCGACAATCGTTATTGAGCTATCGCCCTTGTAGCGAATACCGCCCCCGGCGTCAAGAAGGGCTCTATTGCCGACGAATGTACACTCATTGACTTCCGATACGCAGCCGAGAGCATAGTAGGCTCCGCCGCCCGAACCTGCCTCGTTGTTCGTGAGTGTGCATCGGTCGAGCGTCGATGTGCTGTCGTCAGAGCAATAGAGTCCACCGCCACCGTGGCCTGCAGTGTTGCCGCTAAACTCGCAATCTGTTAATTCCGGCGAGCTGCCCGCTCCGCAGTAGACCGCACCACCATAACCATCCGACGCAGAGCAACCCGTAATTGTGCATTGTATAAATGTCGGTGTGCTGTCGGGGCCAACGTATACCGCACCGCCATCACCATCGCTGGCGCTGCAGTTGCTTATCTCAAGTTTCTTAAAGGTCGGACTGCTGTTGGAGTCAGCGTATATAGCACCGCCGTCACCGCTACTGACACTACAGCTATTTATCGTAATAGCGCACAACTTCGGACTGCTGCCGGGACCGATGTATATAGCGCCGCCGTCGGCGTCGCTTACACTGAAGTTGCTTATGATAAGATGCGCAAGGGTCGGATTGGAATTAGCATCGATGTATATGGCGCCGCCGGGTTCGCCGTTAAGGCCGCCATTGATTATCGTAAAGCCGTCCACTACTGTGTTGGTGTCTTCACCGTGGTTGAACGTAAACGCACGACCGCTGCCTTGGCAATCGATGATCGTTTTGGCAGCCACATCAGGATCCTCGGGGGCCGTGCTGATTAATCTGACGTCTTCTCTGCCGCCGAAGTTGAGGTCGCCTTGATAAGTGCCTTCATGCACAATAATTGTGTCACCGCTTCTGGCTATTGTGTCGTCGCCACTGCTTCCGTCGGCAAGAGCTGCCTGAATCGTCGCGTGGTCATGGCCCGGACCCTGGCCTACATTAATTTTAATCGGCTGTCTGAACCGAAGCGTATAGGTATGGTTAGAATCCATTACAACATCATGGACCCCCAGAACCGAAACTAAGGTGTTGGCGTCGTACCAACCTTCAACGTAATAATTAGCATCGGGCGCCGCCCTCAGCGTAACAGTTGTGTCCTCAACGTAAGAATCCTCAAAAGTAGTTACCGGGTTGATGTTGGGATCTACCAGGAACAAGCCGTTGCCGTCGACCACCGTCACCTTCAGCGTGTATACAGGTCTATGCTCAAACT
>Ga0114922_10000452_pt1 | contig 39354 bp, 38 predicted proteins | sample AartaG_FD_100975 | JGI IMG/M metagenome (GOLD analysis project Ga0114922, IMG submission 100975) | Deep subsurface microbial communities from Aarhus Bay to uncover new lineages of life (NeLLi) - Aarhus_00045 metaG | ecosystem: Environmental > Aquatic > Marine > Oceanic > Sediment | place... | reverse complement strand
AGCCCTCTGCGCAGTCGCCCATAAGCTGATCCGTATCTGCTTCGCCCTGGTCCGGTACCAGACCACCTACTCTCTCAACTATCAACCCCTGAAGGCTTGACACTGAAGACGGTATCTACAGAAGAGGAGTGACCCATGTCTGACACCCCCGGCGCCCCGCAAGGGGCGAAGCAGGAGACCCGAACAGACGAGGCGTCGCCCAAACAGGCGGCGCCTCAGCCTTCTCAGAGCCAGTCGGCGCAGGAGAAACAGGAATTCTACTGGCGGCGGCAGGCAGAGAAGCTGGAGAAAGAGCTGGCGGCCCTGCGCACTGAGCGCGAGGCCGAGCTGACTCGATTGTCCCGCGATCGCGACGAGGCGGCGACCCGTGCGACCGAGGCTGAGTGGCGCGCCAAGCGCCTCTCCCTCATCGCCGGAGCCGGGCTGCCGTCAGACGTTGCAGAGCTTGTCCCCGAAGGCGACCCCGAGACGGTCTCGGGCTATGTCGAGAAGCTCAAGCCGATCGCGGAGAAGCTGGCGCGGCCGCTGCCGCGCGGACTGACCAACACCAATCCCCCAAACCCGGCCGGAGCGGACGAGTCGCGACTCCAGCGCCTCGCCGCGGAGGCCGCGCACGGAGACCGCCGCGCACTGCGCGAGTACTCCCATCTGAGGGAGAAGGTGAAGAGCAAAACCTAAGGAGATGCTGAATGCCCTTCAACGGTCTCGCAACCTACGACAACTTCGAGGGAATCGGCGAGGACGTATCCGACCTGGTCGCCTTCCTGGCCCCCTTCGAGACGCCGCTGCTCGACGCGCTTGGCAGCGGCGATCAGCCAGCCACCAACGTGAAGCACGAATGGCTGGAGGACACGCTTAACCCGACCACCGATGTCGTTTCCACGGCGGTCGCCTCGGCCACCGGCCAGTCGGGTCTGAATGTGGCGCACAGCGACTACTTCCGCTTGGGCGACCTCATCCAGATCGACAAGGAGGCCATGCTGGTCAATTCGGTGTTCGAGGCCAACACGATCGGGGTGACCCGCGCCTACGGCGCCACCGCGGCCGCGGCCCACTCCATCGGCGCCGAGATGACCATCATCGGCAACGCGGCGCTCGAAGGTGAGGACACCGACGAGGACCGCTCGACCAAACAGGTGCGCAAGCACAACTACTGCCAGATCATGAAGGTCGGAGTGAAGATCTCCGGCACCGCGCAGGCGGTCGGCTGGCTGACCACCGGTGACAAGCTGGCGGACAGCAAGGTGATGCGGCTGCGCGAAGTGCTCAGGGATCTGGAGAAGACCATCCTGCTGGGGCACACCGATGTCGCCACCATCGGCTCGGAGGCGGCCCGGCGCAGCATGGCCGGCATCGTCTGCTCTCTCGCCACGAATGTGGTGAGCGGCGGCACCCTGACCGAATCGGCGCTGGGGAACCTGCTCCAGTCCTGCTACAACCAGGGCAGCCACGACATCGACCTGATCGTCGCTCCCCCCAAGCAGAAGCGGATCATCTCGAGCTGGAACGGCAGCCGGGTGCACGTCACCAACGACGCCAACGCCTACCGCAGTGTCGTCGAGGTGTACGAGAGCGACTTCGGCTCCCAGCGAGTGATCATGAACCGCTGGCTGCCGGATGACGCGGTGCTCGCGCTCGACTCCAGTCGCATCAAGGTCGTTCCCCTCAGGGGCCGCTCCTTCCAGTATGAGGAGCTGGCCAAGGGCGGCGACTACGTGCGCGGGCAGATTGTGGGCGAGTACACGACCGAGCTTCGCAATGAGAACGCCCACGGCCACCTGCACGATCTGGCCTAGCCAGCTCTGCATGCCCGCCGCAAGACTCACGTCTCGCCTCCTCCCCATCGGCGCGCCATTGGCGCCCGTCGCGGGCCCGTCCGCCTCGGCGGACGGGCCCGCACTCCATGAGGAGAGCGTGCCCTTGACAGGCTCCGGCCCGGGGCCGGAGGACGCACAGAAGGCGCATAACCCCCAACGCGCTGGCGTCCCGGCCCCGGCCATCCAACACCGTAGGGAAGGAGCCCCCGGGCCCGCCTTCGGCAGGCCGGGGTGGCGGCCGCTTCGGGCGGCGTAGCCACGTGCCTCCTGCCCAGTATCCGAGAGGAGAGAAGTGCTAGATATTGTCATCTACACCGAAGGCCTGCCCTTCGACGGAGCCACGCCGTTCGAGCAGTCGCTCGGCGGTTCGGAGAGCGCGGTGGTCTTTATGGCCCGGGAACTCGCGCGCCGCGGCCACCGCGTCCGCGTCTTCTGCGTCTGCCAGCGGCCGGGCGAGTACGATGGTGTCACCTATCGCGATCTGAGCGACTTCCCGGCCTTCGTGGAGTCGGAATCGTGCGACGTCTTTGTCTGCTGCCGGCATCCACGGGGCCTCACCGCGCCGGCGCGCTCGAAGATCAACGTCATCTGGAACCATGACATCATAGTCGAGCCGGCCGCGCAGCAGCTGATGTCACTGATGTTCAAGGTGGACCGGCTGTTCGTGCTCTCCGAGTTCCACACAGCGCAGTTCCAGAGGCGCCTCAGCGTCCCTGAAGATCGGTATTTCGTGACCCGCAATGGGGTGGACCTGGCTCTCATCGACGAAGCGAGCCAGGGCGTGCAGCGCGACCCCAACCGCCTGCTGTACACCAGCCGGCCCGAGCGAGGGCTCGACGTATTGCTCACGACTTGGCCGGAGCTGAAGAGACGACGGCCTGAGTTGAAGCTTGCGGTCGCCCACTACGAGAACCCCAGCGCGGACGCGCAGATGGCCGAGTATCTGGGAACCCTGAAGCGCACTGCGGAGCAGCTTCCGGACATCACGCTGCTCGGAGCGCTGAGCAAGCGCGAGCTCTATCGAGAGATCGCCGGCTCTGCCCTCGTGGTCTATCCCGCGACGTTCCCGGAGGTGAGCTGCATCAGCGCCCTAGAGGCTGCCGCCTGCGGCGCCCCCATGATTGCCTCCCGCTACGCGGCGCTGAAAGAGAGCGTAGTCGACGGCGAGACGGGGCTTCTGGTGCCCGGCTATCCGCACAGCGACGAGTATCAGGAGAGATTCGCCGCGGCCGTCGTCGGGCTGCTCGAAGATGATGCTCGCTGCGCAGCGATGGGAGAGGCCGCGCGGCGGCGCGTGGAGGAGCGATACCAGTGGTGCGACATAGCCGCGGAGTGGGAAGATCTCTTCGAGAACCTGCTGTCACGTCCGGCGCCAGGCGAGCGGCAGACCGTTTCCGTCTGCATGATCGTGAAGAACGCACAGGCCGCTCTCTACCGCTGCCTCGACAGTGTGAAGACGATCGCGGACGAGATCATCGTCTGTGACACCGGCTCCACCGACCGCACGGTGGAGATCGCGCGGGAGTACACAGACCAGGTCCATCGGATCCCGTGGGAGGATGACTTCGCGGCCGCCCGCAATCGCAGCATCGAGAAGGCGATGAAGGACTGGATCCTCTGGATCGACGCGGACGAGTACCTGCTGGGCGGCGACAACCTCGCCAAGTACCTGTGCGACAACATGTACAACGGCTACGTCATCCGCCAGCACCACCACGCCATCGACGCGCAGTTCAAGCCTGATGTCCCGGTGCGACTCTTCCGCAACGGCCGTGGGGTGCGCTTCTTCGGATGCGTGCACGAGCACCCGGAGACGGAGCTGAACAAGGGCGTCACGCCCGCCGTCATCCTGAGCGATGTGCATATCATCCACGATGGCTATGTCACGGAGGCGGTCCGGCGCCGGCGCTTTCTCCGGAACTTGCCGCTGTTGCTGAAGGACCGGAAGCGGCATCCCAACCGGCGGCTGGGGCTCGTCTTCCTCGCCCGCGATTACATCCATCTGGCGCGGTACGAACTCGAACACACCCGCGGCCAGATGACCGACAAGGCCCGCAAGTACCTCGAGCGGGCAATCGAGATACATCGGGAGCACTTCCGCTCCCCCAAGGATCCGCTGCACAGCTACAGCTTCCCGCTCTACCAGTCGGCGCTGGAGCTGCTCGGGGAGGGGTTCGATGTGGGATACTTCCTCGCGCTGAGCGGCGAGCCGCTGCGCGATCTCGGCAGCCAACCCATCCAGCGCGTCCACGTCCGCGACGAAGCCGAGGCGCGTGAGTTTCTGGAGCACCACCTGACGGAATTGCTGAAAGAATCCCAAAGCGAGCACGAGATTCCGTTCGACACTGAGGCCGCGTAAGACAGGAGGCCGGTATGCCCTACTCCACACCCAACGACGTCCGCCTGCGGGCGGTGGGGATGACCGAGGAGGTTATCCCCGACGTTTCTTCCAGCAGCCTCAATCTCACCACCTGCATCGCGGAGGCCGATGGGGAGATAGATGAGGCCGCACGTGCCGGCGACTATGAAGTGCCATTCAGCCCGGTGCCCGACCGCATCCGCGACCTATCCGCCAGCGGTGCGCTCGCGCGCGCCCGGCGCGGGCTGCAGTTCGGAAACCAGTCAGCCGCCGAGCGTGACCCCTATCGCTCGGAATTGGAGGCCGGGCTGGACCTGCTGCGGCGGGGCGCGCTGGACTTCGGCGCCGTAGTCGTCAGCGGGGAGCAGGTTGTCATGCCCGCCGATGACAGCGATTGGGCTCAGCTCGCGCACCGCGGCATCCTCAGGGGCAGCGTCGCGCTGACCAACGAGTCGGCGAGCTTCACCTACGTCGAGGACCGACGCGAGTATCAGCCCGACTACCGGCCCAACTCCGTCAGGGACTACCAAATGGACCACCGCGGCGGACGAGTGCGCCGTCTGCTGGGCGGCCGGCTCGCAGCGGGACAGACGGTGCTTGCGAGCTACGACTACTACTACCGCCAGCCCGGCCGCGCCCAAGATGCAGAGTACGCGGGCCAGACCGCCAGCAGCGACCAACTGCTGCGCCTGGACCAGCAAAGCTAGCTGTAGGGCGGGGTCTCCCCGCCCCGCCCCCCTGTTGTAGGGCGGACGTCCCCACGTCCGCCGCCGTAGGAGGGGCATTCCTGTCCTGACCCTCGCGACAAGAATGTCGCTCCTACGATGCACCTGCGCAAGGAGCCGACCATGGCACATCCACAATCGAATCGGTTTGTTCCCATCCGCGAGGCCGTCGTCGGGGTGCTCTCGAACGACCCCGAACTCGGAGAGGTCAAGTCCATCGTGCGGGACCGCGAGGCATTCGCGCGACTGCCGGCCAGCGCACACCCAGCTCTGGGCGTGTTCTTCGCCGACACGGTCGGAGCGGAAAGACCTCGCTGGGCCAGCAATCGGCGTGATCACGCCTATCAGCTCGAGGTCAACGTCGCGGTCCGCTCGCTGGAGAGCGGGCAGGCGAGCGAGGATCTGCTTCTTGCCTATATCGAAGCGGTGGAAGACGCGCTGAGAGCGGCGCCGACGCTGGGTGGCATCGTTCGATCCATGGCAGTCACCCTGATCCGGCGCGCCCGCACCAAGATCGAGTCCTACTGGCATTCGCAGGCCGTGCTGCTTGTGACTTGCGAGCAACGGACGCCCTGAAGGAGGTCATCATGTCCGGTCGCATCGGTCAACTCGGCGCTGTGGGCCTGGCCCTGGAATCAACGTGGGGCCAGCCTGCGGTACCGGCTACCTATCTCGAGGTGACGCACGCCGATATCCGTCCCCTGATCGGCTACGACATACCCGGCTCCGTGCGCGGCACCCGCGCCCGTCGGCGCGTGCGCGCCGGAGCGATGCTCTGCTCGGGCCCCCTCAGCTTCGACATCTGCGCGGACGCCATGGGCGAGTTGCTGAAGGCCAGCTTTGGAACGGCGACCACGACTCTGGTGGCATCGAGCGGCACCGCCGCAGTCTATGAGCACACCTTCACTCGATGTGACACCACCCTCCTGCCCTCCCTCACGGTCGAGCAGAACCTAGGGGGCCTCACCAGTCGGCAGGTGGCCGGAGTGCGCGTTAACCAGCTCACCCTCTCGCTCGCGCCGGGCCGGACGCTGATGGCGGATGTCGACTGTCGGGGACGGGAGGAGACACTGGTCTCTCCCACCAGCCCCTCCTACTCTCTGGATGAACCTCTGCACCACACGGGATTCACGGCCGAGATCGGCGGCGAGCCCAGCCTCGAGGTGGAAGAGTTCCTCGTCCGCTTCAATAACGGCCTGGTGGACGACATCTGGACTGCGGGAAGCGAAGGGAAACTAGGCAAGCTGCCGGCTGGCGCGTTCTCCGTGGGGGGGCGCTTCACGATGGCCTGCGAATCCACGGCGCCGCACGAAGCCTTCACCTCCGGCGATGCCACAAGCCTCCGCTTCCGCATCGCAGGAGCCAGCCTTGTGGGCACGTGGGGATACGGCATCGAGGTCGAGCTTCCCCACGTTCGATACTTCTCGGCGGACGCGCCTCTGGTGCCGGGGCGTCTGACCTACGACATTGCCTTCGAGGCGTTGCTGGACACCGCGCAGTCGCCGCCTCTGGATGCGCGCTGTCGGCTTTGGAACACGCAGTCGGTGTATTGATGAGGAGAGTGAACGATGGGTGAACCCGATGCCACGCGGCTGGATCTCAGGCAGATCGGAGTGTGGGGCAAACAGGTGAGGGTGGCTCTCGGGGGCCGCTACGAGGAAGTCTGGATGCACACCATCGGCGACCGAACGGAGGCGCTCGAACGGGGGCACGAAGCGATGCAGCGCAAGCTGCTCGAGTTCCGGCCCGGGAGCGACCGCGCCGAGGCGATCGGCGAGGCGTTGAAGCTCGCGCCAGCAGCCGATGTCGCGGAGCTGGTGCTCGGGGCAGAGCGCCCGCAGATGGAGGCACGCGTTGGCCGGGAGCTGCCGGACCCGGTTGCGCCTCGCCAGGACCGCACCGCGGGGGAGAGCAACGCAGACTTCTCCCAGCGCGTCGCCGAGCACCAACACCGTTGTCAAGAACTGTCCCTCGAGCGAATGAAGCAGGTCGACGGAATGCTGGATGTTCGTCGGCGGGAGCTGCTGAAGATGCCCCGCGAAGAGCTGGTCGAGCTGGCGCGCCCGCGGCGCATCGACATCGAATGCTGGAACGCTTTCGCGCGCACCTGTGACGACTGGGTCGTGCTCCGCGCGGTGCGGCGCGCGGAGGACCACGGGCAGCCCTACTTCGACGATATTGCAGAGGTGCAGGCGCTCCATCCCGCGGTGAAAGACCAGCTTCGGCGCGCCTACCGCGAGCTGGAGCCCGCGGCGGGAGAAGCACTCCCAAAATCGTCTGCCGCCTGCCCGAGTTCCGACTCAACGACTTGATCTGCCGCCGCTATCCGGGCTGCTACCGACATCCGTTGGACCCTGCGCTGCTCTCCCTTCCCTGGTGGCTGAAGGAAGCCATCGCGCAGCTGGCGGCCGAGGACCGGACGGCAGCGGCGACGGTTGATCTCCCAGGAGCATGGACATGTCCCCATCCGACTTTCCACTCGACGAAGTGAAGCCGATCGAGCCACTGATAGGAGGCCGCACTCGGATCGAGAGCGCGGCCGATACCATGATGGCTGCCTCGCGGACGATGCTGGCCGCGGCCGCCTCACTCTCGGCCACAGTGGGACCGGCCGGCGCGCGGGCCAGAGAGCTGACCGCAGAGGCGATTGAGGTTGGCTTCCTGCGCGCGCTGCGCCGCGAATCGCTGCTCGGCGCGGCCGAGACACCTGGAGCCGCCTCGTCGTTGCTCGGCCTCCCCAGCGCCAAGGGAATTCCCGGCACCGGATATGGCCGCATGGGCGCGGGCATCACTGGCAAGGGGGCGCGGTCGCAGTTCTATGGCACGGTCGGGGGCGCCATCGGCTATGCGGTCGGCGGACCGGTCGGCGCTATCCTCGGCGGGATGTTGGGAGGCATCTTCGGGGGAGACGACGACGCGGCGGAGCAAGCCCGGCAGGAGGAGCTCCGCCGTCAGTGGCTCAACACGCCCGAGGGGTTCGAGGTCGAGGCCTATCTCTACAACCTCACCAGGAACTACGTTATGACCAGGTCCCTCGTGCCTGCCCGCACAGTCGCGGCCGTGTCCGGTTTGCCCTCGCTCGGCGGCGGCTCTTCCCGGCGACAGATGGGTCCGGTGGTGGTGACAATGTCGCCCGGCGCGGTGCAGATCACGGGCCAGGGACAGGAGTCGGGCGAGCGCGCCGCGCGCGCCTTCGCTGGCGCGCTGGGCAGGGCGCTGCGACTCAACAGTGTGGTGGTGCCTGCGGCCGGCCTGGGAGGTGACCTGTAATGCCTACCTCTCCCATGCGCCAGACACACTTCCAATGGTTCGAGGACGATGCGCCTCCGGACGGCAACTCGCCCCTGCGCCGCGAGGACAGCAACTTGGCCGCGGTCGCTCCGGGCTCGCACATGCTCCTCAGGATACAGTCCCAGCATCTCGGCCGACATAACCTCTCCGCCGCCCGCCGGCTTCAATACCGCAAGGTCGGCACCAATGTGTGGCGTCCGGTGGGTGCGTTCGCCGTGCCCCCCTACGACTCGCCGCTTGTCTACCCGAGCACCTGGTTCGCCGACGGAGACCCGATCACGACGCAGCGCCTTTCCACGCCCACCACCACCACCACCCAGAACTTCATCGGCGGCCAGGCGCGCCAGAGCGAAGAGGACACCGATCCCGCCAACTACGGCCCCAAGGACTTCACCGAGGACCTGTGGTCACTCTGGATTCACCGCCAGGTCCCGGCCGGTCTCGACCTGGAGTTCCGCGTCACCCGCGCGGGCCAGCCGCTCCAGCTCTATCCGTCCTATCCGCGGCTGACCGTGGCAGGATATGTGCCAACCGAAATGGATGTGAAGGCGAATCAGCTCCTCGCCGAGACACGGCCTCTCGCCCAGCTCCAGTTCCGTCGGGACGACACTTGGTGGAACCTCTCCGACCGGCTGCTCTTTCCCTTCACCATCACGCGTCGGCTCAAGGCAGTGACCACTGCAGACCTGATGCTGGACAACGCCGATGGCATGCTGGCGCGCGACAACCGAGTGAGCAGTTGGAACTACGATGTCTCCAGCACCTACGATCCGCTGCTGGACGAGGGACGGACCGTCCGCCTCCGCCAAGGCGTCGAGCTGCATCCCAATCTGGCCTACGGGATGTCCTACGAGTGTGTGAGTACAGCCCCCACGCGCCCCGAGTCTCTGCGCGGCACCGAACTCACCGACGGCGGATTCGGCCAGCCGCGCAACGAGCTCGACGATGCGTGGGTGGGCTGGCAAGGAGTGGAGGCGACGGTGGTTTTCACTCTCTCGCCGGCCCGGGACATCCATTCGGTAGCGGCCGGCCTACTCACCCGGGCAGCGGCCGGCGTGCTGCTTCCGGCCTCCGCTTCGGTAACACTCATCGGCAGCGCCGGCACTCACACCGCCCCTTTGCCGGTGGACCATCTTCGAGACGACCCCGCGGGCCGGCGCCAGTACCTCTACGGGTTGGACCTACGCCAGCGCGACGTCTCTCAGGTGGTCTTCCGGTTTGCCCCCAAGTCCGGAGAGGCGTGGATTCACATGGACGAGGTTGCACTGTACGACGCCTCCACCACAGCCGACTGGCTGAAGACCACCTTTACCGGCATCCTGGGCGATGACATAACCCAGCACGCCACCGACCGGGGCGCCATCCACCTCGGGCAGATTCGCGATATGACCAAGCGGCTGGCAGATCTCTTCATAGAGGTATTCGATCACTACTCGGAGGTGCCGATCGACGAAATCGTCGAGGATCTGCTCACCAGTGCCCGCTACGAGGCCGCGCTCAACGCAGACGATTACTCGCTCGACGCGACGGCCTTCATAATGCCCAAGTGGACCGAGCAGAACGCGAGCCTGCTCGATGCCGCTGCCCAGCTCGCCAAGATGGTCGGCTGGGTCTTCGAGGCGGACGACGACGGCATCTACGCCCTGCACGATCTCGAGTGGACCACGCAGACCGGCGAGGAGACTTACCTCGCCGGTCGCGATCTGCTGGGGTGGGCGCCGTCGGTGTCCGGGATCAACCTCCGCAACCGCATCGCTGTAAAGAGCCGAGATGCTCGCAGCCGCGATATCTCTGTCACGGTTGAAGACCCAGAGAGTATCGCCCGCTACGGACCCCGGCTCTTCACCATCTTCGAGCCCACCATGCGCTCCGCCCCGCTCGCCCGCCAGCTCGCCAATGCCATTCGGCGCGACTACAGCTGGGTCCAGCCGACCGGGGCCGGCGTTGCCGCCGGCGATGTCTTCATGAGGCCGGGCCGGGTGGTGACCGTGGTTCACAGCGGCTGCACTCACTCCGGGCCGGATCAGCTCTACCGCGTGGAGGCCGTGATCCATCGCCAAACCGGCCACCTCCACGGGCAGCACACCATGACACTTGAGCTGCGCGGCTATCGCCACCGCGTGCCCAGCGCTCCGGACAGTCTCGTCGCCCAGCCCATGGACACTGCCGTGGAGCTCGACTGGGCGCTCCAGCCGGAGGACTCCTCCATCGTAGGCTATCGCGCCTTTCAGGCGGAGAGTATCACCGCCAGCTACTCCCAGGTGGCGAGCACGGCCGCGCCGCCCGTGGTGGTTACGAGCCTGACCAACGCCCAGACCTACTGGTTCAAAGTGGCGGCATGGACCGCGGGCGACGTGCTTGGAGAGTTCGCCGGCCCGGTGCCGTGCGCGCCTCAGAGCGGGGGATCGCCGACCCAGGCGGAAGCGGCCTGGCAGCCTCAGAGCCTGACTGCGACAGCGATCCGGATCTGGGGCCTCGACCGCCCCGCGCTCACTTGGCGTCCGCGGCTGCCCGCTCCACCCGCCACCTGCTACAACATCTACCGCTCCCAGGTGAGCACCGGGCCGTACTCGCTGATCGCCACCCGCACCCAGCCGGGCTCGGCTGCTGTCACTTGGATAGATTACAGCACCGAGCGCCTGGCCGGTGCTCTCTACTACGAGGTGACTTTCTATGATCCCGGCAGCGACTTCGAGAGCTGGCCCAGCTCAATTGCTCACGTTGACCTTCCCTGACCTCGATCGGAGGACAGCGCCATGAGTTACGAAGCAACCCCGGCCCTTCGCCCCGATCTATTCGCGCAGTTGGCGGCCACCGATCCGTTCCAGAGCCGCGCCCGCCGCCTCTTCGAGCGCGGCCGGGTGCTTGCGGTCAACGGCAATCAGGCCGATCTCTGCGTCGGCTACGATGCTCACAGCAATCCGCTGGAGCTGAAAGAGGTCCCGATCGTCTCCGGCTACCTCCCCTGCGTGGGCGACTGGGTGGCGATCCAGTACGAGGCAGGCCATTCTGGGGCCCCTTGGGTGACCGGGCCCAGCATGGCCGAGGATGAATCCCAGGACTCACCCGGGATAGGTGTGTTCTCCGTTTCGTCGGCTGAGCCGCCCGATCCCCAGAAGAGCACCGTGTACTTCGACGATGCCCGCACCACCTGGCGCGGCTGGGACGGAAGCGATTGGGTGGACCTCTCCAGCAGACTGCACAACGCTTTGACCGACCTCCAGGGCGGCGCGGCCGAGGAGTACTACCACTTCTCCGCCGCTGAACATGGAGCGCTCCAGGACCTCCACGACGGCGACGGCATGGCCTCTGCCTGGATCAAGCGGCTGAACTTCACGGCGATAGATCAGAGCGCCACCGAACGCACCCGGCTGTTCGAAAAAGACGGCGACTTCTTCTGGGCGATCAACGCCACCTACGATGAACAGGCCGACCAGTGGAACCGCATTGACACCACCAAGCACGCCTACCTCATCGCCCTACATTCCAAGAACGATATCCCCACCGAGCCTATCGGCGGTATTGCGTGGTGGCGCGCAGCACCAGGAGTAAACCCCATCGGCGACTGGGCCGCGGTGGGCGGTTGGGAGCTGGGCTTCATGATGACCGAGCATCGCAACTACGTGATGGGCGGCATCAACCTCGAAGTCGACGGCTCCGGCTCTCCTCCCTATGGGCGGCTGACTCATATCGCCGGCAACGACCCGGCCGGCGACCACACCCTGATCCAGCACAACTCCTGGTACGAGGGCGCCGACTCCTGGGGCCGAGACAACGTTGACGATTCTTTCGCCTGCGGAGTCGATGGGAGCGGCGACTGGTTCTGGTGGCACTATCCCTCCTCCGGTTCCTCCCCCTGGAATACCGCCGACTGGGACGAGTACGCCCGAATGCACGTCTCGGGCAGTCTGATGGCACGGCTGGACGTGTTCCGGCGGACCAGCGAGGCGAACACAGGCCAGATCTCCTTCCTCGCCAAGCACATCACGTCCGGCGACATGGCCGACGGCTTCGGGGCGGGGTACGGCTTCGCTATCGAGGACAACGCCGCTGTGGAGAACATCATCGCGGCGATTTACGCGGTGCGGGATGGGGCGGACAGTACCGGGAAGCTCGGTTTCCATGTCGCCTCGGCAGGCGCCCTGGGAAGTCGGGCGACGCTCGACGCCAGCGGAAATCTCCATCTTGACGGGGACCTGGGCGCTGGCGTCGCTTCTCCCCTGGCGCGATTTCACGCGGAAGAGGAGAGCGCATCCTGTCAGGCCCTTCTCATCGCGTACAGTAGCACAGCAAGCCATCAAGGACAGGTCACGGTGCGGCGGGCACGGGGGACACAAGGGGACCCGAGCGCCGTGCTGAGTGGCGACAACTTGGGGATACTCATCTGTCATGCCTACAGCGGCGCGGCCTGGCGGACCGCGGGATATCTTCGCCTTCAAGCAAGTGAAAACTGGAGCGAATCAGCACGTGGCACTCGACTCAGCTTCCACCTCGCCGATGCAGGCGCTGCCTACGTCACAGAACTTATGCGCTTGCAGAATGACCAAGTCCTGTTCGTGCCGGGCAGTGCTGCCTCGCCTGCCGTTGCCCGGCTGGGATACCTCGACGATGGCATTTTCTGGCCGGCGGACGGGGCGCTAGCCATAGCCTTGGGTGGATCAGAGGTGGCCCGATTCGCTGGCGCCAAGTTGGGTATCGGCGCAGCCCCGCTAGCCAATGCGGGCGATATCTGCCTTCGGAACGACGGCGTGCTCGCTATGAAGGAGACGACTACTCCGACTGCGGATGCCAACTACGGGAAACTCTATACGCAAGATGACAACAAGCTCTACTTTCAGGATGGAGCTGGAACGGAGCACGAGATCGCCTTCGTCTAGGAGGATGAGTATATGTATCTGGCACCAGACAGAACGCGCGCGGTCATCCACAAGCTGCATGACGTTTTCGCCGAGGAGCAACAGGCGGCGACGCTCCTGAGGCAAGTGCGGGATCAGTATCCGCAAGCATTTGCGGCCCTCGTGGCATTCTGCCGCTCGCGGCACAACGAAGAATTGACGGCGGCCCAAGAAGCCTTGCCGCCTGCATTCGACGATCTGCCCGAGGGCAACTTGGACGACGTCGTCCAGCCGGCCCAGGAAGAACTGGTGGGAGATCACCCATGAGCCAACCGGAGAAAGATGCCCAAAAGGAACCCCAGCTCTCGGACGCGGAGATAGAACGGCTGAAGAGCCAGCGGTTTCAGGAGAGGGTGGAGCGCGTCCTTGAGGTGATGACACGGGAGCGCGTGGACTGGCGAGCCATCCCCTACATCACACCAGACGGCAGGGTTGTGGCCAGGGTCGTGCCGGCGGAGATGGACCGACCTTGATCCCCGCCCCGATAGATGCTCTGACCATCCTCAAGGAGTACGGCCTCGCCGGCGTCATGGCGTGGCTCTTTTGGTGGACCCTGCGCCGGACGATGGCCTCCCACGACGCCACGGTGCAAGAGCTAAAAGGCCAGCTCGACACTCAGGCACAGTCCACCCATGCCGCGAGCGAGCGGTTCGCCCATGTCGTGGAGAATCACATGAATCACGTAAGCAGTTCATTGGCCCGCCTCGACGCCAAGCTTTCCCATCAGGCCGAGGACCAGCGCCGATGGCAGGATCGGCTGCTCGAAACGATGGACCGTATCGCCGCACACCTCGGCGCGGAGAGGGGGATCTGATCGTGGTCCGCAGCACCGACTGGGTCGAGCGCACTTTCGGGCGATTCGCTTGGCGCGATCACCCCACCAGGCGCGGCGCGATTGAGATCCTCGGCGAGTGGAAGCGGCACAACATCATCTCCTTCGCGCCTCCGTTCGAGCTGCGAGAGGGGCGCGGGCGGCCCCTCTCGGTCATACACTGCCACCGCCTCATTGCACCCGCGCTTCGCCGTGCGCTGAAGGACCTCTCCGCGCGCGGCCTCGCCCACCTCATCAACACCTTCGACGGATGCTTCGTCCCGCGCCACATGAGCTGGGACCCCGACCGGTCGCTCTCTCGCCACGCCTGGGGCATCGCGGTGGACGTCAACGCCCGACAGTTTCCCTACGGATCGCACGCGCGGCAGAATCATCGCTTGATAGCGGCCTTCGCGCGCCAGGGATTCACGTGGGGCGGAGACTGGCGCACCCCCGACCCCATGCACTTCGAGGCCGTAGATGTGCCACAGCCCCCGCGGCATCTTGACATACTGGTAGACGGTGAGCGCGTGGCCTCGGGAACCCTCTGGGACGGCCGCGCAGTCGCGCCCGTCCGAGAGATAGCCGAGGCGCTCGGCGCCGCAGTCGAGGCGCGCCTCACTGAGGGGACGATCGAGATTCACACACCTGGAGGTGACTGCTAGCGGCTCTCTAGAGCGGGCATGCCCGTACTCGCCACACACTGGCGTCGTCTCCGTTCGGCAGGAGCCTTGGCTGCCGTAGCCTTGGCGGAGGCGGCTTGCTCCTGCCACCGCGCAGTTCGGTACGGTGTTTCGGGACTTCCAGTCCCGAAACCGACTCTCCCATACACCATCCAAGGAGGTCACAGCTATGAGACGCTTCTGGAGAATCTTCCGCTACGCACGACGGCTCTTCTGGTTTCTCGAACTCCTCATCAGCCCGGACCAGGCCGCCGGGGTCCTGCTCAACCACCCGCGGGTCCGCCGCTGGCTGGAGGGGCAGCCCCCCGAGGACCAGAAAAAGATCCGCGAAGCCGCACCACTCGTCGTCGCGGCCATCCTCGCCTCGCTCGATTGAGCTACAGATAGCCGGCCAGACGATGCACCTGCGGGATCACCCTCACCCGCGCCAGATACTGCTTCGCAACGGCCTGCAGTTCCAGCATCTGCCGCGGTGACGGTGCCCTTATGCTCGGCTTTGTCGGCGTGACCGGCTGCAGCACCAACGCCATCTCCGCATTGACCCCGGCGATGAGCCGCGCCGCCTGATCCACCTCGGCCGTGTCGCATTCGGCTGTCACAACACACTTCGCGAAATCCAGTCGCGCCGGATCATCCACCGCGGCCAGCCCGAGCAAGAACCGCTCGTGACTTCCCCAGATCGGCGCTTGCTTCGTCGCGGATGGCAGCTTGATGTCGGCGCAGACCGCGTCGAGATGCGGAAGGACCTGCACCAGCTCATCGGCCAGGGTTCCGTTCGTTTCCAGGTACGCCCCGAGGCCCATATCCCCGAGCATCGGCAGCAGGTCTACCAGAAGCTCCGCGTGCAGCAGCGGCTCTCCCCCGGTCAGCGCGACCGAATGATGCAGCCCCGGCTGTGGCCGCACCAGTCGCCGCACTGCATCCGGGATCTCCGCGGCCGACAACGGATTGCCTATCTCCTGGAAGTCCTGCGCCCCAGGAGTGCTTTCGACCCGACACACCGGCGGCTCCCCTTTCGCCGCCGGTGTGTCACAATACGCGCAGTCCAGATTGCACCCCGCAAACCGCACAAACACCTGCCGCTCACCAACCAGCAGGCCCTCCCCCTGAATCGAAGAGAAGATCTCGATGAGGGGGGCGGTCACGGCCCCCCCACCGCCTCCGAGAACTCCTCCGCCTCCAGCACCCCGAACCCCGCCTCCTCAAGCAGACGCTCTGTCTCTGGCACATCGGCCACCTCCAGAATCAGGATCGCTTCCCCTCCGCTCACCGGGAATCCCGAGGCGTTCTCGATGTTTACGCTCGCGCGGCTCAGCGCGGCCGTCACCTCGTGCAGCCCGCCGGGCCGGTCGGGGACCCGCACCGCAAGCGCTGGGATCTTGCGCACCGTCCCGTGGCCCGCCAGCGCCTCGTACGCCTCCTCCGGTCGGTCCACCACTACCTTCACCACTCCCATATCCCCTAGACTGGCCACGTGCATCGCACGGATGTTCACCCCGGCCTCGGTGAGCGCGGCCGTTATGCGTTCGAGCTTGCCCGGCTTGTTCTCCGAGAAGATCGCAAGTTGCTCGATCATGGCCGCCCCCTAATCCTTCCGCTCGTCAATCACGCGCACCGCCTTTCCCTCCTGACGAGGGATCGTCCCCGGCTCCACCAACTCGATCCGGGGTCGTACCATGATCTCCCGGCGGAGTCGGTCGGCTATCCTCTCCCGCAGCGACTGCAGTTGCTCCAGCTCTCCCAAGAAGGCGTCGGCGTTCAACTCTACCCGTACCGTCAGCCGATCCGCATATCCCTCCCGATCTAACACAATGACGTAGTTCCTGCCGACCTGCGGCATCGACATCAGCACCCGCTCGATCTGCAGGGGGAAGATGTTGACACCCCTAACGATGAACATATCGTCGGTCCGGCATTGAATCCGCGACAGGCGGCGGTGAGTGCGGCCGCACGGACAAGGGTCGGGAATGAACGAGGTCAGATCTCCGGTGCGATACCGAATCAGAGGCATCGCCTCCCGCGTCAGCGAAGTGAGTACTAACTCGCCCTCTTCCCCGTCGGCCACCCGATCCCCGGTCTCGGGATCGATCACCTCGCCCAGGTAGGCGTCCTCCCACAGGTGCAGTCCCTGCTGAACCGGGCACTCGAAGGCCACTCCCGGCCCGCACATCTCGGAGAGGCCGTAGCAGTTATGGAAGGGAATGCCCCACGCCTCCTGCAAGCGGGTCCGCGTCCCCTCGCTGTAAGGCTCGGCCCCGCCGACGGCGAAGCGGAGGGGCAGGCTCCTCGGCTCCACGCCCATTTCCTCACACGTCCCGAGCAAGGCCATCGCGTAGCTCGGAATGATGTGCATCGCGGTGGTGCCGAAGATGCCCATGAACTCGATCTGACGCCGGCTGTTCCCGGCCCCCATCGGAATGACGAACGCCCCGAGCTTCTCGGCCCCGTAGTGCAACCCCAGCCCGCCCGTGAAGAGACCATAACTCATCATGTTCTGGAATACGTCGCCCCTTCCCAGCCCCACCATGTGGAGACAGCGGGCGACCAGGTCGGACCAGCGCGCGATATCTCCGGCCGTGTGGCACACCGCGGTGGCCATCCCGGTAGTCCCGGAGGAGTGGTGGAGGCGCACCACCTCCTCCTTCGGCACCGCCAGGAAGCCGAAGGGATAGCTGTCGCGGAGGTCCTCTTTCTCCGTCAGCGGGAAGCGCCGCAGGTCGTCGAGCTCTCTGATCGACTCCGCACCCAGACCGCTCTCCGCAAACAGCTTGCCGTAATGAGGCGAGCGTCCGGCCTGCGCCACAGTCCAGCGCAGCCGATCAGTCTGCAGTCTCTCCAGCGCCTCGGGATTGAGCGCTTCCGTGGGATCGTAGAGGTCTTCCAACGCCAACCGTGTCACCTCCATTGTGAAACGACGACCGCTAGCTGACCGACTTCACCTTCGCCCCGGCCTGGTGTGCTCCCTCGATCTCCGCCGCGTAGGCGGCCAGCAGCCTCTCCGCAAAGTCTCGCGGCGCCAGCCCCAGCTCCTCCAGCCCGATCGCCGCCACCGGCGCTCCCTCCCCGCGCACATTGAAGCCCGCGTGGATCAGCCCCGAGCCCGGCGAAGTGGTCGCCACCGACACCGACAACTTCCGGTCACGCACATACAGGTCATCCCCCTCTCGCCGGATCAACGCCTCTTCCAGGTGGGCGTTGATGATCTCGCCCGCCAGTGCCATGAGCAGGCGCTGCCGAGCTGTGATATGGTCGAGGTCGAGCCCCGGGTGCTCGATGATGAGGTGCACCATCTTCGGGCTGCGTATCTCCGCTCCGGCCTCCAGGTCCACGCGGTCCACCATGTGCTCTGGCGCAACGTCACAGGGACCCATGAACCCAACCGCGACGTCTCCCTCGAGCCCCGTCGTCTCCCGAATCCATCCCGACCGAAGCTGTTCGCCCGTGTAATGAAGCGACTCTTCCAGCAGCTGAGTCCTCACTGCTCCTGTGCTCCCGGCTCCAGCCTCAGGATGCGGTGATTCAGCGTATCCGAGACATAGACACTGCCATGCAGATCGACCGCGACCGCGCTCGGAGAGGCCAAGTCGAGCTGGTTCCTCGGGCTCTCGGGGAAGCAGCAGACCACCTTCCCGTCTGAGTTGAACTTCTGCACCCGGTCGTTCCCCGCGTCGGCCACCCAAAGCCCGCCGTCCAGGTCAATCGCCAGACCGCGCGGCTCCGCCAATTCCCCCGGCGCGGGGCCGCCGCCGCCAATCACGGAGTCCGGCCGGCCCTCCGGCGTCATCCGGATGACCCGATGGTGCATCGTGTCAGACACGTACACGCGTCCCAGCGAATCCACCGCTATCCCCTGCGGCCGCTTCAGCGCAAGTGCGGAAGTCGGTCCGTGGAAGTCTATCTGCCAGCGCCCGACTGCGCTGTAGCAGGTCACGCGGTTGTTATCGGTATCAGCTACGTACACATGATGGTAGACGTCGAGGCAGATCGCGGTGGGTCTGGCGAAGCGCGGCTGGCTGCTCTCCGGCCCCCCGATAGCAAAGATGAAGTGCCCCTGCGGCCCGAACTTCTGGACTCGGTTTGCCCCCTGCTCAACCACGTAGATGAAACGCGAGCTATCGACCGCAACCCCCTGGGGATGAACGAGGAGATCATCCCCGCCCAGTCCGTATACTTCCCCTTCCGGGGTGATCTTCTGGATCCGGTCGTTGCGCGAATCAGCTACGTACAGATTGCCGTCCGGATCGGTGACGATTCCGCCGGGACTGCTGAACTGGCCAAGCTCCACCCCGAAGGAGCCGATGGTCTCGGCGAGCCGGAAGGCCTCCCGCGTCACCGGCGCGGCGGTCTGCTCTCTTGCGACCACTGGCCGCCGCCGAACCCTGGCGCCGATCTCCAAATAGCGAAAGCGGCTCTCACTCACAGGAGAAGAGTTCGACATCGCGGAGCCGGGTTCCCGCCCGGATCAGACCCTGAGCGCGGGTTCTACCGCGCCTAGCCGCCCGGCAGTGTCCGCTCCCACACCCCTGGCACCGACCAGTCGGTCATTCCTTCTAGGTCCTCATCCCCTACCGGCAGTTCCACGTCGGCGAGACCGTGTCGGGAGGCCGGCCGCGCTCTCCCTTTCGCCCACCGCCGCACCATGGCGATGTCCTCCCGCATCGTCACCGAGAGCGGCACCGTCTGCTTCAAAGCGGTCAACACATCCTCCGTCGAGATCTCTCGCTCCTCCTCGAACGCGGCATGCAGAGCCGAGATCACGGCCTGCTCGATCTCCGCGCCCGAGAATCCGTCCGACTCTGCCGCGAGACGGTCCAGACCGAACTCACCGGCGTCCCGGTTCCGCTTCCCCAGGTGAATGGCGAAGATGTCTCGGCGCTCGGACTCCACGGGCAGATCGACAAAGAAGATCTCGTCGAAGCGTCCCTTCCTCAGCAGCTCCGGCGGCAGTTGGCTGATGTCATTCGCCGTCGCAACCACGAAGACGGGCTTGATCTTCTCCTGCATCCACGTGTTCAGCGTGGCGAACACACGGGCCGTCACGCCCGCGTCCGCAAGACCGGACGATTGCAGCCCGGCCAGGCCTTTCTCGATCTCGTCCAGCCACAGCACACAGGGCGACACGGTCTCCGCCATCTGGATCGCCCTTCGCATGTTCTGCTCTGAGGAACCCACCAGGCCGGCGAAGATCCGGCCCACGTCGAGCCGCAGCAGCGGCAGCCGCCACAGGTGCGCCACCGCCTTCGCAGTCAGGCTCTTCCCACACCCCTGCACCCCCAGCAGCAGAATGCCCCGCGGCGCGGGCAGCCCGAACTTCTGCGCCTTCTCCGTGAAGGCGAGCGCCCGGTTCCTCAGCCAGGCCTTCAGAATCTCCAGCCCGCCGATGTCCTCCACGTGCTCCCTGGCCGCAAAGTATTCCAGCACTCCGGACTTGCGCACCAACTGCTGCTTCTCGGCCACGATCAGGTCGAGGTCGAACTGCCCCTTCTCCACGATACACTTGGCGAACACGTTCTCCGCCTCGGTCAGGGTGAGGCCGAGCGCAGCCTTCAGTATCCGCTCCTTCGCCTCCGCGCTCAGTTTTACTTGGACGCCTTCCTGCCCGCGCACCGAATCGATGGCCCGGTTCAGCAGCCCTTCGAGTTCCCGCAGACCCGGCAGCTCGTAGTCGATCACGGTCACGTCCTTCTGCAGCTCGTCCGGAAGCTGGAGCATCGGCGAGAGCAGAATCACCGTGGAGTAAGCCGTGTGGAGCGCGTCCGCTAGGTCCCGCAGCTTGCGAATCACTGTGCTCGCGTGCGGGTAGTTCTGGTTCAGAAAGACGTGAAAGTCCTTCAGCACATAGACGGATGGTTCCGGGTCCGCGCGGATTGCCTCCAGCACTTGCAGAGGATCGCGGGTCCCCCTGTCCGCCCCGCCTGCGCTCATCGGCTTCGTCCCGTCCCGCAGACCCGTCGTCTCCGACCAGGTCCGGAACGCCTTGTCCTGGCCCACGACGACCTCCCGGAGCGCAGCCAGCACTCGCCGCTCCTCCCAGGAGACCACGTACAGCAGAGAATAGCGAGCGCGAATCAGGATATCGATCTGGCGCATCTGCCAGTCCATTACGGTCCCATGATACCGTCTGCGAGGGCAAGCTGGCAAGCAGGGCTGCGCCAAGCGGGGACACATCTCTGGTGGCGCAGATTCTCAATCTACGCTACGTCCGCCGGAGGTGGGCGTCCTGCAGGGCTGGCATGTCTCGATTCTGCGAAGCCCTCGTGCTACGTAGCGAACCCTACTTCGCAGAGTAGCCTTGGCGAAGCAGGACCCATGCCCGCCGCCTTGTCCCGCCACCCACGCTGGGTTCGGCAGGAGCCTGCCTCCTGCCCCAGAACTCGTTCTGCGAACAGGAGTGCTGCTATGTCCCTTTCCTCCGGTCCCGCTGGCGGACCGGTCCTGATGGTCGGCTCGGTGGCCTACGATTCGGTTCGTACCCCCTTCGGCGAAGCGAGGGACGTGCTCGGCGGGGCCGCCAGCTACGCCTCGGTGGCCGCCAGCTTCTTCTCCCCGGTCCGCCTGGTGGGCGTGGTGGGCGAGGACTTCACCTACGACCATGTCGCCCAGCTCGCACACCGGGATATAGACCTGGCCGGCCTCCAGCGCGCGCCCGGCAAGACCTTCCGCTGGGAGGGCTACTACGAATACGACCTCAACCATGCCCATACCGTATCGACGGAGCTGAACGTCTTCGAGGACTTTCTCCCCGACCTGCCTGAGAACTACCGCGACACTCCCTACGTCTTTCTCGCCAATATCGACCCCGGGCTTCAGCTCGTCGTGCTCGACCAGGTGCGCCGCCCCAAGCTGGTGGCCTGCGACACCATGAACTTCTGGATCGAAGGCGCGCGGGAGAAGCTGCTGGCAGTGCTGGCCCGCTGCCCCATCGCCCTCATGAACGACGCGGAGGTCCGCCAGCTCTCCGGCGAGGTGAACCTGGTCGCCGCCGGCCGCAGAGTCCTCGACCTCGGCCCAGGGGTGGTGATCATCAAGAAGGGCGAGCACGGCTGCCTAATGATGTCACGCGACTCCTACTTCGCCGCCCCAGGCTATCCCTTGGAGGAGGTGCGCGATCCCACCGGCGCCGGCGACACTTTCGCGGGCGGCCTCGTGGGATACCTCGCACGCTGCGGCGAGACCAGCGACGAGGCGCTCCGGCGCGCCATAGTCGCCGGGTCCGTCATGGCCTCCTTCACGGTCGAGGACTTCTCCCTCAGGCGGCTGTTTCGCCTCACCCCCGAGGAGATCGCCGAGCGCTACCATGAGATAGCCGCGATGACGCGGTTCGGCAGCTTGTGACTAAGCGGCCTCACGGCAATTCCGAAAGCTCCACCAGCGCCTCCGCCAGCCCGCGCGCCCGCTCGGCCGAGGTGAACGAGATGAAGAACACCGACTCCTTCATCTCACGCGCCTCGTGCATGGCGCCGCGGCCCCCGCTCAGGAAGAAGCCATCCCGTCCGAACACCTGCCCGTGCGTCGAGCTCTCGCCGCCGGAGCAGGCGAGCACCGCGGCCTCTCCCATCTTCGGGTTCTCCGCTACCATCCAGCAATCTCCGCGGACGCCTCCGCCGAACTCACACCGAATCCGCTTCGCCCGGCCGTCCGGCTCACCCGTCAGCAGCGCATTGAGGTAGCTTCCCCCGAGCATCGGGAACAGCTCGAAGCCGGCGTCCACCCATCCCGCGGTGTCTGCTCGCCGCGTCGTCCTCACTGCAACTGCCAGAATGCCGCTCCCCGGGGCGAGCAGGTAATCAACAGCCATGCGCGAGTGCCGCGCCTGCTCTTGTTTCGGCGACCACGACACCCGTACGCCGCGCCACACAATGCCCTGGCTGCCGCGCCTTCGGATCTCCCGCGTCCGCACCTGCTCTCGCAGCAGCTCGCGCCCGCCAATGCCCCCAAGCCGGGGCTGGATACCGCCAAACCACGGGTTCTCCCACGCGAGTGGCCGCGCCTCCGGGTACGCTGACCGCAGAAGCTCCTCGCCATTTCGTTCGAGCGAGATGGCCGATCCCTGGAAGCCGGGCGCGACCGTCAGCGCGAGCAGGCCGTTATCAATGCAGAGAAGACCTCCGCCCTTGCGCCTTCGCCTTACCCGAACCGCGGCCTCCGGGTCTCCCAACACGATGATCGGCTGGCGCTCCCGGTAGATCGCCCGGTCGATCCTGGCAGTTGCCTCGGCGAAGTATCCCCCCTCTGGCAACCTAGCGCGTCTGCTCACAGTTACCCGTTGCTCCGCCACGTGCTTCTGACTGGTGCCCGTGAACTTGGTCTCGCGCGGCCGGATCCGCAGCCCTTCCGGCATCTTCAAGCTTAAGCCGCCGTTCAGCTCCACCCTTCCCACTGAGTCCGCAACCAGCTTGGCCCTCGCGCTGCCGCCGTGAACGACGAGTGGCCGGGGCCGCAGGCCGAACTCCAGTGGCCGCCGCGTCTCTGGCCGGCGCTGCTCCCGATCCTCGCGCGTGCCAAAGAGCATCTGCCACCACCGCTGGACGGTGAAGTAATCACCATCGCCGACGAACACGTAGAACGGCCCGGCTGTCGTGGACGTACCTGGCTCCGCAGCTGGGAAGGCGCGCTGCACTTGGCCCCAGCCGTTGTGCACTTCGACGCGCTTGGCGTGGTCCCACAGCACCGCGGTCGTCACTCCCTCTGTGTCTTCTCGGGCGACCCAACCCTCCGGCCAGTCCTTACCGTTCTCACTCAGCCTGTGCTCCCCAAGGGATCGGCCGGCCCCGCTACTGACCTCCCGCACTATGCCCTCCGAGGTTGGCGCCGCCGTCATCCCGCCGCGTACATTCAGGCCCACGCCTATCTGCAGCACTCCTTCCAAACGCGCTTCCGACCCGTTCACCAGCGCATCCTGCACCTCGATCACCGGCAAGTTGGACAGTGCAATCCGCCGCTCCAATACGACGCCCGGCCGGTAGACCGAAGGCGTGGTGAGCACGGCGACCACTCTCCCGGGTTCCTGCTCGATGCGGGCCTCGCAGCGCGTATCGAAGAAGTCGTCCTCTGGGAATGGCGGGCCGACCTGAGGCGCAGGCAGTCCTGCGATTTCCCAGCGATTGCGCACCTTGTCAATCACCATCGTCCACCCGCCTCGCCGCGAAGTGCTGACCCGCAGTGTCGTTGATTCCAGCACCACCCGGTCCTTCTCTACGTGTCCCACCACATCGCCGGGGCCGAGCACGTGAGCATGGAGATCGGCCGCCTTCGGCGCTACCGCGCGGTTCCCGACTTTCGCCCGCGCCTTCACCTTCAGCGCTATCGGTCCAGAACCGGCCGCGCGGATGGTCACCGGCAGTTCGGCCGTCCCCCGCGCCGGAAGTCGGACCCGCGCGCTGGCGCGGTCAAGCTCCACTCCCGCCGGCGCGGCAAGCCTAACGTGTCCCTGCAATGGCTTCTCCAGCTCGTTCCGACACTGAATCACCACTCGTTCCGCCCGGCCCGGGCGAAGCCCCTGACCGTCCCCATCCAGCGAGAAGTGCAGCGCCTGCTTCACCTCGAATCCTGCCGACAGCGTGATCGGCTCCCCGTTCACCAGCAGCTCCGTGCGCACGACGGGAACCCGCGGCTCCTTCTCCTTGTCCTTGATCTCTGGATCGATCTCGAACTCAGCTTCGAGCCGGGCCTCGTCGCGAACTTGCAGGATGTCTTTGCGATCGAAGCCTACCCCCTCGTCGCCGGATGCCACCAGCACTACATCCAGTGCCTCCCTGCGACGGTTAACGAGCCGCCAGGTTATCCGCTGGGGCACTCCGGCGATCAGCTTCTCCTCCTCCAGGAAACAGCCGGCGAGGAAGTCGTTCGTCTCGATCTCCAGCAGGCCCCACGACTGACGGTCATACACCATGCGAAGCCGATCCCCATCCTCCTCCCACTCATACTCGTACACCCGGACCTTCCCCCGCTTGTGCTCGTCGGGCGTGAGCGAGAGGTCCCGCTTCATCGTCCCATACCAGTCGTGCTTTCGGAAGAACTTCCGGGCGATCGGATTGCGGCGAGCCCCCGGCGTGAAGTTCTGCATGTGGACCCCCCAGTCGCTCGGCCCGGGCGACCACATGAAACCCGATTTCTTGTACAGCGGCACCGCCTTCAGGTTGCCCGGCCAAGTATGGAGGTCGACGCGGGCTATGCCGCGCTGATACACCCGCTCCACCGCGCGAAGCAGCACCGCCTTCCCGAACCCGCGACCCTGGTAGTCGGGGTCCCCGGTCAAGAACGGCACATAGGCGCGATTGCGCTCCGTTGGCTTCGCGCTCAAGTCGCAGAGAGAGACGATCTTGTCGCCCACCTCCGCCACGAAGCAGCCCAGGCCCCGATCCTCCCGCGCGCGGCGCTCCGCTTCCTGGGGGGTGATGGGATCCCAGCCTCCATCCGGCCAGGCCCGCCCGGTGACGTTGAAGAGTCGAGCAAGCCGTTTGCCGTCTCCGGCCCGCCATTGAGTTGTCAAGTCTCGCGTTGAGATTGCCATGGTGATCTTTTCCTTGGGTGCGCAGTGCGCGGATTCGATGGGACGACACGAGGAATGAGAAACCGCGGGCTCTTGCTGGGCCCACGGCTCCGGTACGGCAGGTCGGTAAGTGAGGAGATGAGTCAGTGGCGACGCGTCCCGGAGGGCGAGTCTAGCGTGCGCTCGATTGTCTTGCTCATAGCCATCACCTCCGGGCAGCGCTGAAATGGAGGCTGAATGATAGCCAAGAAGCGCCGCGCCGTCAATCCCTCTCTCGTGCGACCACGCGATGCCAGCCGAGACGCGCTTTCGGCCGCCACGGTTGACCTGGGTGTTGCTCGGGATCTGCGGCCCATGATGTGGCGACAACGGACGCGACCGAGATGTACGAGGAAGCGGGTCCCAATTCTGGCCTAGTGGTGCCCGGAACTAGTCGGGGCGCCGCGCGACGATTAACGTGAAGTCGCTTGGCAGGATTCGCTGAGCAAGAACCAGGTCTTCGAAGGCTATGAGGAGCCTCAGGATCGCGTTCTCAGTCTCGTTCGCGGGGTCGAAGTTGTCAGTGAGGCGATACAGCAGGGGATAGAGGACGGTCCCTCCGAAGTCCCGCCTCTCCACGACCTCGAACCTGTCAGAGACCAACGGCACAATCTCCGCCGATCGCACCGCTTCCGAGGGATCCCCCACGGCGAAGTCCCCCAGGGGAACGCGGCTCATCCGGTGCCGGACCTCGCCGCCAGGCCCGCCGAGCTGGCGGAGCCGCTCCGGCAGCACTGCGAGTAGCTCGTTCACGATGGCAAGCTGCTCGTCGGTCCACTGAAGCCGAGAGGGCCCGATGTACTCGTTGAGCACGAGCCACCCTCTCGGCCGCAGCGTGCGCCGCACCTGGTCGAGCACGTGCTCCAGCGCTTCCATGTGATGCAGGGACTGCGCGAACAGCACGAGGTCATAAGTCTCGGGGGGGAGCTGCTCGCCGTTCACGTCCGCGACTCGGTAGCTCAGCCCGGAGAGTCCGGCCGCCCTGGCTCGTTCCTCTGCCAGCGCGATCGCGCCGGGAGAGACATCCAGGCAGTCCATGGCGCGACAAAGCCCAACCGTGACTGCCGTCCGATCGCTGAAGCCAGAGCTGCAGCCTATGCTCAGGGCTCGCCCGACACCATCTGGGAGGAAGCGATCCTTGACCCACTCAATCCACTCCGGGGCGCTGTGTCCCGTCATGCGGCGCATGACCGCCGCCCGCACGACGGGATGGGCCGTCCAGCAGCCTGGAAACGCCGGCCCGTCCCCGATTTCCGTGACAGTTCGGTCCCAGTAGTCAGCTGCTGTGACGCCTGCTTCAGGAGTTTGCCGCGGAGGTCGGTCCGGGAGCTCCCGGTTCCGGAATCGACTCAGTAGTCTGCAGATGCGTCTCGCGAAGTATCCCGTCATCGCGCTCACAAAGGGTCTGCCTTCGCAACGCCACTAACGTTGGCCTGCGTGCCCCTGGCGCTGTTCGGTGCCCTCCGTCCCGGCTCCTTCGAGAACCCACGATCTGTGCGCTGCGCATGGGCGTAACACGACAGCAGCCGACCTCATCCGAGGCTCCTGCCATCAAGGCGCGGGCCACACCGGCTGTTGCCCCTCCTTTCCGGTGCGTGCTAAACTCCCCTCGTGACCGGCAACCCAGAGAACTCAGCGCGGGCGAGCCGGCCCCGCGCCCTCCTGATCGTCGCGGCCGACGAGACCGCGGCCGAATCCGCGCTGGCGGAGCTGCGCCGTCGGCTTCCCGGCGCGCACATCACTGCCGTGGCCCGGCCGGACTGCTCGCTCTCCGCCGACCGCGTGCTCGCGGCCGAGGCGCATGGGCCGTACGGCTTCACCCTGCGGCCTTCCCTGCTGCGAGAGGTGCGCCGTCGATTCGAGGCGGCCTGGGCGGTGGTCGAACACCTCGACAGCCCGGCCTATCGGCGGGCGGCGACACTGCTGTCGCTGGCTCGCGCAACGGAGAAGGCGGCGGTCGGCCCGGAGGGCGAAGTCCTCCCCTTCGACGAATGGCTCGGCCGAGCCGGCATCTCTGTGGGCCCGCTGGAACTCGCGCGGGCGGGCCTTCGCCGTCTCGCCGCGCCCTGGCGACGTGCCGGAGGCGCGAAACTTCTCCGCGGCGACAGGCCCCCTTGGGGATTCAGGCGGATCAACATCGGCGTCACCGACCGCTGCAATCAGCGCTGCATCATGTGCTCCGAGCACTCCCCCTACTGCGCCGACGGCGGCCGGCGCATGGCCGCCGCCGACGTCCTCGATGAGCGCGACTTCGGCATAATGGACCCGAGCATGTACCGCGCTCTGATCGAGGACCTCCGCGACATGGGCTGTAAGGAGGTCGAACTGTGCGGGCTTGGCGAGCCGCTCCTCCACCCGAAGCTCTTCGACTTCCTGCGCCAGGCGAAGCAGGCGGGCCTGTGGGTGCGGCTCGTGACCAACGCGAGTCTGCTGGATGAAGATAAGGATCGGGAGCTGGTGGCCCTCGGGCTCGACGAGCTCCACGTCAGCATCAACGCCGCTGCGCCGGAGACCTACGCGAAGGTTCACGGCGTTGCGGAGTCAGTCTTCTCCCGCGTGCTTGCGGCCCTCCGCGCGGTGGCCGCAGCTCGCGAAGAGGCGGGGTCATCCAGGCCGGTGATTGAGACTTCCTTCGTCGTCCAGTCCGACAACTACCGCGAGCCCCTCGCCTGGGCGCAGACGGTGGCGGAAGCGGGCGCGGACATCATCACCTTCAGCGCCCTCGGAGCCGCTCCGCCCGAGGCCCCCGTCCAGCTCGGCCCGGACCAGTTGGAGTTGGCCAAGCGCAGCGTCGCCGCCGCGGTCGACTGGGCGCGCGAGCGCGGCCTCGAAGTCCGCGGCACCTTCGGCGCGCTGGCTGATTCGGGAACCTCCTTCACCGCCGAGCTCTACGCCCACATGCCGTGCTACATCGGATACATCTTCGCTCTCATCACCGCCGAGGGGCGAGTCCATCCCTGCTGCGCCTGCGACCGGGTCGTCGGTGACCTACGCGAAGGCGGCTTTGCCGCCGCCTGGCGCGGCGAAACATACCGCCGCTTTCGCGAAGAGTGCCTCGACCTCCCCAATCGTCTGCCGGCCTTGGATGGCTGCTCCTGCATGAGCTGCCCCTACGGACCCTGGAACGCCGACTTCCACGATCGGCTCTTCGGACGCTAACTGAGGGGCGGGCATCCGGCGTAGACGGATCGCCGCCGGTCTCCATAAAGAATGTAACCGATATGCCCAAGCGCAGATCCAAAGACCCATCTCAGCCCTCCAGGCTGCCCACACGCAAACACCTCCGACGATTTGACCGACTCTTCGACCCGACAAGGACCCCACTGTTCTACCTGACTGTATGCGTCAAGGACCGCTCCCCAGTTCTCGCCAACGAGCGCGTTGCACGGGTTCTGATCGACGCGTGGACAGATGCCCTCCCTCGTCACGGGTGGATGGTCGGCCGCTTCGTCATCATGCCGGATCACGTTCATTTCTTCGCCGCACCTGGCAGGGATGACGGGAGAGAGCTCTCAGGGTTCCTCAGGTACTGGAAGCGCATGACCGCCATGAGGATTCGCGCCGGCATTCTGCCCTCCTTTGCCTGGCAGCGCGAGTTCTTCGATCACCTCATGCGCAGCAGCGAATCGTACTCGCAGAAATGGGAGTATGTCCGGCATAACCCTGTACGAGCTGAACTTGTGGACGATCCCGACTGCTGGCCTTACCTAGGAGAGATACATCCGCTGGAATGGTAGGTCGGCGGCGATGCGCCTGCGGCGCATGGCCGCCCTACAGGTCATCTCCGTTTGCAGTCGCATCCGCGTGGAGGGGGCCCCACACAAGCTAATCCCAGCCGTAGGCCTCCCATAGATGCCGGTACGTGCCGGTTGCCTCCATCCAGACGAGTGCGTCCAGAACGCGCGCCTTGCTGAGTTCAATCGCCCGCCCTTCGAGGGTGCGCGAAGCCAGATAGCGTTGGATGTCATCCAACGCATCTCGGTTGCCTTCAAACCTACCGGCACGCCTTACAGCGTCGGCTACAGCCAATGCGCGCTCGACGGGAGGTCCTTTGCACCCGAGCGCTTGCGCAACTCTCCTGTCCGCCATCGCGATAAGCCTGGGCCTGTGCAAGTACGCGATCTTCGTGCCTGCGGCAGGCCCAATGCCTCCTTGCATGAGTCTCCTGTACAGCTCTTCAACTCGCGGCCTCAGACCCTTCCACTCGTCGTCAGACATGTCAACGAGGTCGCTCTTTGTTGACAGCACCTCCAGTTCATGCAGGGGAGACTCCAGGAGGCCCTGCCACCGATGATAGGGGCTGCGTCCGTTCATGTAGCGGTTCAGCCGCTCAATCTGCTTTCGTACGATCACATTTGGCCTCGCCGCGGCGAGTTCAATCCCACGACGATCGAACTTGCAGTAGAAAGGGTCCACAGCACAGAAGACCAGCACTTGCTCTTCGCAGTGAGTGATCTCGATCCCCGTCTGTGGAAGCATGATCTTCATTCTCTCGCCCTGCTCTCCGCGATGGCTTCGTCGAGCACTCCCTCTCCCCTGTCATTCCAAGCGCAAGCCCATCTGTAGGGCGGCCATGCGCTGCAGGCGCATGGCCGCCGCCTCCAGCAGGTCGCGCCCCTCCCCAGGTCGAATCACGCCCCTGTAGGGCGGCCATCCGCCGCACGGCGGATCGCCGCCGCCGTATCCCTGCATGGGGGAACACAAATGCCAGAGAAGCTCCGCGTCGGCGTGCTCGCCTCAGGCGGAGGCACCAATCTCCAGACCATCGTAGACAACTGCACCGCCGGCCGCATCAACGCCGAAGTCGTCGTCGTCATCTCCGATGTCCAGTGCGGCGCCTTGGAGCGCGCCCGCAAGGCCGGCATCCCTGCTGAGCACATCGACCGCCGCGACAAGGAGCGCTGCCCAACCCGCGAGGCCTTCGACCGCGCCGTCCTCGAGTGCCTCCGTGCGCACGACGCCGAACTCGTCTGCCTCGCCGGCTACCTCCGCATCATGACCCGCGAGCTGGTGGACGCCTATGCCGGCCGCATGATAAACATTCACCCCGCCCTGCTCCCCTCCTTCGGCGGCAAGGATATGTGGGGCCACCACGTCCACCAGGCTGTGCTCGACTACGGCTGCAAGGTCTCCGGCTGCACGGTCCACGTCGTCTGGCTCGAAACCGACGGCGGCCCCATCATCCTCCAGCGCGCCGTGCCCGTCGAGGAGGACGATACCCCCGAGACGCTCGCCGCCCGCATCCTCCCTCACGAGCACGAGCTCTACTCTCAGGCCATCCAGCTCTTCGCGGAACGTCGAGTGAAGATAGAGGGCCGCCGCGTTCGCATCCTGCCCTCTAGCCAGCGATGAAGAAGCCGCGAGCGCAACGCTCCACCTCAGGAGGCCGGGCCCAGGAGCTTGCTCCTGCCACAGCCGGCCCCGCGCGGGAAGGCCGCTCGCTCATGCCTCTCGTGAGCGCCATCCTGGGAGCCGCGCTCGTGGCGCACACTCTCATCTTCTTCCTTCACGCCTACCAGGCGGTCACGTTCCCTTACCAGCTCGACTACGGTGAAGGGCCGATCTTGCAGATCGCACTTCGCGTAGCCCAGGGCCACGAGATGTATCCCCCCATCGATCGGCCGCCCTACATCATCGCCAGCTACGTGCCCCTCTACTACCTGCTCTCCGCCCTCGGAGTGAAGCTGACCGGACCGAGCTTCCTCTTCGGCCGCCTGCTCTCCCTCGCCGGAGCAGTCGCTATCGCGCTCTTTGCCGGCTTGATCGTCTGGGATCGGACCAGACACAGGTTCTCGGCTTTTCTGGCCGGTGGCCTCATCTTGGCGATGCCGCACTTCATGGTGTGGGGCGCCTTCATGCGCGTCGACGTTCCGGCGCTCGCCTTCGCAGTCGCCGGCTTCTACCTGTTCACGCGGGGTCGGCGAGCCGCTGGCATTTCGTCGTTCGCGCTCGGGGCTCTGACTCGCCGGACTACTCTGGCCGGAATGGGTGCAGCGTTCCTCGACTACGCCAAGCAGCACGGGCTCTGGCGGGCCGCGCGGGCCTTCGCCGTCCAGATCCTGCTAATAGTCCTGCTGCTCGCCGCGGCCGTGCTGGCAACACGCGGCGGACTATACCACCAACTCTACCTCCACACCGCCACCTCGGTAGGCAAGGCCTGGACCTGGGAGCAGCTCCGCTCCCTCCTCTGGGTGCCAGGCAACCCCTGCCCCCTCAAGCTCTGGCCCGCCTACTTCGCTGTCACTGGGATCGCGGCCATCTGGTCGGCCTTTCACAGGCCGAGCCGCGTGCTGCTGTTCTTCTTCCTGCTCGCCTGCTTGGTCTTCCTGACGGCCGGCCGCATCGGCTCCGCACACAACTACCTGCTCGAGCCCACTGCTGTCGGCGCCATGCTATTCGGCGTCATGTGGGCCGAACTCTCTCGCCGCCCTGGCTTGGGCCGCGTTGGACTCATGCTCATCGCCGCGGGACTCATCGCCCAGATGGCCTGGACCGTTCAGCCGCCCTCCGACCGGCGGCAGATGTCGCACCTTGCCTACACCTTCAGCATCCTCCAGCCCCGCGTCGACCCGTCCACCAGCCAGTATATCGTAGATCGCATCAAGCACACCGACGGCGACGTGCTCTGTGAGGATACAGGGCTGACGCTGCTCGCGGGCAAAGAACCCCCGCTCATGCCGTTCGAGTTTACCATGATGGCGCGCGGGGGGGCCCTCGATCCCACCCCCGTCTTCGACCGCGTCCGCGAGGGGCGCTATCCGCTCATCGTCCTGCGCTTCAACCCCTTCGACCCGCGCGAGGTCGAACTCCACACTCCAGGTGATGACTGGAAGGCCGGCCGCTGGCCGGACGGAATCATCTCGGGGGTGATTGAAAGCTACTGGTTCGAGAAGGACGTCGGCCCCTATTTCCTCTTCGTCCCGAAAGCCCAGCGGCTGGACACAAACTGAGCCGCCCTCACTCCGTCCGCCGCGCTCGGTCGCGCGCACACAACCCAGCCAGGTAACTATCTACAGCCGATTCCCACCGCCCCTGCGCCCGCAGGATCGCCTCCACTGCCTCCCGCGCCGCCCCTCTCCCGCCCTCCGCCTCCGTTACCAGGTCTGCCTCTTTCCGAATCTCCAGCACCGCATCGGCCGGCGCGATGGCGACCCCCGCCGCCCGCATCGCTTCCCGGTCGTTGAGGTCATCTCCCATGAAGGCGACCCGCTCCAGCGCGATCTCCTTGCCAGCCGCCAACTGACGCAGCGCCGCCGGCTTGTCCCCCACCCGTTGCAGCACATCGGTGATTCGCAGATCCCGCCCCCGGCGCTGGACCACCTGTGACGTCCGCCCCGTCATCAGCGCCACCTGCAGGCCCGCATCGCTTGCCACCCTGATCCCGAGCCCGTCCTTCACGTCGAAGGCCTTCGCCTCCGCTCCTTGATCGGTATAGATGATCTGACCCTGCGTAAGCACCCCATCGACGTCGAACACGACCAGTTCGATCGCGGCCAGGCGCTCCTGCATCGCGCGCGAGATCTTCATTCCGGGCTGCCCTCCATCACTGCTTTCCGCGCAGCGTCCACGGCCAGCACCTGCTTCAGCAGAGCCGGGAGCTGCTCCAGCGGGAGCTGAGTCTCTGCGTCGGATTTGGCGTTGGCCGGATCGGGGTGGACCTCCACGAACAACGCGTCTATGCCGGCTCCCGCCGCCGCCCGCGCCAGCGGAGCGAGGAACTCCCGCTGTCCCCCGGAGGCCGTGCCAGCCCCGCCGGGAAGCTGCACGCTGTGTGCAGCGTCGAACACCACCGGCCAGCCAAGCCCCCGCATCGCCGCCAATCCCTTCATGTCCACCACCAGGTTGTGATAGCCGAACGTCGTGCCCCGCTCCGCCAGCAGCACCCCGCCCTCGCCGCTGGCCGTCGCCTTTGCCGCGATTGCCGCCATGTCTCCGGCTGCCATGAACTGACCCTTCTTGATCAGCACCGGCCTTCCCGTCCGCGCCGCAGCCACCACCAGATCGGTCTGCCGACACAGGAACGCCGGGATCTGCAGCATATCCGCCACCTGCGCCGCCTGCTCAGCCTGCCCGGCCTCGTGGATATCCGTAACTACCGGGAGCCCCGCCTCCTCCTTCACAGCCCCCAGAATTGCCAACCCCTCCGGCATACCGAGGCCGCGGAAAGAATCAAGGCTCTGTCGATTCGCCTTGTCGAACGAGGCCTTGAAGATGGCGGGAATCCCAAATTCCTCGCCCACTCGCGCCACTAGCCGCGCGACCTCCAGCGCCATCTCCCTCCCCTCTATCACGCACGGCCCCGCAATCAGCGCCAGCGGCCCTCCTCCTCCCACTCGTACCGACCCGATCTGAACTAGCTTGCTTACTGGATAATCCTTCATGCCTTCATCTCTCGGGCAGACTCTCGAATGCCGCCACCACATCATCACCACGCGGCAAGCTTCTCGCCCCCTCGGCCAGCAGTTCCCGATTCCCTCCCGCCGGGAGCTCCACCACCAGCACCGGTCGGTTCTCCTTCAGCGCGCACTTCGCCGTATGCACCGCGCCCCCCTCTGCCCGCGCCTCAACCACGATCACGGCCGACGCAAGCCCGGCGATGATACGGTCCCGGGCATAGAGTGTCTGCGTCAGCAGCGGGGCCGTCGGCGACAATTCCGAACACAAGCCGCCCGCCTCCGCCACGCGTCCCGCCAAGCCTCCTCGTCCGCGTACGAGCGCACTCAGTATGCCGCACCCGCAGACCCCCACGGTCGGGCCCTCGGCCGCCATCGCCCCTTCGTGAGCTGCTGCATCGATACCGGCCGCCAGCCCGCTCACCACAACAACGCCTGCGTCGGCCAGCGCCTCCGCCACTCTCGCGGCTTCCGCACCGCCTTCCGCAGAGGCCTCTCGGCTTCCGACGACCGCTGCGACTCGCGCTGGCGGATTCAGGTCAGCGGGCCCAGCCCACCACAACACTGGGGGAGGAGAAGAAGTTGCAAGCAGTCGGGCCGGGTAATCTTCGTCTTCCCAGATCAGCGGCCGCACGCCCTGCTCGTCCAGAGATGCGAGTTCCTCTTCGACTCGCTCGACCTCGCCCGCGATCTGAGGTAACTGCCCGACTACGGATTCGGGGATGCTTGTCCGCTCCCGCACTTCCTCGGGATCGGCCTCCAGTGCCGCCAACGCGCTCCCGAAAGCGTCCACCAGTTGCCTAAACCTGGCCGGCCCCATTCCGCTCACACTCGTCAGTGCTACCCAGGCTGCTCGCTCCATGGCTCCGTGTCGCGCCGATAGCGCGTCCTAGTAACTGTTGCCACCACCACCTCCCGCGCCCCCGCCTCTTTCAGTGCCCGCCATCCTTCCTCAAGCGTCGCGCCGCTGTCGTACACATCGTCCACCAGCAGCACCTTCTTGTCCCTCAGGAGATCCGGCCTGCGCACCCGCAAGGCGCCAGCCACGTTTTGCCTCTTCTCGGCCCAACGGAAAACATCTTTCTGGAGGGCCGTCCGCCGCGTCCGCGCCATCAGCCGGGGCAGGCACCGTACTCGTAGCGCCCGCGCCAGTACCAGCGCCAACTCGCAGGCCGGCTCTGGTCCCCCTCGCCTGACCGTTGGCGGTATGTGTGTCACCACGTCGACGTCCAGGTAGGCGGGGTCCATCACAACAGCTCCCGCCATCGCTTCTCCCAGCAGTGGCCCCAGCGCGACCTCACCCGCATACTTGAACCGGCTCAGCAGATCCCCCACCCCGGTCCTAGTCCCTTCGGTTCCTCCCTCTGCCTCAGAGTGCATCGCCAGCGCGACCCCCCGCGCCCACGGGCCAGGCAGTGGAATCGGACTACACGTCTCCAGCTCCTCTGGCGACCGCCTGCCCGTGATCCAAGACCGCAGCCATGCTAGCGCCGGGCTAAGACCGCGCATCACCCTCCGTTCGGGCCCCTCCCCCGCAGCCGCTCCAGATCCTCCGGCGTATCCACCCCCGGCCATGCCGACTCCACCGCCGTCACCTTGATTTGGTGACCGTGCTCCAGCGCCCGCAACTGCTCCAGCTTCTCCGCCTGCTCCAGAGGAGTCGGCCCCAGTCCCGCCAGCTCGAGCAGAAACTCGCGGCGGTATACGTACAGCCCGATATGCCGGCAGCGCCTCGCCTCTGCGCCACCATCCCGCACGAACGGAATCGGCAGACGCGAGAAGTAGAGCGCGAATCCCTCCCGATCCACCACCACCTTCACTACGTTCGGATTGGCCAGCCCCCCGATATCGTCGATAGGGCAGCACAGCGTGCCCATCGGGATCGCCGGATCGGCCGCGAGCGGGGCCACCGCCGCCTCGATGGCGCCCGGGTCAATCAGCGGCTCGTCTCCCTGCACGTTCACGACCAGTTCGCCCTCGATACGGCTGGCGACCTCCGCCACCCTGTCGGTGCCGCTCGCGTGGTCCACAGCCGTCATCGCCACTTCGGCGCCAAAGCCCTCCGCCGCGGCCGCAATCCGCTCGTCGTCCGTCGCCACTATCACCCGACTGGTGCAGCCCGCCTCGCGCGCCCGCTCGTAAACGTGCTGGATCAGCGGCTTTCCCCACAGCTCCGCCAGCGCCTTCCCTGGAAAGCGCGTCGAAGCATACCGGGCCGGGATGATAATGACGACCTCTGCCACTTGACTCCTCGCCGGGCGCCATTCTAGGCGCCATTCCAATTCTAGTGTAGCCGGAAGAGCACGTCAACGGGTCGCACGCGCGGAGGATTCTGGGAGGATTGGCGTTCCCACCCCTGCCGGCCGAAATACCCTGTAGGATGCCTTCCATATGTGTTGACAATGCCTACTCTTTCTGCTAGACTTCCACCTTGCCGCCTCTGGCGTGAGCCCCAGCTATGCCGCTCCGCCGGAGGCGCGTGACTGCTGAGCGGAAGCGGAATCATGCCAACTACCAGCCAGTTAGTGCGAAAAGGACGAAAGCGCAGGCGAGTCGAGGCGACGCCGACGGTCCGCTGGGCCCTCGGCTGGCAGTTCAATGCCTACCACCGCCGATACCGCAGGGCGCCGGGGCCGCTCAAGCGCGGTGTGTGTACTCGGGTTTACACCACCACGCCGAAGAAGCCCAACTCCGCGCTTCGCAAGATAGCCCGCGTTCGCCTCAGCAACCGCATCGAGGTGCTGGCCTATATCCCGGGCGAGGGCCACAACCTCCAGGAGCACTCCGTGGTCCTGGTGCGGGGCGGACGGGTCAAGGACTTGCCGGGCATCCGCTATCACATCGTCCGCGGAGTTCTCGATACGGCCGGCGTGGAGAACCGCAAACAATCCCGCTCGCGCTACGGGACCAAGAAACCAAAGCAGTAGATAGCGGAAGAACTCCGCGATCTCTGCCGTCAGCAAGAGACCACCCTAGAAGACTGGGAGAACAGATGCCGAGGAAGGGACCAGTCGCGCGTCGCACAACGCGGCCGGATGTTGTGTACGGAAGTCGGCTCATTTCCCGGCTCATAAGCCAGGTCATGCGCCAGGGCAAGAAGAGCGCGGCCGAGCGGATAGTCTACGGCGCGCTGGAGCAAGTCGCCTCCCGCGCCGGCAAGGACCCGCTCGAGGTCTACGAGCAGGCCCTGCGCCAGATCATGCCTACGCTCGAAGTGAAACCCAGGCGGGTAGGGGGCGCGACCTACCAAGTGCCCATGGAAGTCCGTCCCACGCGCAAGCTTACGCTGGGGCTCCGCTGGCTCGTGACCAACGCCCGCGCCCGCCCCGGGCACACCATGCAAGAGAAACTGGCGGCCGAGATGATGGAGGCCGCTTCAGGACAGGGAGCTTCAGTAAAAAAGCGAGAGGATACCCACAGGATGGCGGAAGCCAACCGGGCCTTCGCTCATTATAGGTGGTGATCCGGAAGCACCCGCCCCTCCGGGCGGGTGGCAGGGAACCGTAGGCCATCGACGACCGGGGTTCTCCTGCACAAATCACGAAGGTGGCCCCCGAGTGGGCAGCCATTACGGCTCTGCCGGCTTCCGAGCCGCCACCACCAAAGAAGTCGATGACCTATGGCGCGCGAGTTTTCGCTCGACAAGACGCGTAATATTGGCATTGCTGCGCATATCGATGCCGGCAAGACCACCACCACCGAGCGCATCCTGTTCTATACAGGTCGCGTCCACCGGATGGGCGAGGTGGATGCCGGGGCCGCCACCATGGACTGGATGGCCCAGGAGCAGGAGCGCGGCATCACCATTACCACCGCCGCCACCACCTGCTTCTGGCGCGATCACCGCATCAACATCATGGACACCCCGGGCCATGTCGACTTCACCGTCGAGGTAGAGCGCTCCCTCCGCGTCCTCGATGGCGTAGTCGCCCTCTTCTGCGCCGTAGGCGGCGTTCAGCCCCAGTCCGAGACGGTTTGGCGCCAGGCCAACAAGTACGGCGTCCCTCGCATCGCCTACGTAAACAAGATGGACCGGACCGGAGCCGAGTTCCACGGCGTCCTCCATGCCATGCGCGAGCGCCTCGGCTGCCGCGCCGTCGCCGTCCAGCTCCCCCTCGGCCAGGAAGCCGACTTCCGCGGCGTCATCGACCTCATCCGGCTCAAGGCCGTTGTGTATCTCGACGAGGAGGGACGTGAGTTCCGCGAGGAGCCCATCCCCGAGAAAAGTATGCCGCTTGTTTCTCGGTTCCGAGAAGCCTTGCTCGAGGCGGCAGCCGAGACCGACGAAGGCCTGATGCACAAGTATCTCAGCGGCGAGGAACTGACGGAAGAGGAGATTCGCCTGGGGCTGCGGCGGGGCACGCTCCGCTACCAGATGGTGCCCGTGCTCTGCGGCGCCTCCTACCGAAACAAGGGCGTCCAACCCCTCCTCGATGCCATCGTCGATTACCTCCCATCCCCCCGCGATGTCCCTCCGGTCCAGGGCCGCCATCCCGACACCGGCGACGCCATCACCATGCAAACAGCTGACGAGGAACTCCTGGCCGCCCTGGCCTTCAAAGTCGCAGCCGACCGCAACGTCGGACAGCTCGTGTACCTCAGGATCTACTCGGGTCGTCTCATCAGAGGGGCCAAGGTCCACAACTCCACCAAACAGGTCTCCCAGCGCATCAGCCGCCTATTGCGCATGCATGCGAACCGTCGCGAGCACCTCCAGGAAGCTCTCGCCGGCGACATCGTCGCCGCCGTCGGCCTCGACCAGACCACTACGGGAGACACGCTCTGTGAAGAGCGCGCCCCCATTCTCCTGGAGAACATCCAGTTCCCCGATCCCGTCATCTCTGTCTCAATCGAGGCTGGAACCCAGGCCGAAGAAGTGAAGCTCGTCGAATCCCTCAATGCCCTCTCGGGCGAGGACCCCACCTTCCGCTTCCATACCGACCCGGATAGCGGCCAGATGATCGTTTCCGGAATGGGGGAGCTCCACCTGGAAATCGTGACCGACCGCCTGCGCCGCGAATTCAACGTCGCCGCCCAGGTCGGCCGTCCCCAGGTCGCCTACCGGGAGACCATCCGCGCAGAAGCTATCGTCCAAGGAAGCCATATCCGCCAGACCGGCGGCCGCGGACAGTACGCACAAGTCACCATCCAGCTCTCCCCCCGCCAGACCGGCTCCGGCCTCCGCTTCCGCGATGCCACTAAGGGCGCCACCGTCCCCCGAGAGTTCATCTCTGCGGTCGAGGCCGGTGTCAGAGAAGCCTGTCAGACCGGCGTGCTCGGCGGCTACCCCGTGGTTGATCTCGAGGCGGCTCTGCTCGGCGGCAAGGCCCACGAGGTGGATTCCTCCGAGATGGCATTCAAGATGGCCGCCTCGATGGCACTCCGCGAGGCGCTCCAAAAGGCGGAACCGGTGCTCCTGGAGCCGATTATGCTCGCGGAGATTGTCTGTGCCGGGGATCGTCTGGGCGACGTTCTGGCCGACCTCAACAGCCGACGAGCCCACGTTACCGGCATCAGCGCCTCCCCCGGCGGCACCGAGACCATTCGAGCCCTCATCCCGCTTGCAAACACCTTCGGATATGCTACCGTGCTCCGCAATCTCACCCAGGGGCGCGGCACCTATACCATGGAGCCATCCCACTACGCGCAGGTCTCTGAAGACGTCGCTCACGACCTCATCCCGGGCGGCAGCACGGTCATAGTGGCCTGACGGAGAGAACAACCCAACAGGGGGAAAGAGACGATGGGCAAGGCGAAGTTTGAGCGAACGAAGCCGCACGTAAACGTAGGGACGATTGGACACGTCGACCACGGCAAGACGACGCTGACGTCGGCGATGACGCACGTGT